>PVBE012127282.1_pt1 | contig 11764 bp, 13 predicted proteins | sample 1631181 | NCBI WGS metagenome assembly PVBE01 (sample SAMN08397723, study PRJNA350692) | Marine metagenome, whole genome shotgun sequencing project. | isolation source: water | place: Pacific Ocean | collected 2012-04 | reverse complement strand
GAAAAGAGTGAAACATTACACAACCAGATACAAAGGATTAGAATGAAAAGTCTATTTTTGAAACTGAGATTACAGCAGCATAAAAGGCCCGGCTAATTGCCTCGATTTTGTTGGAGAATCCCATGGCTGCTCTTAAAACAATCGCAGAGGAAAATGGGGTCATTATCGAACTGCTTTCGGAAGGTCTCTGCGCGTTTTGTGCAAGCGATGTACGCGGTTTTTTCATGAGAGGAAAACGATTTTATGCGCATTGACCTCATTCTTGAATCAAACAATTCGCCGGACCGAATTATGCAGCTGGGCAAACTTGCCGAAGACAATGGTATCGGGGGCATTTGGATCTCGGGCATGCTGGACGGGCGGGATCCGTTCTCCGTCTTCACCAAATTGGCGCTTTCGACCGAACGTATTCGAATGGGCCCTATCGCCGTCAGTCCGTTTGAATTGCATCCCTTGATGATGGCAAAATCTCTGCTGACTCTAAACGAATATTCAAACGGACGCGCGCATATGGTGGTGGGTGGCGGGGGTGGCACCGCACATGCGATGAATATGCAACCCAAGCGGCGCGTTCGCGCGGTTCGAGAATGCCTTGAAATTCTAGATCTTGCGGCCAAAGCGGAGCCCATGAAGTACGAAGGCGAGGTGTTCCAAATCCGGCGTTATAATCCGTTCTGGGCAAAGAGTGCCGCGCCTACGATCTATGTAGGCGCCAACAGGGAACAGATGATCAAAATGGGCGCCGGCCACGCCCGACAAATGATGTTGAGCGACAAAATCGTGCAACAGGTGTCGAAAACAAAGGCTCTCGTCATTGAAACACGCAAGAGTGCTGACTTGCCTCCTGAGCCCTACGGCATGACAAATTTTTGGGCCTGGCACGTCAAAAAGAATAAGGATGATGCGGTGAATGAAGCGCGGCAATGGCTATCGTTGCGCGGGGTCTTGCTCCGAAAGAATCATGAGCACTTCATGAGCGAGGAAGACTGCGATTTTGTCAACGAACACCGTGAAGTCTTTTTTCAGGCAACCCGTAACAAAACGCATGTAATTGAAGGAGTGCCTGAACGCATTCTAGATATTTTGGTTGAGAATCTCACGTCAACGGCGTCGCTTGATGAGCTCGATAAGGAAATCGATCGTCTCAAAGCGTTTGAAAAAGCGGGGCTCACCGAGATCGCACTGCGAATTTACGAGGAGCCCGAAGAAACGATTAGGACTCTCGGTGAGCGTGTTGTCCCGATTCTGGCTTAGGTCGATCCAAATACGATGAGATAAAAAGTACAATAGAGTGAACAAGGCAAAATGAGGGGCTAAATGTCCAACTTGCAGCAGGAAATGAAAGCCTTTTTGTAGAATTATGAGGGGCGGCATGGGCATAGCGTTCTGCCTTCAAGGGCCACCATGATATACTGGATCCTCAGAGGGAGACGGCTGTGCTGTACTTGGTGTTAGCTATAGTAGTCTTTTTGGGTGCTCATGCCTTGGTTGCGGGAACACCGCTGAGGGGCATGATTATAAAGGCCTTCGGCGAACAAATTTATCTACGTCTTTTTGTGCTTACATCCGTGGTTGGGTTTTTTGGGATCATCTCGGCCTACCCGGGGGCGGCCGCCAAGACAAAGGTTCTTTGGGGCTCGCCCACGGCGCTCATAGCTTCAGCGGTCGTGATTATGTTTGTTGCGTTCTTACTTGTTATTGTCGGATTGCTCTCGCCCAACCCCACAATGGCGACAGTGGGGGGCCTATCCGATAAGAAGGCAACCGCAAAAGGAATTGTCCGTATCACACGTCATCCATTTCTATGGGGCGTTATAATTTGGGGAATGCTTCATCTTTCCATGAGCGGTCACTCGGTTGCGGTGATATTATTTGGTGCTTTCGTGGTCTTGGCGATACTCGGCACGATGTCTATCGACCGCAAGCGGCTCAGGTTATCTGATGATAAATGGAGGGGGTTCTACGCCGAGACATCAAACGTTCCTTTCTGGGCCATCATCAAACGGCATAATCGGTTTACGCTGAACGAGTTTGGAATCTGGCGGCTGTTCGCCGCCGTCACGGCCTTTGTTATCGTACTTTATGCGCATCAATGGCTCTTCGGTAAGTCGGCGCTGCCGGGTTGACCTGAACCCTCAGAACTGAACTGATCTCTCAGCGCACTCGCAGGCTAAACTCAACCCCGTTGCCAGACAGCTAAACGAATGTCGAGAACAAATGTTGGACTTTGAAAGACCGGCTGAACGATTCAGACAATGTGTTTCGTCGGTTGGTTGAATCCGCAGAGGCCAAGCGGTCGAAGCCAAGCCAATGGCTGGATTATATCTGAAAGTGAACCAGATTTTGAGGCCAGTTGAACGGTAAGAGATAGAGAGCAGCGGACATCTTCAATTTCTTATGATAGTTGTTGTGCATGCAAATCTCTGAGGACAGGCAGAAGTGTTTTATCGCCCTAGTTACCTTTGAAAGGAGCGGGGGTCGAACCGAAATCATTGCGCCCGAGGCAGAAGGTGCATCAGGGTGGATAGGCGTGATGACAGATGATGGGCGCGAGGTAGAAAGGCTATTAAGGCAAAGTCTTTCTGAGATCGGCCTTAGGCTTCTTGAAGTCTCAGAAGTATTAGAGATATGGGATAGCGATGAAGTTGTTGAAATTGATAAGCACCTTGCCGCCAACATTCAGAAATGGGAAACCGGCCATAAATGGAAAACCGGCCAGGAAACTATCTGGGGTACTATCCATCCACATTAAGCTGATTGTGAATTTTAGCAGACTTTCCTATCTTGCTCATGGAGCTTAGTAAAGCTGCGATTATAGGTCGGAATATCTTTATCGGCCGAGTAATAACTATCTGATAGTACGTCAGAAAGAATTAGACCTCGTAGCTCAACTGGATAGAGCATCTGCCTTCTAAGCAGAGGGTTGCAGGTTCGAGTCCTGCCGAGGTCGCCACGGGTAAGCCAGCGCCAATGGACGCCGCCAGTCAGCTATTGGACTTTGTGCTTTAGATCTAAAGCACTTGCGACCAGGACCACTCGCTCTCCCGATAGCCATCGGCAATCGCCAAGAGATCTTTCCCGCCTGCGTTCCGGCACCATTTTTGCTCTTTGGTAGTCCATAGCTCCCTGAATTTGCTCATATTTTTTAAACATGACAATTTAGGGTAGACATAATGGTAGATACTTTCTGTCATAGAAGCGCCCCCGAATATCATGTAATCACTTCGATGGCGCTAACTTCTTAATCTTTCTTGTATGGAAATTTTGAGGCTATGTTTTTCATTAGGTTTTTTGCCAACTGGTCCGGGGTGCTGACAACTCCCCCTGTGGCTCTGTGATCATAACTCCACACTAGAGTACCAGATTCGCCGTCGTGAATAGTCAGATTTACTTTTGCTTCATTGGTAACGCCCCAACCCACCAACAGAGTGGTAACAACGGCGGCTCCAGTGCCCATGGGCTTGGATAACGTCATAGAGCCGGAAATAACTGCATCAACACCAAGTAACTCACTGATTTCCTGTTTAGTGAGATTAATTCTGCCTTGATCGTCAAAACCATCTGCTCTGCGTATCAAAGCATTAGTATCGTCTATATCTTGGAATTTAACGGTGACCTTATCTTTCTCAACTCGCTCGAGAAATTGCGTATACACGGCCCTCTGAAAGTTTAGCGCTTGGGATTTCGCCTCAGCATCCAAATCCGCTTTAGTCACTTCATCACCACGATTGCCACTGGCCATCATTACACTAAAGGGGAGTATCGCTACGGTTTCATGGGCATCTTTATATTTGTCAAAATCTTCAGTTGTGTAGGTCGTGGCGCAGCCAGCGACAAGCAGCGCGATAGCGCCGATAAAAAGTCTTTTTATTCAATTTTCCTTTGGTAAAAGCACTTCTACCTCATGATCTACATCGCATCGAAGATTTCAACAGCAGCCCGTTCGGCGGATTCCAATGCGCCCTCCATGCCGCGCGCCGACAGCGCCGTTGCGTCGCCGCACAAATGAATGCGCTCATGGGGTGCGTTCATTTTGCCCGCGAACGGGTTGACTTGACCGGGACCGAAGTTCGTCCAATCGCCCGATGCAAACGGATCGCGGAACCAGGATTTATAGCCCGCTACTTCCAGTTTGCCTTTGGCAGACGGTCTAATCTTTTCGATCGTGGCGACAACCATGGCTTTGACGCTGTCCTCATCCATTTGGTCAGCGCGCTCCGCCTTGCTTCCGGTCATGAGGGCCATCATGCTGGTGAGCTCGTTCGGGTCGTCACCGCCGAATGTCGCCATGACGTACCCGACCGGGGAATCGGCAATATGCATGCCCGGCGCAAAGCCATCGTCTTCCCAAAACGTTGCCTTCGGCACGAGGTGCACTTGTGTCACTAATTGACGGGGAATGGTCCAAATGGCTTTCCGTTGCACGCCGGTGAAATAAGGTTCGATCTTCAGTCTGCGGAGTACTGGCATCGGAATTGAACTGACCACGCGGTCAGCCCGATAGGACGTACCATCGGCGCAGATGACTTCTGCCGCATCATTGCCCGAACGGATAGCAACGACTTCCTTGCCATAGTGAATCTCCCGCTTAAGAAGCGTGGTCATCTTCTCAGGCATACGCTGATTGCCCCCTTTGAAAATAAAGGAGCTTCGCACACCGCCAGGCGCGAACACGGAGCGGCCCCAGCGATATTCGAACATCACGACAAGCGCGGAAACGTCGTGGGTGGAATTATTATACTCCCACTTGTGATTGCAGCACATGTCGATGGTTTCAGGCGACGCCCCTTCATTCAACATCCAGTCATCGAATGAAATGTCGAATTTGGCGAATTCTGGATCAAGCCATTCATCAGACTGCTCAAACGGTACATGGTCATTCATGAAGCGGGCGTAATAGCCCCAAGGGGTATCTTCCCTGTGCTCTTTGGGCAGAGGGTTTTTTGGGTGATCGGGCCACTCGGCGAGCGGTACGATCTTGTCGTCGACCACGATTTCCAAACCACGAAGATATGACTGACCGTTGGGCCTGTATTCGGCGCCGTAGCGTTCTGCCGCATCGATCAAACGGGCATAGCCTGCCCCGAACGAATTAGCGCCCGCCTCCGGAATGCCGGGAATGTCATCCAAGGAGAGCACGCGGCCGCCGGCGCGCATGCGGCCTTCGACAACTTGCACGTTCACACCCTGTTCCTCCAAGAGCAGAGCAGTGTGCAGCCCGGAAAGGCCGGCCCCGATGACCAGCACTTGAGCCTGGTTCTGCGCGCGTGCGCCTATGGGGGGCCAAGTGCTGAGCGCTGCCGCTCCTGCTCCCTTCAGGATCGTGCGTCGATCGATTCCTACGTGTTCCATCGTTTGTGCCTTTCGAGCCCACCATTTTGGCAGACCAAGCGTCGTTGAGAATGCGGCTTCTGGCAAGTGGCAACCGAATGCGAGATTTCCCGTGTTCTCAGTGTGGCGGCTAAGACTGGATATAGCCGTAACGGAAACCTGATCAGAGTCAGACGCAGGTCCTCATCGCCTTGTTTGGGGGCGGTTTTATATTGATAGGTACTATGCGCTGGGCCAATTGTTTTAGATATGTGCCGTTTGGAAGTCGCCAGTCTAACTGTTTGAGCCTGTTTGCTCTCTACACGCGCGCCTTGGTCATCCAAGTTCGTCGCGCAGGATTTCGGCGGCTTCGCACATCGATTTCAGCTTTCCGAAAGCTGAGCTTCTCTTCATATATTTGAAGCCGCAATCGGGCGCCAAAAACACGCGCTCTTTGTCTATATGAGGTAAAGCGCGGCGGACGCGATCGGCAAGTTCGTCGCGGGTTTCTACTTCGTTGGTTGACAGGTCCAATACCCCAAGCAGGATTTCTTTGGTTGGAAGGGATTCCAAAACCTTGCAATCCAATTTGGATTGTCCTGTTTCGATTGAAATTTGATCGATGTCTGTATTTGCAAGCTCGGGAAGGAATGAATATCCCTCGGGCCTGTCGTGGATCAATTTGGCGTAGCCGAAGCAAATATGTAGACACGTCGTGCCCTCAACGCCGTCAAGCGCGCGGTTGACGGCCTCGACACCATAGTCGCGCGCAGCATCGGAACGTGCCTGCATATAAGGTTCGTCCATTTGGACAATGTCGGCGCCTGCCTCAAAGAGGTCTTTCATTTCTGCATTGATCGCGTCGGCATAGGCCAGAGCAGCGTCGCGTGGCTTGTCATAGAAGTCATCTTGCGCCTGCTGGGAAGCGGTAAACGGGCCCGGTACAGTTATTTTGATTTTTCGATCTGTTATCGACCTAAGAAACTTCACGTCTTCGACGCAAACTGGACCAGTCCTTTTAATGGGACCCGCGACCCGCGGCACGGGAACTGGCGTACCGCTGCGATCCAATGCCTCTCCTGGATGGTCAATATCAATACCTTCAAGCGCGTTGGCGAAATGATTGGAATAACTTTCACGACGGACTTCGCCGTCGGTCACGATGTCTAATCCCGCCCGTTCTTGATCGCGTACAGCCAACTCGACGGCATCATTCTGAGCTGCTTGTAAGAATTCGGGCTCAACGCGCCACAACTCTTTCATTCTTGTGCGGGGCGGATACTGGCCAGCGAGCTTTTTGCGATCGATTAGCCACTCTGGCTGGACATAGCTTCCAACAATCGTGCAGGGAAATAATTTTTGTGCCATCGCTCAAGATCTCCAGAATGTTTATTTATCCGTGCGCACGGGAATTGCCTTGTGAGCTGATTATGGGCTAAGGAGAACGCCTCCTACGGCTCCGTAGCTCAATTGGATAGAGTACTGGACTTCGAATCCAGGGGTTGCAGGTTCGAGTCCTGCCGGGGCCGCCATTTCCCAAAGATTTACCCACATCTTCGTGTGTCGATTTGGTAAACTGTCTAGCACTTTGGACCGCGGGCCAACCAAGCTGATTGCAACGTATCTTGCATGAGGTCGAACAAGCGGTTTATTTCCGTTGCGTATTTGCCATACGCTGTCTCCACCAACTTACACGACTATGTCCTAGGGAATCATGAATCGGCCTGCTCGGAAATGCCGTTTTGGCGCTTGGTTAAGGCAAATAGCCGAAAGTTGCCAAGTGCGGCCGTAAGGCCGTAGTTTTGGGAGGAGGGTTCGGTCGAGTCGGTCAATTCTGCTCGATCCACAAGTGCCGAGCCCGATTAACGCTGCGGGGATTGTCGATCCAGCCCTTGACGACGGGAGACACCAGGCGTTTACCGACGTAATAATAGATGGGTATAACGGGATGATCGGTCATGGCCAGGGCTTCGGCGTCACGCAGAACCAGAGCACGTGCCGCCAAGTTCTTCATGGCTGCAGCATCCGCGAGTATCGCGTCATAGGCCGGATTGGCGTATCCCGAAAAATTAACGTCGGTCTTGTCTGATTCAAAAAGTTGGAGAAAGCGATCAACTCTGTACCTTCGAGACCACTAAGGTCTCTCATGTGGCGACCAGCATTGCCACCTGTACCGATAAATCCTAATTTGACTGTAGACATTATGTCACCCTTTCTTATTTGGTTGTAGGCGTTACGAAATTAAGGAGTAGGCGGGGAATGGTTGTGGAATTCTCAAAAGGCCGTAATTATTCTGCTAAAGAAACTAACTGCTGGAATTGCTGACTCCTCTCCAAATCAGCAAAAACTTGTTCACTTTCCGCTGCTGTGGTGTAGGATGGATCGTGTGCTATTGCTTACTTTAAGTAAGAATTTAAGTAAGATAAAACTAAATGTTGAACTTGATCTCTCTTCAGCTATATTGATTCTGCGTTACAGTCGTTACTTACGCCAAATCGCGGCCACTGCGAACATTAAGCCACTCTCAGAACCCCATTCTACATGAAAAGAATCTTTCTATCAAGCCAATTCTGCCGAACGATTGACAAACGTCGTTATTTTATGTCAGACTTCCTCTTTTGGGTTCTTTCATCTCTTTCATCTTAAATTTCGGTGCAGGCCGTCACTATTAATTACTGCGAAACTACTACAAAACCCGAATTCACCGATTTGGGAGACTGACCGATATTCCGCGGAGTTGATGGTTCTCTTGACCGAAACCATCACACATAGCTCTAATTATAGAGCCTTAATTATTGGGAAAAGGTCAAACTAAATCGAAATCTCATTGTTGGCTACTCATGCTAACTATTATGGCACAGACAACAGTAAGCCGTGAAAATAGTAAGCCACTTTGCTAACTGAGGGCGACACTAAATCTACAAATCTACCTACTGATGGCAACCACTAGAGTGAGCGGTAATTTTACTCTATTATCTCCCACGATAATTGTTCGGATCTCGGTCCTTTTGGCGATTTGTGCTTATACTGCTATCCAGATTCAACACTTTACCCCTGCCCATCCAGAGTTTGATTGTGACGGTTATCTGATATTGGCCAAACGAATGGCTACTTTCAAGTCTTTGTCAATTCAAGATCCAGACCCGTTCAGACACCAGCTTCACTTTTGGGTAGAGGCCAAGGACGGCGGCGTTATGTCGAAATTTAGCCCGGGTTATCCCGCAATAATGGCAATAGCCTATCTGATCGGCGGAGACGAAGGAATGTGCTGGGTGAGTCCTCTGGCCGGTATTCTAACGCTATTCGGGGCATTTTTACTATTCCGACTCTGGATGTCTGAGTTTTCTGCCAGTTTGGCTGTCTGGATCTTAGCTATCAATCCGATGTGGCTAGGCTATCCAGCATATCTCTTGACCCACGGCCTTAATACCTGCGCTATTACCTGGGGGATGTTTTTTCTCTGGAAATGGTGGCGTGAGCCGTCAAATCTGTCGGGGTTATTGGCAGGACTACTCCTTGGTTTTGCTGTAACTGTCCGATATACAAGCCTATTGGTCAGCTTTAGTCTGATCATTGCCGTGGCGATGCGGATTATCTTTTGTATTCATCGATCTTTTGAGATTCCAGATCTCGATCGAGCCGGCAATTCGCAGGGTGGAGGATACGGTTGGCCGATTTGGCGTCGACTTGGCCCAAATCTTCCGATCCTCCGTTCCACCTGTTTTGCGGTTGCTGGCTACAGCCTATTTCTATTGACCATTATGATCTATAACTGGATTCACTTTGGTGATCCGTTGACCACAGGTTACGGCTTGAGTACCGAGCAGCACGCTTTTCAGTGGCAAACACTGTGGAAAAATTTCGCTCGCGTTCTCCAGGGACTAAACTCAACCTCTTTCTTCCTCTTTTTTCCGCTAGGGCTGGTTGGCATGTTGACCATTGGCAACCTAACGGAACGGCTGATGCGGTTGGCTTGGTTCTTTCCCCTATTTCTACTCTACAGTTCCTACTACTGGCAGGCGGGCGGACCACCATTCTTGCGGTTTTTTATTTGTGCTTTTCCACTGATCATCGGGGCCGCCTTCATGTTGTTCGAGCGAATTAAACCAGAGTCTATCTTTTGGCGAGGAGTTGACGTCGGCCCACTACTTCATGGTGCAGCCGTGGTGTTTTTGGTTCTACTAGTTCTAGTTCCGCAATACCAGGTCTCACAAGCCCGGATGCGAGGTATGGCCAGCAACGAAAAGTCACAGACGCGGTTGGCTGCTGGCCGAATGCTGGCAAAGACCTTTGGTGATGATGTCGTGGTCTTTTCTCAGTCTCCTTACGAAGCCTACTTGGATACTGTCAGGAATTTTCGCTTTTACCATCTGGTTCGGTTTTCAAGCCCCTGGAACGGTGGGGAACGTCGGCATCCAGTTCGAACAAAGCAGGTTCATCAATTTTACCAGACAACCTCTCAGGAGCAGCGTCTGGCTATGAAAAGAGAGCTGATTATCGAGTTTCGTCAGGAAGGCCGACCTGTCGTTTTCCTGATTCCCAAAAAGGCCTTAGCCGAACAACAGAAGCAACTGACCGATAAGATCCGGTTAGAATTGGTACGAGATTGGAAAGAGGGCAAATGGGGGGTTTATCAGGTCAAGTGAGCAAAATAACCTGATTTTTAGAGTGTGTTTGAGAAGTATTCAACCTTAAGACATCCAACCTTAATGTTGATGGACGGCCAAGCGGCCGATCATCAAATATTTCTCTGAGATTCATTTCTCTAAACTCTATCGAGCCTCTGGGAATTGGCGTAAAAGGCCCATCTGTGTAGGTAGGGGAATTAGGCCAAACGGTGATAGTCTTCGATATCAAGATCGAGACCCTGGTACTCTTCTTTGGCGAGTACTTTCTTGAGCCTTCGACATTCTTGTTTCCACACCGGATCAACCAACACAATTCCGCTAGTTCTGGGCCACCTGAAAGCAGTCAGCCACCATTTTCAGCCAGACATCTTCTTGAGAGCAGCGGCGAACTTCTAAGGCGACATTGACGTCGCCATTCCACATATCGATCCAAACCGTGTCGATTGTTTTTGGCACACGAGTTGGCATTGGACGGAATCGTTGCCAAACAGCCAACCTGTGACCTAGTCCCGGATTAAATATCCGGTAGCGGATTAATATGCCTGCTGGAGGCGGGAGGTAGTCCAACTGTGACCTTGGCTTTAACTGACATAGCGAACCCTGTCTCGCTAGAATTAAATGGTGTGATTGTCGACCACGTTGCTACTCAAGGCCGCAAAGCGGTTATGCAGGCCAGCTTACCAACTCTTGCTTGGCATTCGAATTCAATAAAGCCTATAGATTCCAGTAACTGCTGGTGCCTTTCAACGGGAAAACGCTTGGGCCTCTTCAGATTGTCATTAGTAAAGGGAATTACAAAATCGGTATTCAGCAACAACCCACCAGGCCTAATTAGAGCAAAAAGTTTTTCATAAACCGACTTTAATGCCTCGTAACCCCCTAAGTCATGCAAGGTTTGAAAAGTATAGACGATGTCAAATGAATCCAAATCCCGAGGCCAAAAATTGTTATTTAAGTCAGTGGTCTTGAGACTTATATTGGGATATCCCAAACGACTGAGCTGTTTCTGTGTGTATGCAGTCAGTTCTGGATTAATATCGATACCCAGATAACTAACGGAGTCCAAATGAGAAGTCAATAAACTGAGGATTGCTTTTGCCAAGCATCCTGCACCAGGACCGAGTTCCAGTAGATGGATGTTTTCTCGATCTGGATTTTGACACTGGGCAAAGATGGCTTGAACAATAGTAGGGAAAATATCGATACGTTCGGGCCACCGACGATCTAGATCAGATGACCAGTCGGTTATATAATTCAAGCCTTTAAAATCAGACAAAGCCATAAAATCAGATCCCTGAAATATAAGGTTAAACGGAGTTACGACGCTTCTGCAGGGTGTTATGAAAAGTGACGATTCTTCCTGAGGCACCTACACCATACTTTAATCATATTATCTCACAAAGCAACCGATGTACACTTCAGACAGAAAGTAGGCCTAATACTGTTAAAGATGTAATAGTTTTTAGCGGTTAATTGGAACCCGCGTAATAGATAACTTGTGTACGGGTAATCAGGCGGTGCTGACTTCCCTTAGTTAGCACCCTTTTTCTCAGTCTCATCTGTCTTTCCATATTCCACTTGACCTATGTTCTACGGTTAGAATGAGTTGTCCTTTCATTGCTCTGTTGAACTGTATTCGAATTACTATATAATGGCCATATTAACAATTAGGCTCCTTTCCTGTGTTAGACGTCTTTATCTTTTATTCCCATCGTAATATCAAGAGTCATGCGATGTCCATTGAGTCAGCCAAGTAATCTGTTCCAGGTTTTCTTACTGCCATCACCAACGGTGTAGGCCATGACTTCCTACTCCAATCTGCTGCT
>PVBE012119557.1_pt1 | contig 11764 bp, 8 predicted proteins | sample 1631181 | NCBI WGS metagenome assembly PVBE01 (sample SAMN08397723, study PRJNA350692) | Marine metagenome, whole genome shotgun sequencing project. | isolation source: water | place: Pacific Ocean | collected 2012-04 | reverse complement strand
CGTCCCAGCGGATCGGAACATGTAATAAAAGTTTTGGCGAAGCGGTCCGTTTCTATCGAAACGGGCGTCCAAACTGTCGGATACCTTTACACATCGGCATCGGCGCTGTCGTGTTTACCTTCGTCCGCCGCGGAAAAGGCCGATTAACTCGGTTGGCACGGTTCTTGCGAAGGACCTGGTCGAGTCCAAGACTTCAGACGAATAGGGCTCAAGGAAGAACGAAAATTGCGACCGAGCGACTTGATAGTCGCGATTCGCGATGAATGAACAAGAATGGAGAGCAACATGTACAGCAAGATCAGACTATCCGCCCTTGCTGTTGCGGCCGCCACTTTCATCGCGGCTTCATCGGCGCAGGCGGTTCCCACCTTCTACTACGACTTGAGCGACTTCAATAGCGCACTCGGTGGGATCAATATGGCGGTCGAGGATTTCGAGGGACTCCCGAGCAGCGCGGCTTCGCCGTTCGATTTCGGGCCTTTCACGATCACCACCGCTGACGACATCGATCGTGGCTCCCATGGCACGAACGGTGACAGGACCTTGATCGTCGACGAAGGCAGCGACGATTACGTCAAGTTCACGTTCAACAATGTGATGACCGCCTTCAGGATCGATGTGATCGACGCGCTCGACACACTCGGCCATGACGGTGAAGGCATGATCACCGTGACCGTCAACGGCGTCGACGACTACCTGGGCCCGATGGGAGATCAAGAAGACCTCAATGAGATGTTCATCGGCGTGATCGACCTCGACGGGTTCACCATGGTGACGATCGACGGCAACGACGAGAACGATCGGATCTATTACGACAACATGCGATACGGTCCGGTTGCGATCGCCGAACCCGCCACGCTCGCCATGTTCGGGCTCGGCCTTGCCGGTCTCGGCTTCGCACGCCGCAGGCGGTCTGCCTGACGGCATTACCAAGGTCGCTGTCTCGGGCCCGTCGCTCGAGCACAGCCAAAAAAAGAAACGGCGGCTCCTCGGAGCCGCCGCTTTTTTTTGTGCGGAGATTGCGATCGCGGCCGGCAGGCGGTATGTTGGCGTATGACTAATAAATTCAAGAAACCGAGATCGGAGCGCGACGACGAAGAGATGGTGCGTTTGTGCCTCAAGTGCCGCGAACCGTTCTCGAGCGGATGGGCCGGCGAGCGGGTCTGCAAGACCTGCAAGTCACGGGACGAATGGCGCACCGGTGGGAGTTACGAGGCGGCTTGAGCGGCAGCCGGCGGAGGCCGAATTTCCGCCTCCATCGACTGCTCGGACCACTTCGGAAACCGGTACAGCCAGTAGCGACAGGTCACCGGCGCCCGCTGGTGGCGTGGGGTCTCTTCAGGTATTCCGCTATCGCGCGTTCCTTGACGGTCGCCGTCCGCCGATGCAGACGAGTCGGTCGAGGTTGCGTGCGATGAAACGGAAACGCGTCACGCCATGTCGTTGATTGTCGCCGTCGATACCGGCGGGACGTTCACCGATATCGCCGCCTATGACCTGGAGGCCGGGACGGTCGCCTATGCCAAGGCGCTGACGACCTATGGCGACCTGGTCGATGGCGTGATGGCATGCGTCGACGAGGCCGCGATCGATCTCGGCCGGGCGATGCTCGCCAAGCACGGCACGACGCTGGTGATCAACACGCTTCTGCAGCGATCCGGCGCGCGCGCGGCGCTGGTGACGACCAAGGGATTTCGCGACACGCTGGAGCTCGCCCGCGGCAACCGCGCCAACCCGTTCCGCATCGATTACCGTCGCGACCCGCCCCTCATTCCGCGCCCGCTTCGGTTCGAGGTCGACGAGCGCATACACGGAAGCGGCACGATCTCGCGCGAGCCCGACCGCGAGGAGGTCGAGCGTTTGGCCGATCGGCTGGCCGCGCTCGACGTCGAGGCGGTCGCTGTGTCGCTGATCAACGGCTATCTCGACGACCGCCACGAGGCGATGATCGCGAAAATTCTGCGCCGACGCCTGCCGGGGGTCTACGTGACCGCCGGAACCGAGCTGACGCGCGAGTGGTACGAGTACGAACGCTGCTGCACGGCTGCGGCCAACGCCGTCGTCGGCCCACGCATGGCGGCCTATGCCGGCCGGCTCGAGCGCCGGCTCGCCGATGCCGGATTCGACAAGACGCTTTACATGATGGGCTCGAACGGCGGCGTGCTGTCGGTCGAACGCACGCTGAGGGAGCCAATATCCCTTATCGAATCCGGCCCTGTCGGCGGCTGCATCGGGGCCGGTGTCTATGGCGCCGCGCTCGACCTGCCCAACCTGATCGCCTTCGACATGGGGGGCACGACGGCCAAGTGCGCGGTTATTCGCGACGGCGCGTTCGGCCTCCATTCGCCCTACTTCGTCGGCGGCTACGAGACCGGCTTCCCGATCCGGGGCTCGGTGGTCGACATTGTCGAGGTCGGCGCCGGTGGCGGCTCGATCGCCTGGATCGACGACGCCGGCCGGCTTCATGTCGGGCCGCGAAGCGCGGGCTCCGACCCGGGCCCGGTCGCCTTCGGAAGGGGCGGAACCGAGCCCACGGTGACGGACGCCAATCTGGCGCTCGGCCGGATCGGATCGGGCGTGTTCCTGGGCGGCGAACTGGCACTCGACGGCGACGCGGCGCGGGCGGCGATCGCGCGGTCGGTGGCGGTACCTTTGGCGCTCGACGACCGCCCGATCGAGGAGACGGCCGACGGCGTCCTCGCGCTCGCCACCGTCAGCATGACCAACGCGATCCGCCGGATCACCATCGAGCGCGGCTTCGACCCGCGCGACTTCGCGCTGTGCGCCTTCGGCGGCAGCGGGCCGATCCATGGCGCCACGCTGGCGCGTGAGCTCAATATATCGACGGTCGTCGTCCCGCCCGAGCCGGGCAACTTCTCCGCCATCGGCATGCTGCTCGCCGACGCACGGCTCGACGTCGCGCGGACCATGATCCTCGACCTCGACGCGGCGGCGTTGGAGCGTGTCTCGGCCGCCTTCGACGAAGCGGAACGGCACGGCGCCGAGACCGTCGCCGGCGAGGTCGAGGGCGCAGAGATCGCACTGAGCCGCTTCATCGACATGCGCTATCGCGGCCAGAAGCACACTTTTACGATTTCTCTGACGAGCCGGATCGGAGATGCCGACAGCCCGCGCGCGGCGTTCGAGGACTATTATCGTCGGCGTTTCGGCCATTCCGACGACAGTGCGCCGATCGAGATCGTCGGCATCCACGTCAGCGCCTACGCCCGCACGGCGAAACCCGACCTCGCCAAGTTGCCGCGCCGCGAGTCCGGGACGGAGGCCGATGCCACGCTGTCGCGCCGGCCGGTCTATTTCGGCCAGGCCGGCGGCTGGATCGACACCCCGGTCTATCGCCGCGCAGCGCTGCCAGCCAGCTTCGAGGCCGAGGGGCCGCTGATTATCGAGGAGTACGGCGCGACGACGGTGATCGGCCCGGGTGATGCCTTGGCGATCGGCGATCTCGGCGAGATCCGCATCACGGTCGGGGACTGAGCATGGCCACATCGGGACGCATCACGGTCGATCCGATTACGCTGGAAATCATCCGCCACGGGCTGGTCGCGATCCCCAACGAGATCGACGCCAACATCACGCGGACCGCGTTCAGCCCGCTGGTATACGAGTACAAGGACTTCGCCACCGGCCTGGTCGACACGAAAGGACGGCTGGTCGCCCAGGGCTCGGGCTCGATCCCGATCTTCGTCGCCAACGCGCTCGGCAACGCGGTGCGAGATGGGCTGGAGGTCTATGGCATCGAGAACATCCACGACGGCGACGTGATCATCTCCAACCACGCCGGCACGCTCGGCCAACACCTCAACAACGTAGTGATGTACACGCCGGTCTTCGTCGGCCCGGACCGCGACAGGCTGTTCGGCTTCATGTGCGTCCTGGTCCACTGGATCGACGTCGGCGGCGGAGCGGTCGGATCGTGCAGCGCCTCCGATTCGACCGAGATCTTTCAGGAAGGCATTCAGTACCGTTCCGTCAAGCTCTGGCAACGCGGCGTCCGCAACGACGAGCTCTACCGCGTCATCGAGTACAACACGCGGTTCCCGACCATGTTGCTGGGCGACCTGGACGCTCAGCTTGCCGGTACGCTGGCCGGGCACGACAAGGTGTGCGCGCTGGTCGAGCGCCATGGCGCCGACGTTGTGCATGCCGCGATCGCCGCCATCTGGGACCAGTCCGAGGCCGTCGCGCGCGCCGCCGTTCGCGCGCTGCCTGACGGCGTCTGGCGGGCCCGATCTTTTCTCGACGATGACGGTATCGACCGCGAGACGCCGATACCGGTCGCGGTCGAGGTGCGGATCGACGGCGACGCGATGACCATCGACTTTTCGGGGCTCGGCGGGGTGCTGAAGGGCCCGCTCAATTCGGGCGTCCTTGGCGGCGCCTATCCGGCCGCCCGTATCGCCTTCAAGATCCTGACCTCGCCCGAAGAGCCGGCAAACGAGGGCTGCTTCCGGCCGCTCGACATCGTCATTCCGGACGGCACGTTTCTCAGCGCCGGCCCGACCGCGCCGATGGGTCTCTACAGCGCGACATTGCCGACGGTGATCGACACGATCATCCGCGCGGTCGGCGACGCCGAGCCGTCGGTCGCGGCCGGCGGACACCACGCGACATTTGCCGGCCATTGGTTCCATGGCACCGATCCGGCGACCGGCGAGCTCTACCAGCAGCTCGATACCGGCCATGGCGGTTGGGGCGCGACGGCGGCGGCCGACGGCCCGGGTCCCTACAAGACCATGGCGCACGGCGACACGTTGGACATACCGGTCGAAGTGCAGGAGGCGCTGTGTCCGCTGCATATCGAATCGATCGCCGTCCGGCCCGATTCGGCGGGAGATGGAACCAACCGCGGCGGGCTCGGAACCGAGAAGGTGATCCGGGTGCTCGCCGATTCAAAGGTCAGCGTTCAGATCGACCGCACCAAGTGCCGACCCTGGGGGCTCGACGGCGGCACCGACGGACTGCCCGCCAAAGCCGTGATCGAGCCGGCCGATGGCGAGCCGTTCGAAATCCTGAAAGGTACGGCGGCGATGAAGGCCGGCGACCGGTTCCGGCTCAGGACGGGTGGCGGCGGCGGCTACGGCCCGCCGATCGAGCGCGATCCGGCGCGCGTCGCCGCCGATGTCGCCGCCGGCTACGTCTCGGCCGACCGGGCCGCCTCGGTTTACGGCGTGATCACCACCGAAGACGGCGCCCTCGATCCCGCCGCCACCAAGCGACGCCGCGCGGAGATGGCGCGGACGTGAGAATTGTGGGTTAATACCAACCTGCCCCGGGAGACGACGAGATGACGGTCCTGCCAAGCTTTCCCCCGGTCCACTTCGACCACGGGGCCATCGGCGCGCTCGCCGGAGAGCTCGCGGCGCGCGGCATCCGGCGACCGCTGATCATCACCGATACCGGGCTGGTCGAGCATGGCATCGTCGACAAGCTCCGCGCGGCATTGCCCGGCAACCCCGACATCGCGGTCTATGACGGCATCCCGCCCAATCCAACGGTGGCGGGCATCGAGGGCGCGCTCGAGGTCTATCGCGAACGGGATTGCGACGGCATCGTCGGGCTCGGCGGCGGCTCGGTGCTCGACTCCGGCAAGGCGCTCCGGGTCGCGGCGACGCATCCCGGCCCCATCGTCCAATATCTGAAGGATCCATCGAAGATTACCAGCGACGTGGCGCCCTACATCACCATCCCCACCACCGCCGGCACCGGTGCCGAGATCACGTTCGGCGGCGGCATACATCCCGAGCCCGGCCACCACCAGCTCGGCATTCGCAGCCCGCACGTCAAACCGGACTTGGCGATCTGCGACCCGGAGCTGACCCTGACCCTGCCGCCGATGTTGACGGCGGCGACCGGGATGGACGCGTTGGGCCATTGCGTCGAGGGATACCTGTCCAACAACGTCAACCCGCCGGCCGAGGCCATCGCGCTCGATGGGATCGCGCGCGTTGTCGGGCACATCGAAAGCGCGACGGAGGACGGCAGCGACCGCGAGGCGCGCTGGCACATGTTGATGGCCGCGCTACAAGGCGGCATGGCGATATACATGGGTCTCGGTCCCATCCACGTGCTGGGACACGTCTTCGCCGACAGCCCGATCCATCATGGAGCGCTCATTACCGCGTCGGCGCCGGCGGTTTTGCGCTACTACCAATCCCATGCGGATAGCGGGCTCGGCGGCCGGCTCGACCAGCTTCGCGCGGCCATGGGGCTCGCCGCCGGAGCCGATCTGGCGGCCGCCATCACCGAGTTGAACGCGCGCCTCGGACTGTCGTCGTCGGTACGCGAGCTCGGTTATCCGAGCGACGATCTGAACACGCTGGCCGACTACGCCGTAGCTGTCCACTTCAACGCCGCCGCGCCTCGGCGGCCCACGAGCGCGGAATATCGCGACATCATCGCCGACGCGCTGGGTTGACGGCGGCGCGCCCTCCGGTTGGCCGGGATTCGCCGGAATCGGCCGAGAATCTCCCCCTTTCCACATTATCTTGTTGTCCGGCACCCGAGCGATACTGCATACTGTGGTTTGCTAAAAGCGTTTACCTTCCCATGTATAGTGCGTTCCATGGCCAGTACGTCCCGACAAGCCGCTCGTAACCCAACGGACTATTCTGCCCGCGACATCGAAGTGCTCGAGGGGCTGGAACCCGTGCGCCGGCGCCCCGGCATGTATATCGGCGGCACCGACGAGCACGCGCTGCACCATCTCGCGGCCGAGGCGCTCGACAACGCGATGGACGAGGCGGTGGCGGGCCATGCGAGCTGGATCGACGTCGAGCTCGCCGCCGACGGCTCGATCACCGTGCGCGACAACGGCCGCGGCATCCCGGTCGAGCCGCACCCCAAGTTCAAGACCAAATCCGCGCTCGAGGTGGTGCTGACGACGCTGCATGCCGGCGGCAAGTTCGACGACGGGGTCTACAAGACGGCGGGCGGTCTGCACGGGGTCGGGATCTCGGTCGTCAACGCCCTGTCCGACCGGCTGACCATCGAGGTCGCGCGCGACCAGGAGCTCTGGGTCCAGTCCTATTGCCGCGGCGAGCCCAAGGGACCGCTCGAGTCCAAGGGCAAGGTGCGCAACCGCCGCGGCACGGCGATCACCTTCCACCCCGATCCCAAGATCTTCGGCGACGACGCGGGATTCAAGGCCGCCCGGCTGTTTCGCATGGCGCGCTCGAAGGCGTATCTGTTCAGGGGCGTCGAAATCCGCTGGAAGTGCGCCGCCGACAAGCTGCGCGACGCGGACGACGTGCCGGACAAGGCGACGCTGCACTTCCCGGGCGGGCTGAGCGACTATCTGGCGGCGAGCCTCGGCGAGCGCCCGCTGGTCACCGCCAAGCCGTTCTCCGGCGAGGCGCCGCTCAACGGCGATACGGGCCGCATCGAATGGGCCATCGCCTGGCCCGAGGACGGCGACGGCTCGCTGTCGTCCTACTGCAACACGGTGCCGACGTCGCAGGGCGGAACCCACGAGACCGGGCTCCGCACCGCGTTGTCGCGCGGGCTCAAGGCCTATGGCGGCCTCGTCGGCAACCGAAAGGCTTCGTCGATTACCGCGGACGACGTCATGGGCGAGGCCTGCGGCTTGCTGTCCGTCTTCATCAGCAATCCGGAGTTCCAGGGTCAGACCAAGGAACGGCTGTCGACCGCCGGCGTCTCGCGCCTGGTCGAGAACTCGCTCAAGGATCATTTCGACCACTTCCTGACGGGCGATCCGGATTCGGCGAACGCGCTGCTCGAGCAAATCATCGAGCGCGCCGAGGACCGGCTGCGCCGGCGCGAGGCGCGCGAGTTCTCGCGCAAGTCACCGACTCGGAAGCTCAGGCTGCCGGGCAAGCTCGCCGACTGCACGCGGGGCGATGCCGAGGGCACCGAGCTGTTCTTGGTCGAGGGCGATTCGGCGGGCGGGTCGGCCAAGTCGGCGCGCAACCGCGAGACCCAGGCGGTGCTGCCGCTGCGCGGCAAGATCCTCAATGTCGCCAGCGCCTCGGCCGAGAAGCTGCGCGGCAACCAGGAGCTCGCCGATCTGATCCAGGCGCTCGGCTGTGGCACCGGCGGCAACTACGAGGACCGCAAGCTGCGCTACGAGCGCGTCATCATCATGACCGACGCCGACGTCGACGGCGCTCACATCGCCGCGCTGCTGATGACGTTCTTCTTCCGCGAGACGCCGGAGATGATCGCCAACGGCCACCTCCACCTCGCCGCGCCGCCGCTCTACCGGCTGAGCCAAGGCGGAACCATCGCCTACGCAAGGGACGAGGCGCACCGCGAACAGATCACCCGCGAACAGTTCAATGGCCGCGCCAAGATCGAGGTCAGCCGCTTCAAGGGCCTCGGCGAGATGCCGCCGGCGCAGCTCAAGGAAACCACCATGGACCCGGCGACGCGCAACCTGTTCCGCGTCGTCGTACCCGACGGAGACGAGGCGGATGCCGCCAAGCCGGGGCGGCGCAAGCGCGGCCCGACCGCCGACTTGGTCGAGCGCCTGATGGGCCGCAAGCCCGAGCTTCGCCTCGCCTTCATCCAGGAGAACGCGGCCCGCATCGACGAGCTCGATATTTGAATCGGGCGCGGCGCATCACCTCGAATTGATCGATTGAAACGAAAATTGATCGGCCGGCGGCGGGCCCGGTTCCCGCCGACAGGCGCCGTCAAGGTCGCTGATCAGGAAGCCTGGAAGAAGTTCGAGGATGCGGGCACGATCGTCAGCCGGCTTAGCCAGGACGATGTCGAGGCGTTCACCAACCTCGCCGTGCCGCGTTGGTTTGCATGGGCCAACAAGGACAAGGAAGCCGCGCGAGTGTTCAAGATCCAGCTCGACTATATGATGTCGGGCAGCCTGGGCTATGTGACCCCCGACATGATCAAGGGTCAGAAGCTGAAGTGGAGCTGAGCACCGAGACAAATCGGACGTAAGCATAGTCACGAGCCGAAGGGGGCGCACAGGGCGCCCCCTTCGAGCATGCCCTTCGCTTAGTCCGTACCGTACGAACCACGGTCCGCATCCATGATCGACACCATCGCACATTGGATCCACGTCATCCTGCCGGATTGGGTACGCCTGCCCAGCCTGACGTTCGAGATGCCCCATGTGCTGTACTGGGCGGGGTTGATATTGTTTCCGCTGGTCGCGATCCACTTGATCCGAAAAGAAGGCGAGCGCGCCGGGCGCGAACGGGTCACGGCCCCGATCTCGTACCTCCTGTGGCTGACCGGCGGCTTCGTCGGGCTGCACCGATTCTATCTCCGCTCGGTCACGCGCGGATTCGGCTACGTCGCCCTGTTCCTCCTCGTGCTCTACGGCAACAAGCGGGGCGCGGCGGCCCGGATCGACTTCTCCGAGGCGGCCAACGCGCTCAAGGGCGCGGAGTTCAGCATCGAGCGCTACACCAAACTGGTGACGCGCGGCCGCGAAGGCGCCGCCGGGCGCCTCGACCGCGCCAAGCAGTCGCTCGTCGAGATCAAGGCGAACCTCGCCGAAGCCACCAATACCCTTGATCAATGGGACGCGCTGGCCGGCGGTTTCGCGGCGCTGATCGCGATCCTCTTGCTCGTCGATGCGTTCCTCATCCCGCGTCTCCGCCGACGCTGCCTCGAGCTGGAGGCGGAGATTCCGGAGCAGGCAGAGCCCGCGGTGATGCGACGGGGTTCGATCGTCGGGCCGCGCGGCGCGATCTCGACGCCGGCAACGCGGGCGATCGACGCGCTGAGCGGCGCCACCGGCACCTTCGTCGCCTACTGGTCGGTGATCGCCGTCTTCGTCTACTACTACGAGGTCATCGCGCGCTACGTCTTCAACTCGCCCACCAACTGGGCCCACGAGAGCATGTTCCTGATGTTCGGCATGCAGTATCTGCTGTCGGGCGCGTTCGCGCTCCGCGACGACGCGCACGTCAGGGTCGACGTGCTGTACGAAAAGCTCGGCGAACGGGCCAAGGCGGTCACCGACGTGATCACTTCGTTTTTCTTTTTCGTCTTCTCGCTGACGCTGCTGGGCACTGGAGTCATCTTCGGGCTCGACGCGGTGAATGTCTTGGAAGTGTCCTTCACCGAATGGGCCATCCAGTACTGGCCGGTCAAGCTCACCATCGCGCTCGGGGCGTTGCTGATCCTGCTCCAGGGCGCCGCCAAGCTGATTCGCGATGTCACCTATCTCGCCCGGGGGGACGCCTGAGCCATGGGCTGGGAAGTCGAGATCGGCTGGCTCACGTTCTTCATGTTCATGAGCCTCGCGGTGCTGCTGATGGCGGGGCTGCCGCTCGCGTTCGTCACGGGCGGGCTGGGCTGCATCTTCCTGTTCCTTTTCGGCGATTGGGCGACGCTCAACATCCTGCCGTCGCGCATCTTCCCGTTTATGACGGATTACCAGCTTTCCGCCATCCCGCTGTTCATCTTCATGGCGGCGATGCTCGAGCGCGCCGGGCTGATCGAGGAGCTGTTCGACGTCGTCTACAAGCTGCTCGGCGCTCTCAGGGGCGGGCTCGCGACAGCCACGATTATCGCCTCCACGATCCTCGCGGCGATGGTGGGCGTGATCGGCGCGGCCGAGGTGACCATGGGCATCCTGGCGCTGCCGGCGATGCTCAAGCGAAAATACGACCCCGAGCTCGCCTGCGGCGCGATCCTCGCCGGCGGCACGCTCGGTATCCTGATCCCACCCTCGCTCCTCGCCATCATCTTCGCCGTCGTCGCCCAGCAGTCCGTCGGCGAGCTGTTCGTCGGAGCCGTCATCCCCGGCCTGACCCTCTCGGGCCTCTACATCCTCTACGTCACCGCGCGGAGCTATTTGAATCCCGCCGCCGGCCCGGCGTTGCCGCCCGAGGAGCGGGTCGATCTCTCGGAAAAAATTCGGCTGCTGAAGGGCATCTTCGCACCCCTTATGCTGATCGCGCTGGTCCTTGGCGTCATCTTCACCGGCATCGCGACACCGGTCGAGGCGGCCGGCATCGGCACGTTCGGCGCGCTGTTCGTCGCCGCCATGCATCGGCGGCTGTCGTGGACCGCCGTCCAAGAGGCCGCCATCACCACGCTCAAAGCGTCCGCCATGGTGCTGTGGATCATCTTCGGCGCCTCGATCTTCGTCGGGTTCTACATCCTCCAGGGCGGCCAGCAGTTCGTCGCGGAATCGCTGATCGGAACCGGGCTCGGCCCATACGGCATCCTGCTGATCATGATGATACTGCTGGTCATCCTCGGCATGTTCCTCGACTGGGTCGGGATCCTGTTGCTCGCCGTCCCGATCTTCGTGCCGCTGATGAAAACCATGAGTTTCGACGGCCTCCTGGGACTGCCGGGCGTGCCCTCGGCCGACGTCGCGCTGTGGTTCGGCGTGGTCTACATGGTCAACATGCAGATGTCGTTCCTGAGCCCGCCCTTCGGCTACGCCCTGTTCTACCTCAAGAGTGTCGCGCCGCCCGAGATCACCATGGGCATCATCTTCCGTTCGGCGCTGCCGTTCCTGGCGTTGCAAGCGGTCGGACTGGCGATCTGTATCCTGTTCCCACAGACCATCCTGTGGCTGCCGAAGCTGGTTTACGGCTGACCGTCGTCACGCCGGCCGGCTAATACCAGCGGTCATTGATATTGACCTGTTTCACCGGAGAGAAATTCGCCACCAGGCAGGAGCGGTTCGCGCCGTGGTGCAGCGCACCACAAGCGGATCGCGACGCCCCCGGTGGCGAATTTATCCCGGCCGGAGGTGGCCGTGGGCGAACGACCCGCCGCGTCGCGACGCTTGCCCGAT
>PVBE010873963.1_pt1 | contig 11766 bp, 10 predicted proteins | sample 1631181 | NCBI WGS metagenome assembly PVBE01 (sample SAMN08397723, study PRJNA350692) | Marine metagenome, whole genome shotgun sequencing project. | isolation source: water | place: Pacific Ocean | collected 2012-04 | reverse complement strand
TGGGCATAGGTGGTTTCATGTCCCTGGCCATGTGCCTGGGTGCCGGCGAAGATAGTCGCCGTTCCGTCGGATGTGATCTCAAGCCGCGCCGATTCGAAAGGTGCTCCCACCGGGGTTTCGACAAAGGGAACGATACTTATTCCGCGCAGCATGCCTCTGGATTTCGCCTCATGTCGTCTTTCTTCAAATCCCCGCCAGTCCACCAAATCCGCCGCCACATCAAGGGCGCGCGGGAAATCACCCACATCGTAGGTCATGCCAACGGGATTGGTGAAAGGCATATCGTCCGCTGTGACCAGATTTATCCGCCTGAGTTCGTAGCGGTCGATCCCTGCCTTTTGAGCCGCCAAGTCAATCAACCTCTCCAAAGCATAAGTCATTTCCGGGCGCCCGGCTGCTCGATAGGGTAAAACTGGTAAGGTATTGGTCATATAGGCGCGGATTTCCAGTTTTGCTGCCGGTATGTCGTACACAGTTGTCACGATTCGCGTGGCGTTGGCCGGCGGCGCGTAGCAGATGGTGTAAGCGCCGATATTGCATTGAACCAGCAGATCGTAGCCAGTGAACTTGCCGTCCGCGTCCAGGCCGAGCCGGCCCTTCAGCACCATGTCCCGCCCCTGCCAATCGCTGACGAAGCTTTCGCTCCGGCTATTGGTCCATTTAATAGGACGACCTAGTTTTTTCGCCACCCACGGTAATATCACACATTCCGGACCCGTATGGCCGCGCGAGCCGAACCCTCCGCCAGTGTCGGGGCAGATCACCCGGACCTTATCAATTTCGACCTGGAGAGCGCCGGCGAGCATCAAGCGGAATCGGAATACGCCTTGGCAGCCCGCCGTGACGATATAGCGGTCAGATTCCGCATCGTACTCGGCGATGCCGGACCGTGGCTCCATCTGCCCCGTGGCAACCCGGGGCACGACAAATTCTCCATCCACAACGGTAGCCGCTTTATCGAGCGCCTGTTTGGTCTTATCCGCGTCCCCGCCGAAATGGTGGATACATACATTACCCGGCGCGTCCTCGTCGACCAGCGGCGCATAGGGCGCCGCAGCCTGGAAAACATCTACCACGGCCTTGATTTCCGCCAATTCCAGATCGACCATCTCGGCGCCCTGCAGGGCTACTTCGATGCTTTCGCCAATAACAACGGCCACCGGTTCGCCGATGTGGCGCACCCGTTCGATCGGCAACGGCCATTGGTTGAGACTCAGCGCGACCGGATCGTTTTCATCGAACGACGGTTTACGGTAATCCACCGGATTGGCTTCAATCGCTTTGTGCAGGATTGGGCCGCAGCCGTCATCTTTGAAATCCTGACCGGTATAGACGGCTATTACTCCCGGAGAGTTCACGGCAGACTCGACATTAATATTTTTGATGTGGGCATGGGCAAATATGCTACGGACAAACACAGCGTAACATTGGTTTGGCTTATTCAAATCGTCTGAGAACCGGCCATGTCCACGGATATAACGGTCGTCTTCCTTGCGCAAAACGGATTCACCAATTTTGCGTCGTCCCCGCCCATCTACTGTTTCATTGGTCAATTTATTGGCACTCTATTTCGAAATAAAAATTTTAAATAGTCTATGATTCGTCCCAGTGATATTGAATGCTCCGCGATCATGAGAAAGAAAAGCATATGGCAAACATCGCTAGCAAGGCCAAGATTGACGCCAATGGAAATAATATTCCAGTGGGCGCCGAAGCTGGCCTATTGACCTTCTACGGCTCTTCCTTTATTAATGCAGAGGTACTCGATGGCAGCACGATAAAATCAGTAATCATTGAAAACACCACCGGCGTTCAGGCGATCACTGGGAAGATATACATCGAAGGCACCATCCAGGCGGGCGGCTGTTCGCTAGGCTTTGACCGCATCCTGACAATATTCAAATCGGCGATATAGATTACCAAGAAAAAAAGTTGCGCGGATTATTTCATTAAAACTATCTACCACAGCGGCAATTTCTGATGCGGGTAATTCAGCTGCGCCATCGAGCAAAACCGCCACGTCCCGACCCATGGCGTTTAGTTTGGCGCAGTTATTTTTGATGTTCTCTAAGGAACCACGGGCGATTTGGTCATTGGAGGAATCGAGACTGAAAACGCCAATCTCCTGATCTAATCTTGCCAAACACCGAATTGCATCACTTAAAGCGGCGCTATATTCGCTCACCCCTTCTCTTCCCATCGACCCTGTTCGTTCTGCTGCCAATAGGTGAGCGCGTGACCGGCTTCCTTCAGGACTTTCCACCGATCCCGCGCCGCCTTGACGGAGCCATAATCATTGCCGTCGAAGAGGTCAAAGCAACGTTCATAATCACTGTAATCTCCTGCGGATACACCATCGGTTAAAAACAAAAAACTGGCGTCGTTGGGATTTTCTTCTTCAGTGGTCAGCCAAATCGGCTGGCGATCTGCGTCACCTTCCTTCGCGCTGCCGTGGGGCAGCCAGCCACTGGGGTCGACGCTCCACAACATATTGTTTAAAGCATCGACACGCTCCTGGGAGCCGGCAAGAACGACGGCGCGCTCGCCTGCCTCCAGTGTTTTACTCAGAAGCTTAGGCAGCGCCTGATCGAGCCCGGATTTTTGCAGATGGTAGAAGGCGATTTCTGTCATACATTCCTCAGAGAAACAATTCGGTTAAACATTAAGCATCTACAATGGTTGTGTCAAAATACGGCCTTATTTGGATAATAAAAATGTTTGAAATGATAAAATAACAATAGGAGAATCACCGTGCTTCGATTTCTTTTTTTGATTTTCGCTTTTGCAATTACAGCTACCGATGCCTTTTCTTCGGTTGACAAAACTCCACCCAGGACCATTACCGTTTGGGGAACGGGTACAGTTAATGTCAAACCCGACATGGCCCGCATCCGCGCCAGTGTAACCGTCAAAGAACAAACATCGAAAGAAGCCCTATCCAAAAAATAACAAAATAATGACGTGGCTGATCGAACCACTGATATGTTCGGCGTGGCGGCACAGGATATTCAAACCAAAATCCTGTCTATGGCAAGCGGGAGAGAAATCGAACGCCGCCCATTGTCGCTTACGAGGTCTCGAATAATGTCAGCGTCCGCCTGCGGGATTTAACCAAAGGCGGCAGATACCTGGATACCTTGGCCCGAGAGGGCGCCAATCAGATATAGGGGATCAGTTTTGATATTGGAGAACCGGTACCGCATCAGGACGAGGCATGCGCCTTGGCTGTCAAAAATGCCCGCCACCGGGCGGAGACTATCGCCAAAGCAGCCGGAATTGAACTCGGCTATGTTCTGCAAATTCGGGAAGGGTCGATCAGCATTCCGAGACCACCGGTATACGCCCGCGCCCAGATGGCCGCCGAATCGGTTCCGGTCGTCAGAGGGGAACTGACAATTTCCGCCCGCCTAATAATTGCCTACGAAATCGACTGACCTACTTACCTTCGTAGTTATTGGCGACCAACCGGTCCAGCAAGCGGACGCCGAACGCCGTGCCGCCTTTGGGTATCGTCGGTGAGTCCTTCTTCGACCAGGTAACACCTGCAATATCAAGGTGGGCCCATGGCGTCTTGCCAACGAATCGTTGCAAAAATTGGGCGGCGGTTATGCTGCCGCCGCCACGGCCGCCGATATTCTTCATATCTGCAGCATCTGAATTGATCATCTTGTCGAAAGCAGACGTCAACGGCATGCGCCAAAGTTGCTCTTCCACCTCAGCGCCGGCTTTGCTCAACCTTTCGGACAACCGATCATTGTTGGAAAACAGCCCGGCATACTGATCGGCCAAAGCTACGATAATCGCCCCGGTCAGGGTGGCCAGATTAACCATGAATTTCGGCTTGAAGCGTTCATTGCAGTACCAAAGAGCGTCGGCCAGGACAAGCCGGCCTTCGGCATCCGTATTGAGAACCTCGATGGTCTGCCCCGACATGGAGGTGACGATATCGCCCGGCCGCTGCGCCGTTCCGGAGGGCATGTTCTCTACTAGGCCGACAACACCGACGGCATTGACTTTAGCCTTACGGCCGGCCAAGGCCTTCATCAAGCCGATGACGACCCCGGCGCCGCCCATATCCCATTTCATGTCCTCCATGCCAGCTGATGGCTTGATGGATATACCGCCGGTATCGAAAGTCACCCCCTTACCAACAAAGGCGATTGGTCCTTCGGCTTTGGTTTTACCCTTGGATTTTTCTGCTGTTTTTTTCGGCCCGCCATTCCACTGCATGACGACCATGCGGGATTCCCGTTCACTGCCTTGACCGACCCCCAGCAAGGCACCCATACCCAACTTGCGCATGCGGGCTTCGGTTAACACTTCAACCTTTACACCGAGTTTCTCCAAGCTTTTGGCCTTTTTAGCCAAGCTGTCGGGATAAATGATATTGGCCGGTTCGGAAACCAGATCGCGGGTGAAAAATACGCCATCGGCAATCTTGCTGAGACCGGCAAAACGGGTCCTGGCCGTAGCGAAACCGGCACACTGGACGGTAATAGATTTAATGCTCGGTTTTTCGCTTTCTTTTTGTTTGGTTTTATATTTATCAAAGCGGTAAGACCTTAGGCGCGCACCGTAGGCAATTTGCGCCGCCATCTCCTGTGTATTCATCTTGGCGTCGGTTACCGCATCTATAGCAACTGTAACCGAGCCTTTTTTGACCCGCTGCGTATTGGCATAAATGCGCCCACCGAGTTTTTGCATTTCCAGTTCGTTGACATCTTTCACTTTACCCAGTCCGACGATCAGCACCCGGTCAAGCCGGGTGCCGGCCGGTGCCATGACATTCAGATTGTGGGCCTTGTTGCCTTCGAAGCGGCTGGCCTTGATGGCGCGGGTCAAGGCGCCGCCAGATTTTTTATCCAGTTTCTGGCCGCTGGCGGATAACTTGGCCCCGGCAGTGGCGGTGACGACGGCCACGCCAGTGATGGGCAATGCAGGTTTAGCGAAGGAAATTTTCATGTGATCCTCTTTTCAGATTATTCCCTGATTTCAAAAAGAAACATTATAGACGGCGTCGCGCCCACCATTCCTTGGGCTTCAAGCGCGTGCCGTAGCCCAGCTTGATATCTAGCCAAAGCGCCAGCTTGCGGAACGGGGAATTGGCGAGTTTCTTCCACAGATTGTAATAGGTGCGCGCCAGCGCCGTATCACGGCCTTTATTGTAAGGGCAAATCCGCATACAGACGCCGCACTCGGTGCCCTGGTTGACCCAGAACTTGAAACATTTTTCAGCCTCCACCGTCCATTTTCTAATGCCGACGATGTTGGACTGGGAAATAATCTCTTCCTGTGGCGGGCCTTCAGGAATGGCGCCCGGTGGGCAATTATCGGAACAGCGGTTGCAGACTTCGCAAAAATCGCGGACACCGAAATTAATCGGCTTATCATGGGTTAAAGGCAGATCAGTGTGGATTCGCCCGATGCGGGTCCTTGGTCCGAATTCCTGATGAATCAATAGCCCACTTCTGGCATATTCGCCAAGCCCTGCCTGTATAGCATAGGGTATGCCTTGGGACGTATCGTTAACCGTCGCCACCGCACGGTAGCCGAGATTTTGAATATAAGAAGCGATGGTCAGCGTCATATTACAGTCGTGAGAATAACCGTTGCCCACAGCGACCCCGGCTGTCGCCGAAGGATAGGAGCGCACGGCCTCATAACTCATCTCGGTCAAAACGACGATGACGTTGGGTAGGTCATCCGGAATACCATATTCCTTTTCCACCATCATTTTGGCCGAAAAGCTATTAGTGTAATGCCAACGGGGATCGTAGGCCGTTATCCCCGCCGCATCGGCGCCGAAGATTTTGCAGACATGCTTGATCTCATCAGCCATCTCTTGCGGCGATTCAACTTTATACTTGTCTTTGTAAGGCGGCGCGAATTCTTCAATGCTGTCCAAGAAACCGTCGGCTCGGTCGTCCTTACGAGTGCGTTGGATGATGATATTGGTGGACATCCAACCGGCGTTTCTAAGAGCGAAATCCTTGACCGTATAGCCGTCGCTTTTCTTGGCGCCCAGCCCCGGTGTAAACATGCCCCGAAACCAGTTGAGGACTTTCTCAGAGCGAATGCGGGGATCCCACTGGCCGCGGGTATAGATGTCATTGGCTTGGTTAAAGCGCTCAAAATTTTCAAGAATATCAAAACCGCAGGCTTCGTCATCCGGTCGGCGTAACTCACCCATGTCCTTGTAAGGGCCTTCACTTTTCGGCTGGTTATCCAAATCCAGCCGTTTCGGTTCGTTTTTCAGAGCTTCATCCATCTTACCCTCTATTTTCAAGAAGCGACCGGCATTTCCCCTGAATCAGCAATGTCCTTGCGGCGGTTACCGCCAATCAGCCAAATTAATCCGCCTGGTATAACAAAAAAAATATTCACCAGACCGAACATAATCGACATGACGAAAGCGTCTCCCTCGGCGACGCCGACAAATGCAAAGGCCGCCACCATGGCGCCTTCCCGCACACCCCAGCCGGCTATTGAAATTGGCAACGTCATAATAAGTGTAACCGGCGGAATGAGCACGAGGCAATCCAGTATGGAAACCTGAACACCCAGCGCCAAGCCGCAGGAATAGGCCATGAAGGCAATCATGATATTGCCGGTTACGCCCAATCCAATCGCTTTGGCAGCATGATAGGGCGACAAAAATAGTTTTTTCGTATCCGCTGCCAAATGACCGATCCCGCGAATTATTTTCCATTGCCTGAGATGCTCCGGAAACCGGTCCAGTAGCATCAACATACAAATTCCCAGAACGGCAGCGGCGGCCATTCCGGGAAAAACATATTTGGCTGGACTATCGCCAACGCGGGCAAGTAACAAGGGCTGGGTCGCAACAACCAATAATATCAAACCTGACACAGTGGCCACACGTTCGAGCATCACACCGTTAATCGCGCCCTGCAGGCTGGCACCCTCCTTCCGCGTCAGGTACATCCGAACAGCGTCGCCGCCGACAGCAGACGGCAGAGTCTGGTTAAAGAAATATCCAATATACAGTATTTTCATGGCGGTCAAAAATTTCAAATCGGTATGAATTGCCGAAAGCACCACGTACCAGCGCGCCGTATTGTTGACCACCAATATCAAGAATACGGTGAATGCAGAAAGAACATGCCAATAATTGATGCGAGTGAATCGATCCGCCACGTCGCCGATTTCAAAATTCGTGGCAATCAACCAAATCAGTAAAACAGAAACGGCCAGCTTGGCGGCAAATAATAGCCACTTTTTAAACATTCACTATTCCGACAAAATTTAAAAATTCCGCGCCACTTTTAACACGTCAATTGTAGGGGGGGAAAGGTTAATTTCCCGTACGCAAAGTGTGATTTAGGAAAGCCGGACCGGCTGGCGTTTGCGGCCCCAGTTGCCCGCCGTACCGTCAAACCTACCGGCGCATTGCACCCCGCAGGCCCGGCATTTTCCATCGTTGCTCAAGCGCCAAGAGGAAAGCTGGTACCAGTTCCGGCCGATCAAGGTCTCACCGCAATTGTGGCAATACGTGCTGGACCCTTCAAAATCGTGAACATTGCCGAGATAGACATGACGGATGCCATGTGCCTTGGCTATTTTCTGAGCACGCTGCAAACTCGATGCTGGCGTATTGGGTTTGTCGCGCATTTTCCAGTCGGGATGGAAAGCTGAAAAGTGCAGCGGTACATCGGGGCCCAGATTGTCCATAATCCAGGCGCATTCCTCATTAAGTTCCTGATCACCATCGTTTTCGCCGGGTATCAGCAACGTCGTGATTTCGAACCAGACATCGGTTTCATGTTTCAGATATTTCAACGTATCCAGTACGTTCTCCAGATGCGCCGAGCAGAACTCCATATAGAATTCATCGGTAAAGGCTTTGAGATCCACATTGGCGGCATCCATGTGGCGGTAGAATTCAGCCCGCGGTCCCTCGCAGATATAACCCGCCGTAACGGCTACTGTTTTAATTCCTCTTTCATGACAAGCCTGGGCGACATCGACGGCATATTCTAAAAAAATTACCGGATCGTTGTAGGTGAAGGCGACACTGCGGCATCCGGTTTTACGCGCCGCCTCGGCGATCATCTCGGGGCTCGCCTTATCCGCCAACCTATCCATTTCCCGCGACTTGGAAATATCGTAGTTCTGGCAAAATTTGCAAGTTAGATTGCAGCCGGCAGTGCCGAAAGACAAAATCGGCGTCCCCGGAAAAAAATGGTTGAGGGGTTTTTTTTCGATGGGATCGATACAGAATCCCGACGAGCGGCCATGAGTGGTGAGAACGATCTGATCATCCTGGCAGGCACGGACAAAGCATAATCCCCGCTGTCCATCCTTGAGTTTGCAGTACCGGGGGCAAAGATCGCACTGAATGCGGCCATCATCCATTTTATGCCAGTAGCGCCCGGCAACCGTATTGGGATGGTACCCGTTTTCAAGTTCTGCGTTAAATTCCGAGGTCATATTCGCTCTGTTCTCCAAACGAACTTTCGCATAGGATGACAGTCTTTCGCATAGGATGATAGTCGTTATAAAGGGAACGCGCCATGCCTTTGGCACTGAATTCAGACATCCAAAAGGTCCGCCCAGCAGCAGTCGCCGGCATGTTTTATCCCAGCAACGCGAAAGAGCTGGAGGCCTCGGTCGGCTTTTATCTTTCAGAAGCTGAGGCCAAGTTCAAGAGTGCCAACCAGCTTCCGCCCAAAGCCATCATCGCCCCGCATGCCGGGTATATTTATTCCGGCCTGACGGCGGCGGCGGCATACAATGCCATACGTCCGGCCCGCGCCACGATCAAACGGGTGGTCCTCTTGGGACCCTGCCATCGGGTCGCCGTTCGCGGATTGGTCCTACCCGGCACTGAAGCTTTCGCCACGCCGCTGGGCAACGTGCCCCTCGATGTGAATGCCGTTGCCCGCATCATCGGCCTCAAGCAGGTCAAAATATTCGATGACACCCATGTCCAGGATCACAGCCTAGAAGTTCAACTGCCCTTCCTGCAGTCGGTGCTGGATGACTTTTCTATCGTGCCGCTGATCGTCGGCCAGGCGACCCCGGATGAAGTGGCTGAAGTTCTCAATACATTGTGGGGAGGGCCGGAAACACTGATCGTCATTAGTTCGGACCTCAGTCATTATCTGACCTATGACCAAGCCCGAAATATAGACGGACAAACCTGCCAAGCGATAGAACGGCTGGATCAGATGGCCCTTAGTGATGAACAGGCCTGTGGGCGTCATTCCATCAAAGGACTTATGGTCGTGGCCCAGGAAAAGGACCTCAAGGTAACCACGGCACATGTCTGCAATTCGGGCGATACCGCGGGGACTAAGGACAAGGTTGTCGGTTACGGATCGTGGCTGTTCAACGAGAGCAGTGATGACACCACTACCGCCGAGGATGATTTCGGCGCTGAGACCCGGGACATTCTCGATCAACATGGCGAGAGTCTGTTGCGGGTTGGCGCCAAGGCCGTTCAAAATCACCTCAACAAGAACGGTCCCTTAAAAATCGATATGAATAAATTCCCACCGGCGTTAAAGCGGGATACGGCCTGTTTTGTATCCCTGGATAAGGACGGCAAACTTCGGGGCTGCATCGGCTCTATCCAGGCGTGGCGGCCTTTGATCACCGATGTGGCCGAAAACGCTTGCAAGGCGGCCTTCCAGGACACCCGGTTCAAGCAGTTAACAATGCAAGAGATCACGGACAACCAAATCACCATGTCCATATCCGTGCTCAGCCCGCAGGTGCCAATGACCTTTGAGGACGAAGCCGATCTGGTCAGCCAACTTCGCTCCGGCGTTGATGGTGTGGTATTACAGGACGGCAAAAAACGGGGCGTCTTTCTGCCCGTCGTTTGGGAATCCCTGCCGGAGCCGCGAAAGTTTTTCAACAATCTCAAACGTAAGGCGGGTTATCCCGAAGACCACTGGTCCCCGACAATCAAAGCTTGGCGCTACGTCACCGAAAGCGTCTACTCGAAAGACCTGCCGACAGATGCCCCCCTCTGGATTATCTGAATATTGGGGAAATTGGATTAACCGGCGGCTTCTTTTTGCCGGGCGCTGTTAACCAGAAATATTCCCGAAAGCACCAGCATCAGACCGATAATGGCCTCTACAGTGATCGGTTCACCCAACAGCGGCCAGGCGAGAAAAATCGCCGAGATGGGATTAAGCGTCAAATAGATCGCCACGCGTGTCGGCGCCAGCCAACTCAGCGCCCACGTATAGGATGTAAACTGAACGGCGCCGCCTATGACGCCGAGGAACAACACCGCCACCCAACCGAGGGGACTGAAATCCGGGATCCCAGACAACGCCCCTTCCCCGTAAGCCAACGGCGACAAGGCGATCATGCCGATGGTCATAGATAGGGCGGTGATGAGCGTCGTCCCGTAGGCGACCAGGAACGGCTTGGCAAACACAGAATAGATCGAAGCAGCCAGCGACGCTGTCAACATTATCGAAATACCTAGCAAATAATTGCCGCCGGGATTATCGCCGAATAAAGAGTCGCTGACAGCAGTTACCACACCGGCAAAGGCCAACACGACGCTCAAGAACTTGGCCCCTGTCAGAGGCTCCCGTTTCATGGTCCAGGCGATCAGCAAGGTGATAATGGGCATGGTGGCAAGAGCGATCGCGCCGTAAGCGGCTGTCGTATACTTCAGTGACGCTGTGAAACTCCACGGGAAATAGGCGTACAGAATGATACCCAACGCAATCAAGGGTGGGATATGGTTGGCAGGCAGGCGAACCCGCTTTAGGCCGATGGCCAGAAAAGGCAGCAAGCACATGGCGCCGATAAAATACCTGAAAAATGCCAAGGAAATCGGATCGGTCTCGCCAATCACAAACCGGGTGGCGACGATCGATACACCGGCGCTGAGGGAGGCAAACGCGGCGGCAAAATTAGCGAGCAGAAATTTATTCATGAAGAAAAGCTTATTATTTTAATTTCTGGTAACCGCCGGACCACCATTTCTGTGGCGTGTCCCGTTCGCCGTAGCCGAGCCTAATATCGAGCCAGAGCATCAGTTTTCTCAGTGCCGTTCCCGCAAGCCATCGGGCGGCACGCATATACCACTTGGAGAAATTCTTGTTGTAAGGACAAACCCGCATACAGATGGCACAGTCGGTTCTGAGCGCCGTCCAATAGCCAAAACATTTCTCACAATTGGTCGTCCATTTCTCGACGCCATCGACGTTAGACTTGTTGTGACCGGAATTAGTTGGCGGACCACCGGTAATGGCATCCACCGGACAAGCCTCATAGCAGCGCCGACACTCCTCACAAAATTCAGTGACACCGAACTTGATCGGCTTGTCATGATAGAGCGGCATATCGGTGAAGATTTTCGAAATACGGACGCGCGGTCCGAAATCCCTGGTGATCAGCATATTGTGCCGGCCATACTCACCCAACCCCGCCTTGATCGCCTGGGGAATGGTTAGCGACGTGTCATTCATGGAGCCGACCGCCTCATACCCCAGATTGCGGATATATTGGGCAATGTGCATGACGATGGCGGCTTCGGTCGAATAGCCTTTACCGACCGCCGTACTGGCCAGCGCCGACGGCATCGATTTTATGATGTCGTATTCCATGGCATGGCCGACCATGATAACGCTGGTCAGACCTTCAGGCAGCGCGACCGGCGATTCCTCTTTGGTCCGGACATTAAATTTCGACGTATAAACCCAACGTTCGTCATATTCAGTGATACCAACCAGGTCGGCGCCAAAATACTTCGCCACCTGCTTAATCTCACGG
>PVBE010427175.1_pt1 | contig 11766 bp, 7 predicted proteins | sample 1631181 | NCBI WGS metagenome assembly PVBE01 (sample SAMN08397723, study PRJNA350692) | Marine metagenome, whole genome shotgun sequencing project. | isolation source: water | place: Pacific Ocean | collected 2012-04 | reverse complement strand
CGATCACGAAATCGAGGAGCCACCAGAACAGGATGAACAGGAGTCCTGACAGCAGCAGGATCGTCCAGCGGATGATTCGGGGCGCGGTGTTGGTCATGTCGATTCGGTCAGATTACTCGATGGCGCTCGATGATTTTTCGGAGGGTAAGAAGCTGTTGGTCCGCGGCATACCCCCGGAGAGTTTCAGGGGGCCGATGGACATCAAGATCAAGGTCGGCGATACGATGATCGCATGCAGCACGTTGAAGGAAGCCTACGAGGCTGTTCAGCGCCTGTGCGAGGACGACCTCATCGTGGACCGCTACAAAGGTCTCGGCGAGATGAATGGCTCCCAGCTCTTCGAGTCCACGATGGATCCTGAGGCCCGCACTCTTTACCGGGTGACGGTCGACGACAAGAACGCGACGGATGACATGTTCTCGGTTTTGATGGGCCCCGACGTCGAACCTCGGCGCGAGTTCATCGAGAAACACGCTTTGGAGGCGACAAACCTGGACATCTGAGCGACCACTAAACAACCGCATGGACCGCCTTCGTTACTTACTTGGGATTGTCACGCTCGTCGTGATGGGCGTCGGCGGTTGGTTCTTGTTCGGCCAGCTGAAGTCCAACGACCTCGAGGAGTTCTACCGCCTCGACGTCACGTTCCTCGACGCACGCGGGCTCAAGACGGGCGCCGACATCAAGTACCGCGGGATTCAGGTTGGCTCGGTGCGCCGAGTCGACATCGAAGACGATGGTGCTCACGCGGTCATCCTGATGACGATCGCGACGGACAAGGCCAGGCTCGTCCGCAATAACAGCCAGTTCTGGATCGTCACCCCCCGATTCCACGGCATCTCTTCCGGCGTGAGTGGTCTCGAGACACTCGTCCGGGATTCCTACGTGTCTTTTTCGACGCCACAGCCGCTCGGCGAACCGCTCCCATCAGGGAGCGGCCTTCTCGGTATCGAGGCGCCGCAGCAACCGAGACGAGAAGTTACGCTACCCCCGGTCGAGCTCGGCGATTTGCTCATGCGCGTTCTGTTGCCAGAGAATCACGGGGTGATCGTCGGCGCGCGCGTGATGTTTCGCGGGATGGCGACGGGGGAGGTGCGCAGCATCGTTCTCGCACCTAGCGGCACACATGTCGAAGCCAAGGTGCGCGTGTTTGCGAATTATCGCTCGACCGTGACCGACGCGTCTGTGTTCTGGGTCTCGAAACCACAGCTGAGTTTCCAGTTCAGCCTCTCGAATCCGGTTTCGGTCAACGAGTTGGGATCCGTGATGAGTCCCTTCATCGCGTACTACACGCCACCCAAGACCGGTGTTCCGGTCCACGACGGCTATCCGGTCGCGGCGGCGATGAAACGACCGCCTTTCGAGATCTCCCCCGTGCCGGCTGGGGCCCTGAAAATCAAACCGAGAGAAGCAACATCGAAACAGAGCGCGCGGGTCGCGACGGTTCGGGTCGTCTACGAGGCGATAGATGTCGACTATCTCAGCCCGAACGACACCGTGCGCCGCGAAGGAACAGGCATCCTCTACCTCGATCGTGACGGCCGCGTGTTGGTTCTGACGGCGCGGAGCGTCTGCGACGCGGCCTACTTCTATACCGAGACGTTCGGCGAGCGTGCGAAGATCAAGAACGAGAAGATCGCCGTGCAACTGCCGGGAAGGGAGGTGCTCAAGGCCACGCGGATCTGGACGCCGCCCAACATCGATCTCGTGGTGTTGGCGGTGCAGGGTTTTCCCCGGGACTACCCGACTACCAAGCCAGAGTTCGTGATGTTCGTGGAGCAGAAGACCTTGGTTACCGGGGGGCTGATTCTCCGCATGGTCGGCGAGGGGGGTGTGCCCTGGGAAGCAGTGTCCTTCGATCCGAAGTCGGTGAAGCTGGACAGCACCCGGGGCAGCATTCTTCTGCGGGACGGCAAAGTGATCGGACTCCTTGGGCAGACGAGCGAATCCGACGTCAAGCCGAGGGTTGTGACATTCACCTCGATTCCGACGTCCCTGAGGCCCGGAAAGTGACCTCGCCTGGCGCCACCCCCCTGGCGCTGCGCTTCTCGAACTTCGGCATGGTGTTTGTCGAGCGTCACACGAAGCGGACCATTCTCGAGAACTGCACCCTGGACGTTCCCTCCGGCGGGTTCTACCTGCTCCGGGGACCGAGCGGTTCCGGTAAGTCGACGATCCTGCGCCTCCTTACCGGACTTTGGAACGCTCGAGAACAGCGTCCCCGGGTCACGGGAAGGTGCGTCGTTCTCGGCGAGAACGTCGAGATCGGATACCCGAACTCGCTGCGCAATCGTGTGGCCGCGGTGCTTCAGGACGAAGGCCTGCTCGATGATCTATCACCTCGAGAAAACGTAGAGCTCGCGTTGACCGCGGCCGGACGTTCGACAAAACTCGCCGTCGCACTGCTCTCGCAGACCGGGCTCGAAGAACTGCCCGATCGCGTCGCGATCCTCTCCGGTGGAATGCGGAAGCGCGCGAGTGTGGCGCGTGGTCTCGCGGCGGAGCCCGAACTCTTCATCTTCGATGAGCCGACCGCAGGACTCGATGCGAAGGCGGCGCGGAAACTCGCGGAACTTCTGCTCGAGACACACAGCGAAGCCGGCAAACGCAGGACGACGATTGTCATCACCCACGACTTGCCCGCGTTCGATGGAATCGCCAGCGGGATCATCGACATCGATGCGGATGCGCACTCACTCCGCTTGATGGATCCGGGGGACCCCGAGGCGAAGAACACTCCGACCGTGGTGCCTGTCGCCGCGGCGGAGGCCGATCACGATCCGCTTTGGGAGGCGAGCAAGAGGTTGGTTCGCGAACTCGGCAGCTTTGCCCAGACGATCGGCCAGAGCGTTGTCCACCTTCCACCAGTGTTCTTCAAGCTCTGCGTGAGGAGCGTCACGCGCTGTGTCGTTGAGTCGGCTTTCTTTGTCGGGGTCGGCTCGCTCATGCTCGGTTTCCTCGCGACGTTCTTCGCGCTGCGCAACAGTCCGGTGGAAGGAGCCTTCGAGGACCAGATCATCACCGGCGCTGGCAAGGTGATCATCTCCGTCCTGTGCCCGATGATTGTGGGGTTTTTCTTCACCGCGCGGATGGCGGCGGGTGCGGCTGCAAGGCTCGGCACGATGCGAAGGACGAATCAGGTCGCGGCGTTGACCATGATGGGAATCCGACCGGCGGATTACTTGCTGACGCCGCTCATCTTCGGGTTCTGCTTCGCGATGCCCTTGGTGACATTCGGGGGCCTTGTCCTCAGCTCGCTGGCTTCGATGGGATCGGCGGCCCTCGTCAGCGATGTCACGACCGTGCGGTGGACCGCTGCATTCTTCAACGGGACGGGGCTCGAGGACCTGCGGTTCATCCTTTTGAAGACCCTTATTACCGGCTTTCTCGTCGCGGTGTGGACCTACCACCTCGCCATGGGGCCGAAGCGATCCGGCCTCGACGTGGGCAACTCAGTCAACCTGAGCATCGTCACGGGCATGATCACGGTCCTGACCGTGCACGGGCTGCTGACGCTGTGGCAGTTCGCCTGATGAGCCTGGATGATCCCGCACCGTATTCGGACACTTCGCGTTAGAAGACGCCGGACGGCTTGCTCAAGACCACCACAGCACAGGCCGATAGAGTTGATGTGAAAGGGCTAGAGAAGCTCACGAGCATGCGATTGGCCGAGGTCCTCACGCAGAAGGGCATCGTCCCGGTCGACGCCATCACGGACGCCCTCTACGTCCAGGACAAGCGCGGCGAATCTTTCGTCGACGTTTTGGTCGAGTCTGGGCACATCGCCGAGTGGGATCTGGCGAAAGTCGTCGTCGAGGTCTTCCAGCTGCCATTCTTGTTGGCCGGAGGCTACCAGATCTCGGATGAGGCGAAGTCGAGGGTGCCACCGGAGAAGTTGTTCGAGCATCTTCTCGTCCCGCTGGACGTGTTCGACAACTTGCTCACGGTGTCCATGCCAGTCCTCACGCCGGCGGACGCTCTCGTCGATATCGAGACTTCGTACCAGGTCAAGATCTTCCCCTACGTCGGTCTGATCTCGGAGAACAAGAAAGTCCTCATGGACGAGTTCCAGGGCTTCAAGGAATGGCTAGCGGCCGATCAGCAAGCGAAGGAAAAGCGACTGAAGTTGCGAGGCCAGGAATCGGCGTCGTCGTCGCGGCAACCCGAACAAGAGGGTGGCTGGACGAACCTCTTCGATACCGCGGACCAAGCGGTGAAGGATTCGATCAGCAAAGGCCGCAACTGAAACAGGGAGCCCGCAGGCCCCCTGTCTACGTTCGAGCGGACGACGCTACTTGCAGTAGCGGGCGATCGGGTTGTAGTACCAATAGTCGTAGGGCTCGCGACGAGGGGTCGGCGGGCGGGCCTTGGCACCAGCCCGACAAACGATTGTGCGGGGCTGGCGTCAGGCGTCCGACGATCCGGCGACGGACTTGGTGGCGCCATCACCCGTCTCGCCCAGCTCACCGAGCCCCGCGGACCCGTCCGCTTCGGGACCCTCCCCGTTGGTGCTGAACAGTGAGTCCGGGACGTCGTCGAACACGTCTGGGGGGACGATCGACGAGAGGGTCTCGTCGGTCAAGTCTTCGAACACCTTGCCGGGATCCCGGAGGCGGGGTAGGTTGACATCCCGGGTGAAGTCGTCGCGGGTCTCGCGAAAGGCGTCCTTCACATCCCGCACGCTGGTGTCGAGGTCCATCTCGTTCTTCAACTTGTTCAGACCCCGACGCAGCTTCACCACCGTCTGCCCGATAGTCCGCCCGACCTCCGGGAGCCGACGTCCGAAGAGCATGATCCCGACCACGAGGATCACGATCATCTCGGGACCGCCGGGCAGGATGAAGGCGGTGTAGGGGGCGGCGAAGGCCATGGAAGGATGATCCAGGTGCTGTCTCAGAGTGTCAACGGGCTCGGCTTTTCGTTACCCTCCCGCGCCGAAATGAGTGACAAGCCCATCTTCTCCCTGGAACAGCTCACGAAGGCTTACGACCTCAAGAAACCGGTTCTGAACGACGTCAGCCTGACATTTCTCGAGGGCGCGAAGATCGGTGTCATCGGTCAAAACGGCGCCGGCAAGTCGACCCTGCTTCGGATCATGGCAGGCCTGGACACGGAGTTCGAAGGCGTGGCGCGGAAGCGGGACGGGCTGACCGTCGGCTACGTGCCCCAGGAACCGACACTCGACGAAAACGAATCGGTGCGCGGCAACGTCGAGAAGGCGGTGCAGCCGATTCGTGATCTGCTGAAGCGCCAAGACGACCTGAACGAAAAGCTCGCCGAAGAGATGTCGCCCGAGGAGATGGAGAAGGTCCTCGAACAACTCGGTCGGGTGCAGGAGGAGATCGAGGCAAAGAATGCGTGGGAACTCGACCGACACGTCGAGACCGCGATGACGAAGCTTCACCTGCCGCCGGCGGATGCGATGGTCGCGGAATGTTCCGGTGGCGAGCGCCGCCGCGTGGCGTTGTGCCGCACGTTGCTCGAGCAACCGGACTTGTTGCTGCTCGACGAGCCGACCAACCACTTGGACGCGGAGACGGTGGCGTGGTTGGAGCAGACGCTAGCCGAGTATCGCGGCGCCGTGATCGTGATCACGCACGACAGGTTCTTCCTTGACCGCGTCGTCGATTGGATGCTCGAGGTCTTCCACAGCCGCTGCATTCCTTACAAGGGCAACTACTCGATCTACCTCGAGCAGAAGGCCAAGAACATGCGCCAGCAGGAGTCGTCGGAACGCAAGCGCGGCAAGTTCCTGGAGCGCGAGTTGGAGTGGATCCGCATGAACCCGAAGGCGCGGACGGCCAAGAACAAGTCTCGCATCAAGAACTACGAGGCGATGGCGGATCGCGTGGTCGAGGAGAAAGACGGTTCCGTCGAGCTGCAAATTCCATCGGGCAAGCGTCTCGGCGATCTCGTGTTGCGTTTCCAAAAGGTCAACTTCTCATACGGCGACAACCACGTGATCCGGGACGTGTCGTTCGACCTGCAGCCCGGTGACATCCTGGGCGTCGTCGGACCGAACGGCACGGGAAAGACGACGTTGCTCAAGTTGATCACCGGCAAGCTCGAACCGGACTCGGGGACCGTGACGGTCGGCAAGACCGTCGAACTGTGCCACCTGGACCAGGAGCGCGAGTCCCTCGATCCGGACCACACGGTGTGGCAGGAGATCACCGGTGGTCACGAGTTCCTGAAGCTCGGCAAGCTCGAGACCAACAGCCGGTCCTACGTCGCGAAGTTCAACTTCACGGGCCCCGACCAGCAGCAGAAGGTCGGCACGCTGTCAGGTGGTCAGCGCAACCGCGTGCAGCTCGCGAAAATGCTGCGCCGCGGCGGCAATCTGATCCTCCTCGATGAGCCCACCAACGACCTGGACCTGGATACCCTGCGCGTGCTCGAGGAGGGCATTCAGAACTTCCCCGGCTGCATGGTGGTGGTGTCTCACGACCGCTACTTCCTGGACCGGATCTGCTCGCGGATCATCGACCTCGGCAACTACGAGCCAGGCCACTTCCTCGACAGCATCTAGCCGGTCTCGTCGCCACCTGGCGACGTTCAGTAGTTCAGCAAGGCGTCGGTGCCGCGACCGGCCATCCCGGCGAATTCGTTGGAACGACGGCGAGTGAGGCCGCCGAACAACGGCTCGAAGTCGATCCGGAACGTCGTGTCGTCCTGGATGATGTCGAACGTCAGGCCCATGGTGATCACCCAGTCGTGGTCGCGTCGGATCAACATCGCGGCGTAATAGAGCTGTTCGCTCTGCTGGAGGTCGTACGCGCCGCTGCCGAGCAGGCTCCAGCGACCGAACAGGTTCGTGCTCACGCCGTAGAGCGCGGCGCCGTCGACCTGGTAGTCCGTTCGGTAACCGGCGTGCCAGTGACAGCCGAGAACTTCTCCGAAACGAGTCACCGCGTTGAACGTGCGTAGCCGGTCGTTGCGCCAGCTGTGTTCCCCCTCGATGAGGAAGCTCAAGTTCTCGACGGGGAGCCACTCGGGATGCGGTCGCCAGATCAACTCGTACTCGCTGAGTCCCAACAGTTCGCCACCGTTGTCGCGCCCCGAGATTGGAAAAAAGTTCTGCGCCAGGTCGATGAACAGGAATTCCCGCGTCTTGCCCTTCGGTCGGTCCTCCTCTGCTTCGTGGCCCCGGTACATCTCGCGGGGATCGAAAGGATTTCGATACGTGGAACGCGGCTTCGAGCCGGAGGTCTTCTGGAACCGGTTCAACAGACCTACGCGGATCACCCCGTTCTCATTGAGGCTGTCGACCTGGTCGAACTGATAGAAGTCCATCATTCGCCCGTCGACTTGATACAGGTGTCCGACCGACACACTCGGGTAGATCGAGTGTCGGACCGTCTGCGTGTTTCCCTCGGCGTCCGTGGACTTGAAAGATCGCGCGAAACGCGTCACGACCGACACGCCCGCGTCCAACGCCCAGCGCTCTTGTTCCGTCCCGTTCACCGAGTTGTCGTAGTAGGTGAATCTCCCCGACGCGCGTGGCCGCACGGCGAGGGGGCCAACGTGGAACGGCGCGGCGATTTCCAGCTCCTGGTCGAATCGGAACGTCCTATCGCTCATCAACGCCGGCATCGGCGTCGCGAACCGTGGGTCGAACCCGTGTTCGAGCACGCCAGCACTCGTCGCCGACGTGAGCAGGATGTCCGTATTCCAGAAGGAGAACAGAGGCTGGCTGAACACGTCGTACGTCGCCAACGGCGATTCGTCGACGAAAGAAGGCGATAGCGACCGATCGTCGGCGAAGGAGTGGGTCGCCAGGTTCGTGCGCCCCGTCACGGTGAGCAACCTGTTCTCAGTCGCGTGGCGTAGGTGCAGACTCGACTCAGGCGTTTCGGCTTCTTGGTACTGGTTCAGGAAGTACTCGGAGTAGACCGCCGGATCGCTTGCTGCGTACGCCGTGATGTCGAGCCGCCAGTTCTCGTCGAGACGCACGCGGTTTTCGGAGTGGATCAGGTGTCGTTGCGAATCGTCGATCAGGGTGTTGTCGATCCGATTGACGATGTAGTGGCGATTGGGGCCACGGTCGTTGTTCATGAAGAACGCCGTCGTCCGCCCTTCGTACAGATTGCCAGCCCGGTACTTGAGCTCTCCGTCGATCGGGAAACCTCGCGTTTCGACATAACCGAGACCGACGCGCCAATCCCCGCGAAACTCGTTCGCGGAACGACCGGTGAGGAGCTCGTGGACCTTACCCCCCAAGTCGTTCCATCCGGCACCGAGGTCGATGCCGATTTCGGTGCCCATGTTGCGCGAGTACCGCGCCCGAGCGCCCTTGATCAGGACTTCGCTCTGCTCACTCGTGAAAAAGTGCGCGTTGGGCATAGGTACGGTGCGCCGACCGGAGAACGCGAGGTTGTTGCCGCGGCTGAAGACCTCGAACTCGTCGCCGCGCTCGATGATCTCGACTTCCGCTGACAAGACCTCGAAGTGCGGCTTGCCGGCCGCGCAAGTGGTCAGCGACACGTCGCGCCCCGTGGTTCGGATGCCCTGTTTGACGAGCTTCGGGGCACGCAACACCAGAACGCGGTCGCCTTGAGTGAGAGACTTCGAAACCAATCTCATCTCCACCCCCTTCAGCACGACGCGGTTGTCGGGAATCGAGAACATCAGACTCTTCGCGGTCAGCAGCTCGACACCCGAGTCGATGATGACGATGTTCCCCTCCATGTACGCGGAGCGGAATAGCAGCAGGCGGTCTCGGTGATCGGAGGTCGCCGGTCGCGGGGATCCCATCGACTTCAGGAAGAACTCCAGCCGCTTCGCGATCAGATCGGCAGAGAGCGATCGCCGCGCCCCCGGCAGATAGGCGCCGCGGCGCGGAAGGCCGCTTCCTCCCGATTCGTTCAGGCGTTCGAGTTCATCGCGGTTCACGCGGATGACGATCGACTCCGCGCGAATCCTGCGCGCGCCGAACTCGTACCAAACACCGCCGGTCATCACGACCTCGACTTCGTCGCCGGCCTTCTTGGAATCGCTGTAGCCGGACCCGTAAACGGGTTCCTTTTTCTGAACCTGCGCCCATGCCGGTTTCGAACTGATGCACAGACCGACTGCCAGCGCTCCCACCCTGATCGCCGACGGTTTCATTTTCTGGTCAGCACGCGCCCCTTCCAGACCTCCGCCATCTTGGTGTGGTAGTTGTAGTTCACTTGGGTGAGATGAACCTTACCGGAAGGCATCACCACGACGGCCGGTTGCTTGATTCCCTTCGCTGTTAGTGTCGTTTGCAAGAGGTCGATGCCGAGCTCATCGCAGACCCCACTCGCGTCGATCCAGCGGAACTTGACGTCGCCGGTTGCTTGGACGGACGTCACTTCACCTTTTTCCGAACGCCTCATGACCATCGATTTGCTGTCCAGCATGTACCCCTCCGGATCAATCGCGCCGCGGAGGTCGAGACCTCGAGCTTTCACGGGACCCTTGCAGCGAATCGTGCGCGGCTCCATTTCGATCATGCCGTCGCACGCCATCATCAATCGTCCAGGCTCTCCGGATCGTCCCACGGGCAGTCCGAACACTCGAAGCACCGGCAGGTGGTCTTCGACTTTGTGAAGCGTGACGTACTGGCCGTCCCCTTCGCGGAGAAACCACACGAGGCGGGATTCGGCGTCCGTCTTGCGTCCGCGCGCGTCCAGGCTAGAGATTCTCGCAGGCTTGCCGGTCAATCGGCCTTCGGTGAACGCCGTGCCTTCGGGATCGGAACGCAGGACCAACGCGTCTCCGCGGCCTTTTCCGGTGTCGACCGTGTCACCTTCCTTGATCACGTACTCGAACGTGACGTTTCCGTCCACGAAGAGATAGCGAGAGTCCGTGCCGTCTCTGGTATGCCGAGGCAGGAAGTTCTCGAACAAGCGGCGGGCCTGTGGAGGCACGAGGAACGGCTCGGCCCGGATCTCGTCGGCGCGAAGGGTGAAGTTCACGTCACGCTTTGGCCTGGCTTTTGCCGAGCCCTTCTTCCTCTCCGGAAGAGCGAGCATGTGCAGCTCGGCACGCTGAGTGGCGCGCAGGCGCACATCCTTGTCCGAGAGCTGTTCGATGAAGATGTCGCGACCGCGCAGAAGCCCGTACTTCTTGTTCGTCGCCTCTGCCAGGTTGCCGACGAGACGGTAGGTGTCTGCCGCAGGGCGGTGGATCTCTTCGGCCTTGCCGTGGATGCTGCCGTCTTTCGTGGTGAACTCGAGCCGGCAATCCTTGCCTTTCGCGACGAAGGACGCGGGCGTGCCATCTGGTTGGAGCCAGGCGTCGAGGGTCTGGACCTGCCACAGATGACCTTCGGTCCCCGTCAACCTGACGTCGACGTCTTCGGCGAGCGAGCTCAAGTGTACCTCTTCCGCTGTCTCCCCGCGCATTCGCATCCTGCAGGACCCTGAACCGCTGCAGTGGAAACCGAGCGTGTCACGGTCACCGGGTTTCTTCGCCTTCACGGCGAGTCTTCGCAGCGCGTAGTGGTGACTCGTGTCCGGACTGTTCGGTCCCAGACGAAAATCGCGTACGATCACCGACTTCTTTCCGACTGCGACGGGCCGCTGCTGCAACACGAAGCCCTGGTTGCCGCTCGCGTTGATTTCCGCGGACGTCACGCGCACTTCGCCCCGTCCGTGGAGGATGACGTCGTCGCGTAGTTCCTCGAGGTTGCTTCGGAGGAGAGTGATTCCGCGGCTCGACGAGATCTTCAGGCCGTCCTTTGGCGAGTCGATCTCGACCTGTCCGTCGAACAGGATCAGCTGATCGAATTCCTCGGGGATGCCACCCGGGATGCCGTAGCTGTTCAGGAAGAAACCGTGTTGTCGACCGATCTCGACCGCGTGAACCTTGCCCACGCACGTATAGGTATTGGTCTTCCCCCCCACCACGTGCTTCATCACGGGCGCCAGCCCCGCGTCCCCCTCGGCGGTGATCCAGAACGGGCGACCGCTCGTGTCGGGCAGCACCGTCATGTGTCGGCACGAGAGATCGATGCTGTGCTCGTCGGTCAACCGAGCAGGCTTGCCGTGCAGGTCGATGCCGCGCCAATACATCTTCGAGCGGTCCTTGGTCTCGAATCTCGAGAGCATGGCTCGCAGCGTTTCGCCCTTCGCGCGCAGGACCCGAACTCTCTTTGGATTCTTCTGCGATGACCGCCGCGAGATAATCTCGACGGAGTCGCGCATGGTGACGAGAATCGTCTGGGTACGGCTGTCCTCCTTGATCTGCAACGGTCCCACGGAGCGCAGCGTCATGTCATCCCCCTCGAACAGCGGATTGTGTAGAACGGTGACGTCCTTGACGCCCACGGTCTTGACTTGCACTTCGCCTTTCTCGTCGCGCGACGCGGGCACCCACGCGTCGAGTCCTTCACCCGTGATGACGAATCCGTTCTCGCCAAGGGACTCGATCCGCACTGGCTCCCGCCTGTTCGGTGTCCAGAGGCGGATCATGCCCTCGGTGTTGATCGCGTGCGCGTGGCCGACGGCGAAAGTCGTGTTGCGAAGGTCCCCAGCCGAACCCGAAGTGTAGACGACGTTCCAGAACTCCATCAGCTTGTCGTCTGCAATCTGGGAGACCTGGTTCTCGTCACGGCTCAGCTCGATCAGCGCCGTACCTGCCGTCATCGTCGCGGTCTTGATCGGCTTGGGATCAGTGGGGTCCAAGTGGTCGATCTTGAAGAAGTTGACCGTGACATCTTCGAGCGCGAGACGACTGCCCGCCTCGGTTCGGCTGTTCTTTGCGTGCAACTCGTAGATCGGGACGAGCCGGAACGAGCTG
>PVBE012249823.1_pt1 | contig 11767 bp, 12 predicted proteins | sample 1631181 | NCBI WGS metagenome assembly PVBE01 (sample SAMN08397723, study PRJNA350692) | Marine metagenome, whole genome shotgun sequencing project. | isolation source: water | place: Pacific Ocean | collected 2012-04 | reverse complement strand
TACCTGGATTATCTGCTAGTTGAGACCACCCGTTGGACGGATTGGCTGGCAGCCAACGTAGACCCCGCCGACCCCAGCGGCGCAACATCTACCGAGACCGTCGATCCCTGCGGCAGGAATGTCACGATCTCCGTTGCCCAACAATTGGTGCTTCCGCCGAATTCTACCGACCCGGATGCAGATAACGGGGGCTCTGCCGATAATCCAGTTGGACTGATACCGCCATTGTCGGCCTACGGCAACCGGAATTTCCAAACGTCCAAGACTGTATCGAACCCCAATCCCGAACCAGGCGAATCGGTGCTCTACACCATCACGATCACCAACCGAGATGATTCACCGACTTCACTGACCAGGATCGACGAAAACCTGCCGCCGGGTTTCTCCTACGACTGTAACGGCCCGGACAACATCCTGAGCATCCCCGGCCAAGCAGACCAGGTCATCGTACCGTTCCATGATGAATGCCCCGATGCTGATGACCTGGATTTCGACTGGCACATGCCGGCAGGTACTACAGTTCCCTCGGGCGAATCTGTGACCCTGACCTTCACGGCAATCACCAGTAATCAGGCAGGCACATATTGCAACGAGGTTTCGGTAAATCCAGGTGGAAGCAAGACCACCAACGGCAGGACCGCCACCGTTCAGATCGGTGATCAGGCTGGCCAATGCTCAGATGACGCTGTATCAGTCGTCAAGACGGTGGATTCATTGGACTTGGTTTCAACGGATACCAGCAGCGCAGATTACGTCTACACCTTTGACATCGACTACATGATCACGGTGACAAACACCGGTTCAACCGAACTGGAGATCAAGGAATACATCGACCTGCTTCCTGAGGGATTCTCCTACGTATCCACCAGTTCAAGCGAGGACATAACGGAAACGCCGCACAACCTGCACGATGAGAGCCAGGTCAACCGTCAGCGGGTCACTTGGAAGTTCGACGACGAAATCGAGCTGGACCCAGGCGAGTCCAAATCCATGATTATCACAACCGTAGCATCGATAGAGAGGGGAGATTACTGGAGTGATCTGTTGGTGGACTTTGATGGCGGAGCATTCGCCGAGGACCGGTACACCTGGCCCACGGCACTGATTTCAGTGAGAGACGTTTATACCGTGACCGCCACAGATGACCAGGGCAACTCACAGGTGATCGATGCGCAGGTGTGGTTCGGAGACCAAGATGGCGCAGTTCAATCTTGGACGCTACCGTAAGGTTTCAAAAACCTAGAGGATCCTGGTTTGCAGCAACTGTTGAGAAAGCACTCTAAGTAAGTTCAACCGTTGCCCTGAATCCCTCTCAATCCCCAAGAGGGGACTACTCGTCCTCAGACCAGCTGGCTTCCAACGCGTCTTCGTCGATGACGTTCTCTTCTTCCTCGTCGTCATCATCCTCTTCATCCCGCACTGGACGGGCCACCCTCTCTGTAAACAATGTTCGGCCGTTGCCGTTCATCTTGGAGGGGAAATGGTTCGGGAACGAGACTGTGTTGTGCAGACTGCGGTCTTTGAAGGTCTCTCTAATCATTATGGAGATACCGTCTTCATTCACCGTCACCACGGCCGCAGAGTATTTGTTGCCATCGTCGATAAGCCGAGCAAGCCTATTGCCCAACTTCGGCTCGATTTGACCGAGCAACTCGCCGTCCAACGTCCGTACAGTCACGTTGTTCTTGTCCCGAGAAAGGACGACAGGGTCGGAGGGAGAGACATGGACTCTTGACCTTGCTCCCCGGGTGTTTCGGATCAACGTGGTCGCTGACTTGCCGCTCTCCTCTATGAAAGTCTGCGGTTGTGCTGCGGCCTTTCTGGCTGGTTTACCGGCACCGGTGTTGGCTAATTCGGGATTCGCGGTCAGATGATCGAGCCGGGCCAGGTTCTTCTTGGCTATGTTGTTATACGGGGTAACCTCAAAGACCTGGTTCAGCACGGCCCGTGCGTCTAAATAACTGCCCACTTCAATCAGCGCTTTCACCAATCGGTTCATTGCTTCAACATCGGTGGGGAACAATTCCAGGATTGCCTTGTTGACCTCGGTGGCCCGTTCCCACTCGCCGTTCACGGCAAGATTTACGGCTTCTCTGCCAAGGTCTTTCTTCAGTTTGATACTGCCGCGTGTGCTTGTTACTTCCGAATCCATCCCGTCTCCTGTCTGGCGCTGTAGTTGGATCTTCAGCCCCAAATTGGGTGGCCACATCACCGTTGGTTTAGTCCTACGAGCCTGCTAACCTCTCACCAAATGATAACGTCCGCGTGCCCCTATTATTAGAGGGCTTTTTGGTGTTTTTCCGAGGCTCAGTTCATGCCTAGGCTCTATGTAGTATTTACAGTATGGTCTCGCCAAAGGTCAAGCCTAAAAACAGCATGAATATCTTAATTAAAACCGGCTGGTATTTGGCGTTGCTAGACAGCAACCCGAAGAACGCCCGATACAGGCGTAACATGTTCAGAATACATGGGTATGGGGATGTGAGTGTAAGAAATAAGTGAGAAAACAGAAGAACCGGAGAGGCCCCGGACGAACACTAGACCAGCTTGCGGTGCCGCCATCTGATCTTTATCAGGTCCAGGGTCATGTTCAGCGAATCCTGGACGGGACGCACCTTGCTCTGGGACCGGTAATACCAGTCGATACCCACCTCAGAGAAACTAGTCCCAAGTTTGCGGGCCAGGTGCAGCAATTCAACATCAAAGGCAAAGCCATCGATGGTCAAACGCGGGAACAGGTTCTGGGCCGTTTCTCCCCTGAAGCACTTGAACCCGCACTGTGTGTCCGCTAGACCAGGGACAGCCAGACGACTCACAAAAAGGTTGAATAGCCGCCCCATGACATGGCGACGTACCGGCTCTCCGATTCGCGCCGCACCATCGGCTTCGCGGGAGCCCAAGACGATATCGGAATCAGGACCGTTTGGAGGCAAGAGACGTTCCACCTGCTGGATGGGGACGGATAGATCGGCGTCGCAGAGCAGCCGGTACTGACCTTCTGCGGCCAACATTCCGTTCTTCACCGCCCAACCTTTGCCGCCGTGCCTCAGCCGCAGGATACGCACATTCGAGTGTTCCACAATGACCCGACCTACCAACTGGGCGGTGTGATCGGTGCTGCCATCATCGGCAACCACCACCTCCCATTCGTAATCCTGGGCCGCGAGGTATCCGGTAACTTTGGCTAGGGTCTCTGCTATTCGGGGTTCTTCGTTGAAGGCCGGAATCACAACTGATAGGAACGGCTCGGCCAAATACTTACTCCTTACACATCAAAGCCGGATTGAAAGCGGACTTGAAAGAGATTACGTGTTCAGGCACCAGGATCAGCTGATCGAATCAATCGATGGGGTCAGGCTCGTCGAGTTGGAAACCACGGTGAAGCAGCCTGACCGCCTCCTGCGCCTGCTCTTGCCGGATGATGCAGGAGATACGAATCTCCGACGTTGTGATCATGTCGATGTTCACGTTGCCGTCTGCCAGCACGCGGAACATTCGGGAGGCATACCCGGGCGTGTGCTGCATACCAGACCCAACCACGCTCACAGCGGCGAGATTATCCTCGCTGATCATGTCACCCATGCCAAGTTCCTTGGACAACTCCTCAACCTTGGCCATCGCAGCGGGAAGATCGGTCCCACTGACCGTGAAACTGATGTCCGTGGTACGGTCTTCGCTGGTGTTCTGGACGATGGTATCCACGCTGATGCCAGACTGGGCCAGAGGCTCAAACAAAGCCGCAGCGACTCCGGGACGGTCAGGAACACTGCGCACGGTTATCTTGGCCACGTTGTTGGTGCAGGCGATTCCCGTTGCTTTGATTCTATTTTCCATTTCACCCTCGTTGGCTTTGCCAGGAATACCGTGGATCAATGTCCCTGGTGTGTCGTTGAAGCTGGAAGCCACGTAGATCGGAACGTTGTAGACCGCGCCCAATTCAATGGACCTGGGATGCATCTTGGCCCCGTAATTCGCCAACTCCAACATCTCGTCGTAATCGATCTCTGTGAGCTTGCGGGCTTCTGGGACGATTCTGGGATCAGAGGTATAGATGCCGTCTACGTCTGTATAAATCTCGCACTGGTCTGCCCCTAAAGCCGCCGCCAGCGCCACTGCTGTGGTGTCTGAACCGCCCCGCCCAAGGGTGGTTATGTCATTATCCTCGGTGATTCCCTGGAATCCCGCCACTACCACAACGCGGCCTTCCGCAAGCTCTCTTTGCATGCGCTCTGTGTCCACCCGGTGGATCAATGCCCGGCCGTGGCTGGTATCCGTGTGTATCCCCGCCTGGGAGCCGGTAAGACTGACCGCTTCCTGCCCCAGGTCGGCCAGGGCCATGGTCAGTAGGGTACAGGACACCAGCTCGCCTGTTGAGAGCAACAGGTCCATCTCCCTGGGGTGGGGTTTGTCTGAGACAGCATGAGCTAGGGCGATAAGATCATCGGTCGAATCACCCATTGCAGACACAACGGCGACCACGCCAGTGCCCTTTTTACTGACATCTGCGATGCGACGGGCCACTCCCTGTATCTTTTCGGCGTCGGCCACAGAAGACCCGCCGTATTTATGAACTACTAACGCCATGATTGGTTCTTAGTACTATTCCCGGGTTCTAATCTTCGATCAGGTGGGCGCCGAGGACGGTGGGCTGGGTGACGCTGACCTTACCTTCCACGCTGGCCTGCCTGGCGGCTTCCGCCATCTCATATGCAACGGTCATCTCGCGGCCCTTGGTCAACGCCAGCACCGTGGAGCCGCTTCCCGAAAGGAACACACCAAGGGCGCCAGCGTCCAATGCGGCCTTGAAGATCACCTTCATGGCGGTGAACAGGGGATGCCGGTAAGGCTGGTGCAGCCGGTCCTGGGTGGCAACGGCTAGGAACTCTGGGTGATTGGTGGCCATACTCGCCACCAGAAGCCCAACACGGCTCATGTTATGTACAGCGTCAGCCATGGACACGGATTCGGGTAAAACAGCCCGTGCGTCCTCCGTGGATATCCTTACGTCCGGCACGAATATCACGGCATGAAGGTCAGATGGGACGTTCACCGGTACCGTGTAGAGTCGCTGGCCCTCTTCGGTCTTATCTGAGATGACAAGCTGCATACCGCCCATGACTGCAGCCGCAACGTTGTCCGGGTGCCCTTCTATGGTCGCGGCCATCTCAAGAAGGTCTTTGGCGATGTATTCTTGGGAACATAGGGCGTTGGCTGCGACCAACCCACCGGCTATGGCGGCTGCGCTGCTGCCCATGCCTCTGGCCAAGGGGATCGCATTGTCACAATTGATGCTAACCGCGGGCATCTTCTCCCCAGCATCATCGAACAAGAATTCCATGGACTTGTGCACCAGGTTGTCGCATCCGGTGCCCAGTTCACCTTCGCCCTCACCGGTAACTTGGACCACAGGTTCCCCGCCATCCAGAACTGTCACCTCAAGGGTGTTCCAAACGTCTAGGGCCATGCCCAGACAATCGTATCCAGGGCCCATATTCGCGGTTGTCGCGGGAGCTTTGACGCGGACTGTAGTCATCTTATTCTTTCGGTCGAGTGTGTATGAGAGTGAACTGCTGAACTTGCCACGCGCATGTCACGCAAGCTCAGACTGCGAATAAGACTCTACCTCAAGAAAGAATCGTCAACAAGTCCGGTGGCAAGTGAACAGGTGGGCTGGAGCCGTCTACGTAAGAGGGGTTCAGTCTCCGCTGGTGGCTGGAAGGCCGCCGTCTACATGCCCTTTGACGACTTTCAGATAGTCCAAGGCCAGCCGAGGGAGTAGGAACATCTGGCGCACGCTCTCTTTGGCAGCCTCGCCGATGCGGGCACTCAGGTCCTGGTCTTTCAGCAGTTCCACTAGCCTCTGGGCACATTCCTCGGGTGATGAAACCAGGAACCCGCTGACGCCGTTGTCTATTTGGACTCGGATGCCACCAGCGTCGCCGCCGATGACCGGCTTTCCCTTCCACATCCCTTCCGTGACGGTCAGACCAAATCCCTCTCTGGTGGATTTCTGCATCAGCACCTTGGATGCCACTTGGATGGCGTTGACCACTTCATCCACCGAGGCCGGGATCTCGCCTGGATCGATATACAGGTGGATGTCCGGGTCTCCGGCGGCATGGTCGGCCACGGTTTGAAAGACTTTCACACCCTCCGGGTCGTCCGTGGCCTGGCCCAAACCCAACAGGGCTAGCTGCAGGCCTGGCACAGTCTCTCTCGCGATACGGTAGGCGTCAATCACTCCCCAAGGGTCCTTCCACAGGTCGAACCGCGACACCTGGGTTATCAACGGCCGCTCAGTGTCGATTCCCATGCCCTCGATTATCGCTTGTGCTTGGGCCAGGTCCATCGGGACATTCTTGATGGTGAGGGGATCGATGGCTGGAGGCGCAATCAGAACCGGCACATTGTTTCCCAGGTTCGACGGGACATACGCCGCCTGGGAGAAGATCAATTGATCATAATCCTGGGTCAGGGGCATCAGGGCTTCCAGCACCGACTTATTGGGGGTTGTAAGGTCGATGTGGCAGATCCAAATCCAGGTCTGCCCTTCTTTCTTGGGCAACAGCCGGGCCAGTGGCAGTAGCTGAGGGTCATGGACGAACCAGATATCGGCCGCCAGCCCCTTGGCGTTCATGTCGTCGGCCACCCGTTGGATGCAGCTGAAGTAGATATCCAGTTCTTTGGGTGAAAGCTCGCCCTCGGAGCCCTGCAGCATGTTGTGGATCTTCTTGGTTACGTCAAAGAACTCGGCTGCGTCGGGGTTGATCACGATCCTTTCAGTTTCCATCCCCAGCGCGTTTCCCAGGGGAACCATGGATTGGAGAATTTCCGCCACACCGCCGCCAGTGGCGGTGCTGTTCAAGTGCATGACCCGCAGTCCGTTCAGGTCTTTGGCCACGGAGGCCAACTCGTCGGCTAATCTGGGGTCGAGTAGCGGTCGGTAATCTTCGAAGGAAACGGGAGGGTGATCAAGCCTGGAATACATCTGCTATCTAGCCTCAATCAGGTATCAGATCAGTAATGGAATCAACCAGCAACGCAGCGTTTCCGGTGAGTAACTAACTACTCTACGGTCACAGACTTGGCTAAGTTCCTAGGCTGGTCCACATCTCGGTCGCGCAGGAGGGCGATGTGGTAGGCCAGCATCTGCAACGGCACTGTGGTGAGCAGAGGGATGATATGCTCCGGCGCCTCAGGTATGTACAGGGCGTGGTCAACGTCGGCGGCCAGTTGGGCGTCGCCTTCTGTCAGCACCGCTAGGACTTGTCCGTCCCTGGCTTTGACCTCTTTCACGTTGTTTGCCACCTTGTCGTAGAGCCAATCTTGTGGTGCCAAAGCGACGATGGCCATGGCGTTATCGATAAGGGCGATGGGCCCGTGCTTCATCTCTCCGGCTGGATAACCCTCCGCATGGATGTAGCTGATCTCCTTGAGCTTGAGGGCACCCTCAGAGGCGATCGGCGAGTTCATCCCCCGACCGAGGAACAAGAAGTTATTGAATCTGGCGTACTCCCTAGCCGCCTGCTGGTAAACCGAATTATCGGCCAACAGGTCACCCATCAGTCTGGGAAGTTGTGCCAATCCGTCGACCAACTCTTGGGCCTTCGCAGTGTCCAACGTACCTCGCGACTGGCCCAAGTAGATGGCCAGCAAGTTCAGAATCGTAAGCGAAGCCACAAATGTCTTGGTGCTGGCAACCCCGATCTCGATTCCTGACCGCATGTAAAGTGAGCCGTCAGCTATGCGTGACGCCTGGCTGCCCTCAGCGTTGCAGATGGTCACTAGCTTCCCGCCCTTGTCTTTGACCATTTGCATGGCGGCTACGGTGTCGGCGGTCTCCCCAGACTGTCCGATGGACACCACCAATGTGTTGGGCCCGATGAACGGGTCGCGGTAGCGGAACTCAGACGCGCTCTCTGCTTCGGCGGGAAGCCCACTGAATCTTTCCACCAGGTGACGGCCGACCAGGGCAGCGTTCAGGCTGGTACCGCAACCGATCAATACCACCCGGTCAAGCTCAGCAATCTCCTGTGCCGAGAGAGGGAAGTCGGGTAATACGACTTGCTTGGTATCAAAGTTGACCCGCTCTCGCATCGCACTCGCCACGGCCTGAGGCTGCTCCATGATCTCTTTTAGCATGAAGTGTTGGTACCCAGCTTTGTCCACCAGTACCTCTTCTTGGGTGACCAGGCGTGGCTGTTTTTCGATGGCGTTGCCTTGCAGGTCCTTGTACTCGACGCCCTTGGTGGTGACCACCACCATCTCGCCGGTCTCCAAGAAACCTACCTGTCCCGTATTGGACTCGGCTTGAAGCAACGGCAGCAAGGCAGGAAGATCGCTTCCGATGATTGCCTGGCCATCGGCTTGGGCCACTACGATTCCACCGGCATGGCCCAACCTGAGAGCACATATCTCAGCATCGTCACCCTGAAGGACTGCAGAGATTGCCTGGGAGCCTTTCACCATGCCGCCCATGCGTCGGAAGGCGTCCTGGAAGCTGAGGCCCTGTTCCATGCCCTCTTCAACAAGATGAGTTAAGACTTCGGTGTCGGTCTCGGAATGGAATGAATGGCCGGCGTCGGTCAGTTGCTGCTTCAGCTCGAGGTAATTCTCGACGATTCCGTTATGAACCACGGCAATGCGTTGTTCGCAGTCGATATGGGGGTGAGCATTCTCGTGGGAAGGTCGCCCGTGGGTGGCCCACCGAGTGTGGCCAAGCCCAACGGAGCCTTGGGGAAGGTCTTCTACCGTGCTGTCGTCCAGCCCGTTTACCTTGCCGACGGTCTTCCTGACCTGAAGGTCACCTTGGGCGTCAACGATAGCTATACCGGCGCTATCGTAGCCCCGGTATTCCAGCCGCCGCAGGCCCTCATAGATGATGGGCCAAGCTTCTTGTTTTCCAACGTACCCAACGATGCCGCACACAGGCCCTCCCGGCCACGCTCTGAACGCCGAGCTTCATCTTTGTTAGAAAGCGCCTTCGGCTTAATCGGGAAAACAAAAACGCTTGCTACTAGTATAGGAACCGCTGGAAATTTGTGTCAACGAAACCAGCCTGACCTAACGGCCAAAGCGGTGGTTCTAACGGGAGAGTCGTGGGGATTATTTGGATTCTGATTCCAGCAGCTTGGTAAGGTTCTTGGAGAAATCTTCCAGGGTATTGCGGGCTTTTCTGCGGATGATGGGTTGGCCGAGTTCGCCCAGACGTCCCATGAAGGTGGTGTCACTGACAATCTCAAGTTCGGTCTCGTTGTCCGACTGAGCGCTGACTTTCATGCTCATGTTGGTCTTGACCCCGCCGCCAACACGTTTGTCACCGGCTTCAACCAGGAAATAGGCCTCGCCAGCTTCTTCGTCTTGAGAGAGGATTGTGATCGTCCCGCTCAGGGTCATTCCCATGGGGCCAACCCTGGCTTGGAGGGTAGCTTGGAAGCGGCCTTCACCGTCTGGAGTTATCTCTTTGATTCCTGGTACACAGGAACCGGCCTTGGGGATGTCCATCACCAAGTCCCAGGTATCTTTGCGGTTGGCTGGGACGACCGAGCGAATTTCCAGTTTCATAGTCTAGTTTCCGGGGATCGGCTTAAGCGGAGATAGCGGCCAAGGATTGCTCCACGGCGCGGCGGGCAAAGACTTCAGCCATGTCCGTCTTGTACTCCGCTGATCCCCGGAAGTCGTCCAGGGGATCCACGGCGTCTTTGACCAGTGCGGCAGCAGCCCGAATATTCTCGTCGGTCAGCGCTTCGCCGCGTAGGGCGTCTTCGGCGTCGGTGGCCCTGATGGCCGTCACGCCGACGGAACCCAGAACGATGCGGACATCTTTACAGGTACCGTCCTGTTCTTTGGAGACGACAGCCGCTACAGAAACCGTCCCATAGTCATCAGCGGTGCGGGGCAGGAACTTCAGGTAGACAGCGCCCGAACCAGCCGGCGCCTGCGGGACCAACACGCTGGTCAGCACCTCGCCAGGTTGTACATCGGTCTCGTAGTAATCGATGAAGAAGTTTTCCAGCGGCACCACCCGGTCTCCGTTGGTTGAAGTCAGGACAGCCGAAGCTCCCAGGGCGATCAGCGAGGGAGGAGGGTCTTGAGCGGGGTCACCGTTCACCAGTCCGCCGCCGATGGTCGCCATATTCCGAATGCGGGGCGTGGCCACCTTGTGGAAGGTGTCTGCCAGCAGCGGGAGTTCTTTCCCGATAACTGGGCTGGTCATGATCTGGTGCTGGGTGCAAAGAGCGCCAATCCTGATCCCATCAGGTGTAGACTCGATGCTGTTGAAGCTCCCTATCTTTCTCAGGCCAACCACGTGACCCGGTTGGGACAGGCGTTGTTTCATTTGGATGACCAACGCAGTGCCCCCGGCCATGATCCGGGAATCGTCGCCGTACTGGTCCAACAGGCCAAACACCTCATCCAGGCTGGTGGGAGCGTGATATTCGAAGTCGATCATCCTCAGCTCCCCTTCGCTTCATTCATGGTCTTGGCCGCGGCGGCGATGGAATTGAGGATGCCGTAGTAACCGGTACAGCGACACAGGTTACCCATCATGTAATCTTTGATCTCGTCTTCCGTGGGGGTTGGGTTTTCTTCCAACAGTGATTTGGTGGCTATTATCTGGCCAGGGGTGCAGATACCGCACTGGAAACCACCATGGTCGATGAACGCCTGCTGTATCGGATGCAGGTTTCCGTTCTCGGCGATTCCCTCGATGGTGGTGATCTCAGAGCCATCCACCGCTGCCGCCAGGGTTATACAAGAAGCTTGCATCTCGCCGTCGACCAGGACGGCACAAGCCCCACAGACTCCGACGCTGCAACTTTCTTTGGTACCGGTTAGGCCGATGTCATAGCGGATGCAATCGACCAATAACCGCCTTGCTGGGATGTCCAATTCATGGTCGGTGCCATTCACCTTAAGACGAACCTTCTGGTTCATACCAACCCCTCGCCAGTCTCGTTGATAACTAAGATTACCCAGGGGAAAACCCCGCCCAATGTTATACTACGCCCTCAACCCCCGCAAGCGGCACAGCCGCGATTCCATGAGCATGAATTGTGCGGAGGTTGTCTCGAATCCTGAAGGAAACGGTGAGAAAAATGGCTGATACGAACAACGAACATTCCTCGATCCACGTGGGCAACACCGTGTTGGTGGTGACCATGGAAGTCGACGAAGCAGACGAAGCTGAATTCAACGAATGGTACAACGAACAGCACCTTCCGGAGCGCATGGCCATCCCCGGCTATGTATCCGCCCGCCGGTTCAAGTTGGAAGACGGCAATAACGCGCTGAAGTACCTGTGCATCTGGGAGATGGTTGACGGCAGCCCGCTACAGAGCGAGATGTACAAGGACCAAAACGCCCATCCAACCGAGCTTTACCTGCGGGTCAATAAGACCATCAAGCTCAGGACCAGGGGTCTCTATAACCAGGTCTACCCGGAACCAGGAACATCATTCGAAGACCGCTCCGGATTCCACGGAGAGCGCCTGCCAGCCCATCCGTAGACCGGCACTGGGCATCGAGGTAAAATTCGACCATGCGAATTGCTAAAGGAAAAGTTGTCGGCGGCCAAGTGGTTGTTGAAGGTGACCCTCTCAACGAGGGTTCAACTGTCACAGTCTTAGTCTCAGACGAGAGTCAGGTTACCCTCAGCGCTGAAGATGAGGCCGCGCTGCTTCAGGCCATCGATGAAGCTGACCGGGATGAACTGATCAACGGCGATGACGTGATCAAGAAAATCTCGTAGCTGACCCGATGTTAC
>PVBE010788582.1_pt1 | contig 11767 bp, 10 predicted proteins | sample 1631181 | NCBI WGS metagenome assembly PVBE01 (sample SAMN08397723, study PRJNA350692) | Marine metagenome, whole genome shotgun sequencing project. | isolation source: water | place: Pacific Ocean | collected 2012-04 | reverse complement strand
TTCCAGAGTTTCTTCTGTGATGTCGCCATGAAGGGGAGCGCTCCAGAAGCGCCAGTGACACCAAAGGTTTTGGTTTTCGACAGTGGCGGCAATACTGAACATCAGACCGAGCCTCCGCTAAAAAAGAGCAAAGCAGATGAGTCACAAGGCACAAAAACCGATGAGCCTCGAGATGAAAAATCAGATGAGCCTCGAGATGGGAAAAAATCGGATGAGACAGCCAAAGAGAATGGGCCTGATCGACAAGATGACAGCACATATGAGCCAACACTTGCAGAGGCCCCAAAGACTGGTGGCCACGTTGGGCACGAAGAACAGGTCCAGGGTGTTGTTGTTGTCATAATCGAACCAGAAGGGCTGGAACGACGAGCCTGACTGGGCAGGTTGTCCCTTACCCTCAAGCTCGACGGCCACCGACTTCTTCAGGAGATGCTGTGCCACGTCGAGCTCCGGCGCGACGTTGATGAATGTCCCGTCGCCGTTGTTTCTGAAGAGGTAGTCGACCCCCCATTTGCACGCCACGGCCAAATCAAGGTCTCCATCGGCGTCATAGTCTCCCCAGGCGGACCCTGACGCTTTTTTAACAGTTTGCACACCCGCTTCCTCGGCGACATCCGTGAATGTCCCATCGCCGTTGTTCCTGAAAAGAAGCGATCCCATGTTCCTCTTCAGAACGTACAGGTCCTGGTCACCGTCCCCGTCATAGTCCCCCCATTGGCTACCACCCTTCATATACCACCCATTCCACCCTTTGACGTCAACGCCCGCATCCTCGGCGACATCCGTAAAGGTGCCGTCGCCGTTATTGCGGTAGAGAAGGTTGCCGTGAACATGGGTGGAGTAGAGGTCCCAGTCGCCGTCGTTGTCATAGTCCGCCCAGGAAACCCCTCCTCTCCCACCGTTCTGGATTCCCTCGAACATACCGCCTGGAGGAGCTGCGAAATTCCTGACTGCCTCCCAGGTCATCGCGTGCCCGCCGACACCGGCCTCCTCGGTGGCGTCCGTAAACCACGGCCTGGCCAGGACCGTGACGTAGTCGGGGAGACTCGGGCTCTCCCCATCGTTCACCGCGAGGCTGACTACAAACTCGCCCAGCACATCCGGCGTGAAGCTGGGGCTTGCCGTGGCCTCGCCCGACAAGACCGCCTGGCTTCCCTCAGGCTTCGCCAACATGCGCCAGGCGTAGGTCAGCTCGTCGCCGTCCTCGTCGCTGCTGCCGGTGCCATCAAGCTGCACGGGGTACCCGCCAAAAGCGGTCGGAGGCGTACCCGCATCGGCCACCGGAGGCTCGTTGGCGGAACCTCCACACGCAACCATGGTCAGCATCACCACTACCGCCAGCACAGGAAAATATCGCACGGTGTTCCTCCTAGAGGTGCTTTGGCGTCCCTTCGCCCGCGCAACTCATGCGTGAGTGAAAGTTGGACCTTCGACGACGGTATGGGTAAACGCTCTGCCGTGCTCGTAAATTCCAGGGTGAACGGCCATCTGTCCCTGTGGACCCTGCCTGGGAAGCTGGCGTTCTTGGGAATGGACTGCAAGGCGTGCCAGGCTGGTATCCTGTCTTGGAGAAACTGGTGATACCCTGCTCACCACGGAACATCGCCCTCTTCCGGCCCCGGATGCTCCCCCCTCGTTCTCATCAGACGCGCCGCCAAACACGGACACTGTGGGCACCACGGCCTGGCTGTCACCCCACCCGGAGACCCCGAATCCTACCAGGGACATGGCGGTCCTGGCCACGTCGCCCGGGCCGAGCCCCGGGGCGTCCATCAACATCCCCACGATGATGTCGAACCAGACGCCGTTACTTTCGAAGAAGTAAACGACATGTTCCGAGTCCGTCCGCCTGACGTACAGACGAAACCCCTCTACCTCTACCTGTTCCATCCTGTTCTGCGCCAGTTCTTCAACCGCCCTGGGCGTGAATCCTTGGGCGAACTGGTCGATTATGAAGAAGCCCCAGTCGTCGTAATTCAACACCTGGGTCTGGATACGGGGCGCGCGGTCGAATCCACCCCCGGCACTCACCTTCCCGTAGAGCGAGTATCCGGTCGGAAGATAGGTCGGAACGTGAAGGACATTGAAGTCGGACCCCAGCGAGTCCAGGATGTCCCGAGGGTAGGGTCCGCCGGCCTGGCTGATCTCTGTTCCGAACGCCCCTACGTCGACCCAGTCCAACTCGGCCACGATGCTCTCGAAAGAGGTTGTTAACAGTTCGACATCCGGAGTTTTGGGCTGGTTCTCGGCCTGGACCGCGGGTAGAGTTTGAGAGGATTGACCGGGGGAATGATATGGGCCCCAGATGAGTAGCAGCGCGGCTGCCCCTGCCATTCCGACCAGTGCCGTGACCACCCTGGCCGCACCCGGCACTCGTTTGCGAGAAGACTCCTCGCGCGCTACGCGCTCGAACTCATCCCCCAGGCGCTCCAGGTAAGGGATGTTTCTCACGCGGGGGCCTCCAGAATGTGCGACAGACGTGTCAGACCCCGGTGGACACGTACTCGCGCGGCGCCCTCGGAGCAGCCCAGGGCTTCGGCGATCCCCCGGTAGTCCATGTCCTCCAAGACCCGCAGCCGAAGCGCGTCCTGCTCTTTCGGACCGAGCTGGCGGAGCGCGACTTTCAGCTTGGCGGCGTACGCTTCCATGTCGATCAGTGCTTCTATTCTCTCTATGGACTCGTCGTCCAGTCGCGGCAGCTGGATTCCGATTCGCCGCACCGCGCGTAACTCGACTCGCCGGCGACGACGGTACTGTCCCAGCTCATTGCGGGCGATCCCGAACAGCCATGAGCTTCCCGGTTTACCCTTGTCGCGAAACTTGCCGCGGCGTTGATAGGCCGCGGCGAAGGTCTCGGCCACCAGGTCTGCGGAGTCCTCGGGGTCGAGAGTCCGCCGGTAGAAGTAGGCGAGCACCTTGTCCGCCCACCGCTCATAGAGCTGGCAAAAGACGTTGGGGTCCCTTTGCGACTCGAGGATAAGCTCGGCGTCACTCGGACTCATGCGCTCCGGCTGCTGAGGGTTTTCGGCACTATATTTATTAAACGTAGTTATCCCTCGAAAACGTTACATCTCGTGGGTGTGTTCGACGCTGGCGGTCGGGTAAGGAAGGGGGCGGTTGACCGGTATGGACACGTCACCGGCGACTGCCGGTCTCTTATCCGAGATGGGCCCAGGCGAAAGATGTTGACCACGCCCCTAGCATCAAACCAAGTTCTTGCCCCGATTGCAAGCCAGCCGGGGGACCTGCGTGGTCGTGGGGACTTCATCAGTTATCTCAGAAAGGTGGAATGGTCCGGGGGCGCCGGTTACTCCGACCCGTCAGGCGCGGAGATCTGAGGTGGCCCGACATTGGCGAACTCCGAGACGAACTCCAGAACATTGGCTAAATCCCGGAAGTAGCGCTCCGTTCCACTCTGCACGTGGTGGACCTTCCAACGCCAATCCGGAACCTGTTCGTTGCTCGGCTCAAGCCACAACCGCAGAACAAATGAGGCATTATCTGTAAGTTTTGCTTCTTGCTGGACCACCGGTGACCTCCCGAGAATGGAAAATCCGGCGGCCACAATAGAGCATGGGGGAGTTACATTAGCGTTACAATCTCCCCCCTGCCACCTGGGTTGTGTAACGCATCGGTAACGGTGGACGGCTTACATTCCGGTGGACTTAGACTCTGTTAGGTGAGTGCATTGGACGAACGGCCTACCGAATCCCTTCGGGACGAACACGAGGTACTCAAGCAACGCCTCACGCGTCTTCGGGCGATGGCGGACGGCCTGGTCGGCGCTGTGGACCGTACCGAAATGCAGGACATGTTCGACTGGCTGGTATCAGAGCTTCTGCCCCACTCCTCCGACGAAGAGGCCCGACTCTATCCGCTGGTTGACGAGTTGCTTGCCGAACATGGCGGGGCCAGTTCGACTATGGTCCTGGATCACGTGGCATTGAGAAGCAAGGTGAGGGACTTTGGGGACGCGATCGCGCCACTGGTTAGCGGAGCCAAAGGCCAAAAGGCAAGAGAACTCCGCGACAGGGCCCGCATTATCACCTTCCAGCTCGAAGCCATCCTCCAACTCCATATGCATAAGGAAGAGGAGGTCTATTTCGCGGCGGTGGATCAGCATGCGACACCGGAGCAGCTAGCAAAGCTGCGGCGTGGCGGAGAAGAAGGCCCGGAAGGGCCAGCGGCGACGGTGGGGAGAGAATGGGATTAGAGCCGGTACCCGGCAAAACGCCAGGGTACAGGTGTAGGTACGGCTCACTAGAGGTTGGTGCCCTCTAGCATAGCCTTGTAAAGTGTCTGCGTCTCGGTGGCGGGCTCCACAACCAGCTCCTCGCGAAGGATTCGGCGACAGACCTCAAATTGGCGTATCGCCTCGTCGCGCCGGCCATCTTTCCACAGCAGAATCATTAGTTCCCGGTGGACCTCCTCTCGACCCTGGTCTACACCCAGCGCTGTGTGGTAGGCATCGATGGCCTGGGTTGTCTGGCCGTGGTTGGCCAGGACCGAGGCCATCAGTTTGCACAGATTGATATAGACCTCTTTCAGGCGTTCCCTCTCGAAGAGACACCAGTCACTGTAGGGCTCGTCCTCCAGGTACTCACCCCTGTAGAGCGACGCGGCCCTTCGGTACTCCTCGATAGACCCGTCGATCTCCTCCTGCGACACGAGGGTTGTTGCCGAGCGCGATCCCTTGACAAACTCCTCCGAATCCACCCAGGCGCGGCTTGATGGGTCCAGGAAGACCTGGTCCCGCTGGCTGATGATAAAGGAGGACGCTTCCCCCTTTTTCAGGTCAGGCTCCAGTGTTCTTCGAAGGGTGTGAAGAACGACGCGGAGGTTGGCCCCGGCCCGTGCCGGATCGGCTTCAGGCCACAGTAGCTCCATGAGCGTCTCTCGAGGGATCGGCCGGCCGCGGTGCGCCACCAGGAACTTTAGAAGAGTCAACGCCTTGAGCCGGTGGAAACGACCTATGGGAATCGGCTTTCCGTCCAGAACCACGCTGAAGGGGCCAAGACAGTTGATCTGGAGACGGGACGTCGCGGTGGTCGGCGCGGCCTCGCTGGGTTCTCCATCCCTTTCGCTTGTCAGTAACGCCCAGCCCAGGTAGACCCCGAGTTGGGCGGCGACCGGAAACAAGATTCGCGTAGCTGTGGCTGCATCGAAGGCTTCGTCCTGGCTGACGATGCCCAGCGCCCCCAGCACGCGGCCCTCGGCCACCAGCGGTGCGCATATATAGGAACCGGGTACGTCTGCCTGCCCTGATGCTTTCCAGGTCCCCGATGCCAGCAGCGGTAGTCTGAATTCGGCGAAAAGCTCGGGGAACTGCGCCCCGATGACCGAGCGGCGGAACTCCTCCATGGTCTCGAGGGGAAGCCCCTGGTGCTCGCTGGGCGCCAGTTCACCTGTCTCGCGGTCCACCAGGAAGACCTCTCCTCCGTCGGCCGAAGTCGCCTTGAGCACTGCCTTCAGGGCCACGGCCAGCACCTCATGGACATCGGCTCCACTGGACGCCACGGGATAGACCGCCTCGATAACCTGAAGTATACGGGTATGAGTCTCCAGCTTGTCGTCGTAGGGTGAATCCATGAAGCAGAGGTGAGAGCGGCCTGTCTCCGGGGTGAGACACTTGATAAGCAGGCAGTCCATGCGGATCTTCCTGCCCTCGGCCCCCTTTACCTCCAGAACACGACTATGGGCCCATCCAGGCCGGTTCTCACCGCGGACAACCGGACAGCTCTCGTGACAGGGGCCTCCCGTCTCGGTGTCGACCGCTGATACGAGCTCGTAACAAGGCCTGCCCAGGATATCGGCGGCTGGAAAAAGCAGGTCGCCGTCGATACCCCGGTTCCATGCCAGGACCCGCAGATCGCTGTCCACGGATAGTACGACCCCGGGGGCCCGACCGGCTATTCCTTCAACCGCCAATGGCAGGCTCTCCTCGTAGCGCTTTCGCCTCATTGTAGCACTTTCACCTCTTTTTGTAACGCGCATGTAACGGAAATATGATTGATTTTGCATTAATTGGATTCGTGAATTTTACAACGCTCGACCCCTGCGGGCTTGCAGGTTCTGGACGGCGGTAAGCACGGTTTCAGAGTCAGAGGAGGTAGTTAATGGCGATCAAAGGTGGATTCCAGGGTAAAATCCTGGAGGTTGACCTGACAAACGGCACGACGAAGGCGGCGCCTCTGCCTCCAGAGGATGTTCTCCGCACCTACGGTGGCGCAACGGGTCTCGGTCTCTACTTGATCGCCCAGGATATCAACCCTACTACAAAAGTGGACGATCCTGACTGCCCATTCTTCCTGCTGACCGGCCCGCTGACCGGGGTCATGGTGCCGAACGCCTCCCACTGGGTGATCGTCAACATCCGGGCCTACCCCACATATCACGTGGGCCTTAGCCACGCCCACGGCTATCTCGGGGCCCGGCTCAAGCATGCCGGTTGGGATGGCATCGCGGTCCGAGGCGCATCGGAGACCCCGGTCTATCTCTGGATCGACGACGACAACGTCGAATTGAGAGACGCGACCCCCTACTGGGGAATGGACACTTTCGAGACACCCCGTCGCATAAAGCTGGCCCATGACGACCCCCTTGAGATCAGCGTCGCCTGCATAGGCCCCGGCGGCGAGAACCAGATAACGGGCGGCACCGTCCGCTCCGACGGGATATATACATGTGCCCGCGGCGAAGCCGGCAACGCCTGGGGCTCTAAAAAACTCAAAGCCATCGCCGTGCGGGGTAAGGGCCGGGTGAAAGTCGCCGATCCCGAGGAACTGCTGAACACTCACGAAGAATGGAACAGGGCGCTTTACGCCCATTCCGCGCCCCCTCCTACCCAGGCGGCTCATTCGGTACAGCCATCGACCTTCGCCAACATCGAGTCTCATGGGAGAGTACAGGGCAAAAACTACAGCGATCCCGAGTTCCAGATCCACTGGTCCAAGCGGTGGGGAGAGGACGCTCCAAAGTGGAGAGTACGACCCCAGGGTGGCTTCAACTGTGAGATGGAGTGTCACCACGAGACTACCGTAACAACCGGTCCCCTGTCGGGCACGGTCGTCTCCGGATACGCGGGTGAGATCATCCAGCAGACCGGACCAAATCTTGGCATAGACGACCCTGGTGTGGCCCTGGCCATCAACGGCATGGTGGACGGCCTTGGCCTGGACGGAGGAGAGGTCCCTCGCAACATCGCCATGGTTATGGAGGCCTACAACACGGAGCAGCTCAACCAGGCACAGGTCGATGGTCTCGATCTCACCTGGGGTAACTATGAGGCTGTTATCGAACTACTGGACAAAACGGTCAGGAGAGAGGGGATCGGCGCCATCCTCGCCAAGCCGCCCAGAGAGGCCGGTAAGGAACTGGGCATCGAGGACCTGGCGGTGCACATGAAGGGGACCGGGTTCAACGACCACGACATGCGTATAAACCCGGCCATGATCTTCCAGACCATGATAGCCGGGGCCGGACCCGTCTGGCAGACTGAGATTGGTCTCGTCAACCCGCCCAAATTAGGTGCGCCCGATCTGGGTTATGCGTACCTGGAGCCCAAAGATGGCCCCGATGGTGTCGTTGAGCCGATCGCCAGAGGACAGCAGAAGAAGCTCTGGGAGGACACAATTGGAGTCTGCCATCACGCCACGAAGCGCATTGGCGGCACCTGGGACCCTGCAATCAAGGCGATGCGAGCCGCCGTGGGCTGGGATGACTTCTCCCGTGAGGAAGCCATGGTGATCGGCGAACGGCTGATAGTCCTCCAGAGGCTTATCGCACTGAAGCTAGGCTACAAGCGGGAATACGACTTCGACATCAGCCCTCGGATGCTTGAGGGCCTGAGTTCGGGTCCCGCTAAAGACACATCGGTCCCCGCCGGGCCGTATATGGACCAGTGGTACACAGAGTACTACGAACTTCTCGAGTGGGACCCCAAGAATGGCGTCCCAACGTCGCACGCACTCGATCGCCTGGGAATGATGGACTTCGAGGTCGGAGTGAAACCGGAGTGATCCGGCTTCGCTGAACTCGTCTACGGTTCCCTGTGGCGAGAGGGTCGGACCAGACCGAAAGACGTCGACCCGGCTCGGCGAGAGAACGGCACGCCGGGAGGAGGACGATGATGGTGAGCCAACAGACCACCCATCGGATACTCCCTGTGGCGGCAGCCGTGTCAATCCCTGTCATCATAATGGGCGCACGGCTCATCCTAGGTGACGGAATCCCCTTGCAGGCCCTGGCGGTAATGGCCTCCGCGTGGGCCTTGGCCCTCGTTTGGACCGCAATGCACATGGCCCAAAAAGCGAGAGATGCTGAGTTGCAGCCCGCCGCTGAGACGGGCGCGGAAACGGTCCGGGTAGACGTCGTTGCCGAGGCCATGGCGCTGCTTGAGTCTATGCAGGCCCCCCAGGAGCCGCGTCAAATCGAAGTGATGGGCGAGGTCGGCGTCTGCCCGCGAGGGTTGAAGGTCGGTTCGACCTTGAGCGTGGGTAGTGACGGGCGGCTGTCGGCCCCTATTTGCCGCGTCGCGGTGGAAGCTCTCGAACCGCTGGTGACCATGGCCCCCGGGACGGAGGATTTCCAGCCTCAGGTCAGCTGCATATGTCCGCAGAAGGGCGTCCATCTGACCTTCGCGGTCGGGTCCAACGGCGCAGCCACTGCCGGATAGTCCTAGGGGTCGAGGACGGAGCGACAACTCCTGGAGCGCGCCCTTAATAGCGTACTCGCTCCTACAGGGAAACCTCGATGGCGGGCTCCTGGCGCATGGGGCATCTTGTGGCCTGACAGTAGCGGCAGTAGGACTTGTCGGGATCGCTGTGGACCTTGAGTTCCGGCCCCAGCGGTATGACGCCCGACTGGGATTTTTGCGGCAACATGAAACACGACTCCAGGAGCTGAACCCCTATCCTCTCGGCCGGTAGCACCTGGAAGATCTCCCGCTGGCCCGTGACATCCCAGTAGCTCTGTCCGGGTTGGAGGCACATCCCGGTCTGCCACCCCCGGTCGGTCACGTCCTCGTAGATCAGGTTTGAGATGTGACTGAACGCGTTCATGATCGACGCCGATCCCACCACGTCCAGTACGATGGCCTCCACGCTACTGCCCTCGGCGAACAACTCGGCCTCACTCTTCTCCAATTCAGGCCCGACCGTCACCACCGCGAAAATAGCCTCCCTCGCCCCTTCGAAGCAGTGTGCCAGAAACTTACCGTCCAGGTACGGCCCGTCCACGAACGAGACCCCTTTCGGGCCTACCTGGTCCACCTCCAGCCTAGTGTAAAGCCCCCGGGGGGAGCAGAGCGTCTTGCTCAGCTCCGTTCCCCTGGCCACATCCTTTGCCAACCCGGGTACGACCCTGTCCCCTGCGCCCAGGACAGTCCACACCTCGCTCTCCTTGAGGTCGTTGGGAACATCCTGGATCTCTATTACTTCTATCGCCATCTACTCTCACCTGGCGGGATGTTTGCCGCTGCGACACGGCCGGCCTCAAGGCGCGCAGACCTGTGGCAGCGCGGTTAAGCGGAAATTCTAACGTATATCGGCAACGCGATACAAGGCCTACGTCGGTTATCCATAAGCTATATGCGACGACAGATTTTTTCAACATGTGACCGAACACCGTGCTGCAAATCGGCATGGCCTTGGTGGGCTCGCGCTGTAACGCCTATGTAACGTGGGTAGGTTTCACTGTCGCCGGCCTTCTCGTCCGGGCAGGTTAATGGGTCTTTTCCGAACGCCTTCCCGGGATCGCCCGGCTGGGCCGGCCGCTCCGTCCGAATACCGTCGCTGTGCTCGTGAAGAAAAGTGACAACAACTACCGATGCCGTCGTCATCGGCGGCGGGATAATGGGCGCCAGCATACTGTACAGCCTCTCCGCTCGGGGCGTTCCGGGGGTCCTCCTGGAGCGTGACACCCTTGGCTCGGGTTCGACGGGCCGCTCATCGGCGGCCATTCGTATGCACTACATCACCGAGGTCAATGCACGGCTGGCCTGGGAGAGCCTGAAAGTATTCCAGAACTTTGACGATGTCGTCGGTGGCGGCGATCCGGGGTTCGTCAACACCGGCTACATGGTCATAGTGCCCGAGGACCGCTTCGAGGGTTTCCGGCGGAATATCGCCATGCTCCAATCCATCGGCATCTCCACCAGCATAATCACCAGGCAGGAGGCGCAGGATCTGGCGCCGTCTTTCCACCTGGACGACAACGAGGCTTTCGCCTGGGAACCGGAATCCGGACACGCCGATCCCTCCGGCGCCGCACTGGCCTTCACCACCCGGGCCAGGGAGAAGGGCGCCAGGGTGGTCCTGCGCTCACCGGCCCGTACAGTCGAGATCAGGAACGGGTGCGTGACCGCGGTCGTTACCGACACCGAACGATACGAGACGCCGGTCGCCGTCGTCGCCACAGGGCCATGGTCTCCACAGTTCCTGGGTGGGCTTGGAATCGACCTGCCGCTGCGCGTTACCCGCAACCAGGTTATTCTGCTGCGCCGCTCCATCGACCGGGTGCCATCGCACCCGGGTGCAGGCGACCAGTCCAAGCTCACCTACTTCCGTACAGAAGGTAAAGACCTCACCCTGGTGGGACATGGCGGATACTCCGACGAGGAGGTGGAGCCCGAGGGATTTAACCCGGACGCGACCATGGACTTCGCCAACGACATCTGGCAGAAGCTCGCTCGACGCATACCGGCCATGGCGGAGGCCGAACTCTTCACCGGTTATGCGGGACTCTATACATCCACGCCCGACTACCATTCGGTCATAGACAAGGTTGACGGCATCGAAGGACTTTATATCTGCACCGGTTTTAGCGGTCACGGCTTCAAGGAATCGCCGGCGGCGGGCATCGTCATGGCGGAGCTTATCCTGGACGGGGAGGCCCGCACTATCGATATCACGCCCCTTAGATTAAACCGTTTCCAGGAGGAAGACCTCAATCCCACCGACTACAACTTCCGCGCGACCCAGAATCTGGATTAAAAATCCCGCTGAGGAAAGCTGGGCGGGATAGATCAAGAGTTGCGCAACCAGGCACCGGTATTCTGTAGCTATCCACCAAAGGACAGGAGGACGCCAAATGATGACCAATAGGGAGCGGATTCTGGCCATTATGGAGGGCAAGAGGCCCGATCGGATACCCTGGATACCCCGCATGTTGCTGTGGTGGCTGGCCCGCCGCAATACCGGGACTCTCCCCGAGAAGTACGAGGGTTGGACGCTTCGGGACATCGAACGCGACCTGGGAATGGGCACCGCGGCCAGGGACGGAAAAGTATATACAACCAGGACCAAGAACGTGGACTACGCCGTTCGCCTCGACGGCATGAGTGAAATCCACGAATACGTGACCCCAGTCGGCACCGTATCCGCGGTGTACAAGAGGACCGTCGAGCTTGACCTGGCCGGTATCGAACCGCTGGCCGTCGTCAAACCCATCAAGGGTCCCCAAGACTACGACGCCATGATGTACATCGTCGAAAATACCGAGTACTTCCCCTGCTACGAGGAGTACGAGGCCTACGAAAAAGAGATCGGCGACGATGGCTACCCCCTGGTCGCCACCGGTGGGGGACCTTTCCATGTCTACGTCGACCGGATAGCCGACTGCCCGTTCCACACCTTCCTCCAGCACTACACAGGCTACGAAAAGGGGTATCTGGACTTCGTCGATTACCCGGACAAAGTCGAACGCCTGCTGGACCTGATCGCCCAAAAACACCGCGAAGAACTCTGGCCGGTGATCGCCCACTCTCCGG
>PVBE010280515.1_pt1 | contig 11768 bp, 4 predicted proteins | sample 1631181 | NCBI WGS metagenome assembly PVBE01 (sample SAMN08397723, study PRJNA350692) | Marine metagenome, whole genome shotgun sequencing project. | isolation source: water | place: Pacific Ocean | collected 2012-04 | reverse complement strand
GTTATATGTGGGCAAATCAAAATGTTTGCGAAATCGAGTAAGAAGTTATTTTCGAGTTGGCAGTGATCATGGGCCTCGCATTCGCTTAATGGTGCGACAGATTGTTGAAATTGAATTTATCGTTACTGATAGTGAGGCTGAATCATTAGTACTGGAATCCAACCTGATCAAAAATCAACAGCCGCATTTTAACGTGCTGTTAAAAGATGACAAGAAATATCCTTATATTTGTATCACGTGGAGCGAAGAATATCCACGAATCTTTATCACAAGAAGGCGCCGATTCCGAAATCAGAATGATCGCTTTTATGGCCCATATGTAGATGTAGGACTGCTACGTAGAACATTATTTTTAGTCAAACGTTCTTTCCCGCTGCGACAACGACCACGTCCATTGCATCATGATCGAACCTGCCTTAACTATTCCATAGGACGTTGCCCTGGTGTTTGCCAGCAGAAGATCACTGCAAAGGATTATCAACAAGTTCTTCGTAAAGTTGCAATGGTCTTTCAGGGCAGAAATCACGAACTTAAGCATTTGCTCGAGGAGCAAATGGAACGTTATTCAGATCGAATGGACTATGAATCAGCCGCTAATATAAGGGATCAAATTAAAGGGTTAGAACAACTTACAGAAGAACAGAAGATGAGTTTACCGGATTCAACAGTAAGCCGAGATGTGCTTGCTATAGCAAGCGATCATAGGGTTGCTGCAGTTCAGCTTTTTCAGATGCGTGCAGGCAAACTTGTTAATCGTCTCGGCTTTACTGCCGATGCAGCTGAGCAAAAACCTGGAAGTGTTCTTCAGCGAGTTATTGAAGAATATTACAGTCAAGTAGATGCCGTAGAGGTGCCGCCAGAAGTTCTTGTTCAGCACCCCTTACCACAGCATGAGTTGTTAGTTGATTGGCTTAGTGAGCAACGAGGACGGCGTGTGCAAATCAATTGTCCACAACGTCAAGCGAAAGCAGAATTGATTGAACTAGTTGAACGCAATGCAGTATTTGAACTTTCTCGTGCAAAGAGTGGGCAGCAGCAACAGGAATTGGCTACAGAGGACCTTGCCCAATTGCTTGAGCTCACTACACAGCCAAGAAGAATCGAAGGATATGATATTAGTCATATCCAAGGAAGTGATGCTGTTGCATCACAGGTTGTATTTATCGATGGTCTACCCGCTAAACAGCATTACCGAAAGTATAAAATTAAAAGTACTAGTATCAAATCTGGCCATAGCGATGACTTTATGGCGATGGCTGAGATTATGCGGCGTCGCTTTCGTCGTTGGGCAAGGGTGAAGCAAGAAGGATCAAATTTTGAAAACCTGCAGCGCAGCAGTGGCAGCACCTTGCAGACAGATGGCCTAAACGATTGGCCTGATGTGGTGATGATTGATGGCGGCAAGGGGCAGCTTTCATCAGTGATGGAAGCATTACGTGAGCTTGACCTTCATGAGGATCTCGTCGTTTGTTCTTTGGCAAAGCAGCATGAACAGATCTATGTACCTGGACAAAGCAAACCATTGGATTCAGAACCTGATCAGCTGGGTGTTGTCCTTTTAAGGCGGCTTCGGGATGAAGCACATCGCTTTGCCGTGAGTTATCACCGCCAACAAAGAGGGGTAAGAATGAAACGATCTCGCCTTACAGACATCCCTGGACTTGGGCCTAGGCGTGTCCGTGACCTTCTTACCCACTTTCAATCCATTGATGCTATTCAGTTGGCTAGCGTTCAGCAAATTAGTCAGGCACCAGGGCTTGGACCAGCACTTGCCTTACAGGTTTGGACCTATTTTCACCCTGAAGCCGATAAGGCTATGGAGGAGGTTGCCTGATCAAGACGGATCACTTTTTTTAATTCTTCAGTACTACCTCATCTCAGCTGATTGCTGATAGTTATCCATGACGTTTCCTCCCGAGGCATATCTGTGGTTCAAAACCCTCCACATTGTTGGGGTTGTGGTTTGGTTCGCTGGCCTTTTCTATCTTGTGCGCTTGTTTATCTATCACGTTGAATCAGCTGAATTGGAACCAACGGTCAAAAAAGCATTTGAAGAACAGTACAAGCTGATGGAACGTCGATTGGCAAATATCATCACCACTCCAGGGATGATTCTTGCCGTTTCCATGGCTGTTGGATTGCTGATCACCCAGCCAATTTGGCTTCATCAAACTTGGATGCAAGCAAAGCTTGCTTTGGTGGCTGGGTTACTCGCCTACCACATTTTCTGCTATCGGCTGATGGGTCAGTTGAATGGCGGGGTATGCCGCTGGAGCGCCCGTCAGCTTCGGGCCCTAAATGAACTTCCAACTCTAATCTTAGTTCTAGTAGTAATGCTGGTTGTCTTCAAAAACCAGTTTCCAACAGGTGCTGCTACTTGGTTGATCGTTGGCCTTGTGCTGTTTATGGCAGCATCAATTCAGTTTTATGCCCGATGGCGGCGATTAAGACTCAATCGGCAAATATAAAGTTCTCTAAAATCATGACTAATGTTTCTCATCCTCTAAGGGAAATCCTCTCGGGTGTTAGTCCTGAGAGTTGTCCAAACATTTTGAATTTCCACTGTCATACTATTTGCAGTGATGGCAGCCTTGAGCCAGAGCTTTTAATTGCTCAAGCAAGCGAAAGAGGTTTGCACCATATAGCAGTCACAGATCACCACAGTACGCAAGCCCATCATCCCATGAAGGAATGGCTTGCAAGGCGAAGTGATCAAGGATTACCAGTGCCAAGACTTTGGAGTGGTTTAGAAATCAGTTGTTTGTTGAAAGGTTGTCTTGTCCATGTACTGGCTCTTGGCTTTGAGTTTGGGCATCGCGCTCTTCACAACTACTGCCAAAACAACTCTCCAATCGGTGGATCATTGCAGGCTAAAGCTGTAAAGGCGGCGATTCATGAGGCTGGAGGATTGGCAGTGCTAGCCCATCCAGCTCGATACCGCGTCAGTCATGCTGAGCTCATAGAAGAAGCAGCTGAACTTGGCTTCGATGCAGGTGAAGCATGGTATGACTATGACTTTCAGACTCAATGGCGTCCAACACCATTCATATGTGAAGCAATAGATCATCAATTGCAGAATCTTGGCCTAATGCGTACATGTGGCACTGACACACATGGATTTGACCTCAGTGGACGCTAAATTACATCGAGCTCCTGTTTTATGGCCATAGTTCGTAAGACAAGCTCAAATCAGCTTGGGCTGTGAAATCCTATTGACATGATTAGTGAAAAGCTTACCAATGGATAAAATCTCGAAGTTCTACACATGAATAGACTTCCACTCCCCAATAGATGCCAGGACTCGCAATATTAATATTCAGGATGCTTATTGATAGCATGCATTATTGATCAATCGCATGGATGATTTATTCAAGATACCAATTGAATATAGCCTTAACAAGGATGCATTGCTGAAGACACAGGCTTGTCTATGCCTCGGCCCACCAATGAATTCCTTGGCAAATTAATTCTTTCACTCTTGATGTTTAGCTATAGATATAATTAAAGCGAGGAGTGATTCACTTGAATCATTAGTGGCTGCACAATAACTTATAAGTATTAACCATTAAGACGTATTACTTGAGCGGCAAGAAATCATCAGGCTTTGATTCAATCTGAGCCTCACTGGTGTAAACAAGTTGTTTTAGTATTGCCATCTTTTCGAGTGATGCTGATTTCCACATGCCACGGTTTGCGGCTTCAAGTAAGCGTTCGGCCATGTCTCTTAGAACCCATGGATTATTTTCTTGGAGAAAACTTTGAATATCTTTTTCTTCTAGCCATTGCTCACAAAGAGCGCTATAACACCAATCTGGAATAAGATCAGTCGTTGCGTCATAAGCGAAGAGATAATCCAAACTTGCACCCATTTCAAATGCTCCCTTGTATCCGTGCTGTTTCATTCCATCGATCCAGCGTGGATTCAACAATCTGCTACGTACGACTTTGTCGATTTCTCGTTCAAGTCGACTTAGCCTTGGACGCTCCCGTCGAGAATGATCTCCGAACCAAAGTTCAGGACGTTGCCCTGAGATCACTTCCACAGCAGTTGCTAATCCACCGTGAAATTGGTAGTAATCATCTGAATCAAGGAGATCATGTTCGCGGTTGTCTTGGTTGTGAAGCACGACCTGCACATCCTGCAAGCTTCGCTCAAGACCCTCTCGATCAAGGCTTGGATTAGATGCACCGTCATATCGCCATTGGCTCCAGCTCAGATAGGCCTCGCCAAGATCAGAACGATCTTCCCAAGATCCAGAGTCAATTAATGCTTGAAGCCCCGCGCCATAGGCCCCTGGCGCAGAGCCATAGATTCGTCCTTGAGGTCCGTGCTTGCGCGTGGTTGCTGCCAAGGGATTTAATTTGTCATCCTCTTCTAGATTTGAGATGAGTTTTTGAGCCTGATGCACCCAACTCACAAGTTGGGGAAAGGCGTCACGAAAGAGACCTGAGATCCTCAGGACCACGTCAACCCTTGGACGTCCAAGAAGGCTTAATGGGATGACCTCTAGATCAATCATTCGCCGACTGGGACCATCCCAAACAGGTCGAACACCGATCAATGCCATCAGTTGCGCAATGTCCTCGCCGCCATTGCGCATGGTTGCTGTTCCCCATACAGAAAGCGCAAGATGAGTTAGTGGCTCACCATGCTCAAGTAGATGTAAGTCCAATAACTGTTCAGAACTTCGCTGCCCCAGGTCCCAAGCTGCTTCTGTAGGTAGTCCACGTAGATCCACTGAATAAAAATTCCTCCCAGTAGGAAGGACTTCTGGGCGGCCACGAGTTGGTGCTCCAGAAGGCCCACTTGCTATACGGCGTCCAGAAACAGCTTTTAGGAGTGCTTCATGTTCTTTCGTCGAGCTAGTGATAAGCCGAGGCCAGAGGTCATGTTGGATTAGTGAGAGTAGGGGATCATTTTCAGAAGACGTAAGCCAATCTCGTAGTGGCTGTACAAGTAACTGTTGATCATTGTCCTTCCTCTTTTCAATCAGTTTTGTGTCTAGCAGACCATTTAAAAGCATCAAAGCTTGTTCTTCGATCCATGCCACTGCATCTCCTATTCGACGAGGGTTATCCAGGCCAAAGTTGATTAAAGTTTTAGTATCATGGTTAGAAAGTAACTCGCCTTCTTCATCACACCAAGGATCACAGTTCAATTCGAGGCGCTTAGCGATGGCCTGTGTTAGTCCTGGCTGATCCGAAGAAGGTGAACGAGCTATTGCCAGCAGTAATTCAACAGCAATCTTATGAGTTGGTGCCTGACCAAACCGATGCAAGCCTGTTCGAATTTGTGACTCCTTAAGTTCACAAAGATATGCCTCAGCTTGGTCAAAACTTGTGATCAGTGAATCACGGCTACTTTCTGAATCATCGAGCACTCCAGGGAGACCAGGGAAATTATTTAAGCGTAGAAGATTTAACAATTCCTCCTCAAGTCTCTGCACTCGTTTAGCTCCCAACTGTGTAGCCTCGACATATTCATCCATCAAAGACTCAAGCCTAAGTAAGTCTCCATGAAGTCCGGCTCGACCAAGGGGTGGTGTGAGGTGATCGATGATCACAGCTGCTCCACGGCGCTTTGCTTGAGATCCTTCTCCGGGGTCATTAACAATGAATGGATAAACATGTGGTACTGATCCAAGGGCTAGATTTGGATAGCAGGATTGACTAAGACCTACACCTTTCCCTGGTAACCATTCGGCACTTCCATGTTTACCAACGTGTATCAAGAGATTGGTTGCATGGACTTGTCGCATCCAAAGATATTGAGCGAGGTATCGATGAGGTGGTGGTAGATCGGGTGAATGCAGGTCAGCGATTTCATTGCTGTCGTAGCCACGACTCGGCTGAATCATCACCACGACCTGTCCAAAACGGATGCCATGGATAGCAAAACCATCGACTTCGAGATCCTCAGCTTGTTCAGGTAAACCCCAACGTTTAACAATCGGCTCACATGCTTCTACTGGCAAGGTTTTCCACCACTTCAAATACTGTGAAAGTGAGAGATGTGACAGAGGTTGTCGGTTTTGGCTTTCTGGATCATTGGTACGGGATCTGAGTAGATATTTCATCAATTCCTGGCCATCGGCAGGAATTGGATCGCAACCGAGGTCATGTCCGCTCTCTTGCAACCACCCCAAAATGGAAGCTGTACTTGCAGGGGTATCCAGCCCTACTCCATTAGCAAGTCGCCCATCGCGAACGGGGTAATTAGCAAGAACAAGACTGATGCGTCGTTGGTTTGGTTGAGATTGTTGAAGCTGGATCCAAGCCTTTACATGACTGACCGCCCATGCCAGTCCGTCATCATCAGGCTCCATTACCTGTACTGCAGTTGCGAGTGCGGCATTCGCCTGCACAGTTGAACGAAAAGCACCAGGCCGAGAAGTGATCCGTCCATCCAGTTCTGGAAGAACGACTTGCAATGAAAGATCTAGGGGGTCTAACCCTCGACTGCTGTTGATCCATTCGTTGCGTGAGCGACCGCTGCTGAGTACCTGCACAACCGGTACATCCAAGGCATCCCATAGATCTGAACCAAGCCCAGCTTCTTGAAACTGCACCGATGCAAACGAGGTAGTCGTGATCACTGCTGCGACGTTCTGTTGCTTAAGCAGGTGTTTCACACCTTGCTGAACGGCAGGATCTCTAAGGCTGCTGACCCACAGAGCACGCGGGACTAACCCTTGCGCACGAAGTTGCGTATTAAGGGCTTTTGGAAAGGCAAGATCTCCGGCCTGAGAAAGGGCCCGGTAAAGCACAACTCCCACCTTGGGGCCATGTTCCTGTCGCCAATCCCATGGTGAGGGGTCAACCATCGCTTTCAACACGATCTGATCAAGATCAATGGGAGTGCCTACGAGAAGTTGATCAATGACTCCCAGAAACGTCACCATGTTGTCCACACCACCTTCACGCATGAGCTGAGCGAGCCGATCAGCCAATGGGATGGGGTGGCTCCCGAGGGAATGAAGCTCAACATCCAGATCAGTAGTGCCAGAAAGAATCAGCAATTGACGGGACGAGGTTCGTTGTTGCCAAATCCTGAGTTGTTCAAGCCCATAACTCCAGTGACCCCGACCACCAAGAAGGCGCACAACGATGAGCTGCGCTTTTGCTGCCGTCGTAGTGAGATAGTGATCAACCTGAGCTGGATGGGCAAGAGCGGCGAGCGGTAGAGCGCGAATACGACCCTTCCACGCCTGCTGTGATGCAACTTCAAGAACAGAGGCAAGAGTGGAGATATCTGTTCTGGCACTGGTCAGTAGAAGGATTTGTGCCTGTGGTTGTTCAACAAGAAGCACCTCCTCGGCTGGTCCTTCTCCTGGCAGGCTTGCTAATCGATGCATTGGCTCATTCTTTGGCGGGAAATGCCACGTGTGAGACGAGGTAGTGAGAAGATTTGGCGATTAGGGCCCTATCCAAGTAATGCATCAGTTCCTGCCTTATGCCTGGTTCCAGGGAGCTTGTGTTCCATTCGAAGAGGCCAAGATTTCTGTCGCCACTCATGCTTTGCACTACGGCACAGGCGCTTTCGGAGGCATGCGTGCCATACCTGATCCCCAAAACAGCAACACCATGTTGCTCTTTAGGGCTGACCGTCATGCCAAAAGACTCAGTCAAAGTGCTCGATTGTTGCTGACGGAACTCAGCGAGACAAAGATTCTGTCAGCACTTGAGGCGATGTTGCAGGCGAATCGACCAACCACTCCCATTTATCTGCGACCATTCGTCTACACCAGTGATCTAGGCATTGCCCCACGACTCCACAATATTGAAACTGACTTCCTTATCTATGGTCTAGAACTTGGCGACTACCTGTCTCCAGAAGGCGTGAGCTGCCGGATCAGTAGCTTTACACGCCAAGAGGATCGCTCACTACCGCTACGAGGCAAGATCAGTGGTGCTTACATCACAAGCTCTCTAGCAAAAACGGAAGCGGTCTTAAGTGGATTTGATGAAGCGTTGTTGCTCAATAGCAGAGGCAAGATCAGTGAAGCGAGTGGCATGAACCTATTCCTGGTAAGGGATGGTCAGTTGATTACCCCCGGGGTTGATCAAGACATTTTGGAAGGGATCACGCGATCCAGTGTCCTTGAGCTGGCGCGTGTGATGGGCTTATCTGTGATTGAACGACCTGTGGACAAAACGGAACTATTTATTGCTGATGAGGTGTTCCTTACTGGAACAGCTGCAAAAATCACACCAATACGTCAGCTTGAATCAACCATATTGGCTACGGAACGGCCGATTATGAATGCTCTTCGTGACCGTCTATTGGAGATAACTCAAGGACGTGATAAGGATTATGAGCACTGGATAACACGTATTTGTATGACTAAAGACTGATTCTTGAGAAGACCAGCCGATCTATCAGTAAGGGGCTAACTAGGATCGCTTCAAAGCATGAGAGACAGGATGACAGCAGGCCCATTGGATGTCAGCAGATCAGAATCAGCTTTTTTGGCACGCCTCCATTCGTCAGAACGTCCTGTTCTCGTTTTTGATGGTGCCACGGGTACATCCCTGCAAAAACAGGATCTCAGTGCTGATGATTTTGGTGGTGCATTACTAGAAGGCTGTAATGAGAATCTAGTCATTACTCGACCAGACGCAGTGAAGGAGGTGCATCGCCAATTTCTTGAATCAGGGTGCGATGTCATTGAGACCAATTCTTTTGGTGCTGCTTCCATTGTTCTTGCGGAATACGGGTTAGAAGACCAGGCTTTTGAACTAAATAGACAAGCTGCACAGTTAGCAAAAGCAATGGCAGCGAAATACAGCACAAAAGATCAACCACGTTTTGTCGCAGGATCCATCGGACCAACAACAAAGTTACCCACACTTGGACATATCGCATTTGACACGATGCGTGACTCCTTCCAAGAACAAGCAGAGGGTCTATTAGCTGGTGATGTTGACCTTTTCATTGTTGAGACTTGTCAGGACGTCTTACAAATCAAGGCCGCTTTGCAAGGAATCGAATCTGCATTCGTACAAGCAGATGAACGTCGTCCCATCATGGTTTCCGTGACAATGGAAACCACAGGAACGATGCTTTTGGGTTCAGATATCGCTTCAGTTGTGACAATTTTAGAACCATTCCCTATTGATATTCTTGGTCTTAATTGTGCAACTGGTCCTGAGCAAATGAAGGAACATATACGTTATCTGTCAGAACACTCACCTTTTACAATTAGTTGTATTCCTAATGCAGGGCTACCTGAAAATGTTGGCGGAGTTGCTCATTACAGATTAAAGCCAATGGAACTAAAAATGCAACTCATGCATTTTGTAGAGGATCTCGGTGTTCAAGTCATTGGAGGATGCTGTGGTACAACTCCAGAACACACTTCAGCGTTGGCTGAACTTGCAAAGGAGATGCGTGCTGCTGAGAGACCATGTCGGCAAGGTGCTAACAAATCCGAACGTCAATTGTTCGGATATGAACCAGCTGCTGCTTCAATTTATGGTGTTACTCCCTATCACCAAGACAATTCATTCCTGATAATTGGTGAACGCCTAAATGCAAGTGGCTCAAAGAAAGTCAGAGAACTATTAAATAATGAAGACTGGGACGGTCTTGTTGGTGTTGCACGAGGGCAGCTTAAGGAGAATGCACATATTCTTGATGTTAATGTCGATTACGTTGGAAGGGATGGTGAGGAAGATATGAATCAACTTGTAAGCCGTCTTGTCACTAACATTAATCTTCCATTGATGCTGGATTCAACAGAATGGCAGAAGATGGAGGCAGGCCTAAAGGTCGCCGGTGGTAAATGTATCCTCAATTCAACAAACTACGAGGATGGAGATGACCGCTTCTTAAAGGTATTAAATCTTGCAAAACAGTATGGTGCTGGATTAGTTATTGGCACCATCGATGAGAATGGTATGGCTAGAACAGCCCAGGAGAAGGTCGCGATTGCAAAACGGGCTTATCGTGATGCAACTGAATATGGCTTACCTGCTCATGAAATATTCTATGATCCACTAGCACTGCCAATTTCAACTGGTATCGAAGAGGATAGGCGAAATGGCCTCGAAACGATTGAAGCTATACGCCTTATTCGTGAGGAGCTAGAGGGTGTACATGTTGTTCTAGGTGTCTCTAATGTAAGCTTCGGATTATCTCCAGCTGCGCGGATTACACTTAATTCAGTATTTCTTCATGACTGTACTGATGCTGGATTGGATGCAGCTATCGTTTCACCAGCTAAAATCCTACCCCTCAATAAAGTAAGTGATGAGCAACAACAGATATGTCGCGATTTGATAAATGACAAGAGACGCTTTGAAAAGGATATCTGTGTATACGACCCACTTACAGAACTAACGAGCCTATTTGAGGGGGTTAGTGCAAAGGAAGCACGTGCTTCAGGTCCGTCATTGGCTGATTTGCCTGTTGAAGATCGACTCAAGCAGCACATTATCGATGGAGAGAGAATTGGACTGAATGAAGCCCTCGATGAAGGATTAAAGTCTTACAAGCCTCTGCATCTTGTTAATACATTTCTTCTTGATGGTATGAAGGTTGTTGGTGAACTTTTTGGTTCTGGGAAAATGCAACTTCCCTTTGTCCTTCAATCAGCCCAAACCATGAAGGCAGCTGTTGCTTATCTTGAACCGTATATGGAAAGATCAGAAGGGGAAAACTCATCTAAAGCCAAATTCCTAATCGCCACAGTAAAAGGAGATGTACATGATATAGGTAAAAACCTCGTCGATATTATTTTGACAAATAATGGTTATGAGGTGATTAACTTGGGGATTAAACAGGATGCGGCTTCAATTATCAATGCTCAACTGACTCATCAAGCAGATTGTATAGCGATGAGCGGACTGCTAGTAAAATCAACAGCCTTTATGAAGAATAACCTTCAGGAATTCAATGAATCTGGTATTAGCGTTCCGGTGATATTAGGTGGAGCAGCTCTGACCCCGAGATTTGTAAACTACGATTGCAGCGAAGTCTATAAAGGGAAACTTATTTATGGTAAGGATGCTTTTACAGATCTACGATTTATGGATGCCTACGTCAAGGCACTTTCTAATGACCGTTGGGACAATTGTAGAGGTTTTCTTGATGGCACTCCTGATGGGTTGACTTTAGGAGGAGAATCTACTGGATCTGATTCTCCTCCCTCTAACAACGGCCAACAGCCTCAAGAACTTAATAGTACTACCAAACAACAAGTTAGTTCTTCTGTTAATACTGATCGTTCTGCAAAGGTTCATCAAGAAGATGCTATTAAGCCACCATTTCTGGGTTCAAAACATCTCAAGTTAGAGCAGATTCCTCTTGAAGAAATTATTGTATATCTCGATCGAAACGCATTGTTCTCAAGCCAATGGCAAATACGCAAGCCAAAGGATCAATCTCGTGAGCAATATAATCAATATATTAATGATGAGATAGAGCCAATATTGCAAAATTGGCTCCAAAGAATTCGTGATGAATCACTTTTACATCCTTCAGTAGCTTACGGTTACTTCCCATGTGCTCGTAAAGATAATGATCTTTTAGTCTTCAACAATGAAGGCAAAAGTCTGCTAGGCAAGTTTAATCTTCCACGGCAAAAAGGTGGTAATAGATATTGTATTGCTGATTTCTATCGAGACCTTGAAGGCGGCTTTCCTAACGATATCTTGCCTATGCAAGCAGTAACAATGGGCGAGAATGCGAGTATTTTTGCGCAGAAGTTATTTGAATCAGATGCATATACTGACTATCTCTTTTTTCATGGACTTTCAGTCCAGCT
>PVBE010264104.1_pt1 | contig 11768 bp, 14 predicted proteins | sample 1631181 | NCBI WGS metagenome assembly PVBE01 (sample SAMN08397723, study PRJNA350692) | Marine metagenome, whole genome shotgun sequencing project. | isolation source: water | place: Pacific Ocean | collected 2012-04 | reverse complement strand
TGTCCGGGCTTGCGAAGGCGGAGTCGCCCCGAAGCCAGAGAAGCCCGAACCAGGGACGGTATCTCTCCACAACAGGGAGGAGGAAGACCAGGGCTCCATCCGCCGAGTGAACGTTGCCCGGCCCGAGCTTCGCGCCCAGGCAGACACCTTCGCTCGTGAAGGCAAACAGGGGATGAAAACAGGTCACACCGAAGTAGCCGTTGTAGGTGGCCCTCTCCTGTCTGCCGTGGGTCGGGTCCTGGGTGGAGTCAACGTCGATGATCAACCGCCGCTTGTCCTGATTCTTCAGAAGAGCGTCGGTCGAGCGCCGAAGCGCGCTGCCCAGTGCCTTGAGCCCGGCCTCGTTGCCCAGAACCTCGTTCTCCAGCCGTGAGAGCATGGACTGGCCCGCCCCGCCTTGTGGCCCTTGCCGATGGCAAGGCGAAGCGCCGGATCGATTCGGAGATAATCAGCGTCGTTGCAGTCCTCGTAGCCCGCCGCGATCTGATAAACACGTTGGCGAATCATCTGGACCAGAGAATGTCTGGTGTGTACGGGTGACCTTCGGTCTTCGAGGCAACTACTCATGGGACCGATGATGTTGAAGCGCTCACCGGTCTCCCTCGGTAGAAGAAAGCCCGTGTCGGAGCTGATCTTCGCACTCTGGAAATCAATCATGATGGATCGGTCGAAGTTGGGCCGAAGGGCCTCTTTGGGGCTGCCACCATCTCCGGGCATCTGATATCCTCTCGATCAGGCGATTTTGGTCAATTATATTATATGGTTACAAATATTTCGGCCTCTTTTTGCTCCGTTCTGCCGCATAATGTGGGTCTCAGAAACAACGTAGCTTCGGATTAATTTATGGATAGGGCGAGGCTGATTTTATTCCCACACCATGCTTCGCAATAATATTCTAAGGTAACGTGTGTATGCGAAATATCTTTGACCAATACTCACAGCCTGAAAACCGAGTGACACACGCTTTGGTTTCGGCTCTTAACGAGGACCGGTCTCTTCTCGGTTCTTTTCTTAGGAAAATAGTGAAGGAAGTTCCTCCTACATCATCTCGTTCTTTGGCCGTTGAAGAGCAAAAGATTCCCGGACACCCGGAGCAGCCCGAAGATGCTAAAGAGAGAAAGGGCCTGCCTGATGCCTGGATACATGATGGGAACTGGTGTTTACTCATTGAAAGCAAGGTAGCCAGTCATCTTACCAATGACCAATTAAGGCGACACGAATCTGTGGCTCGTCGCCTTGGTTTTGAGCATGTCATTATTTTAGCCATTATCATTTCAAACCCTCCCCAAAAGTTGCCGAGTTCAGTCAAAATTGTTTATTGGCGTGATATCTATCAATGGCTCAGCGGATGTTATCAAAAACATGAATGGGCAAAACGAGTAGCAGACTTTCTCGAAATCGCGGAGAGTAAAATGTCGGAAACGGGTCATTTGAAAGAAGGTACGCTGACTACTTTTACTGGGTTTCTATTCGGGAATGATTACCCTTTGAATTATTTGGAAGGCAAGAGAATCTTGGGGCTCGCCATGAATGAGCTCAAGAGTCGATCTGACCTCAAAAAGCAACTGGACATGAATCCCAAATTGCCTGGAAGGCCAGCTATTACAGGTCGGGGGGAGAACCGCGTTTGGGATTTCATGCAGCTTTCACGAAATAAACGAAAGAATTTTACGGAATATCCCCATCTCACCCTTGGGGTCTTGGAAGACAGGGTCGAAGCGATGGTTACGGTACCAAATTCCGTAAATGGAAATATCCGTAAAAAGTTTATTGACCTTGAATATGATGGATTTTATGAGGTTATTGTGAATACCTTAGAGAAGATTGAAAAAGGGATTCTCAAAAAAGCACCAGGGACAGTCCCTTGGTTCACGGCTGTCCAGCGCAGATATCCGACGCAGAGGTCTATTCCATTTATCGATGCCCATATAGATTTTGACCTGAGGACTGCCATCCAGGCCCAGGATAGGAATAATCCTGTAAAGCACCAACCTGAATGGTTGAAAGCCACATACGGTGCATTCATGAAGAAAAGGTCGAATTACCAAATCCAAATCGGGGTACGATTTCCTTACAGAAATTGTTCAGTGATTCAAAGTGCCAAGGCGATAGATTATCTCGCCCAAGCTTGGATCGGTTGCCGTCCATTTTTGCAGGCGGTTGGTTTGTAAGACATGTCAGATATTTTCGCGATCTGTTCTCCAAACGTCACAAAGGAACCTGTGCGTGGCGAATTATTTACCAAACGGAATTATCCCTTTGTAGCCACAATTCGTTACCGTCTTTCCAAAATCACATCGAGGGACGTTCTGGCGGATCTTTCCCCGAGCCCTGGAATCTCCGACTGAGGGAATTTGTAGACCGCCGAAATTTCATATCCCAAATAAAAGATTTTAACCTTTTAATTTTCCCCCTATTATTAATTAAGCGATAATTAAAACATCCAGCCATTACCTCTTTTGAATTAGGAGGATCCGAATGCGTCGGGCCCCTCGGGCCCCCTTCTTCTCATACCCGGTGGTACACTTTTATGCCGTCCTGCTGGTACGATTTTAGACTGCCCTTTACAGTTTTGATCGTTGATGTCCCCTTCATGGAGGCTCTCATGCCCATGAAAAAGCCGGTCCGCCAGAGGGACGGCCAGCAGTGGATTTCGGATTATCTGCTCAAAACGACCGAGCGGGCCGTCCACCACGAGGGCGACGGACGGAACCCCCCGCCCCTGGCGGGAGGGATTCCCGGGGGGCGCTCCCGGAAAACATTGATCAACAAAACGGGGAAGGGTTGTTCGCCGCGGACTGATTCAATTCCCATACCGATGAGGACGCCATGTTTGATTTGAAATACGAGCACATTCACCTGATTCATACCGACCACGACGCCGCCGTCCGCTTTTATCGAGACGCGCTGGGGGCCGAGATCATCAACAGCGTCGAGCGCTTCGGCGCCCCCCAGACCAAGCTCGACTGCCACGGTACGATGCTCATCGTCCGCGGGGTGAGGGACGGCGAGGACCCGATGGCGGCGGGTTCGGTGCCGCGTATGGGAGCGGATCATTTCGGCTTCTGGATCGGCCGGGGCCGTTACGGGGAGGCCAAGACGCACCTCGAGGGCCTGGGCGTCAAGATCGCCCAGGAGGGGGACCTGCCCCACCTTCGTTTCCTTTACTTCGAGGGGCCCGACGGGGTGATCATCGAGTTCATGGACCCGAAGGAATAGCCGATTCCGCGAATTTTATTTTCCGCGAAGGAGATTATTAAATGGAACGAGCCCGCAGCCTGATGGAGATGTCGAGCCCCGAGACGGCCAAGGCGCTCCGGGAGGTGAACCTTGCGATCATCCCCATCGGAAGCGTCGAGCAGCACGGCAAGCACCTGCCGATGGGGACGGATTATTATGCCGCCGAGGCCCTCGCCCGGCGCACGGCCTCGCTCACGGGCGGGCTTTTGGTGGATTTCATTCCCTTCGGGGTGACTCCGCTCCACATGGGTTTTCCGGGGACAATCTCCCTCCGGGCGGAGACGATGATCTCGGTCTTCATGGACGTGTGCGGCAGCCTCCACCACCACGGCGCGCGGAATTTCGTCTACTACAACTGGCACGAGAGGAACCTGCCCGCCGTCGAGATCGCCGCCGAGCGCACTCAGAACGAGTGCGAGGGCGCGCGCGTGCTCATCGTCCACGCCCACTTCATCGCCAAGGAGAATTACGGCCAGAAGGTGGGCCTCACCCACGGCGGCGAGCTCGAGGTGCTCCCCGTCCTGGCCGACAGGCCCGAGCTCGTCCACCTCGACTTGGCCGACGATCCCTCGCCCCAGGGCCGCGGCGAGGCCCAGGACCGACTCCGCCGCGACCCGGCGGTCTACTACATCCCCCGGGACGTGAAGACCATGTACGCCTCGGGGTGGTACGGCGATATCAGCGACACCTCGCCCGAGCGGGTCGAGGAGGTCGTCGAGGGGACCGCCCGAAACGCCGCCGAACGGATCAAGGCGTATTTCGAGATTTAGGTCTCCTCGAGGCTTAAGGTCTCCGCCCGGGGAGATCCTGCTAGGAAGGTGGTATTCCGGAGGAATGCCCCACAGCCAGGGGATGGATAAGGTTTTCGGTTCGGAAGTATATTGGCGGGGGAATTTAAACAAAGTCCGCGGTTGACCGGTGGGTTGATGCCGGGAAATTCGCGGCGCTCTGAGAGGAGGCCCTATGAATCATCCGCCGAGCAGCCCATCGGCGCGCCTGCGGGCGCCGGATGACAATATCCAGACCATCGAAACCGATGTGCTGATCATCGGCGGCGGTGTGGCGGGGTGTCTCGCCGCCATCGGAGCGGCCGAGGCAGGGGCGAAGTGCGTCATCTGCGAAAAGGGCGGCATCATCGAGCGGAGCGGCAGCATCGCCGGCGGGGTGGATCATTTCTTCGCCGTCCTCGAGGAGGGCCCCGAGTGGGACACGCCCGAGTATCTCCTCCGCCACATCCCCCGGATCACCGAGGGCGTCACCGACATCGGCGTCTGTGCCCGCTTCCTCCGCGGCATCAAGGGCATGGTGGCTCGGCTCGAGGGAATGGGGGTGGATTTCGGGAACCCCGCCGCGCCGGATCGGTGCTATCTCCGGCACCGCTCGTTCGGCCTCCCCGGCGAGTACACCATCGAGTTCGACGGCAACAATTTCAAGCAGATCATCGGCCAGGCCGCGCGAGGGACCGGGGCGCGGACGCTCGAGCGGGTGATGGTGGCGGATATCCTCATGGAGGACGGCGCGCCGAAGGGATGCGTCGCCTTCAACATCCGGCACGGCACGGTCTACGTCGTGCTGGCGCGGGCGGTGGTCCTCGCGACGGGGGAGACGAACCGCCTCGGCAGGAACGCCTCGGGTCATCCGTTCGACAGCTGGCACATCCCCTATAACACCGGCGACGGGCAGGCGATGGCGCTGGCCCTCGGCGCCCGGCTCGCCAACATGGAGTTCACCGACGCGACCATCACGCCGAAGGGCTACTCCACCCAGGGGACGAACGGTTTTGTCGGCGCGGGCGCCTATCTCGTCAACGCCTCTGGCGAGCGGTTCATGTTCAAGTACCACCCCGCCGGGGAGCAGGGCCGGCGGATCGATCTGATCAACGGGGTGCTCATCGAGACGGCCGAGGGCAGGGGGCCGATCTACATCGACTGCCGCCACCTCCCCGAGGAGGACGTGAACCGCCTCAAGGGCACCCTCGGTGTGGACCGCCCGGCGATGCCCACGTTTTTCGAGCAGAAGGGAATCGATATCGCCAGGGGTCTTCTCGAGATTACCGTCAGCGAGATGTCGAGCCGGGGCGGAGGGGTGGTGTTCCGCCGGGCGGGGGTGCGGATCGATCCGGATTGCCTGAGCAGCGTGCCCGGCCTGTTCGCGGCGGGCGATTGCTCGACCGTGAGCAACGGCATCTCAGGGGCGACGGTGATGGGCCACATCGCCGGGGGAGGCGCCGCCCGCCACGCGCTCTCCCGCCCGAGGCCCCGGCCGATAGGCCGGGAGGAGATCGAGAGAATCCGCGAGGAGCTGATTCGCCCGATGAACCTGGAGGAGGGCCTTTCCCCGCACGGTTTTGAGGACGAGGTGCGCGAGATCGTGACCGGGAGCATCGGCTTCCGCCGCGACGAGCCGCGCCTCAAGGAGGCGATGAGACGGCTGGTCGGCCTCAAGGAGCGCGAGGGCGGCATCCGGGCCGAAAACTATCACGACCTGATGCGCCTCCACGAGGCGAAAAACCTCCGGACGGTGGCCGAGACCATCGCGGCCTGCGCGCTCGAGCGGCGCGAGACGCGGGGCGGCGGCGCCCATGTCCGGCTGGACTACCCGGAGCGGGACGACGAGGGCGGCCCCCGGACCATCATGGTAGAGGCCGACCGAGACTCGGGCGCCCTCCGGGTGAGCTCCGAGCCGTCGGGCCTGGGCGTGGAAGTCACTCCCGCGCCCGAGCCGGTGAAAGGCGGGAGGGCCGATGCCGATTCTGATTGACGAGAAAACTTGTCTCGACGGCTGCACGATCTGCGATTTTTTCTGTCCCGGGGACATCATCTACCGGGAGGAGAAGGAGAGGCCCGCCGAGGTGAAATACCCGGAGGAGTGCTGGTACTGCGGGATTTGCGAGGACCGCTGTCCGGTGGACGCCGTGCGGGTGATCTTCCCGCCCCAGATGGTGAACTGCACCACCCCGCCCGGGGTGTACATGGGCATGGGTCCGGCCCGCACGGCGGGTGCGGAGTAGAGCGGCCCGCACGGCGGGGCGCCCCGCACGGGTCACTTTCAGGCCTCGAGAATGTTTTTCAGGTTTTCGAGCTCGCGGATGTTGCGCTCTGTGCCGTCGCGGTGGAGCGCCTGATTTTCGTAGGCATCATGCTCCACAGTGTGCAGCACATGGGTGATGTCGCCTTCCTGCTCGAAATAGTAGGAAATCATCTGTATCGGCTCGCTCGAGCCTCCCTCGAAATTCCGCCAGGCGATCTTCGTGGGCCGCTCCCACACCACGATTTCCGAGTCGTGCTCGTCCCCGTTGGCGTACACCTGATGGAAGCGCGTGCCCACGCCGGATTTTTTCTCGGAGACAATTTTCACCTCGCGGCAAAAGTCGGCGATCCGCGGGTGCGTTTCCACATGGGCGATATAGTCGAAAACCTTTTCGATGGGCGCACGGATTTTTTCGATGACGGCGACGGGAGGCATTGAGAGGCTCCTTTCTTCCGAAGGCGCGGGGTGCATCCACGCGGGGCCTTTCCAGGCCGGGGCACACCTGCCGGGGGCGCCTGGGCCGAGCCTGGCCTGTCCGGTGTTTTGAGAGTTTAAATTAAATTCGATATATTGAAAATCAATTTCGACATATGAAATTTCAGGTTTTTTTTGGTTTCTTCCGCAGCCCGCCGGGCGGAGCCGATTGCGGGGAATAGCGGAGCCGGTTACGGGAGATACGAGACATGGGCGATTCCACGCTACTCGATTCGCTGCCGCTCGCCCCGAGCGAGGACCCCTTCGTGGTCGAGCACGGTGGCTTCTACCGGCGGTGGTTTTACATGATCGACGACATCCAGCTTCTCAAGGACACGGTGGCCTCCCTCGAGGGGACGACCGACGATCTTTGGGTCCCGCCCTGGCGAGGGCTGGGGCGAAAATTCGAGACCGAGGCCGAGGCCCTCGCCGCGAGGGGGGACGGGGCGGGCGCGCGGGCCAAATTCCTTCAGGCCAAGACTTTCTACAGCATCGCCCGGTTTCCGCGGTCCCTGACCCCGCTCAAGGAGGAGGTCGACCGGGACTGCATCCGGGCCTATCTCCGGGCCTCAGAGGTCCTCGACCCGCCCCTCGAGAGAGTCAGCGCCGAGTGCGAAGGGAAGTCCATCGTCTCTCACTTCCGGGCGCCGGCAGGGGCGGGCCCGGACAGCCCGGCCCCAGCCGTGTTGATCATGTGCGGCGGCGATATGTTCAAGGAAGACCGAGGCTGGGCGGGCGAGATGGCGATGGACAACGGCCTGGCCTCGCTTGTGATGGACGGTCCCGGGACGGGGGAGAACCCGTTTCCCCACGAGCCCGAGTCGGTGAAGGCCTGGATGGCGGCGATCGATTACCTCGCGGCGCGGCCCGAGGTGGACGAGAGGCGAATCGGCGCATTCGGCATCAGCCGGGGCGGGCACTCCGTCATGCTCCTGGCGGGCTCCTACCCGGAGCGGGTGCGCTGCGCCGTCGCCAGCGCGGGCCACCCCTACGGCTACCGGATGAGCGAGGAGGAGCTGAACCACTTCGTCGAGATGCGAAACCGCCGGGCCGCCTTTGTTTTCGGAGCGCCGGGGGACGGGCCCAGCTTCCCGCCCACCACGGCCGGGAAGGAGGAGGAGGCCTTCAAGCGCTGGGCGCTCAGCGAGATCGGCGTCGTGGACAAGATCGTCTGCCCGCTCCTGATGATAAACGGCAAGCAGGACCACCTCTCGCCGATCGGAAATATTTACTACATGCTCGAGCACGGCCCCGTCCTCGGGCGCGAGGCCCGCATCTACCCAGACGACGGGCACTGCGCCTTCAAGTATTTCGCGGAATGGGCGCCCGAATCGTTCAAGTGGATCAGGGAGAAAGTCGATAGGGCCGTCTAGGTTTCAGGTCCGGAGCGGGTGGATAATAAGAGGGCGGCCCTTTTTGGGTCCGTTCCGGTTCAGTCGTCGGCGTTAATCTTCTGGACGATCTCCTTGAGAATCGCCTGGGACTTGTCGTTGTCCACCTGGCAGGTGCCGGCCGCCTCGTGGCCGCCGCCCCCGTATTTCAGGCAGAGTTCTCCGACGTTGGTGTTCGAGCTGAGGTTGACGATGGATTTTCCGATGGCGAATACGGTGTTTTGCTTGTCGCGGCCCCAGATCGCGTGGATCGAGATGTTCTGGTCGGGGTTGAGGGCGTAGACCATGAAGCGGTTGCCCGCGAAGATGGGGTCCTCGTTCTTGAGGTCGGTGAAAATGAGGTTGCCGTAAATCTTGGTGCATTTCTTGAGCTGGGTCTTGAACTTTTCTTCTTGCTCGAAATACAGGTCGGTCCGCTCGGTGACGTCGGGGAGCTTGGGAACTTCCTCGAGCGAGACCTCGACGCACTTGTCCATGAGCAACATCATCAGGTCGTAGTTGGAGATCTTGAAATCCATGAAGCGGTCGAGGCCGGTGCGCGCGTCCATGATGGAGCTGAGAAGCACCCAGCCCTCGGGCTGGAGGACGTCGGACTGCTAGAAATTCCCCGAGTCCACCTTGTCCACGGCCCACATCATGTCCTCGTCGATCTTCGGGAACTTGTCCTCGCCGAAATACTCGAAGACGACGCCCGCGCAGGAGGCGGCGTCCGGGTCGGTGACGTAGTTGTCCTTTGTGCCGACGCGTTCGACCTCGCTGATATGGTGGTCGAAGGCGAGGTAGGCGCTCTCCACGTAGGGAAGGTTGGTGGTGATGTCGCGGTTCGTGATATCGACCTTGCCGTCCTGCATGTCCTTGGGGTGGACGAACGTCACTTCATCGATCATGTTCAGGCTTTTGAGTAGCGCGCCGCACACCAGGCCGTCGAAGTCACTTCTCGTTACGAGGCTATATTTGTCTGCCATTTTCTCTTGCTCCTCCACCCGTTATCGGAACGGCGTGATCCGAAAGTCATAAAATCGAAACGGCCAGTTTCCTTGTTCAATCCGCTTGATCGCTAAGTTAGCGAAAGATCGCCCCATTCACAACCGGAAAATCGGTGCCGGCGGCCCACGGCGAAAACCCTTTGGTTTAGCGATATTATCCGCTCCCCCGCCTCAGGCGGCGTCGAGCGCCTGGCTGAGGTCCGCCTTGATGTCGTCGATGTGTTCGACACCGATGGAGAGGCGGACATAGCCCGCCGTCACGCCGGTGGCCTCCTGCTCCTCGGCCGAGAGCTGGGAGTGGGTCGTGCTGGCCGGATGTATTGCCAGGATGCGCGAATCGCCGATGTTGGCCACATGGTAGAGCATCTCGAGCGCGTTGATGAAATTCTGTCCGGCGTCGAGGCCGCCCTTGAGTTCGATGCCGACGAGGCCGCCGTAGCCGCCCGAGAGATAAGTGTCCGCCCGGCGGCGGAACTCGCCGTCCATCAGGCTCGGGTGGATGACATTGGTCACCTTGGGATGATCCCTGAGGAAGGAGGCCACCTCGTTGGCGTTCGCGCAGTGCCGCTCCATCCGCAGGGGAAGGGATTCGAGCCCCTGGAGGAAGAGAAAGGCGTTGAACGGGCTCATCGCCGAGCCCTCGTCGCGGAGCAGCGTGACGCGCGCCTTGATGATGTAGGCGACGGGTCCGAGAGGCTCGGTCGCCTCCGTCCAGACGGCGCCGTGATAGCTCGGGTCGGGCTGGTTGAGGTAGGGCTGGCGTTCGGGATGGGCCTTCCAGTCGAAGTTACCGCCGTCGATGATGATTCCGCCGATCGAGTTTCCGTGGCCGCCGATGTACTTCGTGCACGAGGAGGCGATGACGGCGGCGCCGTGCTAGAAGGGCTTGCAGAGGCCGTGGGCCGCCGTGTTGTCGATGATGAGGGGAATCCCCATCTCGCGGCCGATGTCCGATACCTCCTTGATCGGAAAGACGTGGAGCTTGGGGTTGGGAAGCGTCTCGGCGTAGTAGGCGCGGGTCTTCTCGTCGGAGGCCTTCCTGAAACTTTCGGGGTCCTCGGGATCGACGAAGCGGCACTCGATGCCAATCTGCTCGAGCTGATTGGCGAAGAGGTTCCATGTGCCGCCGTAGAGGTCGGTCGAGCTGACGATATTGTCTCCGGCGCGGGCGACGTTCTGGACCGCTATCAACGAGGCGGACTGGCCCGAGGAGACGGCGAGGGCGGCCACGCCCCCCTCCAGCGCGGCGAGGCGCTTCTCGAGTACATCCGGGTTCATGATCCGGGTGTAGATATTTCCGAAATCCTTGAGGCCGAAAAGGTTCGCGGCGTGCTCAGTGCTGTCGAACTGATAGGAAGAGGTCTGGTATATGGGAACGGCGACGGCGTTGGTGGCGCTGTCGCTACGGAACCCCGCGTGGAGAACGATTGTTTCGTTGTGCTTGCTGTCAACGGCCATAATGAGCCCCTTTGAAGTAAGTTGAAATCGTTGATTCGCTCCCCGGCGGGGGATTGTTCGGCGGGTTGGGAGTTTTCTCCTTGGCGGCGGGAGGTTGGACGTGATCTTCCCCCTCCAAACCGGTCCATGCTGAATGAGAGAATTTTCGATACTCTTTTGGTGTGACCGCCCAATCCAGGGGGATTTAGATGAGCAAGAAGCGCCATACACCCGAGCAGATTATATCCAAGCTAAGAGAGGCGGAGATCCTGCTTTCTCAAGGGCAAAGCGTGCCTCAGGCCTGCAAGAGAATCGAGATTTCAGAACAGACTTACTATCGCTGGCGAAAGGACTACGGGGGACTTCGTACCGACCAAGCCAAGCGATTCAAGGAACTAGAGCGTGAGAATGGCCGTCTCAAGAAGCTCGTGGCCGACCAGGCGCTGGATAATGCCATCCTGAAGGAAGGCCTCCTCTCGGAGGCCACCTCGGGAAACTTCTGAGCCCGCCCAGGAGGAGGCGGGCTGTAGAACGTGCATGTGAGCGCTTCAAAGTGTCCGAGCGACGTGCCTGCCGTGTCATGAGGCAGGCCCGCTCGACGCAGCGCTACGAACCCAAATGCAGGGGCGATGAGGAGAGGCTCACTGCCAGCATAGTGGAGCTGGCGAGTCTCTACGGGCGTTGGGGATATCGCAAAATAGGCAAGCTGCTCCGGGATGAGGGCTGGCGTGTGAACGATAAAAGGGTCGCACGTATTTGGCGTCAGGAGGGCCTCAAGATTCCTCAAAAGCAGCCCAAGCGAGGAAGATTGTGGTTGAACGATGGTTCCTGCGTGAGAAGGAGGCCAGAGTGCCCGAATCATGTATGGGCGTATGACTTTTGTGCTGATAGAACCGACGACGGGCGGCCTCTTAGGTTGCTCGCCATCGTGGATGAGTTCACGCGAGAGTGTTTGTCGATAGATGTGGGCAGAAAGCTCAAGTCCGACCATGTACTGGAGCGTCTGACCGATCTATTTGTACGAAGAGGGCTTCCCGATCACATTCGTTCGGATAACGGGCCTGAGTTCACTTCGAAACGCGTGAGAAACTGGCTTTCGAACCTTGGCGTGCAAACGCTCTTCATCGAACCAGGAAGCCCCTGGGAGAATGGATTTGTCGAATCTTTTAACGGGCGGATGCGGGATGAACTCCTGAATCTGGAGAGATTC
>PVBE012249114.1_pt1 | contig 11769 bp, 8 predicted proteins | sample 1631181 | NCBI WGS metagenome assembly PVBE01 (sample SAMN08397723, study PRJNA350692) | Marine metagenome, whole genome shotgun sequencing project. | isolation source: water | place: Pacific Ocean | collected 2012-04 | reverse complement strand
TGTTTCGACACCTCGAATTCGTGGTGGTTTCCGAGACTCGAAGTTTCCGAGAGAGCGACGAAACACAGGAATTCGCGATCAGGTGCCCCCGGGACTGTACCGGCAAGCACTCCTCGTCCCTTTTGGTCAGTACCCCCGGGACAGCACGAGTAGGCGCACCGGCGAGGCGGTACCGGCGAGCACGCCTCGTCCCCTTTCGGTTCCGGGCTGGGCCACTCGGGACCGCGGCGGCTCCGGCGGGAACCTGGAGATGCTCCCGAAACCCGGCGGAGGCCCAGGCGGCGGCTCGATCGGTTCGACCACGCCCGACGGGGTCGGGGCAGTCTCGCTCGGCGCGGGTGGGGCCGGCGGCTACGGCTTCCTCGGGCAGGCCGGGAACGGCGCCGGCGGTCAGCCGTATGGCAACCGCTACCTGCTGCCCCTGCTCGGCGGCTCGGGCGGCGCGGGCGGCGCCGACTCGACGAACATCAACGAGGCGCCGAAAGCGCCCGGTGAAGGCGGGGGTGGCGGAGGCGGCGCCCTCATGCTCGCGTCGAGCGGGACGCTGCGGCTCGACGGGCGTATCGAGGCAGACGGCGGAGAGGGCGGCTCGGCTCGGCGGCGGGCGGCGGGCGGCGGAGGCAGCGGCGGCGGCGTCCGGCTCGTAGCGCAGTCTCTCGTCGGCGCCGGTCGGATCACCGCCACGGGCGGACACGCGTGGTTCGTTGGGGGCAAGGGGCGGATTCGACTCGAGGCGTATGACCGGGTCTTCGTCGGGACCACCAATCCGGTCGCGAGCTTCGCTACGCCGGGGCTCCTGCGCACCCCACTGCCGCCGCCGGCCCTCGCGCTGGAGCAGGTCGGCGAGGTGGAGGTCCCGCCTCAGCCGGTGGGACGCTTCGACCCGCCCGACATGGTCATCGACGCGTCCGAGCCGCTGGAGCTGGCCATCGGCGCCACCCAGATTCCGCCGGGGACCGTAGTGGAGGTCACGGTGTGGAACGAGTCGACGGGCTTTCTGCGCGTGGAGTCGACCCCGCTCGAAGGCGACCTCGGCCGGGCCACCGCCACCGCCGTCGTGGGTGTATCCCACGGCTTCTCCCGGATCTCCCTGCGAGCGAATTGGGAGTAGCACCCCACGATGTGCACCGCGCGCTGCGTGCTCGCGCGGCCTGGCTGACGATCGACGGGGCGCTCCTGTCGGGCCCCTTCGGCGTGCTGCTCGTCCTCTTCGTCGCACCGCAGCCGGCCTGGGTGGACGTGCCCACCTTCGTCGCCCATTACCACTGGGTGCAGGCGGTCCCGTACGCCTTCGGTTTCGTGATGCTCGTCGGCTTCGCTCTCTTCGTGGGCACCACGGCCGCGGCGTTGCCGGAAGCCCAGCGCGGCCTCGGCCTCACCGCGCTGCTCTTCACGGGGGTGGGTCTGGCTTCCGCGGCCACCAACTACGTGGCCCAGCTCGCCTACATCCCCTTCGCGCTGCGACCGGAGAACGCGGTGCTCGAGGCGGTGGCGATGGCCAACCCGCGCGCCTTCACGTGGGGGCTCGAGATGTTCGCGTACGCGTGGATCGGCATCGGCATGTGGCTGTTGACCGGAGCGTTCCCAGGCGCGGGCGTGCGCCGCTGGATCCGCCGGTTGCTGGCGCTCAACGCGCTCGTGAGCGTCGCCGGCGCTGCGCTGACGGTTCTGGTCGACGCGTGGGTCCTCACGCCCTTCGGCCTCGCCGCCTTTCTGGCGTGGAACGTCCTGGTGGTCGCGCTGATGGTCGCCGTGGTCGTCGATGCGCGCGACGGGCTCGACATAGGCGCCGGGTCGGCGCAGAACCAGGATGGGACGGTTTGAGAAGAGAGGTGGATGAGATGCGGTGTGTGATGGGTGCCTTGGCGCTCCTGCTCGTGACGGGGTGCTCGACTCTGGATGTACGCAAGGACGCAGTGGCGGGCGTGAAGACCGCCGCCATCGCGGGCTACGGCGCGCAATACGAGCTGACGCCGAAGGGCGCGACGGCCGGTAGCAAGCAGGGTCTCTTCGACACGGTCAACGCGGTGCGCGACCTGAAGAAGGCGGCGGACGGAGACACCGGGGCCGAGCGCGTCGCGCAGGCAGAGCACGCCGTGGATCACCTCGGCAAGGCGTTGCACGAGCTCGTCGGCTGGCAGGTGAAGGCCCGCGACGATGTGGCCGCCAACGCGGACTACTCGACCTGGCGCGACGAGGAGCGCAGCAGCCTGGCCAACGCGAGCCAGGCGCTGGGCGGCATGACGATGGTGCCTGGCGTGGCCTTGGCGTGGGCCGCTCGGGACCTGAAGACGTCGGAGCGGGACGCGCTCATGACCGCGCTCGAAGTGGACGCGCTCATCGTCGTCGACGTGCTCTATCGAATCGGCGACAGCAGCGGCATGACCATCGGCGGCATCGGGAAGAAGACCTACTTCCCCGAGGCGGTCGTGAAGATGACGGTCTACGCGAAGGGCGACAAAGAGCCGATCTGGGACGATCGCTGGGCGGAGGGCTCGCCCGCTGGCGACGGCTTCGACCAGACCGTCGGCGTGAAGACCGACGACCGCCTCGACAGCGCGATTCGCCAGGCCTCGGAGAACGGCGTGAAGGCGCTCGTGAAGCGCTATCGCGAAGCGGACTGACGCCCGCCCGGAGTGATAGCCCAGTCCTCGGACTCGATGCCGGTCACGCGTGGGCCGAGCGTCTCTGCTGACGGGTGGCTACAAGCCGAAGACGGATTGGAACTGGCGCAGCAGGTCCGGGTCGTTCGTCTTCACGCGGCCGTCGGCGAACTCGGCGAACGACGGCACGTACTTCTCGCGCACGATGCGCTCGAAGGTCTTCGGATCGGTCTTGAGCACGCAGTCGGCGCGGCCACCGGTGGGGCGACCCGGGCTGATGTCGAGCACCCCGCCGGGCGCGGCCTTGACGGTCCACTTCCCATCGGCGCGGTCACCGAGCGAGAAGTACCAGGTGATCGGGCCCTTCACGGTGTCCGCCTGGAACTTGGTGGGCAGCTCCTCGAAGACGCCGGCCAGGCCCGACTCCTTCGGCGCTTCGTCGTCCTGCATCCAGGGGTAGGGCGTGCCGTCACGCAGCGCGACGACGGCGGCCTCGAGGTGCTCGGAGATGATCGCGTAGGTCTCGATGCGGTTCTTGTCCTTGGTGATCTCGGCCAGGAAGTCCGCGCTGAGCAGCGGCCCGATCTTCGCCTGCAGGTTGCGCGCGGTCGGGACGGCGGCGCCCTTGCGCCACGCCTTGTGCGTCCCCTTCAGGTGCAGCGGCAGGACCGACAGTCGCGTCTTCGCCTGTAGATAGCCGATGCCGTGCTTGAAGGGCTGCATCTCGCCGGAGACCGAGCGCGTGCCTTCGGGGAAGACCAGCACGACCTGTCCGCCGTGCATCGCGCGCTCGGCCTCGCGCAGGGAGGACTCGAGCGGGGCGGTGCGGTCGATCGGGATCAGGTTCGTGAAGCCCTCGAAGAAGTCGCGCTTGTACTGGGTGTCGAAGAAGTAGTCCTGCGCGGCGAGCGCGGCCAGGTTCGGCGCGTAGTCGCCGAGCGCGTGCTTCACCAGGCCCAGGTCGAGGTGCGAGCAGTGGTTGCTGATGACGATGACCTGCTCGTTGCGTGGAATGTGTTCGCGGCCCTTCACGCGCACGTTCAGCGCCTTGTCGTACGCCGCGCGCTGCAGCCGGCCGAGCAGATCCTTGGCGCGCTTCGAGACGAACTCGGGCAGCTCGAGGCCCGGATCCTCGTCTTCGGTCTCCTGGGCAGCGCGCATCGTGTGCGTGTTGCGGATGAGCACCGGGTTGTCGCCGCGGGTGACGAGGTCGACGAGGTCCTGCACGGTCTCGGCCTTGGCCAGTCGGTCGCCGTCGAGCTTCATGCCCCCGCGCTCTTCGAGGAGCAGGCGCAGCTCGACCAGCTGCAACGAGCCGATGCCGAGGTCGGTGACCAGGTGGGTGGACGGCTCGATGTCGACCGCCTCCTGGCCGGTGAGCCCCGCGACGGACGCGTAGACCCACGCTGGCTCGCGACCCTCCGGGACTGCGCCCGACTCGCGCCGTGACGCCTTGGCCACGTCGATGAGGTGCATGAGCTCCTCGCGGACCTCTTTGCGCTTCACCTTCTTCGTCGCGGTGCGCGGCAGCTCGCCGTGCCAGAACCGCATGGTGCGGATGCGCTGGTGGTCGCCGAGCTTGCCGCCGACCGACTGGAAGTGGGCCTTGATCTGGGCCTGCGCGTCGTCCGGCGCGTCCTCCTCGAGCACGACCAACGCAGCTACGCGCTCGTCGCCCTGCGGGTCGGGGATGCCGACGATGGCCATCTCGGAGATGAGCGGGTGGTCGGCGTAGAGCGGCTCGAGCTCGTCCGGGTAGACGTTCTTCCCGCTGCTGGTGACGATCAGCTCCTTGCGGCGGCCGACGAGGATGAGGCGCCCGCTCTTGTCGAGCTTGCCGAGGTCGCCGGTGTGCAGCCAGCCCTTGCGGACCGTCCGGTCGGTGGCCTTGGCATCGTTGAGGTAGCCGGCCATGACGTTGTCGCCGCGCGCGATGACCTCGCCGATCCCGTCCTTGTCGGGGTTGATGATCTGCATCTCGACGCCGGGCAGCTGCTTGACGACCGAGCCGCCGCCCTTGCGGTCGCCGGGGCGGCGCACGCTGAGTACCGGAGCCGCCTCGGTGAGGCCGTAGCCTTCGAGCAGTTCGAAGCCGAGGCCCTCGAAGGCCTTGAGGACCGGATCGCTGAGGGCCGCGCCGCCGGAGATGAGGTGCCGGATGCGACCGCCCATCGTCTTGTGCACGTCGGCGAACATCATCGGGCCGAGGTTCACGCCGTAGTTTGAGCGCATCCAGCGGCTGAAGCGGATCATGGTGGTGAACGCGATGCGGGTCGCCTCGCCCTGGTCGTCGACCTGCTGCTCGATGCGCTTGTGGAGCACGTCCCAGAGCGCGGGTACGCCGATGAGCCCGGTCGGCCGGAACTGCTTCATCGCGGTGCGCAAAAGCGGCCCGTCGAGCTCCTCCATGTACATGATGTGCGCGCCCGCGCTGGCCGGCATCAGCAGGCCGCACGAGAACTCGAAGGTGTGGAAGAGCGGGAGCACGCTGAGGAAGCGGTCTCGGTGGTCGACCTTGAAGGTGCCGTGCAGCGACGCCAGGAGCGCCGTGAAGTTGCCGTGCGTGAGCATCACGCCCTTGGGGTCGCCGGTCGTCCCCGAGGTGAACAGGAGCGAGGCGACCTCCTGCGAGCGGTCGCGCTGCTCGATGTCCGCGATGGGCTCGGCCTCGAAGATGTCACCGGTCCACGCGATCGCCGTCTCGAGCGCCTTCGGGTGGTCTTCGTGCAGGATGACCAGCTTCGCCTCGGCCTTGTCGGCGATGCGCTGCAGCTCGCCCTCGGGCATCTCCGGGTCGACCGGCACGGCGACAGCGTCTGCGAGCAGGATGCCGAGGTACGCCATCGGCCAGGCGGGCTCGTTCTTCGACGCGAGCAGCACCGCGTCGCCCGCGTTGACCCCGCGCTCGCGCAGGAACCCGGCGACCGAGCGCGCTGCGTCCCAGAACTCGGCGTAGGTGTACGTCGAGGTGACGCCTTCATTGTGCGTGAAGTGGCTCAACGCGCGGCGCTCGGCGTACGTGCGCGTCGCGGTGCGGAAGACCTCCACCAGGTCGCGGGCGCGCGCTACGCGGCGTACGGGGCGGGTCTTCTCGTCGAGCAGCCCCAACACGTGCGTCTGGAGGGCGACCATGTGGATGTCCATCCAATAGTGACGCCAATCCAGGCCTTCGAGGTCGTAGCCGAAGACCGAACGCTCCTCCTCGAGGATCTGGTGCGTCAGGGAGCGCGTGTTGGCCGACGAGAAGCAGGGGTTGTTCTCTTCGACGAACGGCGCGAACACATCGAGCACCGTGTCGCAGAGCTTCGACGCCTTCTCGAGTCCGCCCAGCGCGCGCTCGGCCTGCTTGACGACTGGCCGAGCCGGTCCGAGGACCGAGCCAGGGATCGATCCGAGCAGCTTGCGCGCGCTCTTGGCCCACCGGTTCACCGCCGGGGCCGACCTGGCGTTGTAGGTGCTGCGGTCGACCGGGACCGAGTCCATGTTGCGCATCACGTAGCGCTTGACCAGGTTCTTCTCTTCGGCGTCGTAGCGTCTCCGCCACGTCAGGTTCGTCAGCTCGAGGGCGCGCCGCAGGTGGATCGGGTTCACGTCGCCGGTGCCGAATTGGTACACCCGCTTCGCCCGGCCACAGAGCAGGGCGGCGCCCGCCATCAGCGTGCCGCGACAGACGTAGTCGACGGGCACCAGGTCGAGGATGTTGTCGGGGTTGCAGGGGATGAACCGCTGCCCCTTCCACATGATGTAGACGAAGGGGGCGCAGGTGTTGATGCCTTCGTTCCAGCCGGGGAAGGGGAACTCAAGGGTCGACTCGACGATGGCCGGGCGCACGATGGTGAGCGGCACGCCGAAATCGTCGGCCGCCAGCGAGGTCAGCTGCTCACCGAGGCTCTTCGTGTACGTGTAGGTGTTGGTCCAGCCCCACGCCTTCGCGCGCTCCATGCCCTCACGGGTGAGCTCGGCGTCGACCCAGCGCTGCTTGTAGGTGTTGAAGGCGTCGCGCAGCCGGTGCGGATCCTCGTAGTCGAGGCCCTTGCGGGAGAGCGCCTCCTTGGCCTCGTCGGTGAAGCGAGCCTCGAGGGCCTGGGCGTCGGCGCGGCGGCGCACCTCCCGGGCCAGGTACTCCGCGTCCTCGAGCTCGCGGACCGGGTCGAAGTCCTTGCCGTTCGGCGCGTATCCGATGATGTCGCCGTCTTCCGAGACGGGCCCGGAGACCGCGCCGGCGACGAAGCATGTGCTCATGTGGACCAGCGCGGCGCCGGCGGCCTTGGCGAACTCGACCTTGTGGCGCGCGCCCGCGGAGTTCACCGCGAGGGCCTGGTCGAGCGGCGGGTCGAAGTTCACGTTGCCCGCGCAGTGCAGGATGATGTCGAGCGGATCGGTCTCGGTGAGCTCTTTGTAGTCGGCGTCGCTGAGGCCCAGGTGGTCGCGGGTGATGTCGCCCGCGACGACGTTCACGCGCTCGTCGCGCCAGGCCTGCAAGGCGTCGTTGCCGATGCGCTCCGCCACGTTCTGAAAGGGCTCGGAGAGCAGGACCACCGCGTCGAAGCGGTCACCGGCGTCGTCGTATTGTCGATTGGTGCGTACGAGCAGGCTGATGCGGCGCACGTCGCGCAGCTCCGCGGCGACCAGCGCGAGCAGTATCTTCCCGACGAACCCGGTGGTGCCGGTGATGAGCACGTGTTTGCCCGCAAACGACTCGCGGACGCTGATCAGCGATTCAGCCGTCATGCTCAGACCTCGACGTCGGTGACCATGATGGGCGGCGCGTGCGAGAGCGTCACCTCCAGGTCGTATTTGTCGAGGTGGGATCGGGCCATGTCGAGGGCGGTGTCGAGGTCGCGCGCGCACTCCCAACCGAGCTGCTTGGGCACGCGCTCGTTCTCGGCGCCGACGACGATGACCTTGCCGGTCCACTTCCGGCCGGCGTCGCCCCAGTACCACATGTAGAAGGGGTGAACGCCATGGTACGCGTGGCCCTTTCGGTACATCTGGATGTAGTCGGGGTTCTCAGCGAATTCGCGCTCGTACTGGTGTATCTCCCGGCTGTTCGTGCTGATGCTGAGGATGCGATGGTAGAACTCGACGTACGACGGGTGATGGTCGCGGTTGAAGTCTTCGTGGCAGGGGTGGAACACGATGATCACCCCGTTCTTCTTCACCAGCGGATTGTTCCGATAGAAGTTGAAGAGGTAGCCGAGGGCCATCACCTGGACGAGCAGCGGGTTGAGCGTGCTGTTCACGTTGTACGGTGAGATGAACGGGATGCCGGCGATCAGCACGTCGCACTGACCCTTCACGGGCACGGCGTACTGGCGGAACGACACCTCCAGCGTCTTGTCGTGCACGGGCTTGGTAGCGCCCGCGTTGACCGCGATGACCCCGTACGGCGCGGGAATGCTCGACATCACCTTGCGGCGCGCGGCCTCCGGGAGGCGCTCGAGGAGCGCGCTGCTCGCCTGGAACTTCGCGCGGTCGAAATCGGACCAGCGCGCTTCCTTCTTGGCGAGGTGCTTCAACATGCCACCGTACATGTTCGTGTTCACGGCGGTTTCGATGTGGAAGACGTTGAGCTGCTTGTCGACGATCTGCCCCATGTCATCGGTGATTCTGGCCAGCTCTGACTTGTCGTGCCGTGGATCCATGTAGGAGTGGCACTTGTGCATCGTACGCGTGTTGTGATGGGCGCTGACGGACTTGTAGTCGCACAGGCCGATGGTGACGCTCTTGTGGCCACCGTCCATCGGGACGAGGTTCACGTTCACGTAGATGAGCAGGTCGCTGTCGACGGCGCGCTTGTTCAAGCGCACGTGGTGGCCCTCTTCGGTGATGCCCAGCTCGACGATGCCGTCGGGGTCCTCGGCGTCGTGGTTGTAGAGCTTCTCGGGGTAGTAGGCGTTGTAGATCTTGTCGCCCACCATGCGCCGGATCTCGGGGCCGGTCATGCGGCGGTGCAGGCAGATGGCGACGATGATCTCGATGTCGTCGACGCCGTGGTCCTTCGCCTGCTCCAGGATCTCCGTGAGGATCAGCTGGCGGATGTCGGGCAGCACCATCGGCGGGAGCGGCAGCGAGATGTCGTCGACGGCGATGGTGAGCTTCATGCCGGGGCGCAGCTGCGCGTAGAGCGGATCGGCCTCGAGCGGGTGGTTGAGGGCGTACTTGATGGCGGCCTTCACGTTGCCGAGGGGCTCCATCGGCTCGTTCGGGTAGATGACCCAGCTACCGCGCGGGAGCACGACCTCACGGAAGCGCGTGCCGTAGTGGACGACGCGCGGGCCCGACCTCTCGTCGATGATCTCGATGTTGTCGTCGCGGGTGATGCGGGGGCGGGGGCGGGCCAATGCTAGCTCCTAGGAGGCGCGGATGACGGGCCAGTCGTGGGCGAGCGCCGTGGCCTTCAGGTTTGTGTCGGGGTTGACCGCGACCGGGCGGCCGACGGTCGACAGCATCGGGATGTCGCTGGCGCTGTCGGCGTAGGCTCGGCAGAGGTTCAGGTCGAGGTCGTTCTCGGTCGCATACCGCCGCAGAAACGCGGCCTTCTCGGGGCCGGCGAGCACGGGCGGGACGAGCCGGCCGGTGGCTTCGCCGTCGATGATCTCGAGCTCATTGGCGAACCAGGCGTCGACCTCGAGGTATTCGGCGATGGGTTTGACGATGGGGCTGATGGCGCCGGTGATGAGCACCTGGCTGTAGCCCTCGGCGCGCGAGCGCTTCATCAAGTCAACCATGTCGGCGAAGACGCGGCGGCGCAGGACGCGGTCGAACATCTCCTGGCCGAGCACCCACAGGCGGTCTTCCGAAAGGCCGGCGTAGTTGCGGTAGAAGATGTCGTTGAAGAACTTGCGGCCCATCTTGTCGGCGACGGCATAAAAGGGGAGCGAGGCGACGAGCCCCGCCGTCCGCTTCAGCTTGCCGCTGAGCGTGGGTCCGTTAGCCGCGTAGTACGCGTACGCGTGAATCACGTTCGCGTCGATGAGCGTGCCGTCAACATCGTAGAAGGCCGCGCCGGGCATCCCTGACTCCACCCGTCGGTTCGAAAGGGCAGTGAAAACCACGATTTGGGCGCTTTGATCAAGAGCCACCCGGGTTTCGCGGGTGCGTAGCGCGCTTCGCGCCGATAGGTTGGTGCGGTGAAGTTGACCCTGCGTGACGACTACGACTGCTCGGTGGAGCGCTTCTGGGAGGGGCTCTTCTTCGAACTCGACTACAACCGCGCGCTTTACCGCGACGGCCTCGGGTTCGAGCAGATGGAGATCGTCGCCGACGACGTCAGTGACGACGGGCGGCGCCGCCGGCGGATGCGGGTCAAACCCAAGCTCGACGCGCCGCGGGCGGTTCGGAAGCTCATCGGGGACGCGCTGACGTACGTGGAGCAGGGTGAGTACGATCCGCGGACGATGCGCTGGAGCACGCGCATCGTCCCGTCACGAGTGGCCGACCGGATCCGCATCTCGATCGTGGTGCATTGCGAGCCGCGCGGCGACGACCGCTGCGTGCGGGTCGCCGACTTCGAGTTCGACGTGCGCGTGATCGGATTGGGGCGGATCTTCGAGCAGTTCATCGCCCGGACGATGCGCGAGAACTACACGAAGGCGGCGCGCTTCTCGAACCGTTGGCTACGCGATCACCAGGTGGCGTCCGCCGGGGAGTGACAGCCGGGCATCGTCGCGCAGTCGAGGTCGTCCGACGGGTGCTCGGGACGGCGCGCCACCGCGTGTTCGATGGCGTGGCACTCGATGGCGCCGCAGCCCAGGGTGCCCGCGCGGTCGGTGTGGCATTGGTCGCACAGCGCCAGCGAGCGCCCGCCCACCTCGCGCCGCGCGTCGTGTCCGCCGGTCAGGATGAGCGACGCGTGGCGATAGCCCGCCCCTCCGAAGAGCGCGCCGCTGTGGCAGGCGTCGCAGTCCGCCGCGCCGTTGCCTTCGAGCGGGGTGTCCGGGAAGCAGGCCGTGCGGTCGACGGGCGACTCGCCCTGGGCGAACGGCCGCCAGCGCAGGGGGAAGGTGTGCTGGACGGGTGATCCGAAGGCGTCGCGGGTGTGGCAACACGCGCAGTCGGAGCGGATGGGCTGCGGCTCGAGGTGGCAACCCTCGCAGCGGACCTCGGGGTGGGGTCCGTCGAGCGGGAACACCGCATGGTCGGGGGTCGGATCTGTGAATCCGGCGGTTGTGTGGCACGCGTCGCACGCGGGCTCGACGAAGGTGTGGCTGATGGCCGGGCGGTCGTCGGCGTGGCAGTCGGCGCATTCGGTCGGGGTCGCGGTCGGGCTCGTGTGGCACCGGTCGCAGCGCAGCGGCGCACCCTCGCCTGTGCGGTGGCGTCCGGTCAGCGGGTAGCTGGTCTGGTCGTGGTCGAACTTCGGCGGCCGGAAAGCGTTCACGCGGTGGCAGTCGCCACAGTCGTCGAAGTCGGGCCCGCAGCAATCGACGACGTGCCAGGTGGGCGCAGGCGGGGCGTCGGTGGTGGGGCCATCGGGCGCGGCGTGGCAGTCGCGGCAGCGGGCGGCTGCGGCGATCGGCGTGGGGTGGCCGGCGTCGGCGGTGGGCGCAGTGGCGAGCTCGCTGTCGCAGGCGGCGAGGAGCAGGAGGGGGAGGGTGAGGAGGGCTGTGGTGGGCGCCCTACGCACCCGCGCTGACGCGCGGTTCGCGCGGGCCGCCCACCAGCCGACAGGCCGCACCGCGCCGGTGACGGTGGTCAGTGCGTGGCGGGGAAGCGTTCGCGCCTCGGCGACGGACCGCCCGTCCGCAGCGTCGGCCGCGGTCAGTGCTCCGGGTCGCACCATGACCATGCTCCTCGTGCACACCGGCGCCCGGGCCGTGGAGCTCAGACCCGCGCAACGCGCGGGGCTGTGCGTGGGCGTCGCGAGCCCAGCGCGACAGGCCCACCGACGGTCGCCGCACATCCCCCCGCCATCAACGCCCTGCAGCCCGTCGGCCGCCAGCCGATGTCCTGCTTCCTTCACGGCCATACCCGGCTTCGTACCCCGTCTCGGCCGGCGCTGCCTCATTCGCGTGTGCCTCACCTAAGGGTTTGTCCAAGAACAAACAGGCGCCTCGCATCCACGAGCGCACGCCATCTTCGCCCGCGGCTCGGTCGCCCAATCCTCGACGTACCTTTGGTACGCCTGCGGTTGCGCTCGGTCGTCGCGAACGAATCTGACCCA
>PVBE011033866.1_pt1 | contig 11769 bp, 9 predicted proteins | sample 1631181 | NCBI WGS metagenome assembly PVBE01 (sample SAMN08397723, study PRJNA350692) | Marine metagenome, whole genome shotgun sequencing project. | isolation source: water | place: Pacific Ocean | collected 2012-04 | reverse complement strand
TAATCAACATCTCAGAGGCGCTTATTGGCGGGACGCTCAATTCACCCAAAGATCTTGTACACCTAAGGAACAAGGCTGGAACGTACGGTCTCGATATACAACAGTTAGATCACGCCGTATCGGGTGCAGATATAGCGATGTGGGATGTACTGGGTAAGTACCTAGATGAACCAGTTTGGAAATTAATTGGCCATTCCACATCACACAAAAAACTCCCATATGCAAGTGTGTTATTCGGTAACGACCCTGACGAAACACATGCCATTGCAACTTCTATTATCGAGCGTAATTTCCAGGCTGCCAAATTTGGATGGGGACCAATGGGGCATGGATCACTCGCTGATGATGTAGCACTAGTTCAAGCTGCACGTGATGGTCTGGGACCCAGTACAAAATTAATGATCGATGCAGGCGTCATTTGGGGTGACGACGTCGATGCTGCATATGAACGAGCAGTGAAATTCGCTGATCTGGGAGTAACTTGGCTCGAAGAACCTCTGAAAACCGAGGAGGTTAATGCTTACAAAAAATTAAGTGCTCGAATCAAGGCGAATAACGTAAACATCGGCATTGCTGGTGGGGAAGGTGCAGATTTTTATCGATCAGCCGACGATATGATGACAAACGGTGGACTTGATTATGTCCAAATTGATGTTGGCCGCATTGGAGGTATTACTGAAGCCAAACGAGTCGCAGATCGCGCAAAAGCACTCGGCATTCAGTACGTGAATCACACTTTTAAAAGTCATTTGTCTATCGCTGCATCAATTCATGTTTTTGCGGGCTATAAAAGTTTCGATGTTATCGAATACCCTGCTGGAAATTCGCCGTTGATTCTCGATCTCACTGCGCCATCAGGGATTTTTAGAGATTCAAATGGCTTTGTTCGAGCATCTGATGCTCCGGGCCTTGGAGTCGATGTAAACCTGGGAGCTATCAGAAAATTCCAGCGCTCAGTTAACATCGAAATCGATGGTCAAACGCTATTCAAATCATCACAACCTTAGATTTCTGATTCAGCCTGTATTCACCATATGTCCGTTCCCTAACAGTTGACGCAAGGTGAAACGGTTAATAAAATTTCCCTAACTAGCACTCTAACCTTTCGACTGCTAGCAGTTGAAAGGGAAGGTGCTAATTAACAATTCGGTCTAATTTGATATTGATTTGGTGTGTCCGCACCATTCATTAAACAGTCAAATAGCCGAACGCTCAAGTCACTACTAAGGAGAAAATATTCAGTGGCACTGAACCTCACACCACTCGGTGACAGGGTAATCATTGAGCCCGCCGATGAAGAGGCCTCGACCTCGTCTGGCGGGATCATCATTCCCGATACCGCGAAAGAGAAACCCCAACAGGGCTCTGTTGTAGCAGCTGGCCCAGGCCGAACAACTGACGAAGGCACAGTCATCGACATGCCGGTCAAAATAGGTCAAACCGTTATCTACTCGAAGTACGCAGGTACTGAATATGCAGAAGACGGAACAGATTATCTAATCGTTCGAGAGAGCGACATTCTTGCAATTGTTGGCTAGTTGATTTGAAATTAGCCGTCTAATATTGGAGATAAATACCTAATGGCAGCAAAAGAACTCAAGTTCAGCGATGATGCTCGATCTCGCCTTAAAGCAGGCATCGACGTTCTCGCTGACACTCTTAAGCCGACGCTCGGCCCACGTGGTCGAAACATTATCGTCGACAAAAAATTTGGCCCTCCACAGGTCAACTCTGATGGTGTAACCATCGCAAAGGAGATCGACCTCGAAGACCCCTTTGAAAACATGGGTGCACAGCTACTCAAAGAAGTCTCAAAGAAGACAAACGACGACGCTGGTGATGGCACAACTACTTCAACTGTTCTCGCCCAGGCAATCATCGCCGAAGGTTTCAAGAACGTTGCAGCAGGTACCGACCCAATGGCATTGAAGCGCGGTATGGACATGGGGATGGCAACTGTTCGTGAATCGATAGCCGGCCAATCAACCCCGGTTGATTCGAAAGATCAAATTGAAAGCGTTGCAATCCTCTCATCACATGATGACGAGATGGGTAGCCTCATATCCGACGTTATGGACAAGGTTGGTAAAGACGGAGTTATCACCGTTGATGAATCAAAGTCTCTCTCATACGAGACTGAATTCGTTGAAGGAATGCAAATAGATCGTGGATTTCTTTCCCCTTACTTCGTAACTAACTCCGAACGACAGGAATCTGTCCTCGCCGATCCTTACGTCTTAATCACTTCACAGAAGATTTCTGCGATTTCAGATCTCCTACCAGTTCTTGAAAAGGTTCTTCAAACCAATAAGAACGTTTTGGTGATCGCTGAAGACGTAGAAGGTGAGGCTCTTGCGACTCTGGTAGTAAACAAGCTTCGTGGGACACTTAACGTCGCAGCCGTTAAAGCTCCTGGCTTCGGCGACCGACGCAAAGCTATGCTCGAAGATATCGCTATTCTCACTGGCGGCACTGTTATTTCAGAAGAGATAGGTCGCAAATTAGAAACTGTGACTCTGGATGACCTCGGTAAGTGTAAGCAGATCGTAGTAAGCAAAGACGAAACCACTTTCGTAGATGGTGATGGCTCCGTTGATGCTCTCAATGGCCGAAAAGCCGAGATCGAAACACAGATAGCAGACACATCATCTGACTATGACCGTGAGAAACTCCAAGAACGCTTGGCTAAGCTTTCTGGCGGAGTCGCAATTCTCAAAGTCGGTGCAGCAACCGAAATCGAGATGAAAGAGAAAAAGCAACGGATGGAAGATGCTCTTTCAGCCACTCGGGCAGCAGTAGAAGAAGGAATCGTTCCAGGTGGCGGAACAGTCTTAATCAAAGCATCTGGAGCACTCAATGGAGTAACGTCAGATAACGACGATGAACAGACTGGAATCGAAGTACTTAAACGCTCGCTCTTGGCCCCAATCAGGGTTATAGCCGCTAATTCCGGCTACGAAGGCGCTGTCATCTTGAACAACGTCGCTGAAAACGATGCTAGCAACTACGGTTTCGACGCCCATAAGGGTGAGTACGGTGACATGGTGGAGATGGGCATTGTTGATCCTGCCAAGGTAACTCGTGCAGCCGTCGAAAATGCAGTCTCTGTCGCTGGAATGATCCTCACAACTGAGGCGCTTATCAGTGAACAAGACGAACCGCCGATGCCACCAATGCCAGGCGGACCTCCAGGAGGAGACATGGGCTTCTAGCCTCTCCCTTCAAAAGTATTTGAAAAGGCCGCTCCAAATTGGAGCGGCCTTTTTTTCTCTAAAACCAACGATCTTTTGCCGTCATACAACTGTCAAAAAAATCACATAACTACAAAAATGCATACAACAACATCCTGCAATCCCTCAACCACAAAAACAACTCAACTATGTTAAGGGAATATCTCCTTCAACTACTTCACGATCGCTCGATCGATCCGTTCCACTAATAGACAACCCCTCGTAAAGACGAGTCATACCTTCAAGCCACTTGGTCTGCACAGATGGATCCCAAGCGGGATCAAAATCAGGGTATTTCGCTAGGATACGATCGGCTAGCTCCAATTGAGTCGATAGCTCTTGTGAGGCAGGATCAACATCCACTACACGTTCAGTTTTTGCTGTATTAACAGGCTGTGCTGCCACTGCACGTGAACGAACAGAAGTCCCTGAATTACGTAATCTGCCAGCGCCATGACGACCAGCGAGAATTCGCTGTGAAAGCTTTATGCCAGCCGCCTGTGCAGCACGTATAAAAAAGGCTTCGCATTTCGTCAATACGCCTTCTTTAGTTCCAAACTTTCTAAATGCATCGCGAAATTGGCCTTTACTGGCACGAGACAAATCCAGTTCGAAAACTGGTATATAAAACCCCTCAAGAATATCGCGTAGTAATGCTCGCCTCTCTTCACCTTCGGCATGTACAAGGCGGTCAAGCTTATCGTCTGGATGGGCTTCAGAATCAACCAACTCGAGAACTTTCAAAGCGGTCATCAATTGAGTGCCAGAGCTACCTGAAAACCTCGGGCCCCAAACCGTTTTATCGATTCTTCCAGGAATACCCTCTTCAAGTAGAAATTCCAAAAAAGTTTGGAACGTACGATAGGGAACGTACGGGGGAATAGCAGGAGTTTGTTCTTGAGGGGTCATTTGAACTCGTATTTACACATTCCAAGCTTATCGCACAACTAAGGTATCTCCCAGCAATTCCAAAGTCAAATATATTTTGGAATGCCGTTTCCCCGGCGGGGACAGTTTATGAAACTTCTTTTTGGAACGCGGACAATACTCTTCAGCGTTTTGGAATGAAATATGAATAGTATCCGTTAGTGCGATAAATAAATTCTGAGAGGCTTTCAAAATCAACAATTCACCACTCAGTACCATCAAGAATAGGACAACAAATTGAAGATTCCTATAGATCAGATCTTCCCTGACCCAGACCTTCCAGTATCAAAATTCCAAAAAAATGGGAGACGGGAAAGCACTCGGTCTGTGCGCTCAAAGCGTGATCCAGTGGTTTTATTCAAAGACAACGGATACTTGCTGTTATCAGGCCAGCGAAAACTCAGTGCCGCAAAAGAAGCTGGTGAAATAACAGTTGAATGCACCGTTAAAGAAGAAGTTACAGCACAAGAGCGTTGGGAATTTTCACTGGCCGAACAGTACCACTCATCACTTGTACCAGCGATGGAGTTGGGCAAAGCATTCATGGAATACAGAGATTCTCACAGTGTCACACAGCAAGAACTTGCTCGACGGACAGGAATCACGCCTGGCACCATTCACCATTACGAAAGTCTCATACGAACATTAGATCCGGGTCTAGGCGAAAAGGTGAATACTGGAGAATTGACCTTCAAAGAAGCACGGTCTATCGCAGATATCGAAGACCATGCCAGACAACGAGAAATAGCACAACCATTTATCGAAGGTCGACTTTCTAGTGTTCATGTCGAGAGGATCGTAGGGCGAGCTAAAACTTCAAGTACTCTTTCAATCGAAGACATTATTGAAGAAGTCGTGAATGGTAAGCGAGCGGCCGAAACCGAGCCAGAACCAGCACCAGTATTTCAGAGAGCAAGACCTGTCGAAGCCGACACAGCGCTAATTGAAAATGCCGTATTAAAAATCGCTGGTGAATTAGATGCGTTGCAATTACAAGTTATACCTGAATACCGACGTTTAAAACTAATCAGCAGCCTGAGAATTCTCGATAGCCGGTTGAAGTCCGCACTCATGACTTTAAATGGCGGCATGGCAGCAACAACGGCTGTGCCACAACAATTGTCAACAATAACTGAAGTACGTGTGTAGCACACCGAGTAAAAACTAAAGCCAACCGCATTACATCACACAGGAGATCAACGACAAAACCAAATATCGCGTAGAGGCAAAACAATGAAATGCTGAGGTTTGTGCGGACACGCAAACCTCACGCCGTAAGTAATTTTGTGGCTCAAAAATTACTTATACAGTCTCCGCTAAGAGCCCATGCGCCCCTCCAAACACGCCTCCGGAGGGGCGCATTACGTTAAGACAGGACAAACCCATATTTTCAACTTACAACCACAATAATAATCGATATAAGAAAGGCGACAATCTAGGACAAATTCAGGATTCTGGCAGCATTGTCATGAAGTATAAGTGGACGAGCCTCATCACGAATGTCTAGCTCCTGAAACTGCTCCAACCAAGTAACCGGAGAAATATACGGATAGTCAGATCCAAATAAAACCTTTTTCCTTAATCGACCGCTGGCTTCGGCGATCAAGTCTCTCGGAATATAACGCGGAGCCCAACCTGAAAGATCTATGAAAACATTAGCTTTGTGTAATGCAACCGCAACCTGCTCCTGGATCCACGGCCATGCAGGGTGAGCCATGATGATCGTTAAGTCAGGATGTCGTGCCGCCAGTGAATCCACATGGGGTATAGGTCGTGAGTATGCAAGTTCAAAACCATCTCCACCTGGCGAGTTAGCCCCGGCCGCAGCGTATCCTGAATGCATAAGTACCGGTATTCCAAGCTCTTCAGCTTTAGTAAATAATGGAATAAATACAGGATCATCAGGAAAAAAAGCCTGATGGATCGGATGAAGTTTCAAGCCCCGTAATCCAAGAGATAATACCGAACGTTCCAATTCTTCAACCGCTGCTTTACCCTTCCGAGGATCCACGCTACAAAATCCAACGAACACATCCGGATAAGACTCTACTATCTGGGCCACATAATCGTTCGGGTCGGGTAAATCTCCAGTTTCAGTTTCGGCATCAACAGAAAAGATCACAGCCATAGTATCGATAGCACGATAAGTCTCAACCATCTTCTCAATGCTTGTGGACTCATCAGTCATACGGAACATTTGACGTAGACCTGGTTCAATACCGTATTCGGAAAGACCTGGCATTCGAGGAATGTGAGCATGTATATCGATGGCTTTCATAAATACATCCTAATGAGCTTAAATTTCTTTCGTTTAGAAAAGTAAAAACTTTTTAATCATCACATCGACAAGTAGGTATCAAATTACGGTCACTTGCGCAAACAACACGCTTAAGTATTGGCTTGGGATTTCATTGGCAAAACTAGTGAAAGTATCGCTCCTGCAGCAGCTATAATTCCCGCAAATATCACCACACCCTCAAATCCATTTGACTGATTGATAAAACCAGCTGCAATCGGCGTTAATGATCCAATAACTGCTCCGCCTGTGAACATCAAGGCCGTTCCAGACCCTTCGGATCCTTTATCAATCATATCCATCGCAGCAGCGTTGATGATCGGCATTACTGAAAAGAAAAAGAGACCCAGCACTGCGATTAATGCAGTCATGCCCCAGCCTGAGTCAAATGTTAAGAAAAGAAATATCAAGATCGTCATCGCAGTCATTGCGAACGCTATTACAGGCCGGCGTCCCACCCGATCAGATACGTTACCCATGATTGGTGTCGAAATAATTCCCGCCATGGTTATCAGTGCAACATGCAAGCCAACAAAAGTATCCGAATAGCTAAGTTCTTCACGCATGTATATGACGAGAAATACTTGAAATGACGTGTGTACTGCTCCACGCATTGCACCCAATAAAGCCATACCCAAAACACCACGATTACTGACAAGGCGCCCTGCGGATCTAAAGTAATCCGAAAGCGTGACATCTCCTTTAGCCTCAATACCTGCCGTTTTGAATCTCGAAATAACCGCTAAAGCTGTCACAACCATCGGAACCGAAATAAATGCAGCAATCCATCTCCACTCTATTCCACCAAAAATAACCCAGGACCCGATCGTCCCCGCCAATAAGAATCCGATGATTAATGGAGAAGCAGTATTGCCTATCTGCGCGCCCGTTAAGTGTGCTGCCATAGCAAAACCGCGACGTTCAGGATATCTAGCCGCCAACGTGCCAAACGCAGGCGCATGCCACATGGAAGTCCCGAATCCGACGATCACCACTCCAACTAGGAGTGCCCAGTAAACAGGTGATATAGCAATCAGAAAATATCCAATACCAACCATCATCATCGAAGCAAAAAGAATCCATGCAATTTTTTTACGAAACATATCCGTAAGAATGCCAGCTGGAATATTTGCGATACCCGAAGATATCGATTGAGCCGAAGACATACCACCCACAGCAACATCTGAAAGTCCTAAAGTTGCCCTTATGCTCGGAATCATGACCAATAACGCACCTTGACCAAAGTGTTTGATCCCATGACCCGCAGACAACCCATACATCAAGCCAAGTGATGTCGGTTTTTGATCATTAGAAGGACGTAAATCCCCGGAATCTTTAGGTTGATTATCGGAAGCACTGCCACCGGACTGTGCAGTATGAGAAGTGGTTTCTGTCACAGCAAACAAACTTTACGTCGCGATAGGCGGCTAAGTTGAACCGGGTATATGGCCAACCGAACAATGAAGTGCACAAATCGCTCAACATCACTATATGAAGGTGAAATCATGACTGGTTAATACCTTAATACCACAGTCTAAAAGCCCAACCGCTGCTCGACCGCTCCAAGTGATTCGTCAATAACGCTACACAGAGTGTCAGCCTCGTCAGCTGTAATTGTAAGAGGTGGAGCAATCGGCAGAATATACGCTGGGACTCGTATCCAAACCCCGCGTTTCCTTAGTTCTTCAGTGAGCATGGCGTTTACGCCAACTGATGAATCAAAGTGCTCCTTCGTTTGACGGTCTTTCACAAATTCAATGCCCTGGATAAGCCCCACTCCACGTACATCACCAATAATTGCATGCTTATCTTTCATGGCAAGTAAACTCTCCGAGATCTGCTCACCTCGGATTCGGGCGTTATCGACTAAATTCTCTCGCTCAACTATAGCTAAGTTTGCGAATGCTGCTGCTGCACCACCTGGGTGAGCCGAATACGTATACATGTGACTCCACACTTTTTCGGGTCCACCTGCGAAGGCATCAGCCACCTGCTGTGTGGAGATCGAACCGCCCACAGGAAAGTAACCCGATGTGATCCCCTTCGCAAAGCTCATAATGTCAGGAGCAACTCCTACAAAGTCGGCACCAAACCATTCACCAAGGCGTCCAAAACCTGTAATCACCTCATCAAAAATCAACAGCACACCATACTTGTCGCAAATGTCACGTACCATCGGCCAGTAATTGGACGGGGGTACAACACCTCCAAGAGGTTGCGATACGGGTTCTCCAATAACTGCCGAAACAGACTCAGGTCCTTCAAATATAATCGCCTGTTCAATTTCCTCTGCAGCGCGCTCACCATTCTCTTCTGGTGATGAAGCTCCGTATTCATCGTGATAATAATGTGGCTGTCCAACGGTCACAACATTCGCTGGCTTAGGTTGGTAATCGATGCGTGGAAAGCCGGGGTGCCCACCCAACCACATAGTTCCATAAGTCGAACCATGGTACGAGCCACGACGAGAAATCACTTTGTAACGGCCAGCATCGCCTCTACGCACATGATATGCCTGCGCCATTTTAAGTGATGACTCATTGGCCTCTGAGCCACCCTGGCAAAAAAACGTGCGAGTAAGGTCCCCTGGAGTTATTTCAGATAGCTTGGCAGCAAGTTGAATAGTCTTTGGCGTGGCGCCTGAATAGACATTCATACTTACGCTCGATAGCTGGTCATAAATAGCTTTAGCAATTTCCTCACGTCCATGACCAGCATTGCGGAAGTACATACCTGATATGCCGTCAATATATTTATTACCTTCAACATCAGTTACATATATACCGTCGGCGGACTCCATCAAAAGAGGTCCGCCTTCCTCCGCGAGAATAGTGTGATTAGTCATGCCAACATGCATGTGATCAAGTACGGCTTGGCGTAAGGATTTTGGGTCGTTCGCTGCTGGAATTGTCATGAAAATACAGTGCGGATCTAAGCTTTTAATTATTCAATACTGATTGTTAATCAAAAAAAGAAATATAGCTAGCAGTGTTGCAATGAATATAAGAGCTAGTTAAATGGTGCAGTTTGGCAAAGTTCACGATACGGTTGAATTGCGATGTTTAATTTTGTTTATAAAAGACGTCCCGCCATAGTGGGATTAATTCTGGGCTCAACGGTAGGCTTGATGATTGCATTGGGCTACGGCCTAACTAGTATTTGGCTCTGTTCAGGTATTAGAAAATGTCCTGAAAACTGGGTCCCATTTGCCGTTGTAGCAGCAATTATTTTCATAGTAATTGCACCGACCGGTATGGCAGTAGCTGTTATCGGTGCTCGACTTTATAAAATTTTTGACACGGCGTTATACACGGGCGATAACGAACTAGACGACTAAACCGTCCAATAAGTTTTATTCGATTAAATTTGGTTATGACCTCCCGTTCAACCCCGCATCTGAGATTTGATAGATAGTCTGAGAAGGTAGGATTGGAATTGTTTGACTGTTCAATTCAAACGTATAATTTCCGAGTTGATTTTGTAAGTTATGAAACAATTTCAATAGATAATCCAGTAAATTTCCTCAACTGAGATACACATTTATATTGATTGTCTGATTTGACCGGACTAGTCGTAGGAATTATTTCGAATGGCAGAAACAAGCTTCGATATCGTCGTCATAGGTGCAGGCCCAGGTGGCTATCATGCCGCTATCAGAGGAGCACAATTGGGGCTAAGCGTAGCGGTCGTTGAAAAAGATGACGGCACAGGAATCGGTGGACTCGGTGGAGTCTGCTTGAACTGGGGCTGCATCCCGTCAAAATCGCTTTTGAAAAACGCTGAAATAGTTAATCATGTGGCCCACGCAGACAACTGGGGCATCGAAGTCGGTGAATGGTCCGCGAGCATGGGCAAGGCCATTGATCGCAGTCGAAAGGTCTCCAAATCTCTTACCAGCGGTATCGGATTCTTGTTCAAGAAAAACAAAATCACCCTGATAACCGGTAAAGGCATTCTAAAGTCCTCTACTCAGATCGACATTGAAGGCGGTGAAACGCTAACAGCCAAGAATATAGTTATCGCAACCGGTGCAAGAGCGCGAAGCCTACCAAGCCTACAAATAGATGGTGCTGACATCATCACCTCCCGTCATGCCCTTGAACTTCGTGACAAGCCAGAAGCCGTTGCCATTATCGGTGCTTCGGCGATAGGTTGTGAATTCGCCTACTACTTCAACTCATACGGCGTCAATGTGATGATGTTTGAAATGCTTCAAAATCTTGTCCCCAGAGAAGATGAAGAGGTTTCTATCGAACTTGAACGGCAGTTCAGCCAACAGGGAATCGAATTTGCAACCTCCGCTGACGTTTCAGGAGTTGAAAAAAGAGATGGACGACTCGCTGTTCAATACGAAGTCTCAGGCAAAAAACAAGAATTCATATGTGACAAAGTACTTCTTGGTGTAGGCGTCCAACCCAACACAGATCAAATTGGTCTTGAAAACGTGGGCATCAACACGAACGATGCTGGATATATCGAAGTGGATGGGAACATGAGAACCAATGTTAGTGGCGTATACGCTGTAGGAGACGTAAACGGCAAGCTGCAGTTAGCGCATGTAGCATTCGATCAAGGTGTAGTGGCGGCAGAAACGATTGCGGGTCACGAAACAACTCCCATTGACAATTACACCAATATGCCCAGATGCACGTACTGCCAACCACAAATAGCGTCGATTGGTCTTACTGAAGCTCAAGCTAAAGAACAAGGAATCAATGTAAAAATCGGCAAAGTTCCATTCCAGGTAGCTGGAAAATCAGTAGCAATCGGCGAGCCATACGGTTTCGCAAAGGTAATCACAGATGATGATTCAGGAGAGGTGATTGGAGCACATATCATCGGGCCTGAAGCTACTGAACTAATAGCTGAAATCGGAATGCTACAGCTACTTGAGGGCACAAACCTTGAACTACATAAGATGACACATGCGCACCCGACATTGTCCGAAGCTGTCAAAGAAGCCGGAGCAGCAGTATCCAACGAAGCTATCCATTTCTAAATGAAATGCACATCGATGCTCTTTGGCGGCAAGCCAACCATTCCGTTCTGTGCTCAGGCGTTATTGCCCATTCCTGAATTCCCCACGACACGCGTTTGATTTTAAATTAGAAAGATAGGCAGCCTTGAACAAAATAAAGGTAACTAGAATTTATACAGGGGATGATAATCGGTCACATTTCGAAGACATCGAAATTGACATAGCACCCAGTAAATCGGGCCTCATTTCGGAAATTATCCCTGCGACAGGCGTGATTTTTAGGGAGACTGGCGGTGACTACGATTACGACTTTCATACAGCGCCGCGTCGCCAGTACG
>PVBE011861329.1_pt1 | contig 11770 bp, 11 predicted proteins | sample 1631181 | NCBI WGS metagenome assembly PVBE01 (sample SAMN08397723, study PRJNA350692) | Marine metagenome, whole genome shotgun sequencing project. | isolation source: water | place: Pacific Ocean | collected 2012-04 | reverse complement strand
CGCTCACCCCGGCGCTGCATGCACACCTCGAGGCCGCGGACCGCCACCCGCCGCGCTGGCCGCCGCCATACCCGCCCCAGGTGTGCGCCCAGGCCCCGGGTGGCGCTCACCCCGGCGCTGCATGCACACCTCGAGGCCACGGGCCGCCGCAGGCCGCACAGGCCGCCGCCCAGGCCGCCCAGGTGTGCACCCAGGCCCCGGGGGTGGCGCTCACCTTGGCGCTGCATGCACACCTCGAGGCTGTGCGCCGCTACCTGGTTGACGCGGCTGGCTCTGGCGGCGAACCTGGTGTTTCGTCCGGGAGCCTTCATGCACGTTTCCCTGGTCACGGCGGTTCTGCTTGCCTGCTCCGCCTGCACGCCATCGCTCCGCATCCTCTCACCCACCGAGGGAGCGATGCTGGATGCCGGGGAGGACGTGGCAGTGCTGGCGGAGGCCTCTCGGGGCTCGGTTCGGGTGAACGGCGAAGGAGCGGACAAGCTGGGGGCGGGTCTGTGGACCGCGACGGTCCCCGGGGTGGATGGTGGCCTCGGCTTCGCTTGGGCGGAGGTCGAGGGAAAGGACGCGATCGCTGTACGCTCGTGGCACCAGGGGAGCTTTGGCGTGGCCGGGAGCTGGCAAGAGGGGGCCATGCAGCTGGTGTTGGGGAGCGAGGCCCTCTGCACGGGGGATCCTTCGGTCTGTGCATGGGTAGGCGAACTGCTGGAAGGGCAGGACCTGTCGGGCTTCGTGGACAATCCGCTGAACGTCAGCGGGGTGGAGATCACGGTGGAGTCGGCCGTGGCGGCCGGCGTGGACGTGAGCGTGGAGTCTTCGGAGGTCCTCTTCGTGACGATACAGCTGCAAGATCTGGTGGCCGAATACACGGCGGACGCCTGGCTCTACACCAGCAGCGGGACCGCGACCTTCGCGCAGGTAGACATCGTGGGCTCGCTATTCTTCGAGGGGGCCGACGCCAGCCTCGAGCCGGGTGACGTGCAGGCGTCAGAGGCCGTTGTGGAGGACGATGGAGCTTTACCATCCACCATCGTGGATCTGCTCGCCGCGGCGCTACAGGGGGAGATGGAAGAGGCGATGGCCGGCGCCGCGGTCGCTGCAACGGAGCAGGTCGTGGGGGAGTTGCTCGCCCAGGCGGGTCCCATGCCCGCGCTGACCTTCGACCATCCCGTGTCTGCGGAGGCGAGGGCATCTACGGCGAGCGGTTCGACTGCGGGGCTGGCCTTGACCTACGACGTGCTGGTGTTCGCCGAGACGTCCGCCGTCGCGAGCGAGGAGTAGGGTTACCTGCAGGGGCGGGAAGAGGGCGTGGAACCAGGCTCGTCGGCGCTCACGTTGGCCGTGGGCGCTCCTTTGGTGGATGCCTTGGCCTTTGCGGCCTGGGACGCGGGCAACCTCGAGGGGCTGGTGTTCACTCGCGAGGAGCTGGAGACGGCGGGCATGCCCTCGTTGGAGTTCCCCTACGACCACTTCGAGGAGGCCGAGCTGCGGCTGGCCTTGCCCCCACTGTTGGCGTGGCGGAGCGACGGGCCCTGGCTGGACGTGGGCGGGGTCGTCGCGGAGCTGTCGGTGCGTACGTCCAAGGACGCCACCGCCTGGACCGCGGCCCACGTACCCGTGCTGCTCGAAGAGGGAGACGGGGGGCTGTACCTGCGACCCGACCCGGATCGCGCGGTGGAGATGGAGTCCCTGGGTTTCGAGGACCTGAACGAGCTGGCCGACCACGAGCAGGTGTCCGCTCTGGTGGAGTCTGCCGTGCCGGAAGTTCTCGACAGGGTCTTCGGCCAGCTGCCTGCGGTGTCCTTGCCGGAGTTGGCCTTCACGGCTCTGGATGGGAGCGATGGGCCGATCGTCCACCTCACGGTCGAGTCCCTCGATGTCTCGGAGGGACGCTGGTTGCTGGGTTTGGCATGGATCCCTGGTGAATAGGCACGGTCTGTAGGCATTGCTGGCTTGACATAAACCTGACATACGCGGTGTTGGGTCGGGACCACTTCCAGACGCCACCCCGCGTCCCGTGCCGAAACAGGTTTGCCATGCTTCCCCAACTCGACGATGACGCCACGCTGGCTTGGGACCGCGGCCCGGGTCGTTGTTGGCACTGTAGTCGCTTGCTCCGTCGTGATCTCTACCGGTACTCCCGGCCCGCAGGCTGGGTGGTCGAGAGCTATACGAACGGCTGCCATGGCCTTCGCCTGGTCTGCTGGGGTTGCCACGAGCTCAAGGGTACGATGAGCGACGAGGTGTGGCGCAACGTCCTGCGGCGGCACTACCCCGGCCGCGGCCCCAGCTGGCGCAACCGGCGGCTCATCCGGCGTCATTGAACCCTGCGGCCTACCGGCAGCCTCGAACGACTGGTTAGGGCTCTCCTCGTCAGGAGGCTCCCATGCACTTCCACCGGCTTCGATCGTCCATCCTCCCCGTGGTGCTCATCACCGGCTGCGGTGGTCCCAACGCTCTGGTGGGCGACTGGACCTGCCCCACCGGCAGCGTCGACTGGACCAACGAGATGACGGTGCTCGAGGATCTGACGGGCAGCGTCGAGATGCACTACACCCAGTCCGCCATCGCCCACCACTCGCTCTTCGATCTCGAAGCCGAAGACCGGCACGGGGGCCTGTACTGGCTCGACGTGGTCTGCGTTGACGACTGCCCCGAAGCTGGCAAGGAATTCCGCATGACCTGCGAGCTGTCCGAGGACGAACTCGAGCTCGACTGCGAGGCGGATGGCTGGTACGAACTGGTCTGGGAGCGCGCGGACTAGAACACCTTGAGCCCTGGCCGTGGATCCGCGGCCCCGTTTCGCTTACCCTTTTCTGCTGACCCTCGAAACTGCGAGGTTGCGTCATGGCCGACAAGTCCTCTGCCCGTCTCGGCGAACTGCTCGTCCGCGAGAAACTCATCACGCCCATGCAGCTGCGCCGCGCCATGGAAGAACAGCGCGGTGGGGGTACGCGTCTGGGCCACGCCCTCACGAAGATGGGCTACCTCGACGAGAACGCCTTCACGTCGTTCCTCGCCAAGCAGTACGGCGTCCCCAGCATCAACCTGGCCGACTTCGAGATCGACCCCGAGGTGCTCAAGCTCATCCCGAAGGAAGTCGCGAACCGGCACCAGGTCATCCCCATCAACCGGTCGGGCAACACCCTCATGGTGGCCATGGCCGACCCCTCGAACATCTACGCCATCGACGATCTCAAGTTCGTCACCAGCTACAACATCGACGTGGTCGTCGCTTCCGAGACCGCCATCGCCGACGCCCTCGAGAAGTACTACACCTCGTCGGTCAGCTTCGACGACGTCATGATCGACTTCGTCGAAGACGAAGAGGACCTCGAGTTCGCCGAGGAAATGGAAGAGGACATCAACGTCCTCGACCTCGAAAAGTCCGCTGGTGACGCCCCGGTCGTCAAGCTCGTCAACCTCATCCTGCTCGACGCCATCCGCAAGAACGCTTCGGACATCCACGTCGAACCCTACGAAAAGCAGCTCCGCATCCGCTACCGCATCGACGGTGTGCTCTACGAGGTCATGAAGCCGCCGTTCAAGCTGCGGCACGCCATCACCTCCCGCCTCAAGATCATGTCCTCCCTCGACATCGCCGAGCGTCGTCTCCCCCAGGATGGCCGCATCAAGATGAAGATGGGACGCGGCAAGGAGATGGACTTCCGTGTCTCGGTCCTCCCCTGCATGTGGGGCGAGAAGATCGTGCTCCGGCTCCTGGACAAGTCCAACCTGCAGCTGGACATGACCAAGCTCGGCTTCGAAGAGCAAGCCCTGGCCGACTTCAAGGAAGCCCTGCACAAGCCCTACGGCATGATCCTGGTCACCGGCCCCACCGGGTCCGGCAAGACCACCACGCTCTACTCCGCGCTGTCCGAGCTCAACAAGACCACCACCAACCTGTCCACCGCCGAAGACCCCATCGAGTTCAACCTCTTCGGCATCAACCAGGTTCAGATGAACGACGCCATCGGGCTGAACTTCGCTTCCGCCCTGCGCGCCTTCCTGCGGCAGGACCCAGACATCATCATGGTCGGCGAGATTCGCGACTTCGAGACGGCCGAGATCGCCGTCAAGGCCGCGCTCACCGGCCACTTGGTGCTCTCCACCCTGCACACCAATGACGCCCCGAGCACGGTGTCTCGAATGCTCAACATGGGCATCGAGCCGTTCCTGGTGGCCAGCTCCTGCAACCTCATCGGCGCCCAGCGTCTGGTCCGCAAGCTCTGCCAGGACTGTCGCGAGCCGGTCGAGATCCCGCCCCAGACGCTGGTAGACATCGGCGTGCCCCCCGAGGAAGTCGCCGACTTTACGGTCATGCGCGGTGCCGGCTGCCGCACCTGCGCCAACACCGGCTACAAGGGCCGCATCGCCGTGTACGAGATCATGACCGTCACCGAGGAAGTGCGCGAGTTCATCCTCAACGGTGCGTCCACCATGGAGCTCAAGCGCGAGGCCATCCGCCAAGGCATGAAGACCCTGCGCATGTCCGCCATCACCAAGCTCCAAGAAGGCATGACCTCCCTGGACGAGATCGTCCGCGCCACCGCGCCTGACTAACCGCTAGAACGACGGGTCCTCGTCCTCTTCGTCCTGGTCCCACCAAACCTGGAGCAGGTCGGGCTCACGGTCGGGGTGCATCACCACCAGCTGCCCGTCCGAGAGCTTGTTCCACCGCCCCTTGTCGTCCGTGGGGTAGTCGGATGCCACGGCCGAGCAGGGTGCCACCACCCGGTCGTGGAACCAATAGAGGGTCATGCCGTCGCGATAGGCCCAGAGGGTCTCGCCGTCGCTCAAGAAGAAGTTGGCGCCGCTGACCTGGCCGTCGCCGTCGTGCAGGTCCCAGATGGCGGCCTGGATAGCCCCCTCTACGTCGCCATCGCGGGCCTCGACGTACTGAAGGATCAGCCGCAGGTACAGCTCGCTGTCGATCCACTCGTCGGCGTTCTCGCCGTTGTCCGGCGGGTGGCTGTCCAAGAAGTCGGGATCGACGAGGGAGAGCAGCAGGTCCTTGCTGATGGTGCCGTTGTGCCCCAGCAGCCAGTGGCGGCCCATGAGCTCCAGGTGGAAGGGGTGGGGATCCGGGAGGTGGCAGAGCCCCGACGAGCATGCGCGCACGTGGGCCACCGCGACCGTCGGCGAGTCCGCAGCGGCCTGGGCCACCGCATCGTCGAAGAAGGCGTCTTCGTAGGCGGGTGCTTCGCCGCGGTGGATCACGGCTTCGTCGTCGTCCGGAGTCCACCAGCCCAGCCCCCAACCGTTGTCGTTGCTCTCGCCCAGGTTCTTGATGGAGTCGGGCAGGTCCACGAGGTGGGCTCGCAGGACCGCGCCCGGAACGTCGGGGGCCGTGACGGCCCAGAGACGGCACTCGTGGGCGGGTTGCTCGACCGATGTGGTGGCTGACAGCAGTCCAGGAGGCCCGGAGTAGGCCTGGCTCGAGGCTTCGGTCCTCTCCAGGCTGCCCAGGCCCAGTTGGCGAGGTTCCGCGTCCGGCCAGACCGAGCGCATGCAGGCATAGGCGGGGCCGGTGTAGCCCTCGAGGTCGGCATCCGCGTCCGTGTCCGCGCCCGCGTCCGCGTCCGCGTCCGTGTCGGCGTCGCTGTCGGAGTCCGTGTCCGCTTCGGTGTCGTCCACCAAGGGCCGGGCGGTGTCGCGCAGGGAGGGGCCGCTCGGGCGGAAGGCGGGGCCCTGCGCGGGCTGGCAGGCCATCGACGTCAGCAGCAGGGGGATGGTGCTCCTGGGAATCATGCTCGAGTCTCGGCACTCCTCACTCCGAGTATAGGAGCGCGCTGGTCGGCTGTCGCGAGGCTCCGGTGGTGTTCAGTCCGCCGCCTGCCGTCGTTCCCCCCAGCGTGAAGTCGCCCAGGTGGTAGACGACGTCCTCGTCTCGGACTCTGGCGTTCCAACGCTCGGCCAGCTCCCGGTCCATCGACCGGGCGTCGGTGAAGGGGCGCTCGCAGTAGCGGATGGAGAGGCGTCGTCGTCGGACGTGAACGTGGGATCCTCGGAGCTTCACTCTCCCAGCCCCAGCACCCAGGCGGCTCCCGCTCCGGCCGCACCGTCTTCGTGGCCGGGGAGCCCCATGAACAGGTCGGGTAGGCCGTCTCCATCGTGATCTCCGGCCGGGGCGAGGGCCGCTCCGGCTTGGCTGCCGGCTTCCCCGCGCAGCCCCAGGTCCGCATCACCCAGGCTCACCGATCCCGCGCTCGGCTGCAGCAGAAGGAAGACCCTGCCCTCGTCGTCATCGTCGCCGTCGGCACCGGGAGCCCCGACCAGGACGTCGTCCCGCCCGTCGCCGTCGGTGTCGCCAGGTCCCCCAACCGCCCAACCGGCATGATCCCCCGTCCGCTCGCCGTGGAACGTCGCGTCGGCTTCATCGGTCCCTTCCAGCGCCAGCCACGACTCGCGGGCGCGACCGCGGAACAGCCAGGCCGCGCCGGTGTTGCTGCCGAGCCCGTCGTGGCCATACCCTCCCACCAGCAGGTCCGGGTACCCATCCCCGTCCGTGTCGCCCGCCGCGGCCAGGGCCCACCCCAGGTGGTCGAGCTCGTCCTCCCCCGGGATCCCCACGTCGGCCTCGGAGAGTTCGCGCAGCCCCGAGACGGGGCCGAAGAATAGGTAGGCTCCACCACCGCTGTCCTCCCCGCGGGCGCCCACCACCAGGTCCGACAGCCCGTCGCCGTCCAGGTCACCGGGGCCCAGCACCGCGCAGCCGGCGAAGTCGCGCTCCTGGCCACCGTGGATGACGGCACTGGCCTCCGACAGAGACGCAGGCGGGTGTACGCCGCCGGCGAGCAGGTAGGCGGCCCCCGCGTCGGACACGGTGTCCTGCCAGCCGCGGGCTCCCAGGAGCAGGTCATCGAAGCCATCGCCATCGGTGTCTCCGGCGCCGGCCACGGCATAGCCGAGGTAGTCGCCTGCTCGCTCGCCTTCGAGCAGCCAGTCCGCCTCGTCCAGCTGGCGATCGTCGAGGACTGGACCCAGCAGCAGCGCCGCTTGGCCTGCGCCGTCCGCTTCGAGCCAGGCCCCCACCACGAGATCTCCCTGGCCGTCGCCGTTCACGTCTCCGGCGTCCGCCACCGCGGCGCCCGCCTGACCGGTGGAGGTCCGGCCCGAGAGGCGGGCGAGGGCGGCGCTCGGCAGCTCCGTCTCGGCGGCGATCGGGCTCGACACCAGCCAGGCGGCCCCCATGCCAGGGCTGCCCAGCAACAGGTCGGGCCGGCCGTCGCCGTCTTGGTCGTCCACGAGGGCGAGCGCGCTGGCCAGCTCTCCACCACCCGTGGTGCCGAGCACCGCGGTGCCGTGCTCGGCGAGGGGCGAGACGTCTGCGTAGCCGTCGCAGTCGCTGTCCGCGCCGTCCTGCCAGTCCAGGGGCCCGGGGTAGACCGAGGGATCGTCGTCGTCGCAGTCCCTGCCCCCCGTTCCCTCCCAGTCCCAGCCGTCCCCGTCCGCGTCGTGGTCGCTTTGTCGGTCGCAGTCGCCATCCACTCCGTCGTACCAGGTCTCCTCCGCACCCGGAAACACCGAGGCGTCGCCGTCGTCGCAGTCGGTGTTGTCGTCTACCCAGCCCTCGGGTTGTTCGCAGTGCTGGGTGCGCACCAAGGGATCGCCGTACCCATCGCCGTCGCTGTCGGCCCACCAGGTGAGGCTGTCCGCGAAGTCTTCGTCGATCTCGCCGTCGCAGTCGTTGTCCTTTCCGTCGCAGATCTCCGAGGCGTCGGGGTTGATCTCGCGGTCGCCGTCGTCGCAGTCCGCTCGACCGTACCAGCCGTCCACGTCCCAGTCCTTGGGGCCGGTGTCCCTCGGCTGCTCCGTGGGGCAGCCCATGGCCAGCAGCAGCAGCAGCAGCAGCAGTGGGATGGATCTCATTTGGTGATCATCGCGCAAGAACCACCCGGACGCCAAGGGGTCAGCCCTCCGCGACCACCTCGGCCCAGGTCTGCTCGAACTCGATGACGGCTTGCTCCTGCTCCTCGGTCTCGATGGAGCCGGGCCGAGCTTGACGGATCTCGTCGATGGCCTGCTGGCCCGTGCGGCCCGATGCTACCAGGTAGGCTGCCAGCATGGTGCCCGTGCGGCCGTTGCCCGCGTAGCAGTGTGTGGCCACCGGACGGTCCGCCGCCATGGCGTCGTTGGCCTCGCGCACGTACTTCACCATCTGCTTTTGGGTGGGCGCCGTGTAGTCCTCGACGGGCAGGTGGAGCATCTGGAGGTCGTGGGCCGCCAGCTCGTCTTCGGGCAGCGGATCTTCGGTCAGGGTGATCACCAGACGCACGCCCAGGCTGTCCAGCGCGGTGAGGTCGTCCTCGAGTGGCTGGTAGACCCCGGGCTTGGCCATGCCCGCCAGCTTGTCGGGTACCAGCCAGGAGAAGTTGTGGATGTCTTGGTTCACGGTGGTTTCCTGGGGGGTGGGCGACAGGCTTCCCGCCGGGAAGCAGCCCGGGATCAGGGTGAGCAGTGGGAGGTGGGCGATGCGCATCGGCACTAGCGGGCGACCCAGCTGGCCCAGGTCTGGAGCAGGTCTTGGCTGGAGTACTCCGGGTGTGGCGAGGACAGCACGACGCGTCCGTCGAGGTAGCTACCCGCCAGCAGCGCGGGCTGGCCGTTGACCTGGTTGTCGGTGAGGCCTTCCTCGAGATCCTGGGTGAAGCGTAGCAACACCAGGCTGTCGTCTTGGGTCTCGAAGTACGGCCCACCGGCGTAGGTGATGGTGGTGGTCTCGCCCTCGGCCAGCATCGGGAGGATCTGGTGGCTCTGGGCGACTTCCCAGTCGAAGCGCTCGCTGTTGCCTGCGTAGTGGCTGTACCAGTCGCCCCGCTGCTGGGACGTGGCTTCCAGCAGACCTGCCGTGGTCACGGACAGCCCGTGGTCGTAGACCATGGTGGTGCCTCCAAGCAGGGCGCCGCCGCAGATGCCGATGAAGCCTCCGCCAGCGCCTACGAAGGCTCGGACGGTGTCGTCCAGGGTGGGGTCCCAGAGCAGGTCGGTCACGGCGTCCGAGCTGCCCGGGTAGACCATGAAGCGGTAGCGCTCGTCCAGCTCGTCCGCGAGCTCTTCGGACTCGTGCTGCCAGACCTGCCAACCCACGTCCTCGAGGGCCGAGACCACGTAGGGAACACCGGAGCTCGAGGTGGTGACGACGGCGACCCACCTGTCCTGGTCGGTGTCGGCATCCGTGTCGGCATCCGTGTCCGAATCGGTGTCGGCGTCGGCGTCGGCGTCGGTGTCGGTGTCTCCCTCCGCCTGGGTGTCCTGGGTTTCCGTACTGTCCTGGGTGTCGGCGGGCTGGCAGCCAGCCACGGAGCCGAGGGTCAGGGGCAGGAGGAAGGCTATGCGCATGGGGCTCGCTGAGAGGGGAGGCTGAAAGCACCTGGCCTCGATGGCACAGCATGGCCTATCATGGGGCCTCCCCGCCACGGAGGAGTTGTCATGCGACAGGTCGTTCCGAGGCCGTGCGATGCGGCTGAACCCACTCGTCGTCGCTTGTTGCAGGGGCTCGCTGCGGCCGGAGGGCTCGTCATCTCCCACGGCACCCTGTTGGCGGCCTTCAGCTTCCCTCGTGTCGCCCATGGCGGCGTCCAGCGCGCGTTCGCCGTCGTGGCAGACCTCGAGCGTTGTACGGGCTGTCGCAGCTGCGAGGCGGTCTGCTCGGCTCGCAACCACCCGGTGGAGATCGACGGCCGGCTCCTACGAGGTCTGGGCGACCCCCACCTCAGCAACATGAGGGTACACGGCTTCGTTCCCGAGGTGGACGTACCGGTCACTTGCGCCTTGTGCGCGGACGCCCCCTGCATCGCCTCCTGTCCCGTGAAGCCGGACGAGCAGGGCCGGCGCGCGCTCTACCGCCGGCCGCGGCTGCACACCGTGGTCAGCGACCCCGAGCGCTGCATCGGCTGCCGCTCCTGCGCGATGGTCTGCGCCGCCAAGCGGGGTGGCGTCATCGTGCCGAATGCCGGGACAGGTAAGCCCGAGCGTACCTGCACCCTCTGCGACGGCGAGCCGCAGTGCGTGCTCCAGTGCCCGTACGGTGCCCTCACGCTGAAGCGTGGCCCCGTGGACAGCGATCTGCACGCCCGTCCCCCCCGGGAGATCGCCGAGCGCATGATGGAGCGTTGGTACACCCTCGGCAACACGGAGGCCGAGTCATGAACATCGCTACCCCCGGCTACCACGGCGTTCTGCTGGACGTAGACCTGAGCAGCGGCAGCATCGGTCAGCGTCACGTCCCCGTGGTGGACCGAGAGGCCTACCTCGGTGGACGGGGCCTGGGTGCCCGGCTGCTCTGGGACCTGCTACCCGGGCCAGGAGTCGATCCGCTGGGTCCCGAGAACCCCTTGATGTTCCTGCCAGGGCCGATGTCAGCCTTCCCGGTGCCCTCCGCCTCGCGCACCTGCATCGTCACCAAGTCACCCTGCACCTCGCCGATCTCCTCGCCTCACGAGCACGGCTCCACCGTGAGCTACTCGAACATCGGCGGCTTCTTCGGACCCGAGATCCGCTTCGCGGGCTTCGACGGCATCTTGGTGCGGGGCCAGTCCCCCGTGCCGGTGGTGCTGGTGGTGGAAGACGACCGTGTCGAGCTTCGCGACGCGGGGGAGTGGTGGGGCATGGGCACCGACGCCTTCGACCGTGCCTTCACCGAGCACCTCGGCAGCCGTCGTTTTCGGACGGCGTACATCGGGCCTGCGGGCGAGGCGGTGTCCAGTCGGGCCGCCATCCTTCACACCGCCGCCCGTGCCGCGGGCCGGGGTGTCGGTGCGGTCATGGGCGCCAAGCGGCTCAAGGCCATCGCCGTGCGGGGCTCCAGGATGCCAACCGTGAACGACCACACGGCCTTCCTGCGCCGGCTCGAGAAAGCCCGGCGGCGCTTCGAGGGACTGGTGGGCACGCTCTACCGAGGCGTCTTGCGCCGCGGGGGCACGGCCATCTACCTGCAGCTTGCCAGCAACAACGGCATCATGGCCGTGCGCAACTACCGGGAGGGCACCTTCGAGGACGTCGGCAGTATCGCCATGAAGGCGGCCCGCGAGCAGGTCTGGGTGCGCGACTCGGCCTGCTACTGCTGCCGCCTGGCATGCAAGAAGAGCGGTGCGGTGCGGGACGGCCCCTACGCCCACGTTGTCCACGACGGCCCGGAGTACGAGACAGGCAGCATGTTCGGGGCCAACCTGATGATCGACCATCTGGGCGGCGTCCTGAAGAGCATCGCGCTCGGAGACGATCTGGGACTGGACATCGTCGCCACCGGCAACGTCATCGGCTTCCTGATGGAGGCACACGAGAAAGGACACCTGCCCAAGGGTTTCCTCGATGGGCTCGACCTGCAGTGGGGAGCCGTGGACCCCGTGCTGACCATGATCGACAAGATCGCCCGCCGTGAGGGTGTGGGCGAGGCCGCCTCCCACGGCGTGCTCGCCCTGTCCAGACAGCTGGGCGAGGTGACCGCGCCCTACGCCATCCACGTCAAGGGCCTGGAACTCGCGGCACACAACGTCCACGCCAACCCCGGCCGCGCGTTGTGCTACGCCACCGCGAACCGAGGAGCCTGCCACCTTTCGGGCGACGACAAGCACCACCAGGACTTCGTGGCTGCCGTCGACAGCACCGGGGTCTGCATGTTCGCCGTGAGCGCGGGTCGACCCATGCCGGGCATGAGCGCATCGGACAACGCCATGTTGCTCGAGGCCATCACCGGTGGCGAGTGGGACGAGGAGCGCTTCCTTCGTGTTGGCGAGCGGACCTTCAACCTCGAGCGCCTGCTCAACCTGCG
>PVBE010872488.1_pt1 | contig 11771 bp, 9 predicted proteins | sample 1631181 | NCBI WGS metagenome assembly PVBE01 (sample SAMN08397723, study PRJNA350692) | Marine metagenome, whole genome shotgun sequencing project. | isolation source: water | place: Pacific Ocean | collected 2012-04 | reverse complement strand
TAATAAAACCAGATCCTAATGAGGTTGAAGGGTCTCTTGTTTTGGCTTTGGTCTTAGAACTTATAGGGGATTTTGTTTTTAAGTCTGGAAAAAACAAAAACGCAACACTTCATTACAGAATTGCATATAATTTAAAAGGCCCGTTGGTAATATTTTTTATTATATCGGGCCTTTTGTGGTCGGTTTCTTTGTTAGATTTTGTGGTGGGGGATTTTGTTTTAGAGGGCTCTGACAGGAAGTGGTTAAAGAGTGCATTGATGACTACATGGGGTGTTTTGGTTATAGTAATTTTAACTATATCTATTTCGAGAATAACAAGTGTTTTTTTAGATTGGTACTCTCGAAAAATATTAAAAAAAACCACCACAGAATTGGATGATAAACTTATACCACCATTAAAAAGAGTTTTGCCAATTATTATTTACGTTTTGGGAGCGCTTCAGCTTCTTGGGTATTTCGGTTTTTCTATTAGTCCTATTTTAGCAGGGCTTGGAATTGGGGGTATAGCTGTTGCCCTGGCCATCCAACCTACTCTTAGTAATTTTTTTGCGGGAACATATGTTTTAACCGAAGGAGCCCTTAAAGAAGGAGATTTTATTGAAATCGAAGGAGGGATTGCGGGGTATGTTTCTTCGGTTGGGTGGAGAAGTACAAAAGTAAGAGATAGATTTAATAATTTGGTAATAATTCCAAATTCTAAAATGGCTGAAAGTGTAGTTACAAATTTTTATAGCCCGGAAACGGCTATAAATTTAATAATAACATCTGGTGTTGCTTATGAGGAAAATTTAGAAAATGTTGAAAGCGTTGTAAAAGCCACCTTGAAACAATTGTTGAATGATTCTGAAAATGTTGCCAATAATACAGAGCCACGATTTGGTTTTTCAGAATTTGGTGATTCAAATATTAATTTTTGGATTTTTATGCAGGCCAAAGATTGGCCCGCATCATTTCAATTAAAAAGTGAAATTATTAAATCTGTACATAGTAGTTTTGCCAAGAAAGGTATTACTATTAATTATCCTACCAGAAGGATAATTAAAGATTAATGAACTCACTTAAAAATAATTTATTAATAAATGTCTTTATTCCTTTTAATTATAGAGATTTTACTTATTTATGGTTGGGAGGGGTTACTGCGGGAATAACCATGTCAATGAAAATGTTAATATCTACGCAATGGCTTTATGACGAAACAGGATCTTCGATAATTGTTGGCTTGCTGGGAATAGCCCAGTTAATTCAAATGCCTGTAGTGGTTTACGGGGGTGTTATGGCAGATGTTTCGGATAGAAAAAAACTGATGATATATACTCAACTAGTTTCTTTTTTGTTATTATTGCTTTTGGCAATTCTTGCGCAAAGTGAAAGATTAATGCCATGGCATGTTTTTACGGTCATTGTTGTAACGGGAATTACTAGCATGCTTGGGAATTCTAGTCGCCCTGCAATGTTGCCAAGAGTTATTCCTAAAAAACATATTACTGAAGCAATAGGATTGTCTTCTGCGTCTTTTCAAGTTTCTTCTATAATTTCTCCTTTAATATTTTGGAAATCATTTGAATATCTTGGTCCTGCGGGAGCGTTTTATATTGCTGCTGGCATTGCGTTTGTTAGTGTTTTTTCTCCTCTTTTGATTAATGCTAGCGGTGAGGCTAAAGAAATAAAAAAAGAAAAACCAATTGATTCTATTAAAGAAGGGTATAAATTTATTGTTACTCATCCAATACTCCCCGGATTATATTTGTTAGATATTTTTGTTACAATCGTTAGTTTTTATAGAAATTTATTCCCGGTATTTTCTTTACAGCTTTATTCAAAGGGAGTTGAGGGAACAGGGTTGTTAAACGCATTCAATTCTGTTGGAACAATTTTGGGCGCAAGCATAGTTATGTATACTTCTAAATTAAAAAACAAAGGACAGATAGTTCTTTTTGCGACATTTGCTTATTCTATATTTTTGATGTTTTTTGGATTGAATCAAAATTTATATATTGGTTTAGGCCTGGTTGCTTTGTTGGGCCTTACGGATGGAGTTTCTATGGTAATGAGGCAGGCAATAGTTCAGTTAACAACACCTGATAAATTATTAGGAAGAGCAAGCAGTGCTCATAGTTTCACAGCTATGGGTGCTAATCATGTTGGGCATTTTGAAGTTGGATTATTATCTGCCTTAGTAGGAGCGGGAACAACAATGTTATTAGGTGGCATAATAGCAAGTGTTGTTACATTGTTGTTTTGGGTGTTTTATAGTTCGATAAGAAATTATAAATATAATCCAGAGTTATAGTTCTAACATGTTTGCTAATTTGTTTCTATGAAAATTGGCATCTCCATAAGCAATTTCTGCAGCTTTTGCCCTTCTAGAATAAAGTTGTATCCAATGTTCTTTGGTAAACCCAATACCTCCGTGAACTTGATGGGCAATTGAACACACCTTTGTGTGTGAATCACTTGTCCACGATTTTGCCATTGACACTTCCCTGCTTGCGTCTTGGTTGTTTGAAAGTTTCCAGGCTGCTTCGTATATTACAAACCTTGTTCCTTCAACTAAAGTAGCCATTTCCGAGCAATGTCTTTGTATTTCTCCAAAGGTACCAATTGGACGCCCAAATTGTGTTCGGGTTTTTGCGTATTCAACTGTTCCATCTAATACTTTTTCTCCAGCTCCTAACATTTCACAAGATTTTCCAACTGCCGCCATTTCAAATATTGTTTCTATTGTTTTCCATGCGTTATTTTCAGTTCCAATTAAATTTGATGAAGGTATTTGAACATTATCAAGATTAATAACAAACTGTTTGTCAGATGAAATTGTTGACAACGGGGAAATTGTAATACCTTCAGTCGTAGAAGGTATTATAAACAAAGAAATATCTCCTTCATTATTTCCTGTTCTTGCTGTAACAAGTACTAAATCTGCTATGTTTGCATTTGGAACAAACATTTTTACCCCATTCAAATTGTAAACATTGTTATTTAAAGTAGCATTTGTTTGAACTGACAAAGGAGATATTAAGTCATCCTCTTCATAAAAAGCTAAAGTGGCGATTGATTCACCAGAGATTATTTTAGGGAGAAGCTCTTCTTTTTGTTTTTCATTGCCACTTACAAATATTGGCATTCCTCCGAGAAGAACAGCTTCAAAAAGAGGTTCGGGTAATAATACTCTCCCAGCTTCTTCTAGTAATATACAAAATTCTAAAAAAGACAGCCCAAAACCACCATATTTTTCAGGAAAAGGAACACCAAGCCATCCCTGGTTAACTATTTTTTCCCAAAGTTGTTTGTTATAACCTTCATTATCAGTTTCCATTTCCCGTACATGTGTCTCTGGGCATTCGCTTGCAAAGAAATCTTTTGCTGTATTTCTTAACATTTGTTGTGTTTCGTTTAAACTTAAATCCATAATTTACTCCTATGGTTTAGGCAAGCCTAATCCTCTTGTTGCTATAATTCCTCTTTGAATTTCTGACGTTCCTGCTGCAATTGTTGCTGAAACAGTTGAGAGATATTCTTGTTCAATTTTACCTTTTAGTTTATTGTGTTTTGATTTTGGTCCAAGCTGGCCATACAAACCAAGTATTTTCATACCTAAATCAGCCACTTTTTGTTCAAGAACTGTGCCAAACAATTTTGACATTGAAGATTCTTTATTCGGGACCTCTCCCTTGCTTTGCATGTCTGCAATTTTATATGACATTCCTCTTGAAACATTAATTTCTGTATATAGTTCAGTAATTTCTTTTTTGATATTAGGGTCTTCTGATATTATTTTCCCCCCACGTTTATTTATTTTTGCGAATTCAATAAGTTCTTCTAACAAACTTAAGCAGCGTGAAGAATATTCAACTCCAGATCTTTCAAAGTCTAATAAAGTGGCACCTACGTACCATCCCCTATCGAGCTCTCCGACAAGGTTTTTTTTGGGAACTCTTACATTATCAAATGTGACCATGTTGAAATTATGCCTTCCGGCCATATCAATTATTGGGTTAACTTGGATTCCATTAGATTTCATGTCATCAATAAGTAGAAAACTTATGCCTCTGTGTTTTGGTGCATCAGGGTTAGTTCTTACTAATATAAACATTTTATCCGCCCTGTGTGCTGATGAAGTCCAAACTTTTGTGCCATTTATTACAAAATCATCTCCATCTTCAACTGCCCTTGTTTGCAGTGAAGCTAAATCAGATCCTGATTCGGGCTCAGAATACCCTTGGCACCACTGGACCTTACCTGCTGCAATGTCTGGCAAATAGTCTGTTTTTTGCTCTTCAGTTCCATGTATCATTAGTGTTGGAGCCAACATTCTAATACCAAAACCGTCTCTGCCAGGAGCTCTTGCAAGAGTCATTTCTTCAGCAAAAATTACTTGTTTCATCATAGAAGCATTCTGCCCCCCGTATTCCTTTGGCCAAGCCATTGTTAGCCAACCCTTTTTAGCTAATTTGTCCCTCATTTCTAAAGTGAATTCCCATTCATCTTCATTAGCACCTTCTTCCAGGTTGTTACCTGCAACTCCATCCCAGTTTTTAGGTAGTTCATTTTTTAAAAATTCTCTGACTTCTTGTCTGAAATCATCTTCTTCTTTAGTAAATGCAAATCTCATAATAACCTCTAGTTTTGATTTATTAGGTTGAACTTTAAAAATTCTAATGTGGAATCATGCTATATGTCAAACCTTCTTTTACTAAAGTTTGACCAATAAATATAAAAGGATTAAACTCCAAGTTATAAAAATTATTATAAGAGGAAAATATGGAACCGGATATTAATTTATTAAAAAATACCGCAGAAGGAATTCTAAACAAACATCAACTTCCTGGAATGGGAATAGGTGTGGTTTCATCTAAAGAAACCTTGTTTATTGAAGGTTTTGGTTATTCTGAAATTGAAACAAAAACTAAACATACAGAAAACACTATTCAAAGAATTGGGTCTATTACTAAAACTATGACTGCTTTGGCTGCTATGAGATTGGTTGAAAATGGCAAGTTAGATATGGAAGCAAAAGTTACTGATTTAGTTCCAAGTATTAAATTTAATAGTAATTTTAGTGCTATTAAAGTGAAGCATTTGTTTACCCATACTTCTGGCATTGGAGAAATGCCAGAAAAGAAAGACTTTAGTGCATCAGATATAAAATTATGGGGCGACACGGGTCCATTTGATATCCCTAATCATTATCCTAATGGAATTGATGTTGATTTTGAGCCAGGAACTGATTGGCATTATGCTAATCACGCTTGGGGAATATTAGGAGAAATTGTTGCAAGAGTTGAAAACGATTCTTGGCACAATGTGATTCAGAAAGTTGTTTTTGACAAGTTGGGTATGAGTAATTCTTATCCCGGAGATGATCCGATAGAAGGCATGTCAGTTGGATATCACAGAGATCTTGGGCAAGACGAGTTAGATAGAATGGAATTAATAGGAGATGAATTGAGTTATGGAAACCTTGTAGATGAAGTGAACATTAGAGGATTAAAATATGATTATGTTGGGACAGCAGCAGCAGGCTCTATAATGGCAACATTAGAAGATATGTGTACTTATTCCAAGGCGTTATTAAATAAAAGCAATGGAATAATATCTCAAGATACATTTGATTCCATGCTTGAGGTTCAATATTCCCCGGATCCTGACTTAAGTATTAAAATGGGATTAGGCTTTCAAGTTAAAAGTATTTTTGGGCATTATGCTTATGGTCATAATGGAGGTATAAGTGGTGGATGGAATACTGTAATGCTTTTGTTTCCAAAATTAGACCTTGGATTAATGATCCATTTAAATTTATCCTCAGGTTTAGTTGAAGAAATTACTGATGAAATTGTTTATGTTTTATTAGGAAAGCCTGCGATAGACATTTCCAAAACTCCTATTAATTCTGATCAAAAAAATAAAATTTTAGGCGTTTATCGCCAAAGACCAGGATTTGTAGCTAGAAGCAGGCCAATAAGAAGTTTGGGCAGAATTCAAATTATTGAAAAGGAAAATAATGTTTATATTCAATCAAGAAGAGGAGAATGGCGAGAAGCTACAAAAATATTTAAATCTGATTATGGTTCCAATATTTACGTTGTAGATGATGGAAAAATTAATCCAACATTAATTTCAATAAGCGGAGACACTTTAACTGTTGATAGATTGGCGTCCCTAGATAAAGATAATAGAGCAAAAACTTGGTAACTATTATAATGTAAATAATTGAGTTGATTATTATTTACAGTAATATTATATTTTTATGACCTAATTAAAAACCCGGGGTTTTTAAAATGTTATATTCTTCTGAAAAAAATGAAATTACTATGGTTTTAAGTGGTGATGCAATGATCACTAGGCCATTATCAGTATTTGATGAGCCTCAATTTCTTGCTTTATCTTATGTATTTAAAAAAGCTGATGTTGCGTTTACTAATTTAGAAATGTTAATGCATGATTATGGTATTTCACCAGGAATACCTGGAGGTGTTTTTGCCGCCTCAGACCCAAAAAATTTAAATGAATTAGAATGGTTTGGAATAAACATGGTGGCGTTAGCAAACAATCATTCTTGGGATTATTCTGAGGGTGGGATATTAAATCATTTGGTTAATTTGAAGAAAACAAATTTAATTTATTCTGGTATAGGGAAAAATTTAAGTGAAGCACGGGCTCCGGGGTATTTAGATACAAAAGCTGGCAGGGTTGCATTAATATCTTTAACCACTACATTCCCAGAAGCAGGAAGAGCAGTTCATCAAAGACCAGATGCCATTGGTAGGCCTGGAGTTAATCCCTTAGGTTATGAACAGATTCATAAATTACCATTAAGTAAAATTAAAGAATTAAAAAACATTTCTAAAAAAATAGGTTATGAAGAAAATAAAAAAAGTTTAAAGAAAAATCAAATAGATTTTTTAACTAAAACTTTTGAAACATCAAAAGATTATGGAATTGATATTAGAACAAATAAAAGCGATGAAGCTGAAATAATTACTTGGATAAAAGAAGCTAAAGCTATGTCAGATTATGTATTAGTTAGCATACATTGTCATGAAGATCCTTCAGGCGGGTATAGCTCTAATGGTATGCGCGAACAAACCCCTGAATTTTTAAGAGAGTTTAGTAAGAATGTTATAGATGCGATATGGCTGTATGCACGAAAAATGAATTTACATTTATTTACTTTAGCAGATTTTTTAACAGCTTCGATTCCTCTGGGATTCTTCTGGGGAAGAATTGGTAATTTTATTAATGGAGAACTCTATGGACGCGTAACAGAATCTTCTATTGGTATGTATTTCCCGAATGCAGGGGATTACCAACTAAGACATCCTTCTCAGCTTTACGAAGCATTTTTTGAGGGAATCATGCTCTTCCTAGTTATTAATTATTTCAATAGACACAATCAACTTGGATTTAATAGTGGTTTATACGTATTTGGATATGGATTCTTCCGATTTTTTATTGAATTCTTCCGTGAACCAGACGCTCATCTAGGATTTATTGTGCTCAGTCTTAGCATGGGCCAATTATTATGTATTGGAATGATGTTAGGTGGAGCATTTATCTGGTTTACCGGATATAAGCTATCAAAAGAAAATATTTAGAAACCAAAAGAAAATACAGGTTGAGTAATCGTCATACTCGCAGACTGCACTTCCCTATCATTATAAAAATTAACAATATTACGTTGTTGAGCATATAAATCCATAAAAAGAGAGTTAAGAATCACAATTTGAGAAGATAGGGAAAACTTTTCAATCTCCAGAAAGAAAACAGTATGCTCTACTCCAACCTCTTTACCAATATAAGCCCACCTATACTCCTGAATAATAAAATTATCAGATAAATAGTCTACTAGGAATATATCAATATCATCACTTTCTTTATCAGTCCCTAAATTTCCTGTTTTAAAATTAGCATTTTCTAATAATACGTTAATATCATGGGTAAATACCTGAATCAGGATTTCTGCTCTCTCTTCTTCTGACTTAAATTGTATCTCAGTATTAGAAAGAAAAAATTGATGTGCTGAGATAACACTCAATAATAATATTGAACTAATTGCTCTAAGAATAATATTCATATATTAATAAATTATTATTCTGATGTACCTGGGCCTCTTCTACGTCCTTCTGACGTATCTTCTGGTTCTGCTGCATCATCACGTACACGCTGCATTAAATTTTTACTTCCACCCCAACCAGAAGACTTAAATGTGTCAAAGCGAGTTGGTTGTACTTTTTCAGGCCAATGATTATTGTTTCTTTCTACATCAGCAATTTGAAAAAATGGATCTAATGTCATATGCTTAATAGGTTTTTCTGTTTTGAATACCTTTGTGACTTCCCCTCTATTAAATCTCCATATTTCTACTGGAATATTAATTACTTCTTTCTCTCCATCTTCATATTCAAATTCAAGGATAATTGGCATAATAATACCGCCATTATCAGAGAATTTTACAGAATAAAAATGATCATTCTCATTTACTAAATCACGCTCATCATCAGAAAGATCTTCCATAAAATCACTATAGTCTTTTTTATCTCTTTTAGTAATCTGATCCTTATCATAATTATCATAAAAATCTCGTGCTGCTGGATCACGATCTGTCACTGTTGACTCAATATCTTCCTCATCAAGCATTGCACTATAATATTGATCTTTATTGTCAGATGCTTTGTCATATGACTTCTTTTCTTTTGGATCCATTTCTAGCTGATACCAGTCAACAGACTCAATAGATAAATCAACATGATCATTGCTAAAGAACCATCCTCTCCAAAACCAGTCTAAATCTACTGCAGATGCATTCTCCATTATTCTGAAAAAGTCTGTTGGAGTTGGATGTTTAAACATCCATGTTTTAGAGTATTCTTTAAATGCATAATCAAATAATTCACGTCCCATAATTGTATCACGTAAGATATTTAAAGCAAGAGTTGGTTTTCCATAAGCATTTGCTCCAAACTGATATATGGATTCTGAATTAGTCATAATTGGCATGATATTTGATTTGTCGCCTTTCATATACTGAATGATATAATCGGTATTTTTTGAAGGATGGAATAATTCTGTATCCCATTCTCTACCTGCTATATCATCCATAAAAGAGTTTAACCCTTCATCCATCCAAGTCCATTGACGTTCATCGGAATTAACAATCATAGGGAACCAAAAATGCCCTACTTCATGAATAATAACTCCTATCAAACCTTTCTTAGTACGCTCAGAATAGGTGCCGTCTTCTTCAGGTCTATAACCATTAAAGCAAATCATTGGGTATTCCATACCCATTCTATCAATATGAGCTGAAATCGCTACTGGATAAGGATAATCAAAAGTGTATTTTGAATAAACTTCCACTGTATGTGCTACAGATTTTGTAGAATATTGACCCCATAGAGGTTCTGCTTCATTTGGGTAATATGACATTGCCATTACTGTATTTCCACCCACTTCAACACCGATAGCATCCCATATATATTTTCTTGATGTAGCAAAAGCGTAATCTCGAACATTTTCTGCTTTAAAATGCCATGTCTTTGTTTCTTCGGAGTGAGTTTTTTCATTCTCTAGCGCTTCAGAATTTGTAACAATCTTCACAGGCTCTTCAGAGGTTTTAGATTCTTCTAATCTAGTAATCTGATCTTTGGTAAGTACCTGTTGTGGATTTTGTAATACACCTGTAGCTCCCAATATATGATCTGCAGGAACAGTAATTTTCACATCATAATCTCCAAAAATTAATGTGAACTCTCCTCGACCTAAAAATTGTTTATTTTGCCATCCATATATATCATTATACATACACATGCGTGGGAAAAACTGTGCGATGGTATAAATATAATTATCATCTTCTTCAAAATATTCATATCCAGATCTTCCGCCATCTCTAATATGGTCATTAATATTATACCACCATTTTATTTTGAATTTATAAGACTGTCCTGGACGTAATGGTGTTGGTAAATCTATACGCATCATTGTTTTATTAATGATATATGGTAAATCTCTATTTAATCCATCTTTGACATGTTCAATTTTAAATCCACCATCAAAATCTCTATAGAAATTTTTCAGCGTACCTAAAGGAATAGATTCTCCTACCATTACTTTTTCACGACCACGTTGTGCTCCAAAATCTCCAGATGATTGAATTTTATAGCTGTCAGAATCCAATGCTCTGACATTCTGATCTAATTGAACCCATAGGTAATTAAGTTGATCAGGTGAATTGTTATGAAAAGTGATAGTTTCATCTCCATAAAGTATTTGTTTCTCATCATCGATGGTAAGATCCATCACATAATCTGCTTCTTGTTGCCAATAATCATGGCCTGGATAACCTGCAGCAGTTCTGTATGTATTAGGCGTGGTAATATCTTCGCTTAATTGTTTGAATTTATCCACATTTACCTGAGGATAAGCAACTGATACTGCCAATATGATAGTTATAATTTTTTTGAACATATTTAAATCTCCGTCTTAAGATAGTTTTATTAAAGTTAATAAATGTAATAACTAAATAATAATGTTGTTAGTAAAAAAAAGATGTTATTTTATACATAGCAAGGAGACATTTATGATAAAAAAAGTACTTTTTATTCAAAACAGAAAAGATATTAAGCGCTCTAATTTTTTTGATCATTGGGAAAATATACATGCGCCTCATATGGTACAAGTTTTAAAACCTCAAAAATATGTACTCACATTTTTTGAAGAAGACCTTGAAAATGGCTGTTGCGGAATGGCTGAACTCTGGTTTCATTCAGAAGAAGAATATAAAATAGCAATGGAAAGAAGAAATACAGAATTTGGTAAATCTGACAACTGGCATGATGTAGCAAAAGCATGGCCAGACCTCGATCGTTATGAATATACAGGTCGAGAAATCAAGATTGTTGACAATACATAGTATTCTATGAATCGATACATATTATTTTTTCTTATTCCTTTTTTTATCAGCTGTACAAAACAATCTTTTCAGGTGGGAGATATCTTTTTTCAAGATCTAGACTGTGGTCCACCATGTGAAGCGATTGAAGCTGTTACCTCTGGATATCAAGGCGCACAACTATCGCACTGTGCAATTATTACGCATGTAGGATCTTCTGAACATGATACTATTTTAACAGAAGCGATTGGTGAAGAAGTAACCGAAACAACATTATCTGATTTTTTAAATCGAAACAATAAGGTATTTGTAGGTCGCCTCAAAGAGGAATACCAATATATGATTCCTGATGCAATCGCACATATTCAAAACAATTTAACTGGCAAACCATATGATTATATTTTTGATATCACTGATGATACCTATTATTGCTCTGAAATTATCTATGAAGGGCTAAAAGTTGCAGATGATACACAAGAGCTATTTGCATTAAATCCTATGACGTTTAATGAGCCTGGCACTAATACTCCATTTATTCATTGGGTAGACTATTATGAAGATCTAGGACACCCTATTCCTGAAGGAGAACTAGGATTAAATCCTGGAGGTATGTCGCAATCGAAAGCTATTGATATTGTTTATGTTTATGAAAAGCCTACTGGAATGCAATAAACAAGAATTAGATTTCAGAAATAGTTTTTAAATATACACATTCTTCACAATCTGGATTTTCATCAGGCATTTTATCTTTCTGAAGACAATCATATAGATTATCAATCATGGGATCAATCCAATTTGTATCTAATTCAAATGGAACAAGTGTTCTTCTAAAATACATTTCTTGTCCTAAATGAGGCTTACTTGCATCTCCATTATAATACAT
>PVBE012050033.1_pt1 | contig 11772 bp, 8 predicted proteins | sample 1631181 | NCBI WGS metagenome assembly PVBE01 (sample SAMN08397723, study PRJNA350692) | Marine metagenome, whole genome shotgun sequencing project. | isolation source: water | place: Pacific Ocean | collected 2012-04 | reverse complement strand
TAGAGCATGATCCCGATACCCATCACGTCAGCCCGGCTGTCTCGAAGGAGCATCGGGTTGTAGTGGGGGGTCGAGGTGATGATCTCGCGCTCGTCAGCGCGAAGGGCGGGGTCGATCATGACGACCGAACCAGACGGCTTTATGATGATGTTCTCAGGCTTGAGGTCACCGTGATAGTCGAGCTGACCGTTCTTCTGGAGGCGCTTTAAGGAGCGGACCACCGTCAAGAACCAGTTCAAGCGGATGCCTTCAAGGGCGCGGACCTTCTCACGCAGCGTCTTGCCGCGGGCGTACTCCATCGCGACGACCGGGCGACCCTCGTGCTCGAAGGTCTCGATGACCTTGATGAGGTTTTGGTTCTTCGCTCGAGCGAGGATGTTGCTCTCGGCGCGGATCATGTCGTCGATCTCGTGCACGTCGAGGAAGTCGATGCGCACTCCATCCTGGCGGAAGAAGATCGCCTCAGCGGGGGTCTCGTCAGGGCTGATACCTTCGGGGCGACGCTTGTCAGTCACCTCGAGGAAGCGGGTGACGTAGCGGCCGCCGCCGGCCACGTCGCCGATCTTCAAGGCGACCTTGCGACCTTGGGAGTCTTCTGCGAGATACACGAGGGCGAAGCCACCGCGAGCGATGAACTCCGTTATGCGATAGGCGCCTAAGCGCTTGCCTACTTCGAGCCGGATCATTTTGAGTCGTTGTTGGGTGTGGAGGCGGGATCTCCTCGCCCCCCTTACTTCGGGCCGAGTGGCCGTGGGGATTGAGAGCCTTCCTGGCCCCAGGACTGGCAAATCCGGTCTGTGGGCAAAACCGGGGGTTAGAAGGGGGCAGATTTTTCCCACTCTTCCCGCTCTGGGGACGTGGCTTCGCAAGCGACTCAGGCGCGCCAGCCTCCGTGGAAGGCTAGAAACGCGGCTTAAAAGGGCTTTAAAGCGGGTTCGGACCGAACCCGGACCGCTAGCCTCAGAGGGGGCACCAGCGCAGGAGCAAGTAGGCTGCGCCGATTCCCGCACTCGAGAGGAGGATGATCCATTTCATGGTCAGCTCCCGCCGGGATCTCGTTTCACTAGCCTCAGCAGCGGCCTCGCACGAACCAACAGAGCGCAAAGAAGGCAATTGCGGAGAGAAGGATGTAGAGGAAAGGACCCATAGGCAGACCTCCACACTACCCGAATTAGCCTGTGATCGTAGAATTCTCCCCTCATGGTCAGGATCCCCGACGAACACGCGCTCGAGTGCTACAGGAAGGCTGGTCGCATCGCGTCTGAGTGCCGCGAGTGGGCACGAGGGGCGATCCGTCCTGGCGTGCACGTGCGCGAGGTCCTCGAGACGATCGAAGAGATGATCTACGAGCGCGGCGCCGCGCCCGGCTTCCCCGCCCAGTCGAGCCGCAATCACATCGCTGCCCACTACTGTTCCTCGCCGCAGGACGAGCTCCAATACGAAGAGGGTGACTGCGTCAAGGTGGACATAGGGGTCCACGTGGATGGGTACATCGGAGACACCGCTTGCTCCGTTGACCTCTCGGAGGACGGGCGCTGGACGCCCCTGATCACAGCCTCCGCTGACGCCCTGAGCGCTGCCATCGCGACCGTAGGCGAGGGGGTCCCTGTTCGTGACGTCGGCCGGGCGATCGAAAAAACGATCACCTCCGCGGGCTTCGAGCCAGTGCGCAACCTCACAGGGCACGGCCTCGATCGTTGGAAGGTGCACACCGCGCCGCAGATCCCTAACTATGGAGACGCGGGCGGCGGACGCCTAGAGGCAGGGATGATCATCGCGATCGAGCCCTTCGCATCTACAGGCCGCGGCTTCATCCGTGAGCGCGGCAAGTCCGAGGTCTTCATGATGGTGCGACCGCCGCGCAAGGCGCGGGGACTCGACCGTGACGTCTTGAAGGCGATCGAAGAGTGGCGTGGCCTGCCCGTCGCGAGGCGCTACTTCGCGGGCCTCGATGCGGAGGTCTTAGAAGACACGCTCGGACGCTTGGCGCGGCAGGGGTCGGTCATGCGCTATCCGCCGCTCGTTGAGGAGGAGGGGGTGATGGTCTCACAGACTGAGCACTCCTTGTTCCTTGGTCCTGATGGCGTAGAGATCCTCACCGCCTGATTTCGGTGCGGATCGCGCTCATAACCACCCCGCCCAGCGCGCGCTCCGGGATCGGAGACTACACCCGCCACCTCCTCCCTTACCTGCGCGAGCGCGCGGAGGTCGACCTCTTCGTGGAGGACCGACTCTGCACACCAGGGGAGGGGACGAAGCCGGTCAGCTCGATCCGCCCGCGAGAGCATCAACAGCTCCTCTACCAGCTCGGGAACGAGCGCGCCCACGCCTTCATGAGGCCGATGCTCGCCGCCTTGGGCGGGACCGTGCTGCTGCACGATTGGGTGCTCTTCGACCAGGCCGTGGCCGCCTCTCCAGAGCTCTCTAGAGGAGGTTGGCGTGGAGCCAAGGCCGCCTTGAGCGAGGGCGGCTTGCGCGCTGCGAAGACCTGGAGGTGGGCGCGCAAGCAGGGCGTCTTGGCGCTCCCTTCGCCGGTCGAGGGGGCCTGTCCCTTCGCGCATGGCTGGCATGAGCTCGAGGAGCACGGGCGCTGGTCCTCAAGGAGCGCAGGCGTGCACCTCCAGAGGTCTGATGCGACCGCGATGCGGCTCTCCTTGTTCGTGCCCGAGGGGAGGCGCTTAGAGCTCCGTTCGGGCGCGAAGCTCATAGAGCGCATCGACGCTGTGAGGGACGAGCGCTGTGAGGTGCAGGTCGACCTCGACGGCCCCTCTACGCTCTCTTTCGTCGTGACTGGCGGGGGCCCTACCCCCTTGCAGTCAGAGAACGGCGACCCTCGAGAGCTGGGGGTGTTCCTCTCAGAGCTCTGCTTTTGCCACGGGGGTGAGTGGGTCAAGGAGCCCCTCAGCTCATCTCAGCTCGTCGGCGCTGACAGCCAAGGGCTCTCAGCCGCGCGCTTCAGGCTGCCCTTCAACCGGGGGGTGGTCCGGCGAGCGGACGCCTTCCTGGTCCACTCAGACTGGATGCGAGAGCTCATCATCACAGATCGAAACGAGGCGACACCGATCGCCGTCATACCGCACGGCGTCGAGCGGCGCTGGATGGGGCGTGATCACGGAGCAGCGCGTCAGGAGCTGCCGGAGGCTTGGCGCGATGACTTCATCATCGCGAGCCTCGGCGCGCTCCAACCGCACAAGCGCATCGGCGCGCTCTTAGACGGCGTCGCGCGCGCGCGGGAGCGCGGCGTGCCGGCGCGGGTGCTGCTCATCGGGGAGGAGCGCCTTCGAGAGCTCGATCTCACAGGGGAGCTCCGCCGCCTCGACCTCGAGGAGAGCGTCCTGATCACCGGGTGGGTCGAGGAGGAGCGCGCTCATGAGCTCCTCAGCGCGGCGGATGTGTGCGTCAATCTGCGCGGGCCGACGACTGGTGGCGCGTCAGGTGGGGCGAGCCAGGCCTTCAGCGTGGGCAAAGGGGTCATCATCTCGGACCTCCCGGAGCTGAGCGCGCTCCCCTCGGGCGCGGTCTCGCGGGTCCCCAACGGAGAGGGTGAGGCGGCGGCGCTCTGTGAGCACATCGTGACCCTCGCTGGAGATCGCGCGCTCATCGAAGAGATGGAGCGCGCGGCCCGTGAGTATGTCGAAGGCACCGCCCACTGGAGCCACGTCGCCGACACGTATATCGAAGCCCTCAGCGTGTTCCCGACCCCTCGCTTCTCAAGGCGAGGGATCGTCCGGCACGCGATCTCCCAGAGCCTCGCCGAGGGCGATTAACTCAGAGAGCCGACGGTGGAGACCCGCTGCTCCACGAGCCCGTCAGCGCGCGCGTAGTAGCTCTTCGTGCAGGTCGGAGCAGCCGAGGCGGTGATCGCGTGGCTCCACCCGAGCTGCGCCTCGGCCCGGTCTCTCACAGAGGGCACCGCCTGGGTGCGCGGGTGAGAGTGCCAGACGCCGACCACCTCGAGCCCCTCAGCTCGCGCCTCGAGCTCAACCTCGCGCCAGCTGAGAGGGTCTAGCTCGTAGGCGTCCTCCTCCGGTGAGATGTTCTGTACTCGTGCGACTCGCCTGACGAGGTGTCCCTGGCTGGTCTTCGCCCCGATGAGGAGGGCGCAGGCCTCGCGCGGATGTGCCTCGGCGAGCGCGCGCTCACACTCAGCCTGCGCAGCGGGCTGCATCAAAAGGTCCGGGATCCGCCCCTCTTCGGGTGTCGCGCGCTCGTCAAGGCGACGGAGGCTACTCATCCCCACCGTCGGCCAAGCGCTTCAGCTCGTGGAGCTGGACGAGCGCCTCCATCGGCGTCAGGTGGTCCAGGTCTAGCGAATTGAGGGTCTCTTCGAGCGCGCTGGGGGTGTCAGGGACGAAGAGCCCGAGCTGCTGGGCTTGGCTGGGCCGCTGCAGGTTGGAAGGAGAGATCCCGCCGGCCTCAACCTCGAGGCTCGCGAGGATCGACTTGGCGCGATCTAAGAGGTCCTTCGGGACGCCCGCGAGGCGAGCGACGTGGATCCCATATGAGCGGTCGGTGCCGCCCTCGACGATCTTGTGCAGGAAGACGATCTCTTCCGCGCGCTCGCGGACAGAGACGCTCATGTTGCAGACACTCGGGAGCTCTTCTGCGAGGTCTGTCAGTTGGTGGTAGTGCGTCGCGAAGAGCGTTCGACAGGAGGTGTCGAGGTGCAGGTGCTCGACGATGGCCCAGGCGAGGGCGAGGCCGTCGAAGGTGCTCGTCCCGCGGCCGACCTCGTCGAGGACGACGAGAGAGCGCTCCGTAGCGTTGTTGAGGATGTTCGCGATCTCGATCATCTCGACCATGAAGGTCGAGGCGCCCCTGCCGATGTCGTCGGCGGAGCCGATGCGGGTGAAGATGCGATCGACGACGCCGACGCGGGCCGAGCCCGCCGGCACGAAGGAGCCGATCTGAGCGAGCAGGACGATGAGCGCGGTCTGACGGATCCAGGTGGACTTACCCGACATGTTGGGGCCGGTGAGGATCGAGATCATCCGCCCTTCGCGGTCCATGTGGGTGTCGTTGGGTACGAAGCTCGCGCCGTCGATGTTCAACTCAAGGACGGGGTGGCGGCCGTCTGTGATGTCGATCACGTCCGCGTCATCGATCTCAGGTTGGACGTAGCGGGCGTCGGCCGCGAGCTGAGCGAGGCCGCAGAGGGTGTCCGTTGTGGCGACGGCGCGCGCGGTGGCGAGCACGCGGCGCAGCTCATCCGCGACCTCATCGCGCAGGGCAGAGAAGAGGTCGTACTCGAGCTCCTTTGAGCGCTCCTCGGAGTTGACGACCTTGGTCTCGAACTCCTTCAGCTCAGGGGTGATGTAGCGCTCGGCGGTCTTGATCGTTTGCTTGCGCACCCACTCTTCGGGGACGCGCTCCACCTGAGCGCGCGGCACCTCGAGGAAGTAGCCGAAGACGCTGTTGAAGCCGATCTTGAGGTTGTTGATCCCCGTGCGCTCGGACTCCGTCGCCTGGAACTGGACCATCCAGCTCTTTCCGTCGCGAGCGATCGAGCGCAGCTCGTCGAGCTCTTCACTCACGCCCTCGCGGATGAGCCCGCCCTCTTTGATCGTGGGGGGGAGGTCCTCTGCGAGGGTGCGCTCGATGATCTCTACGAGATCTTCGAGGGGATCGAGCTCGCCAGCTAGGGCCTTGAGGGCTTCGGATTGGCATGTGGCGAGGGTCTCGGAGAGGGGCGCCACGGGCCTCAACGAGGAGGCGAGGCCGGCGAGGTCGCGCGCGTTGGCGCGCGCGGTGGAGATCTTGGCTGCGAGGCGCTCTAAGTCTGCGATCTCGCCGAGCTCTTCGCGGGCGCTGTCGCGGACGCTGTGCTGAGCGTGGAACTCAGCGACTCCGCCCTGGCGGTAGTGGATGGCCTCCACGTCGCGGAGGGGCGCCAAGAGCCACTCGCGCGTCATGCGACCTCCCATCGGGGTCAGGGTGCGGTCGATTGCAGAGAGGAGCGTGCCCTCCTTGCGGCCTTCTCGCTGAGTGACGACGAGCTCGAGCGTGCTGCGGGTCGCGCGGTCCAAGACGAGGTGGTCTGCGGTCTCGACCACCTCGAGGGCGTGGATGTGATCGCACGCGGTGCGCTGGGTCTCTTCGAGGTACTCGATGAGGCAGCCGGCGGCGGGGACGACGGGAGAGTCTGCTTGGATCCCGAAGCCCTCTAGAGTCTTCACGCCGAAGTGTTCAGTGAGCTTGCGAGCGGAGGTGTCTCGGTCAAAGCGCCAAGGGTCTCGCTCGGTGACGCGATGCTCGAACTCTCCAGAGAGCTCGGCGTAGAGCTCAGGGTGGCGCTCGACGAGGTCGTTCACCCAGAGGAGCTCTGCGGGTCCGACGCGTCCGAGCTCGTCCGCGATCCTCGCGGGCGCGACCTCAGAGACCCGGAAGCGTCCCGTGGAGAGGTCGACCCAAGCGATCCCTGCCGCGACCTCTGTACAAAAGAGCGCGGCGAGGAAGTTGTTCTCTCGGGCGTCGAGGACGGTCTCCTCAGTGATCGTCCCCGGCGTGACCACGCGGACGATGCCCCGGTCGACGATGCCCTTGGTCTTTTTAGGGTCAGTGAGCTGCTCACAGATGGCGACCTTGTAGCCCTTCTGAACGAGGCGGATGAGGTAGCCCTCTGCTGCTTTCACAGGGACTCCCGCCATGGCGATCGCGTCGTCGCCCTTGGAGCGTGAGGTCAGGGTGATCCCGAGCTCCTTCGACGCGAGCTTCGCGTCTTCATGGAAGAGCTCATAGAAGTCGCCCATGCGGAAGAAGAGGAGGGCGTCCGGCTGCTCCTTCTTTGCACGCCAGAACTGCTCCATCATCGGGGTCTCTTTCCCGATGTTTCGCTTGGCGGGCTTCTTGGAGTCGCCTCCGGCGACGATGGTGGTGCTTCTGGCCATGGCTCGAGGTGTTCTTCAGTGGGAGCGCCGGCCCTGCCGCTGCTCCCCCTTCAGCACACAGTGTAAGCAGCCTCCGCTAGAGTCACCACGTCGGGCTGAAGGACGCTATCCTGGGAGGCGTCATGAATCGCCTCCTCCCCGTGCTCCTCTGCCTCCTCGCATCCTGCGCCGCGCCCACCGGCGGTGCCGCAGGCAGCGACGCCGTCCTCTCAGTCCAGCCCTCTGGCCCAGAGCTCAAGGCTGAGCTGTCCTCGTTCGTCCGCAGCACAGGCAAGCAGCAGGGGAGGATGGTCGTCGGTTTGGACCTGAAGAACTCCTCGGACCGGGCGATCGACTTCGCCTGGGCCATCGAGTGGATGGACAGGGCAGGCGGGGTGCTCTCCGGCACACCTTCTGAGTGGCGCTCCCTCCGCCTCGAGTCAGGGGCGATGACCCCGATCGAGATCGAGGCGCCCCACCCGAGCGCCGCCTCCTGGCGGCTGATCACCTTGGAGATGTGAGCGCTCGCTAGCGAGCGCGCCTTGCTGTTCCCTGAGGCCTCTAAAAAATGGCCGTCTTGACCCCTCTAATGGGTGGTCTTGTGCTCTCGCAGGAATCTCCGACAAATCTGGTTCGGAGCGCCGTCGTTCCCCGCTCAGACCCTTGCGAAGGGAATGAATTGTTTGAGGAACAATCCTGAAAGTGAACCTCCGACCTCGGTCGGAGGCCAAGAGGCCTGCTTCGGTGGGCCTCTTTCTTTTATGGACCTTACGGGGTCCAAGGGAACTCGAATCCTCGGAAGAAGAGAGACGGCAGAGACCACAGAGAGATGCGTCAGCTCGGCCCCGGGTGGGGATCCGAAAGGCTGAGCGACGTCTGCCGAACGGTATCCAGCTTTGGGAGCTCATCGGTACTCTCCTCCGATGGGCTCCCTCTTCTATACCCGGGAGCCCTCCCCACTCAGGTTGGGGTCAATTGCAACATTCCATCGTTGAGGCATTCGGCAGGCGTCTTCTCTCGGCTCTGTGCGCCGTAGCCATGAGCAACAGGTAGGGGACAGCTCGTCCTCCTCACTGCAGCTCACCCAGAGGGGGAGGTGAGCTCTCGTGAGAGGGGCAGGGATGGCTTCAGGGAGGGGAAAAGGGCCACAGGGGATTGGGCCCAGGCGGCCTGCCGGGGGGCAGGCCGCCCTTTCTCCCCTCTGTGGTTCAGATTCGTGCGATTCGCGGTTCGCTCTGGACGTCTTCCCCGCTCAGGTCCATGCAGCTGGGAAGCTGCGCTGGGGATCCAACTCTTCTCGATGCCGCGAACCCGTCAGAATTCGTTCTGGCGGGTTCGCATCGTTTTGTGGGGCTGCGATCTGGGGCTCTGAGGGGGTACTCTTCCTGCGTGGCACGCTTCCTCGTAACCGGCGGGGCCGGGTTCATCGGCTCCCACATCGTCCAAGCGCTCATCTCCGGCGGAGATGAGGTCCGGGTGCTAGATGACTTCTCCTCTGGTCGTGAGGAGAACCTGGATGCGTTCTCCCCAGGTGCAGTCGGGAGCGGCGCCGCCGTGGAGCTCTTGCGCGGTGACGTCGCAGACGCCGACGTTTGCGGGCGCGCTTGTGACGGAGTGGACGGGGTCTTCCATGAGGCCGCGCTCGTCAGCGTGCCGCGGAGCGTCGAAGAGCCCGAGCGAACCTGGGAGGTGAACTCTACGGGTACGTTCAACTTGCTGGAGGCTGCGCGCAGGGCAGGCGTGGGCCGCTTTGTCTTCGCCGCCTCTTCTGCTGCCTATGGAGAGTCGGAGTCGCTCCCAAAGGTCGAGACGATGCCCGTAGACCCGCGCTCCCCTTACGCAGCCAGCAAGGTCGCTGGCGAGACCCTGCTCGCTGCCTACGGCGCCTCTTATGGAATGCGGACGGTCTCGCTCCGCTACTTCAACGTGTTCGGACCCCGTCAATTGGATGACAGCCCCTACACGGGCGTGATCGCGATCTTCGCGAGGTGTCTCTTGGAAGGGTCCCCGCCGACAATCCACGGGGACGGGGGCCAGACGCGTGACTTCACATACGTTGACAACGTCGTCGCAGCCAACCTCGCCGCCATGAAGAGAGAGGTCCCGACGGGGTCTGTCATCAACGTCGGCGGAGGGGAGCGGGTGTCCATCCTCGAGCTCTTCCGAGCCATGGCAGAGACCCTCGGTTCAGACCTAGAGCCTGTGCTTGGGGAGACCCGCACCGGCGACGTGAGGCACAGCCTGGCTGACTTACAGCGAGCAGAGCAGCTCCTAGGCCAGCGCCCAGAGGTCCCGTGGCGTGAGGGGCTGAAGAGGACCCTAGAGTGGTATCAGAGGGGCCACAGAGGCGCTTCCTAGTCTCAAGCGATCAAGAGCTTGTGTGGGTTGTGTCCCCTGAGCTTAAGGAGTAGCATTTTCGGCCTGATTCTCTGTAGTCGGGGGATCGGATAGTCCTAAAACAGGGCCAAATTAAGGCCACACCCGATCCTCGCGCGGGTATGTCAACGACCATGACCGACATCCGAAATGAGCTCAACGAGCGCTTGGGCCTCGACCAAGTTGAGTACAAGGAGAACCTCTCTAAGGAGGAGCTCTTCCACGCTGCGATCGCGAACGATCGCGGCAGGGTGCGTGAAGGGGGGCCTGATGACGAGCAAAAGGCACGGCCCACAGCGCTCGGCGTAGAGGGCCCGCTCGTCTATACGAGCGATCCGAGCTGCACCGGGCGTCCCGTCCAAGACACCTTTGGCGTCGCGTGGCCTGAGTTTGAGGACAAGGTCTGGTGGAAGCCGGACTTCAAGAGGTTTGACCCTGAGCGCTACACAGCGCTCCTCGAGCGGATCGTCGCGCACCTGAACGAGAAGCAGGCGACCCTCTACGTGAAGGACGTCTACTGCGGCTCTGACCCTGAGTACGCCGTCCCTTACCGCTTCGTCGGTGAGTTCGCGACACACGCGCTCTTCGCGCACAACATGTTCCCGAAGGGCATCGAAGGGGTCGAAGACGAGGCAGGTAAGCGCTGGCTCATGCTCAACGTGCCGAGCTTCCACTGTGACCCCGAGCGCGACGGGACAGCGAGCGCCCGCATCGTCGCTCTCGACATGAAGAACCGCATCGCGCTCGTCTGCGGTCGCGCCGACTACAGCGGCGTAGTCAAGAAGAGCATGTTCACCGTGATGAACTACCTCCTGCCGGAGATGGGGCACATGGGGATGCACTGCTCAGCGAACATCGGCGAGCGCGGAGACGCCGCGATCCTCTTTGGTCTCTCAGGGACCGGGAAGACGACGCTCTCTGCTGACCCCGATCGCGAGCTGATCGGTGACGACGAGCACGCCTGGACCGGCAACGGCGTGAGCAACCTTGAGGACGGCTGCTACGCGAAGCTCATCAACCTCGACAAAGAGGCCGAGCCGGTGATCGCCGCGGCGCTCTCCATGAAGGGCACGATCATCGAGAACGTCCCGACGCTACCGGGGAAGGCGATGGAGGAGACGGACCCACAAGACCTCGACCTCTTCGACAACTCAGTCACCGAGAACACGCGCTTCAGCTATCCGCTCGACTGCAACCCCTTCGTCGCCGAGGGCGCGCGGGGGCCTCACCCCGAGACGATCGTGTTGCTCACGGCGGACGCCTTCGGGGTCCTGCCTCCGGTGAGCATCCTCTCGCCCAAGGAGGTCATGTACCACTTCGTGAGCGGCTTCACCGCGAAGCTCGCTGGCACGGAGGTGGGCGTGACAGAGCCTAAGGCCGCCTTCAGCTCTTGCTTCGGCGCGCCCTTCATGAGTCAGAAGCCCAACGTCTACGCGGGCCTCCTCGCGAAGAAGATGGAAGAGAACGACGCGCGCTGCATCTTGCTCAACACGGGCTGGAACGGCGGCCCCTATGGGGTCGGCGCTCGGATCTCGATCCACGACACCCGCGCCCTCTTGGACGCGGCCCTGCGCGGTGACCTCCACGCTGAGGGCATGGAGTACGGGACCCACCCCGTGTTCAACCTGCGCTTCCCGACCTCTTGCCCGGGCGTCGACGCCTCGATCTTGAACCCTCGCGAGAGCTGGGAGGACAAGGAGGCCTATGACCAGGCAGCAGAGAAGCTCCTCAGCATGTTCCAAGAGAACTTCGAGAAGAGCGGCTACGGAGAGCTAGGGATTGAGCCCGTGATGTAGTCGTGTTCGCGGCGTCAGGTTACGCTGCGTCCATGAGCGAAGGTCTAGAGCACTACAAGCAGGGACTCTCTCACTTCGGCCAGAACGAGTTTGTCGAAGCCATCGAGTGTTACAAGCGCGCCCTTGAAGGGGACCCGGATTGGGTGGACGTCCTGCACGCCCTCGCGATGGCTCAGATGAACTCTGGCGAAGGAGAGGCCGCGGTCGCCACCGGAAAGAGGGTCGTCGAGCTCGACCCCAACGACGCGTTCGCGCACACGAGCCTCTCGATCTTCTACATGCGCCTCTCGAACGACGCTGAGAAGGCAGGGGATGAGGCTGAGGCGAGGCGGCTCATCGAGCTCGCCGAGAAGGAGGGCTCAGAGGCTCGCATGATCTCTTGGAAGGAAGAGCTCAAAGAGAACCCGGACGCTCCTCCGCCGGCTGCGCCCGGGAGCATGAACGTCGTTCAGTAGCTCGCGCTCAGGCGTCCTCGATGCCCAGGATCTGGCGGCCCTCTTCCGAGATCAACTGAGGGGTCCAGGCGGGCTCCCAGACGATCTCGATCTCGCACTCTTCGATCCCCTCGATCGTCTTCACGCGGCGCCTCATCACGTCTGGGATGGTCTTGGCCTCGGGGCAGGTCTGCGAGGTCAAGGTCATCGTGATGTGGCAGTCAGTCCCGTCGACCTTCACGTCGTAGACGAGACCCAGGTCGATGACGTTGACCGGGATCTCAGGGTCGAAGACTTGGC
>PVBE011920038.1_pt1 | contig 11772 bp, 1 predicted proteins | sample 1631181 | NCBI WGS metagenome assembly PVBE01 (sample SAMN08397723, study PRJNA350692) | Marine metagenome, whole genome shotgun sequencing project. | isolation source: water | place: Pacific Ocean | collected 2012-04 | reverse complement strand
TACTAATTCACTTTGAAACCGAACAGGTTGTTAGGCGGGCTATGGCAGAACACGGACTTAGCCGGGGTGATATTGCTGGGTGGGGACGCCTGACTCCACTTCCCTCCGAAGAGGTTGTGAGCGAGCTCGATGCTATTTTTAAACGTATTCACGGTATCAGTTATAGGGACATGCCCAATACACATCCTGATGCCGGGGAAATGGTTCGCGCTGTTGTCAGGCTCTTTAGGGACCAGGAGCAAAGAGGCGCCACTTTCTCGTACCTGAAAAATTACATCAGGGCAGGCGAAAACGCTATTGCCAACCGGAGGGTGTTATCGGAGCCTGTGATGTTAAGCATGGTTGAGGCTGATGAACAGTTAGGTAGATTGTTCGGACCAGAATTTACCGAGGGCCTGAGTCTTCGGAACGTCCTTCCCGAGAACCAGCCTGCACGGTACAGGCCGTTTGCGGCGGTTCAGATTAGACCAGAGGATTATCTTACCGAGGAGACGTTTGCTAAGGATGGCTGGGAGTGGTTGTTAGACGTCCAGCCCGATGGCGGGATATTCGATGAGGTATATGATTCTGCCCAGGCTGTGAATGCTCGCTGGCTAGAACTGGCCGAAGATTTTGAGGCAATGACTAACTATGCCATTGTTAGGGTTCAGGATGAAGCTGGTAGGGCAGGGTGGCGCATTGCGCAGAAGGCTATCAAGGGTGAGCCCTGGCAACAGAGCTTCCCGGACTTCGTGGTTATGTGGCTAAACCATAAGAAACCAGATAGCAGGTGGTTGCAAAAGTGGAGCCTAAAGCATATCCCTCAGGCCCGAGACGCGAGACTGGCTACAGTGCTGGGGACGAGACTTAATTCAATTAAGGGAGTTGGGGCATCTGTAGGATTAGGCGAAGACGCCCAGAAACTTCTCGCTGCGGCCCAGGATGCCTATATTCAGGTGTTGGAAACGGCCAATAATGCTGGGAATAATGTTCCTAGGCACCTCATGCAACAGGTCTCCGACCAGCTGGTGGGTGTGCAGGAGACGATGCGAAGCCGTGGCTTTGCGGAACTGGAAGAAGTAACCCTTAAACGGCAATGGACTCCTCTAGGCCCAGAGGGTGAATCGTTACCATCCAAGCGTATTACATGGGTTACGCTGGAAGACTACAATGCAATTCTGAAACACGGGCGAGGTGCAAGGAAGGGCAAGGGTCCGAAGGGCCTGAAGAAATATGAGGCGGGCTGGCGGTTTCGGGAACTTAAGGTCACTGTTGCTGGGGACGGAACCATCAAGATTGGGCAATTGCCTAAGAGCCTGGAGATGGTGCGCGAACTCAATGTAAACGCTATAAATTTTGAACCGCGTGTTTCGGTGCTTAAAAGGACACATGAAGAGATTAGGAACTTGCGTGGCCAAGGAAGGCTCTTGAAAGAGGTGGATAATGCGACGACGGAGGCCTTAAAACACGAGGCGGGTACCCCGCTGCGAGAGGCCTGGGAGACCGTGGCCACGATGTGGGGACAGGCAGAGAAAGATGCCGCCATCAAAGCGGTTGCGCTTCACGATAGGATTTTGAGCCTTGACCCGGGCTGGGCTAATAATCAGGCCCGATTGGCGGCTATGTACGAAAGCCTTTTGAGGCAGAAGACGTCGGCGCTTAGTACGGCGATTCGGAATGCCCCTGATGTGGCAGGCGATACGAGACCCGCTCATCGTCTTCCCTCTCCCTACCAGGTGAGGCAAATTACGCAACGCATTGCCGAAAACGGGCAAAGCCCTGGTCGTACCTTTAATGATGTTCGTACATGGGCGATGACGGAGATGCTACATAATTCCCGGCTGCGGATAGGTGAAGCGGTGCAGGTGAAGTGGAGCATGGTGTATATTGATGACCCTGCGGCCGCATACATTTTGCTTCCTATGAAAGGCGCCCCGGGGGGCATCTTAGAGGCACCGCTTCACCCTGATGCCGCGGAAGCCCTTAGGGCATATAAGCGTTATCTTAGGGATGGCGGGTCTGTAAAGGCCGGTAAATGGACAGACTCAAAATTGAAACAAAAGTTTGTGTTTGCCCAGGAAACTGCCACCCTTAAGGCCTACGGAGCAAAATCGGCGTCCGGCAGTTTGCACGACCATATTGTGGGCTCAGGCGGTGAGAATTTCTGGGGTCTTGACGCTGACGGTGTTGCTGAGATGATTGGCAATGACCCAGTTATGAAACTCAAAGAAAAATACCTTTCTTGGAACCCTGATGTTAAGTCATTTAATCCTCATGACCTTCGCCGTTACTATGCGGTTAAGGTGTTTATGAACGAGGGGATTGATATGGCGCGGGAGCTGCTTGGGCACCAAGAGGACCTTGTTACCATACTTCATTATCTCCAGCGGGGCGGGGTAAACGATAGGCTTCTTGGCGAAACCCTTGCCGGTGGCGGTGCAGCGTTGAGGCGGGAACTTCCCTCGCTCCAGGCCATTGAGCCTGCGCTGGATGCGCTAACGGAAAGTTATGCCGCCAGGAACCTACAGCGGGTGAAGACCCTGCAGCCGCGCTTGTTGGCCGATATGGATGACCCCAATTTTGTGGTTCGGCTTACTGAGGCCAGTCAGAATTGGGAGACCTTCCTTAAGAGCGATTCGGGGGCAGCAAAGGTGTTTAGGGCAGACAAGAACGCGGGGCTATGGTTGAAGGAATTGAGCAAGGACCACGAGCTCCATGATGGGTTAATGAGAGCGGTGGCACAGCGGGCGGAAAACGAATTGTCGGACATTGCCACGACCAGAAAAATTATAGCGATTATGTCAGAGAAGTTTGGGGATGGTGTTACCACTTCTCGGGCAGAGGTTATCCGCGGGGTTCTCGATGAGTTGGCGGACGCTATTCCGCCTCCCCCTCCGCAGGCACCGTTTATGTACATAGAACCTGATACGCAGGCCTTTCAGGGCTTCCGTCTGGTGAATAAGTGGGACCAGCCAATAGAGCATATTCCGTTTTATGTAGACGAGGCGGCGGCGAATGCGGCCCTGGACTTTTACACCTTTACCGCCAGAATCCCCGACCTATCTGTTAAGCCATTTGCGATGCAGGGCTCAGAGAGCTGGGCCTCTCTGCTTGGTAAACACTATAGTGACTGGCGTAGATGGAAGTGGACCAATTACCAGGACGATATCATTAAATTTGCTCGGGCTAATTCGGACCATCCCTATAATGAAATTCTGGCCAACATGGAAGAGTTTCAGCGCTTTAATGCCAATTTGCACCGGGCTGGCCTGACTGAGTTTCATCCGCTTATAAACACGGATGCCCCCCTTGGTTATCAGGCTTATCTAAAAGACATGCGGGCGCGGGGAACCTTCCGGATGGAAGCAGAACGACTGCCGCCTGCTCTCGTAAGGCCCGATGAGGCGTTGGTGGAACAGTTGAACGATGGGCTTCAGTTCGCGAAGAAGTGGAAGAAGAACATTCAGACGAATAAGGCGCTCTCGGCCAAAGACCCGCTGATTAAGCACGGCGATGACCTTTACGTCCTTGTTGGGCCGCGCCAGGCTTACAAGATGGTGCCTGTTGAGGAATACGAGACAGTGCTGATGCCTGTCCCCAAGGGCTGGAAAGAGAAGGTTGACCCCGAATATCGCCGGTTAAAGGGTTGGAAAGGGGAGGCCGTGGCGGATGGTGAAGGCGGCGGCATAATTTATTACGAGAAAGAAGAATACATGAAGGACCCAGCGATACGGAACCATGAAGTGGGTCATGTTCATCTGGATTCTATGCATCCTCCTGGGGCGGGCCCGGATAACAATACCGTTATAACGGAGGTTACACATACACCCATCTTCGACCGTCAGAAACGCCTGGTGAATCTGGTCGCCAGTGGGGGGGACTTCCCCTTTGAGAAGGAGTACGCCCGGATTAAGGGGTTTGAGAAATTCGAGTTCGGCCTTTTCCGGGAAGATATTGCTATGGATTTCGAGCTCTGGCTTTTGAATCCTGCCCGGGTAGACGATGAATTAAGGGGCCTGTTCGACCAGTATTTCGGGGCGATAAGGGCGAAGGGCGACACAATCCGTATGGCCTCGCGTAAATATAATATCGCTAAAGATGTGGCTGGGAGCTTTGAGGGCGTGCTAGTTTCCCATAACAGGAAGAAGTATGTACTGAGCGAGAACACCCACTTCTTTCTGGACGATGATGTGGTGTCCCCACTGGCGAAAGCGGGCCACTGGGGGACAGAGCCTCTGTTTGGGCACTCGGGTGTGGCGAAGGAGGGCCTTAATGGTTATAGGTTCCGCTATGCCATCGTAGAATTAGACGAATTGAGACCGCAATATTTGGTGGAAGGCGAGACCTTGGTGCCTAACGATGCTGTACCTTCTTGGCTTTTGAGGGAGCCCCTTGAGGACGCGGGCGATTCTTTTGAGGGCCTGAATGTGACGGCTAAGTGGTTTGTGCCAGAATGGGCTTTTGGAGCCACCGATAATCTGACGGCAGGGGTGTTGGTGGACAATAACGGCGTGGTCTTAAATGGTACTAAGAAGGTGCTTGTACACCATATTGGGTTAACAAACCCGCTTTACGATGTGCAGGGCAAGTATATGGCACATCTGTGGCAGAACTCTCTGCAGTTCGGGGAGTTTTCGCCAGAGGCCATTCAGCGGTTCAAGTATCCCGTACTGGTGCGGATGGTAGATGACAAACTAAATGAGAACAACATCCTTCGGCTTGTTGACCGCGCTAATCGGCCCAGGATGATTGGCTCCCCCGACCTTATGATTAAGGCCGCCCAGCGAGACCTGGAGTTTGTGAAGGATGCGATGCGCACCTTTGACCAGCCGCCTAGCTTGGCCCAGGTCTTTGACCCGGCAATCGGGGACGCAGAGGCCGAGGCGTTGACGGTGACGACGCAATATGTAGAAGCCTTTACTGTGGAAACCCTGTTGCGTCGGTTGAGAGAACAAACCAACATGCCCGCCAGGACGCAGCCGTCCTATATAAATCAGTCTGGCATTCTCAGTCAGGAGTTTCGGGACCGCGTGGCCCGTGCGTTGTTGCTTGATATGTTTGGGCCAGACAAGGCGCAAGAGGCCTTCGAGTTAGCTGACCTTTACATACGTACCCCCGACCATCGGGTTAAGAACCTGGTTGATGCTGTGCTGGAAAATTACCCCAAGATGATGGAGTTGCGACGTTCCCTGGATGTGGACCCGAAACTGGCTGCGGCAGGGTTTGATTTTATGGCGGATATCCTGGATGCGGCCGACGCAATGCATTTATCGCGCCTTTATTATCCAGAGGGCGAAATATTGGAGGCTATCAGGAGGATGGCGAGTAAGGCCGATACTGACGGGAGATATTACCTGATGGCGCTTGCGGAAAGTGAGAAAATGCAGGGTCTCGCTCGCCTGGGGGCGCAGGCTGGAGAGAGGGACGCCAAGATTTTGAAGGATATCATGTCGGAATACCTGGATAGGGTAAATAGTCTTGAGGGCGCCCATGCGTCCCCAGAGGAGATGTTAAGAAATGTCACCCAAGAATTCGCAGAAGCAATCGCAAGAGCAGAAACCACCGCTGGAAGAACCTTCAGCGAAGGCGCAGGGAGTTCCGCCCGAGGATGGAGTGAAGAACGCGCTAGACGTCTCCAAGGAACTTCCACCAGTACCGCCGATAGTGTCCCGGTGGAGGGACTCGGACCCGCTGCTAAAGGACTACCTGAGAACTTCACGGTTGAAGAGCTAGAATATATCGCGAGTTGGCATGGCATGACGCATGATTATGCGTCTGCTCATGCTGGACTTTCCCTGGATTTTAGTCCTGACTTGGTTGAGTGGGGCCAGAAACAAGGTAAGACCATCAGGGCGGTTGCGAAATTGCCGGGCGTGGGACAGAAGAAAATCGGTACCCTGTTCATGGAAGACGTGGGCAAGATTTGGCAATCGCCAGGTGAGTTCCATGGCGCTGCCTTGTCTGGGCCCGGTGGTGTCCATGAGTGGATAACCAAAATGTTTGATGAGATTGCGCCACGGCGCAGGATAGCAACTGGTGAGGGTGTGCTTGACTGGACGATGGCGGACTTGGCCAAGCAGCCCTCCGACTTTATTGCAAATACGTTCAGGACCTGGCTAGAGAAAGGTGCCCACGAAGCCAGGAACAGCATGGACAACACCGAAAAAGCAGCCTATTTCTTAGTGAAGAACTTGCTTGACACGGTGGTGCCTGACGTGCTGGGTTCTACACTTGTGGGGACAGGGGCCGGTGCGAGGATGGTGCCAGCCTACGAGAAAATTCGGTTGCTCTTGCGTTCCGTTGACGAGGTGCTACTTAATGGTGGTGTCCTGAAGGATGTTCCGCTGGGTGTATACAGGGAGGTTGCCGGGTCGGGTGGCTTTATGTATACCACAAAGGGCCTCGCGTTGAGGGATAAAATATGGCAACTTTACATCTCTGGCCAGCAGGCAAACAAATGGGGTAAGCTCGCGACCACGGGCGTGAACCTGCCAAGCGAGCAACTTAAAGTGATTGCACGGCAGCTGAATGATATAGCCTACCTTAGGTGGAACGGGCTTGCTCTTGATGCGCTCAAACAGAAGCCTGCTAGTGGTGCACCGAGTAAACCGTTGTTTGGCCAGGGTAAGGTCTTTCACCCCAAGCGCAGTAAACATGCCGATAAACCAGCGCAGGGGGCGGGTATCTTGATGAACCTTGTTTTAGAAGATATGGGTTTGGCGCTGGGCGGGGATGACCAGTTCAAGCTCCTCGAGATGATTATCGAGATGCCCAGCTTTGGCGTAGAGCCCAGGATACAAACTCAGGGCCACCGCCTCCTTAAAATGAACGACTTCCATTATGCTGACCTTATTGACAGGGCATTCGGGGCAAAAAGGATTGACATATCCGAGTTTACTCCGGTCCAACTTCTTGAGGCTACGGGAAACAATTTCGCGACACCAGAGGATGCAATAGAGGCCATCAACAAGCTGTTGGCCATGCATCATGAGGAGATGATGAGCTTTGGTTATCAAGAACTGGGTCCAGATGCCCTGAAGAATGGCCTATCCTTTTTGGGGAAACACGCCCCTGAATATACCGTGGAGAGTGTGCCAGAGTTCCTCTTGTTGGAAGCAAAGACAATGGTGAGACAGGGCAAGATGACGAAGCAGGCCAACCAGGCCATATGGAAGAAGGCCGGTGTTCCCCACTATGGGGAGCACAGTCTTGGTCAGTACCACAACCGCAGGAGCCCATACTGGACGCCGTCTGCTTCAGAGTCGTCACAGAACTATGCTTACCTTGAATACCTTCATTACCAGAGGATGGTGGACGAATGGCGTTATGCCCTTCTAGGTGACCCGGGACATCCCGGTCGGGGTACCCTGGGTCTCGTTGATGAAGTGGACCAGGCCACGCGTGAACAGTTATTCGGCGCCCTGTTTAACGAGGGTGGGGTCCGGGATGACCTCAGGGCTATAAGGCACACCGCTATGTACGGTACTAGAGCACCCGGAGCTCTTAAAGGCGTCCTTCAACCCGGCGCGGCTGCGGATTTAGTCGAGAAGAGTGCCGATGATATTTTCCGGACAAACTATAGGGACTGGGAAAATACGCTGGGTGTAGACGCCGATGACCTCGCTGACTTTGATGCGGCGACGCAGGGAACGCTTGAGAGACAACTCAGAAAGGTTTATGACTGGGCGGTTAGCCAATTGCCAGACCAGAACCCGGATGATGTGGTTGCGGCCTGGAAGGCAAGGTATGAGGCGTGGCGCAAATTTGCAGGCGAGGGACCTGCGAAGTATTGGGACTGGAAGGGCTTGCGGAAGAATATAATTACTCGTGAGGGCCTCGGGTCCCTGCGTGCTATGACTGACCAGCTTACGCCTGAAGAGCTGGCGGCTCTTGCTCCGGGGTACTTTAATTGGGGTTACCAGGTTCCCTTTATGGGGCGCAAGGGCATCGTGCTGGGTAACCTGAAGCCGCGGAAGGTCACAGGTGCGCTGGATACTGTAGGCGACGCCATGGTGGACTATTCCACTAACATGAATCTTGACATGATAATGAAGAACCTTTTCCCCTTCTGGCTGTTCCCGACCAGGTCATTGAAGTTCTGGGCCGGTGAATTGGCCGCGAGACCGAAGATATTGTCTACGTGGGCGGGTATCCAGGGGTTATCGGAGCGTATGTCCCACGATGCGGGTGCCATTGATACCAGGGGTCACCAGCTTCCCAGGATGAGGGGCAACCTTAACCTGAAGGGCACAAGCTGGTGGTTCAATCCTACTAGTGCGTATTCTTTCTCGCAGGCCGTCCCTAATTTCCGTAGTGTTTATGGTGAGGTGGACCCGGAGTCCCCGATTCTGAAGCGTATGACGGCCTATTTATATTCCTATGGGCCACAGGCTGGCTTCCACCTTGCACCCTGGTTAACCATTCCGTTCCATCGTATGGAGTGGCTGGACGAAAATAACTTCCCGAAACGCTCTCTCTTTGGCCAGGCTGACCTGATGCCGGAGTGGGGCCAGCGGTGGTTACTGAAGAAGGCACAGGACTCCTTCTGGTTCACCGATAATCCGAATGCGACCTGGACACCACAGGTGAGCTGGAAGGATTTTCTTCTTGAGCGGCAGGTCCTAGCCAATCTAGCCGCAGAGATTCAGCCACTTCACGAGCTGGATAAACTGGCTGTTGTGAAGGAGGCAGAGGTTTCGATTATGACCCGTGCGGGCGCGAGGTGGGAACGGGCGCGTCTTGACCTTGAGGGGTCGGAATACTTTGCCCGGGTTGTGGGTTACCTTTCTGGTATGTACGGGAAGCAATTCCACAAGGGCGAGAAAGAGCTCTATGCGGCCCGAGACGAGGCCAGCCGATTACGTAGACAGATAGCACTGGACGCAGACTATGAGGACTTTTATAAGGACTATCGCTATAACACTTCGGATGGCCTGAAGTATGGCCTTTACAGAAACATTAGTTGGGTAACGAATGATGATGGCGAACAGCTATTTGGCAAAGAAAGGTGGGAAGAGGTATCGAAAAACATTTCCTATGGCCAACAAATTTCAGCGAAACTGGCGGCTATGGGCGGTAACCGGAGGATGCTAGAGATTAGGCTGGCCAACTTGCCTGTGGGTGCACCTTATCAGGCTAAGGAGGAGGCTTATGACGATTACGATGTGAACCGGGTAGAGATACTTAAGCAATACCCCGATGTGGTTTATCCCTGGGGCCCCTACAACAAGAACGATGAGACCGTTCGCGAACACATTACAGACAAGTGGATGGGGATTCTTTCTGAGAAGAGGCCCGCAAACTGGAACAGGGAAGAGCAGAATTGGGACCAGTACCAGACGAGCATCCTGGAGTGGGAGTCCGAAATACCAAAGATTGCCGTGGGTTCACTAGATACCCTGCTGGTTGAGCTGGCTGGCGAGAAACTCTTTGAACCCATGAAGGACCACCGGGGCCAACCTATTCTTGATGCGAATGGTGAAGAGGTGGACCGGATTATGCAGGTTTATGGTTCCAGGGAGCAGCTGAAGGCGGAACTTCTAGCTATGGCCAGTGGTGGAGCATGGAATACCTGGGATATAGAGAATGATGACCTGTTTGATGCCCTCAATCGGGTTAGGATGGATAACTACGAGTCGGGGCTTTATGATGCCTTGGGTAGCGGTACTGATGATGAGGCTACTGGCTCCGTTGCAAAAGTTATTGAGCGGGAATATGACGCCAAGTTCCCTGGCGGGCCGACTGCAGAGCAGTTGAGGGGTTGGATAAGAGAGCAATACGGCGATAAGTGGACGGACGAAGAGATTGGCCAACACATTTATGGCACCGGTGTACTCGATAGAGAGGAAAGGCGCGAGATGCAGGCAACAGAACGCCAGCAACGGGCCAATGAGATTTTCAAAATTTATGGTTGGGCAGGGCCCCGTGGTGCAAAGCAAGCCCTTTATGATGCACTACCATCAGATGTAGCGGATGTGTTGCGGGACTTTGTAGACCCCAGCAGGAAGAGAACCGAGAGTGCCAGGGGCCTTTACAACTATTGGTCAGAGGACTTCTTCACAAACTTTTACAATGCTGTGTATACGGCGGCCATTGACCTCGGTCTTACTGAGCCGACTGACGACGAATTAAAGCAATGGGTATTGGCAGAGGAGCTAAACGAGAAGTTCAAGGGTTACAGGGAAGACAAATATGGGCCGAACTGGTCTGAGTTGAACGACCTGTATGTGAATAAGGATAATGCGGATAGGCTGGAATTCCGGAATGAGTACCCTGACCTTTACGCTAGGCTTAAGGCTGGCTGGAATATGAAGGATGCTTTTGGCAAGGCGCACCCGGGATGGCAGAAGTTCTTTGACCCGGACGCTTATTTTGGTACGGAACCCGTGAAGGGCCTGGGTGGAGGTGGGGGTAGTGCTTCTGTCTCATCTGTCTTCACATCGGGTGGTAAGAACTGGAGACATGTGGTTGGCCCCGGCTATTATAGGAATGATTACAGGGGTGTTAGCCTTAAAGAGGTGATTAGTGGGCTGGACCGGCCTCAGATTCCGGCGCAGTGGCCCAATCTGGTCGTGTCACGGCTTGCTTTACAGGAAATACTTAGTGGCAAGGTGAGTGACAGTACCGTTGAGTATCTGAAAGCCTTACATCAGAAGGCAGACCCGTATAACTCATATGAATCATTCCTGGACCGGCTGCGTGTCCTGGCAAAGACTACCTATGGTGATATTGCGGGTAACTATGTACCGCAATGGCCTTGGGAAGAGGGATATGAATCTGCCTGATGGCTTGCCTAACACGGGAAATTCTTGTATAATGTTCACTGTATGAACAGTAGGGCTTTAACAACTAAATAGGAGGGCGATATGCCTACAGAATCGACTCAACAAACCACCGAGAGTCCTGCCCGGGGTGTCAACTACATGGCCCCGCGGGGAGCACAATCGGGGGAGGGGAATCCTGCCGTTAACCCGGGAGCATCCCCTGCAGTAGACCCGGCGCAACGAAGCCCCGCATCTACTGAAGAGCCACAGTCTGACCCAGCTACGGACGCGGCGCGTCTGCAGACCCAGGTTCGCCAGATGCAAACTCAGCTTGAAAGAGCGAGGACCCAGCTTTCTGCTTCTGACCGCGCTTTGCGCGAGCGCGAGCAACAATGGAATGAAGAACGCGAGGAACTTTCTAATACGGTTGAGCAGGCGCAAATGGCGGATATGAGTGACTCCGAGAGGACGGTTTATGAGCGGGATGTGTACCGCAGAAGAGCGGAAGAAGCTCAGACCCAACTCGCGGATGTCTCTTACAGGGCAGAATATGCAGATGCAATGCAACAGTGGCGGGCGTATTACCAACAAATGGGTGTTCCGATGAACGTGTTAGATAATTCGTCCATTGAGAATATGCAGCATTCGGCTTTACGTTTCACGAATTCCCAGCTGCAGGCTGCGCGGCGGCAAGCACCACCGGCTCAGACCGGAGAAGCGCCGCAACAGCCACAGGCAAACCCGAGGATGCAGCCTCCGCCGGTTACCAGTGCGGTACCGCAAGGGGCAACCCCGGGACGAAGTAGATGGAATGACATTCCTTACGAGGAATGGGATGCCATGTACAAAAAGGCAGAGAGAGGGCAAATTTCGCCCGACCAACTGCCACAATAAAAACAGAATGAGGTAAACAGATATGGCTACTCAGACACAAACTACTCTGAGTGATACAGTAAAAACCCAATATCTACGACGACTGCTGATGCGTGCAGTGCCTCGCTTGATTCATGGCCGCTGGGGAGAGCGGGCC
>PVBE010808294.1_pt1 | contig 11775 bp, 17 predicted proteins | sample 1631181 | NCBI WGS metagenome assembly PVBE01 (sample SAMN08397723, study PRJNA350692) | Marine metagenome, whole genome shotgun sequencing project. | isolation source: water | place: Pacific Ocean | collected 2012-04 | reverse complement strand
TTTCCATGATCAGCTGTAATCAACATAGTTCCATTTACTTTCACTGCGGCATTTAATATTTTTCCTAAGCAATCATCCAGGGTTTCAATAGCTTTAATAGTTGCCGCAAGGTTTCCTGTGTGTCCAACCATATCAGCATTTGCAAAATTGCAAATTATTAAATGATAGTTATTCAAACGTTCTATAAGCTCTTTGGTTATTTGGTGGGCACTCATTTCGGGTAATAAATCATAGGTAACGACATTTGGAGAAGGTACTACTTTTCTATCTTCTTTTTGAAAAGGGGATTCTAACCCACCATTAAAAAAATATGTTACATGAGCATACTTTTCGGTTTCAGCAATTCTCAGTTGTTTTAATCCAAGCTCACTGATAGTTTCCCCAAGAGTGTTATGTAATTCAATAGGTGGGAATAATGCTTGGCAATTGAAAGTGCTGTCATACTCGGTCATGGTAATAAATTCATGTAGATCTAAAAATGGACGTTCAAACTCAGAAAAATTAGGATTGATAAATGCATTAGTTAATTGTCTTGCTCTATCCCCTCTAAAATTCATAAAAACTACAATGTCTTGATTAGATATTAATTCTGGTTCTAAAGTGCAGTGAGTAGGTTTAACAAATTCATCAGTTTCGTCTCTTGCATAAGCAAGCTCTAATGCAGTGATAGGATCGCTAGAGACAAAGCCACTGTTGGTAGTTAATAGATTATAAGCTTTAGCGGTTCTATCCCAATGGTTGTCGCGGTCCATCGCATAAAATCTGCCGCAAATTGATGCTATCTTCATATTCTCTGATAAATTAGATATTAATTTTTTTAATGATTGTTTAGCGGATTTTGGTGGGGTATCTCTACCGTCTAAAAAGGCATGAATATTAATGGTACTATTGTATTGCTTGGCATAATTTATAAAAGTATTGAAATGATCTTCATGAGAATGTACACCTCCATCAGATAAGAGACCAATTAAATGAATTTTTTTGTTACTGGAGAAAATTTCTGCTAATTCTGATATATCCTTCAGCTGGTTGTTATCGATAGAGTTATTAATTCTGGTGAGAGGTTGCAGCAAAATTCTGCCGGCGCTTATATGCATATGTCCTACTTCAGAGTTTCCGATTTGCCTATCTGGCAATCCTACGGCTTTTCCGGAGCAGTCAACCAAGGTATGGGGGAAGTTTGCTAACATACTATCCCAGTTAGGAGTGTTGGCAAGTGCTATAGCATTATCTTCACTGGATTCGTTGTATCCAAAACCATCTAAAATGGTTAGTACGAATGGCCCTTTTGTCATGGTATTTCCTCGATCTGGTAAGCAGTATATGGCATAGTCAGCAAAATCTATAGTGTTTGGTTTCTTGATGACTATTAGGATATAATGGACTATATTTTTAATGATGTGTAGAGGCAGAGAATGGAACATGTTTTAGAATTTTTGGTTGAGCACTGGGCTTTAACGGGCACGTTTGTGCTTTTGCTGCTCTGGTTGTCTCAGGTTAGCACAGGGAAGGTTGTTAAAGGGGTTGAAATGCTGACACCAGGTGAATGTATTCAAAAAATAAACAAAGAACAGGGTGTTTTAATAGATATTAGAGACGAGTCAAAGTTTGGGCAAGGACATATTGTTAATTCCATCAATATGCAGCTATCATTACTAGAGTCAGATACAAAGAAATTACAAAAATACAAAACAAAGCCAATCATAATGGTTTGTCAACTTGGCCAACCTGCTGTAAAAGCGGCAAAAATTATGAAGGATAATGGTTTTGAAACAGTTTTTTGTTTAAAAGGTGGCATTCAAGCATGGGTTGCTGATGAATTGCCTTTAGTACAATCTTAATAAGGAGTAGAAATGGTAAAAGAAACAAATGAACAAAAGCGTCAATTTATAATACAAAGATTTTATATCCAAGATTTATCATTTGAGGCACCTAATTCCCCTAAAATTTTTACTGCTGATTGGAAACCGGATATGAATTTGGATGTGCATATTGATTCATCGCATTTAGAAGAGGACAATTATGAAGTTATAGTTCATTTACTTATTAAAGTGCAGTCTGAAGAACAAGTTGCATTTTTAGTGGATGTTAAGCAAGCCGGAATATTTAGTATTATTGGATTTGAAAAGGATGAGCTGCAACATACATTAGAATGCTTTTGTGCTACAACCTTATATCCATACGCCAGGGAAGTTGTTACTGATTTGGTGATGAAGGGAGGGTTTCCTCAATTGTTACTACCGCCGGTAAATTTTGAGTCTATTTTTGAAAATAAACAACAAGCAAAAAAAGAGTCTGAAAAAGAGTCAACTGTCGCTCACTAAGTTATTGGAAATCATTTTGTTTCCATGCCTCATATATTTGAATAGCAACGCTATTTGATAGATTTATACTTCGAGAACCATCAAGCATAGGGACTCGAAGTATATTGCCTGTGTCAATAGAATCTAAAACTTTTTGGGGTAGACCCCTAGTTTCAGGGCCAAACAAAAAAGCGTCGTTTTTTTGATAACTAGGTTTTGTAAAATTGGTACTTCCTTTTGTTGATAGAGCATAAAGCTTATTAATGGAAATATCATTTAAACAAGCTTCTAAATTAATGTGAGAAAATACATTCTCAACTTTTTTATAATCAAGAGATGCGCGTTTCAATTGTTTGTCATCTAAAAAGAATCCTAGCGGTTTAATTAGATGCAAAAAGCAGCCTGTGTTGGCACAAAGTCTAATTATATTACCAGTGTTAGGAGGAATTTCAGGTTGATATAATATGATGTGAAACATTATTATTCTACGTAATTGTCGTCTTCTTCGTCAGTATCTTCAATGATATTAGCTTTTACTAACTGATTTTTTCTATATTGAAGATATGCGTTTCTTACAAAGAGATATTCATCAACAGCTGCAGCATTAGCTATCCTATCGGCACCTAGTAATCTATAGCGCAAATCAACTAATTGCATGCCATACAATGTATTTCTCAAATACAATGGTTTTGTATGAGGCATGACGTTAAATATGTTGTAGTCAAAGATAAATCCGGATGCATCTCTTACGGTTGAAGGACCAAAAATTGGTATAACAAAATATGGAGAATCAATATCACCCCATATTGCAAGAGTTTTACCAAAATCTTGTTCTTGTTTTGGCAATCCAACATGTTTTGCTACATCAAATAGTCCTGCGACTCCAACTGTGGAATTTAGAATGAGTCTCCATGTTGATGAAATAAAATCAAGAAATTTCCCTTGTAGTAAATCATTGGCCATAACGGAGGTTTCATAGATATTATCAAACACATTGCTGACGCCAGTTTTTACAGGCGAGGGGATGAACTTATTATAGGCAACGGCAACAGGTTGCATGGCTACTTTATCGACAACTTTGTTAAATTTGAACATTGCTCTATTATATTTCTCATAAGGATCTTGTGGGCTATCTGGATTATGATGGATGCTACAACCTTGGAGAGCAATAATAATTAAAAGAGAAATAGGTAATACTTTTTGAGTTATCGTTTTTAACATTAACTTTCCAATATAAAGGTAACAGGGCCATCATTACAAAACTCGACAGCCATGTTTGCTCCAAATGAGCCAATTTTAATTTGCTTATATAAATTTTTAGCATGTTTAACTGAGTAGTCAAATAAAAATTTGCCTGTTTCAGGAGGCGCTGCGTTAGAAAAGCTGGGACGAAGGCCTTTTTTGGTGTTGCTAACTAGAGTAAACTGAGGCACGAGTAAGATTTCTCCCTTAATATCCATCACATTTAAGTTCATTTTGTCAGCTTGGTCAGCAAATACTCTATATTGCAGAATTTTTTCTAGGATGGGTGAAATAGATTCTTTTGTGTCAGTTTGACTAAAGCCAATTAATACTAATAATCCTTGATTGATTTCGGAAAAAATTTGATTTTCGATGGAAACTTTTGCATATGTTACTCTTTGAAGAACAGCTTTCATGATTCAAGTTCTTTATATAATAAATTGCTTGCAACGATTATACCATCTACTAGTCCAGGCTCTAATGCTGAATGTCCGGCATCTCTAATAATAAATAATTTTGAGTTATCCCAAGCGTTATGTAGCAACCAGGCAGATTGCAAAGGACTAACCATGTCATATCTACCATGGATAATAAATACTCCAATCTCATTGATATTTTTTACATTATCTAAAATTTGGTTTTCTTGGATAAAGAAATGATTTACTAAATAATGTGTTTGCATTAGAGCAAGTCCAAATGCGTGGTGGGGACTAGTATTTAAATCAATAATTTGTTGGTGAGGTTGTAATGATAAACAATTTGCATGCCACATAGCCCAAGACTTTGCCATGCTCATTCTAATTAAATCATCATTGCCATTTAGATACTGGTGATAAGCATGAACCACATTTCCTAATTCTTGAGGTTTAAGATGAGATATAAATTCTTGCCAATAATCAGGATAAACTATATTGGCACCATGCTGGTAAAACCATTCAATATCATTCATTCGACCAAGCTGAGTACCAACTAGTAGCATTCGGGTTATATTTTTTGGATACTTTTGCGCATATAAAAGACCAAGTGTTGCTCCCCATCCACATCCAAAGATCACCCATTTATCTATGAATAAATAGTCTCTTAGTTTATCCATATCTTCTAACAAATGATTGGTATTGTTATCTTCTAAGTGTCCAAAAGGATTAGACTTACCAGAGCCTCTTTGATCCATAAGAATTATCCGATATTTTTCTGGATCAAAGAATCTTCTGAAAAAAGGTGTGCCCGCGGCTCCTGGTCCATGGTGCAGTACTAAGACTGGGATACCGTCTTTGTTTCCGCTTTCTTCAAAATATATTTTATGCTTGGAAGAAACTGTAAGCAAATCACTATTATAACATTTGATGGCTGGGTAGAGGGGGTGCATATCTAATGAAGTCCTTTCATAATTCATTGTAATGGTAATACCGATTTCAAATAAGTACAAGTTTGTAGTAAATGCTCAAAAAAAGATGACTATTAACAGAGCATATGGAGCATAAAATCATGTATTGAATAAGCTCTGTTATGAAGAGTATTTCCTATGTACAATGCGTCGTATGTTAAGTGAATTTATAGAATTTCAACTGGTTATTATCAGAGTATTTCAAACACACTCAGATATATTTATAACGATGTATTTGTTTATGTCATTTCTTGCCGATGAAATATTTTTAATATGTTTTGTCCCATATATTATTTGGAGTGTTAATTACAAAAAAGGGATTTCAATTGCTATTCTGGTGCTTATTTGTGCGGCAATAAATGCCACTATCAAAGAAATCATCCAATTTCCAAGACCTATGTATATTGATCTTAATATTGTTGCCAAGCAAATTGTATCAGGATATTCGTTCCCGAGTGGTCATGCACAAATGGCTGTAGTGTTTTGGGGTGTTTTTGCATCACTTTATTCCAAGTGGAGAATATATTTGATAACTGTATTAATAATGTTTTGTATCGGGTTTTCCAGAGTAGCTCTAGCTGTACATTTTCCGCAAGATGTAATTGCTGGTTGGATAGTAGGTGCAATAATATTATTGCTATATTTCAGATATGTTGCCGCGATTGAGAATTCTATAACTAACATGCCGCGAAATGTACGGTTATTATTTATCATTATTTTACCTATCACATTGGCAATCATGTTTCCAACTCCTGACAACATTATGTTGCAAGGAATATTTTTGGGAGTGTGGTTAGGTGCATTATTTTCAAAGCAAGAGGATTATAGTTTAACTAATAATCAAGGAATGATTATATATGCTGCAGGGCTGATTATAGTGTTAGCTTTATATATCGGTTTAAAGTTAATTCCTCTATGGTTGATTTTCAGTCAGGAAAGTATTTGGAGATTCATGAGATATTTTATAGTGTCAATATGGGTCTGTTACTTTGCAAGATTATGGTTTAACCATCATATCTTTGCTCTAGATCAAGCTAAAGAATAATTATAGAAAATTTTCTAATTCTTCAAGATGTTCTTGTTCGTCTCTTATGATATCTTGTATTGTTCTGTATAAAATAACATTACTTTCTGGTATATGTTCTAATAACTTTGTGTAGGATGTAATCGCATGTTTTTCTTCATCAATATTTATTGTTAAAATATCTTCAAGTGATTCAGCTGGGACTAAATCTTTTGTGGATACATCCATAGTTGGAGTACCATTTAAGGATAATATTCTATCGCGAAGCATTTCTGCATGTAACATTTCATCATTACTGATTTCTTTTAATCTAGCGGAAACTATTTCTGCATAAGGACCCGAAATTGTTGCGGCATGAGTTGCGTATCGGATTGCACAGGCATGCTCTTGGGAGAGCATTTCGTTTAAAGTATTGACGATATATTGTTTATCCATATTAAATCCTTATAATAACTAACCGAACTAACGAGTATAATACATAATTTATGATTACAATGAAATACTATTTATTATTTTGATATCAAGATGATTTCTTACAATACTAATTTTGCTCAAGCTTTATTTTCTCACGATCCTTAGATATGCGCCAAGCATTAGTGTCACGAAGAGAATAAATGCAACCACAGTATTGTTGTTGATAGAATTTTTGTTCTTTGGAAATTTCTATCATTCTAGATGAGCCTCCGCTTTTACGCCAATTGTAATTCCAATACATCAGATCAGGATGTATATTTGCCGCTTGTATGCCACTATTATTGACTTGTTCCATATTTTTCCAGCGTGAGATCCCGAGTGAGCTGGTAAATATTTTATAATTGTTGTTAACAGCATACTCAGCGGTTTTAACAAGCCTCATATCAAAACACATAGTACAGCGTATGCCACGTTCAGGTTCCATCTCCATACCTCTTGCACGGTCAAACCACTCTTTGGCATCATAATCATCATCAATAAACTCTATTTTATGTTTGTCTGCAAATCTTTTATTTTCATTTTTACGTAAGTTATACTCTCTTTCAGGGTGGATGTTGGGATTATAAAAATAGATGCTGTAATCAATACCAGAAAAAAACAACGCTTCCATAAGCTCACCAGAGCAGGTTGCACAACATGAATGTAAAAGTAGTTTATTATCTTCTACTGGTAACGTTAGTTTAGTTCTTTTCATATTAAATCCGGTATTATTGTTTAATTATAGTTATTTGATTGAAATATTCAATCCACATAAAATTTGCCTTGAAAATCAGCAAGTTACCTCTATGGTCTAAACTTAGATTAAGAGTCTAATTTTATAGGATAGATCATGATAAAGAAGCAAAAATTAGTTGTACATTCCACGGAAGTTGGAAGTTGGCTAAGTCTTATCAATGAAGCACAAACAAGGCAGTCCACTTATCTTTGTGAAGATGTGGAGAGCTATTTAGTTTTTTTATTAATGCGGTTTACTAGTGAATTGGATTATATTTCAAAAGCAATCGGGCTGGAGATGATGCATCTAAATGGTAAGCCAGGCGCTGTTGTCCAAGAGAAATTAAAATCTATTGGAGATACTTGTCTTTTATATACCGGATTGTTTCCGGAAGTTGCGAATAAAAGAAATGTTAGTAAGAGTTATTATGTTGATCTTGGTAAAGTGGCATTCAATAATTTATCAAATCATGCGATTGAAGAAATGAAAGAAATTTTTGAGGCATTAAGTTATGATTTTGTTTCGATAACAGGTATCTTACAAGGTATGCGCAATATCAATGGTCATGAACAAAGTCTTTCTCTTCAAGAAGCCATGACACAAGATTGTGCCAATGATAATTTAATATATTGTCCAGCTATTCCTAAAGGTAAAATTAACTAGTTCAATGTTTTTAGAGATGGTTTATTTTAAATTCAAAAGCATCAAGTTTTCTTAGTCAGAGTATAGTTTTCTTGCTCCGTAATAATCTGATCTAATTTAACATCATGTACTTCTGGTATGATTGCATTGACTAATTGAAACTCATATCCTAATCCTACCAATAAAGGTTTTGTATTAACCGTGTTTTTTTTAAATTCAAAAGCCAAATCATAATATCCTTTGCCGCGGCCAAGCCTATGTAGGCTTTTATCAAAAGCAACTAAAGGAACAAATACAACGTCTAAGTTTTGTGGGTGTATAATGTTTTTGCATGAGGGCTCTTCTATACCAAGTTTATTGATTGCTAATTTATCCCTTGGGCTGTATTCGTGAAAATTCATTGTCGGCTTATCAAAACTTATTTTTGGTAAATAGCATTTACAGTTTTGCTCATGGGCATACAAAAGAGCCATCTGCGGACAAATTTCATTATCCATACTTTTATAGAAAGCGATTTTTTTATGTTTTAGCAGATCAGAGTGAATTAGTTGAGTAAAAAGTTGTTTATTAGCAAGTTGCTGTTGATTAGCTGAAAGAGCTATGCGTTTAGATAAAATTTCTTGTCGGATTGTATTTTTGTTTTTCACGATAATAGCCTGTGATAAGCACTTATCTGAACCGAGAGGTTCAGGTGGGGAATATTAGTATAAAATCAGGCTCCCTACTCTAGGCAGGCTTGCACAACATTCATAGCGTAACCAAACCCCTATTTTGTTCTATTGGTTCAAAATAGTCACCTATCACTAGGCTTGGATTCATTATAGCGGACTTTCGCCTGAATTGGCAGTAAGAGTTCCAGTTAATTTTCTTTGGAGACTTTGTACTTTCTGAACAATATTAGGTTCATCTATACGGGCTCTTGCATTATCATGCAAAAATTCATTGGTTATATTTAGCGCTGCCATCAAAATGATATGGTCTAAGCTTTTTAAAGAGCCTATTTCATTGATTTCTCTCATTTTTTCATCTAAATAAAACGCGGCTTCTTGAAGATCTTTTGTACATGATTTTGTACATTTTACTTGGTATGGCTTATCTAAAATATGTAGGGTTATAGTGGAAACAGGATCATCGTTCATGGGCATTCTCTATTTTTCTTAATTTGTTTATTAAATTTTCAATTTTTGCTTTGGCACTATCGTTTTTTGCTCTTTCTGCACCTTGGCCTTGATTTAGCTCAGCATAATCTTGCTTAAGTTGCTCATGTCGTTGCACTAGATCATTGTAAGCATCAATTAAGTGATCTGCATATTTCTCTAAAACTATTAATTCTTCTTCTATCAAGGTGTTTTCCAATTTTTTTGTGAAAGACCAATATAGACTCTGCCAGGCTCTAGGTCAACAGCTTTGAATACAGGGAGTATTTTTTGGATGAATTTTTAAAATATTTAAAAAATAGTTGTTGTAATTTCAATTGCAAAGATGGCACATTTTGCTCAACAAACAAACAAAAGGTTTACTCATATGAAATTACTTAATAATCAAACAGTTAATTTAATAACCAAAATACTATTAGTCGGTTGTTGTTATAATCCTTTAATAGTTAATTCTGCTTGCCCACAAAATTTTGATGCAAACTTTAGACACGCTATTGTTCAAGGCGCTAGCGTAATTGATGGGCTGCATTGGAATGTAACAACCTCAAACATTAAAACTTAATGTATAGTTGGAACGGTAATAAAAGGGTCTTAGGTGAGCTGCGTTCGCATGAATTAGAATATCTATCTTCTGATAGATATAATCAAGATGACGAGAATGGAAGAACAGCCATAGTGCAATTATATCGTTCAATTCCAAGAGAGAGAGAATACGAGGTGACGCTATTGATGTAATGCACACAGAGATTACATATGAGTTTGTACTTGTTGAAGCAGGCAGTGTTTGCAAGTATATAGCCAATTACAGTGGGCGATTCAGTGGTAGACATGCTCTTTGTGATACTTGGGGCGGTGTTACTAGTGGTGACTTGAAATTTAATTGCGAGCTTACTTTTACAGCGGCAGGAATTGCTAATAGGGAAGAAGCGACAGTTGGCACTGCATAGGCTTTTACTATAAGCAATTATTTGTGCGCATACAAAGCTCTATTGATATGGAAGTGTGCATGTTTCTCTAGATATAAGCCAAAACATTCATTAATATAGAGCTTGTTAATACAATATTTTCACTAAGATATTTTTTAGTCCAACACTGTTCTTTAATTTATCTTCACTGCGTTGAAAATAGTTAGCATAGCATGCAAAAGAAACGGCTGATAATTTTGCAATAAAATATATCTATAAATATGCCTTATATTTGTGCTTTAGTAGCTTACATTCCTTTATAATATTTGAGGCTTTTCTTTAGATAGGCTAGTATGGAAAGCTAAATTGGAGGTTAGTAATGGAAAATGTAGAGCAATATCCAGATTATGATGAATTAGCTGATCAAGTCGCTTGGGTATGTGATTCTTTTAGTCTTTCCTATGTACACGGCGTAATCACGGCTTATTTATGTTTTGATTTGCCATTTGATGTAGAGGAATGGTTAGGCTCTCAAGTTGAGATAAACCTAACTAGTAGATTAAGTGAAATTAGTGAGCAAGATATTCAAGTTGCTAGAGAAGCATTACTTAATTTACATCAAGTGAGTTTGAAAAATCTCCAAAATGAAGAAATGGGTTTTGATTTGCTACTGCCAAATGATGACGAAGAAATGGGATATAGAGCTGCTGCTCTTTCTGATTGGAGTCGAGGTTTTATTGAAGTGCATGAAAGTATAAATACAGAACTAGATTTAAGCGATGATGCAGCTGATGCTCTGGTATATCTTAATCAGATAATTGATTTAGAGATATGCAGTGAAGACGCTGAAGAAGAAGAGGAAGAAAAAGCATATTTTGAAATTGTTGAATTTGTTCGCTTATCTTCAGTATTATTGTATTTAGAATTGCGATTAGGGCAAAAACAATCTCAAGAGAAGGTGGTTCATTAACAATGATGGATCAGAAATATTTTATTGATAGAAGAAATCGGTTTTTTTCAAATCTAAAGATTGGAGAAATGGCTGTCTTATTTTCAGCAAAGGCCAAGGTCCGTTCTAAAGATGTTTTGTTTCCTTTTCGTCAAGATAGTGACTTTTGGTATTTAACAGGGTTTGGTGAAATTAATTCAGCTGCGATTTTTATTAAAAATAAAGAGGATACAGAATTTTTATTATTTTGTGACGATCGAAACAAAAAGCAGGTACTGTGGGATGGGCCGGTTACAAGTCCAGGAGTTGCAAAGGAAAATTTTGGTGCAAACAAAGCGTTTCTAATTACGCAATTGGCCAAGGAATTAGTTGCACGGTTAGGGAGGGATGCAATAAATTTAACAAATGACAGCATTAACCAAAAAGAGCTGCAAGATTTATTGTCAGAAAATGTTGGTGAGCCGGCATATAAATTATCTAATCATGAGCCAATAATTCATGAGATGAGGGTGATTAAAGATAATTTTGAAATTAGTGAGATAAGAAAGGCGATTGATATTTCACATGAGATGCATACCAAAGCTATGAAAGCGACTAAGCCAGGCCTAAATGAAAATGATATTTCTGCTTTCATAACCTATGAGTGTAATAAAAAAAATGCCAGTTTAGCTTATCAATCAATTGTAGCAGGGGGGCTTAATGGTTGTGTTTTGCATTACATGGCGAATTCAAAAGCTTTGCACTCTGGGGAATTGTTATTGATAGATGCTGGGGCTGAATATAATAATTATGCATCGGATATTACTAGAACTTTTCCCATTAATGGTGTGTTCAATAAAGAGCAGCAGGAAATTTATGAATTAGTTCTTAAAATGCAGTTAGCAGGAATTAGTATTATTAAACCAGGAGTGATTTGGGATCAAATACAAAAAACCATGCTTGATGTTTTAATAGAAGGTTTAATTAATTTGGGGTTATTA
>PVBE011942775.1_pt1 | contig 11778 bp, 14 predicted proteins | sample 1631181 | NCBI WGS metagenome assembly PVBE01 (sample SAMN08397723, study PRJNA350692) | Marine metagenome, whole genome shotgun sequencing project. | isolation source: water | place: Pacific Ocean | collected 2012-04 | reverse complement strand
TCACCCATCGGGTGAGCCATATCAACACCCCAAGTCTGTCTATAACATAATGATTCTTATACCAGAATCCGGGTGCGCTGTCGTCAAATTACAGGGTCATCTGGGCAATGCGGGTTGATGTCTCTCGGGCCTGAACCGGACGCTCGGCGGTAGCGGTCAATCGATTACCTTGAGTTCGTCTGGAAGGTTGGGTCCGAAACGCTTCTTGTTGTCGGCGCCGAGATAGGGGCCGGTCTTGACTTCGATCATCTCCACGTCCTCCAGTACCTCGAACCCGTGCCCGCCCGACATCAAGAGGATGGTGTCCCCTTCGCTCAAAATCCGGCTGTGCAGGTAGGTTTCCTCTTGGTCATAGAAATCGACCCTGAGCTTGCCTCGCCGCAGGATCAGGACCTCCTGGGTGTTGATCACTTCGCGCGGCACCCCGGTATGCACGTGGGGGGCGATGGTCTTGGCCTTCGGATGATCGAGCAGTCCCAGTTGAATAGGTGATTCGTCGGGGGTGAAGAAATTGACCCCGGGCGGGCGAAAGTCCGAGGGGATGATGATGGCGAGAACCTGTTCGCCGTTGGTGACTTCTTGGATCATCGCTCTTCGACTCTTTGGCGGTAGTCTTTTTTACGGAGGCGGGCGCCGATATTGCTTCGAAACAGGCGCCGCCGCAAGTCGCTCGGGAATGCCGCCGCTCAGGATTTGCGGCGGAGGATGACGAAGCCGCCCATGCGCGCCGTTTCCTGGAAGGGGACGGCGCCCTCCTCTCCGCTCCCGAACAGGTCCACCGGCAGGACGAGATAATCGGGAACAAGGGGCAATCCTTGCAGCGCTTCTTCCGCCTCGGACCAGCGTTTGGCCAGGATTGCCTCGTGGACCCTCTGCAAAGCTCGCAACAGCCTGTTCTCCCTTTCGTTCCCTTCGGTGCTGAATATGGAGGAATAGGTGGTTATGATTGGAATCGTCCGTCCCGAGCGCGATCCGAGATGGCGTCTGGAGATCAGGCCGCCGGGTTTTTCCGGGTCGTACTCGATGGGCAGGACCACGGCGTCCGGCGGGGTGTTCGCCCGCAGGTATTCGGCGACGCCAGACCATTTGTAAGTGTCGGAAGCCCCGAACAGCCCCGTTTGGCCCAGGGCCAGCCAATGGTCAAGGCGTTTGGTGGCGATTGTGGAGATGAAGGCTACGGCGATGGTCAGCGCCAGCGCCTGGGCGAGAATTAATGACTTACGCTCGGCGATCCGGCCGGTGAACGGCATTGCGGCGCCTTGATGGCCTATCCGGTCCTTGGCGAAATGGCCGGCGAAAACGGCGGCGCCCGAAACCGCGAACAGGCCAGCCCAAAGAAAGTGGTTGGCCGGCCCGATGACGAGCAGGAACAGCACCCCCGCCGCGGTGGCGGCAATGCGTGCCGCGCCTCCCTCCTCCATCAGCCAATGGAACAGGCCGGTCATGATCGCCAGATAGGCTACGGTCTGCGGCCAGCGCAGGCTGCGCACAAAGGAAAACGGCAGGATCTGCGGGAGTTTGAGCGCGTCCGGAGCGAAGGTGAAGTAAAGCCCTCCGACAAGCCACAGGGCGAGTCCAAGGGCGACGAAAACCCGCATTCCCCGCATGGCGGCATTTTTTGGCCCGGCAACGAACATGGCGAAGGACAGCATGAGTATGAAAACGGCGTTCTTCATGACCGTTGACGGCATATCCGGGAATGGATGGAAGGGATTGGCGTCGGCTCCCTCGTACACATGCAGCATCAGTTCCCAGATCTTCACACGCTCGTCGAAGGACAGCGGGATCAAATGGAAGAAACCGTAATAAGCCACCGCCGCGCCAAGGACGAACAGCCCGCCAACGGCGGCCCTCTCGCGTCCGCTCCCCTGGATAGCCACGATGATCAGACATATCATCACCAGATAAGGTGCGTTCTTGATGGAAACCGCGACCAGAAGAGCCGACAACGCCAGGACCAGCCACAAACTCTTGCGGGCCAGGGTGGCGTAGATCAGCCAGACGGCGATGGGGATGGCGAAGGTCCCATGGTAGACGTCCATCTGTTGGGAAAGAAAGACCTGGTTCTTGAGCAGACCGTGGTCGCGCATCAGGATCAGTTGCGCGGCGAGCCGGGTCGCCATGTCGCCGCCGCAGGCCAAGCTAACGATGCGGTCGATGCCGATCAGCGCGACGAAAGCGAGACCAAGGTAGACGATGGCGACGAAGCGGTCGTCAAGCCAGATTTCTCCTCCGAGCTTGACCAGGACATAGAACAAGGAGAGTTGGAAAGGCTTGTCCAGAAGCGGCCTCTCCGGGCCGATATAGGGGTCTCCCGGAAAGGCCCCGGGGTAGATTGCCTGGAAAACGTTGCCGGCATAGGGCTCGGCGTTCTCCAGGCCGGGGAAGTACTTCAAGGCCATCAGAAGGGCGAGCAGAAACAGGGCCGCGTGGAGCCACCATTCCCTGGCGTTTCCCGCGCCGTTTTCTGAACCGGGCGCCATGGTGCTCTAAAACTGGTTCTTCATGGAGTCCGGATCGGGGCCGGGCGGGTGGCGCTCGATCCAGTAGCTCTTCGCCTGCCTGTCGAAACGGAGACGGAGCGGGTCCTTGCCCGCGATCCTCATGATCAGTGCCATGGGGGTCACCGTGAGGAAGAACAACACCCCCATGACCAGGGGGCTGACGATGGAATTAAGCAGCATCCCGAACCGATGCCAGAGCAGGTTAAGAGGCCTGAGCGCAACCGGCCGGACAAGGGCGAAAAGCATGAAAATAGCCGTCAGGCCCAGGGCCCATGGCCGCACCGGAGCGCCACCCGTCAGCGGCCACAGGCCGATGAGGGCGAAAACGGCGGCGAAGACAAGGCCGAAGGTCCGCTCCGAGCCCGCCGCCACCTCGTGACCGCGGTGCAAGTCCTCGTGAATGCCTTGTTTTTCAGCCATTGCCTTTCATGCTTCTTGACCGAGGCGATGTTTACACGTCTTTTTGCCAGCAAGTCAAAGAACCCGATTTGCGCCACGGCGGGCAGCCCATCACGGCCTGGACCGTCTCGACGAAGCGCCGCCATAACAGGGAAAATACAGGGAATCAGGCAATGAAACCCCGTTACGGGTAAGCCGAACCGCGCGAAAAGCTGAAGTAGCTGTTTTAAGTTACCGGTTTTTGGTTTAAAATATCATCCTTCAATAAGCCGCTTTGTACTAAGAACCTGCACATTCAGGGCTGAAGTTGCCATTGTGGGAGGCGATCTTTGAAACAAGACAGGCGTTTTCGTTTCAGTGCGATATCGGTGGCGATTTTTTCCGCCGGGCTGTGGCTTGGAAGTTCTCCGGCCCTGGCCGGCGAAACCGACACCAGGACCTTCCAAGAGCGCAAGCATGACAAGGCCAACGCCCTGCGCGAGAAGTCAAAGGACAACGCCGCCGCGCGCCTGGGCTACGATAGCGTCTATTCGACCGGCCATGCGAGGGGTATCGATTTTTATGCAATCGGCCAACAGATCGCCCGTTTGGCGGCAATAATACAGCAACTGTCCGATCCGGCGGCCTCCGGACAGGTGCCCCGCGCTCCGCCGGGCTTGAGCCTGGCGCCGGCCATGGTTTCGGGAATGTACGGACCCGGCGGGCCGACCAAGAAATCGGTTCGGCTGCTGTTGGAGTACCGGCTGATGGTGGCCGGCAACCCGAGACTGACCGTCGGCGTGGTCAGGGATGACGGCGACAAGGTCATTGCCCAGGTGACGACGGCGGACGGATCCGTGGTCGAGGAATATTCAATCGACAAGAAAACCGGCGACTGGGAACCGATACGCTGAAGCGCGTCATCGACCGCGCGACCATGACGCTTCCAATCCCCCTCTTTGAATATGGGGGCGGAGTTTTTGAGTGGGAGGTTGAGTCTCGATGCAAAAACAATTCACCAGTTTGACGCCGGCGGCGTTTGTCTTGCCCGCCGTAATGGTATTTTCGCTCGCCCTTTACGGCTGCCAGACGACGCAAGGCGAGGTAAGGCCGGACTCTTTCTTCGGCGAGGGCGGATGGGAGTCAGGTGGCGGCGAGCGCCGCGCCCGCCGACGCGATGCCCAAGATCAGCGGTCCGAAGCGGACGATTTCGGTCGGTAAGTTCGACGCCATCGGCGCTTTCACCGCCAAATACGGCAACTGGGACATCGGCGGCGGGCTGTCGGCGATGATGACCACGGCGCTGATCGAGTCCGGGCAGTTCATCGTCGTCGAACGCGCCAACCTTCAGCAGGTGTTGTCCGAACAGGAACTGAAGACCTCCAGGCTGACCAACCCCAATACCGGGCCGACGCACGGAAAGATCATCGGCGTCCAGCATCTGGTTTACGGCTCGGTGACCGAGTTCGGGGCCGAGGACAAGGGCAGCGGGTTCAGCATCGGCGGCTCCGGCGGCGGCATCGGCAACCTTATCAGCGGCGCCCTTTCCACTCAGTCGGCGTCGGGCAATGTCACCATCGACGTGCGGCTTGTCGACACCACCACCGGACAGGTTATCGAAACCCACACCATAAACCAGCCGATCTCATCCTCGGGTTTTGATGTTTCCCTGGGCTACCGGGGCATCAACATGGGCACCAACCAGTTCGACAAGACGCCCCTGGGCGTGGCTTCCCGAGCGGTCATTTCGAGGGCGGTGCGGAGGATCACCTCTGACGTGCGGGGCACCCCCTGGACCGGCCGGGTCGTCGAGTTCGACGGCGATTATCTTTACATCAACGCCGGCTCCCGAGCCGGCATAAAGAGCGGCGACAAGTTCATGATCGAGCGTGTGGTCAAGCGGCTCACCGACCCGACGACCAGCGAGGTCCTTTCCATACGAAAGAAGCCGCTCGGCGTTCTTCAGGTTACCGGGGTGGAAAACAAGATCTCGATGGCACCTTCCAGCCCCTGGAAATGGAGCCGCCCCGGCGCGGCGACTTGGTTGCCATAATGTACTGATCCCCGCCTCCGGCGAAAGGAGGCGGGAGAAAACATGCCGCCGTATTTCTTAACAAAAACACCGCCGAATATTTTTTTCAAGGCCGCCCATTTGGCGCCGCGGCACTGCTTATACTGGGCGAGAAGGTGGTGGGTTGGAATGAACGGTCTTGACGACAACGAACGGAGAGTCCTGTCGGAAGCCCTGTCGATCTACGCGACGCTCAGGCTGTGGGGACTCATCTCCAGTTACCGGCGGGAGAGCGAAGACGGGGACGTGCTATGGGAATCCCCGTTCGGCAAATGGAAGAAGGACTATCTCGATGAACAAGAGAAGCTGATCTCCGTTGCCGTCAAGCTGGGCCTGGACGAGACCTGCCGGGCCGACATCGAGGCCGGGATGGGGCTGGTGGACGGGGTCACGTCCATCGGCGGCCTGAGCGGTCGCCACATGCACCGCCGGCTGAAGAAGTGGCGCATGGTCCTCGGCGAAAGGCTCAGGCGCTCCCTCTGAGGGAGCGCTCCCCCTCGGCGGCCAGGTCTTCCGGCACCGGTTCGCGGCCGAACGCCCGCGGCGGGCGCTTTCGCGGGCCACTAGGGAAAGGCCTGCCTTTCGGTCACTTGGCGGGAGGGTGGTCCGGCTCTCCACCTACTCTTCACATGGCCACTCTGGAGACCGCCGCCGAACCGAAGTGCTTGTCGAAATATCGATCCAGGCGGTCCTTGTATTCGGGGACGAAGACCGCCTGATCGTTCTTGTTCTCCAGCCGCTCGGGAAGCGCGCTCCGCCGCCGCTCCACACGGGCGCCGTGGGATTCCAGGAAACCGGCGAACCTTTCGGTCTCTCCCTTCGGGTCGGCGACGATGTCCAGGTAGTCCACGGTATGGATATGGCCGGCGGGAAGCTTCGCCAGGCTTTCCTCGATCTCCTCGATGACCCGTTTGATCTGGACGACGATCTGCTCGACGGGGTCCTCCAGCCGTTCGATCTCGGCCATGCCTCGGGGTGGGTGGCCTTGGCGGCGGCGGAGGTTGCCATAACATTTCAGCCGTGCGTTGAGGTGCGAATTGCAGACATAGTAGGGATCGCGCCGGAGGCGGAGGACGAGAATATTCGGGATGATTCCCCGGAGGGTATCCAGGTTCGCCTTGGCGTAGACGTTGTCGAAGAACAGCGGCGCCTGTTTCACCGATTCCATCGCCGCCAGCTTGCGGCACAAGCCGGCGCCGTCGATCCTTTCCGGTTCCGTGCAATAGTACTGCCCCTTGCCGAGACGCAGCCAATGCTTCCAGAACCATCCCCACTCGTTGGGTTCGTGGGGGCCCATGGTCTTCTGGTAACGGAAGTCGAAGTCGGCGATCTCCTCCTGGCGGAGGATCTCCTTTTCCATGACGCAGCCACAGTAGGGGGCCAGCCAGTACTTGGCGAGGACCCGGCTGACGTAGCCCAGGCGCATGGCGTTCCCGAGCAGCTGGATGAGCACGGTCGAGCCGCATCGCCCAGCCTCGATGAGGAAGGTCACCGGCATCTCCGGGACCGTGAAGCGGCTGGTCAGGAGGTCGTCCTTGGCTTGCAGTGCCCGGTTGATGGTTTCCAGGTCGTCCATGATGTCTCCCGTTCAGAGCGCCGTGCCGGATCGGAACTCCGCCAGTTTATGCAGCGCCTCGATGCCTATTACAACCTGATCGCCCAGGAGTATTTTTTTCGGCGAAAGCTATATGTCCCGACGGCTCCCGTCATCCGACGAAGTTCTTGTGGAAGGCGAAGTCCGGATGGTCGAGGGAGTGCATGATCTCGTTGAGGTAATGGGGCCGGCAGCCGCGGTAGCATTCGTCGATGCGGATGGCCTCGACCACCTCCCGGTATCTCTCCGATCCGAGGATGTCCTCGATATTCTGCTCCCTCAGGTTGCCGACGAACTTGTTCATCGGGCCGCAGACCGAGACGTCCATGCTGTTCTCGATCCACCATTCGAAGTTCACCGCGTAGCACCTCTTGTAACGACGCACGAAGTCCGGGTTGGGGGCGCCGTCCTCGTGATAGGGGGTGTTGTTGATCTGAAACTGGTAGGGCTTGTAGACGACCTCGAAGGTCTCGTCGTTGAGGCTTTCCCGCATCCACCGGATGTCCTCCTCGACCCGCCGCGTGCCGAGGTCGAACTTGGAGGTGCGGATGCCGACGGCCCCCCGGTTGATGACCGGCTTGATATTCAGGTAGTCGGCACCCAGCTTCTTGGCCAGAATCCCGGCCTCCTTCAGCTCGTGGTGGTTCTTCTGGTGGAGCACAAACTGGATGCCGACGGTGAAGAAATCGCGTCCCTTCCGGTTGGCCACCAGCCATTCGATGTTGTCGATGATCGACGGGAACGAGCCCCGGCCGACGTGGACCCGGTTGTGAGTCTCGGTGGTCGCGGCGTCGAGGCTGAAGCGGATCCAGGTGAAGGTGTCGAGGATGTGCCGGCAGTAATCCTTGGGGAAGTCGCCGTTGGTGAACATCGCCTGGTCGAGGCCGAGGCCGCGCACCCCCCGCGCCAGGTCGACGAATCGCTTGTAGAGCACCGGGTCGCCGCTGCCGATATGGGTCACCGCCTTGAGGGCGAGTCGGCTGCCGGTGGTCAGCGCCCTCATGACGATGTCGAAGTCGACGCCGTGGGCCTTCTCCTGCTGGCCCTCGTAACCAGAGCACCAGATGCAGCGGTGATTGCAGTAATTGGTCAGGTCGATGTTGATATGGACCGGAAAGGTGTACTCGCCCTCCAGGGCCGCCTTGACGTGATCCAGATGGTGAATGACCTTCGAGCCGGCGAACTTGGAAAACATTTCTTTTCCTTCTTTCCGCTAGGCGGCCCGCCAATTCTTGGTGGCCGGATACTGAGAATCTAGGGCCTTGGCGCCCGAGTCTCAAGAGCGGGCATGGCTCTTGAGGCGGAATGATTTTATTGCCGTTAAGGGAGCAAGCTTCTAAAGAAAAACCAGATTGTTACGAATCCCCGAAGGCGATCTACAATCTTGTTTTACTCACTCATGTCCGTCAAATGGGATGTTCCTCGTTCAATCCGGCGGTCACTTCTCGCCTTCGCAAACCTCTTCGTAAAGCACTATCAGCCTTCCTATCTCATTTGCCATGCCGTGCATTTCGTTATAGCGCTTGATGTTCTCCACGGAAGCCTCGTAGTCGAACTCGCGGATGCGCTCGGGGACGGCATGATCCGTCTCGTCTTCGGCGAAAACCTGGTCCCGGTCAATGAAAGCCATCCCCCGAGCCGTCCTGGTCAAGGCCGAGTACGAGAATCGGTGACCTTCGCCATATCGGCTTCGTGCTGTATTTCACCAGTGCGGTTGTGGTCAAAAAGGGCTGGAACAGCGGTGTCGAAAAAAACCGAATTTTGGGTTTCCTATTGATGATCGCCGGCACCGCGAATATATGGAGAGGCGGCAAGGAAGCTGATTTAAGGAGGTGGAACCTTGGCTGACAAGAAACCGGCTGACAAGAAACCGGCTGATAAGAAACAGGCCGATAAAAAAACGGCCGATAGCGGAAAGCCCGAGAAGAAGTCATCTGCTCCACGGCTCGACCCAGAGAGACAAAAAACCGTCACTAATGAGTATAGAACAGGCTGGAAACATATTTGGGGAAAGAAATAATAGTTAAAGGGTAGAAAGTAACAGATAGTGAGGCAATTTTAGTTAATCTGGTAGGGAAACCGGCGCGTTCATCTTTTCAGGTGTATCAGCGCCGCGCTCGCCAGAATGTTCCGGATCATCATGCCGCTTCAGTCGGTTCCGGCCTGACGAAAAAGATTTTGGTTCCTCGACGCTGCAAGTGGAATTGCGACGGTTATCTCCCGAAGGCAGGCATTGAATTCCACCATTCATTTCTTGCCGGAGGGGTCGCCCCGATCCCAGGGGAAGTCAAGGCTGCCGCTTCGCGGCACCGCGCCAAGCGCGGCTTCGGCCTTGAGTTCCCCTGGGATTGGGGCAAAATGACTAGCAAGAGATGAATGGCGGAAAGTGGCGGAATCGCGGGCTCCGCAAATCCAGGTGAATTCCGCTCGAAACGTCGAGGAGCCAAAAAAAGACCCGCTTGACGCGGGTCTTGCCTGGAAAACTTGGGGCCTGTTTTAAATGCAAATGCGTCGTCGCCAATCAGTCCATCGGCTCGGTACTAGGCCGCTTTCTTTTCAAGAGCTTTTTTGATGCGCCGCTTGAGGCGGAGCGCTTCCGTTGTCAGCTTGCCTTTGCGAGCGCCAAGAAGATAGGCGTCGAGCCCACCCTTGGATTCGATGCTGCGTAAAGCATGCGTGCTAATCCTCAATCGCACGGTCTTGCCCAAGGCATCGCTAAGAATCGAAACTACCTGCAGATTGGGAAGGAACCGCCGGCGCGTTTTGTTGTGAGCGTGGCTGACGTTGTTACCGGCTTGAACGCCCTTGCCGGTAATGCCGCACCGTCTTGCCATCGGAACTGTCCTTTCCACGAACGAATGGGGCCGCGCAATCAAGCCCCGGGACGGCGGGTTGTAAGGGACGGAACCCCTTCAGTCAAGGTGAAAGGGCGCGTCGAACATCGCCGGCGCGCCCCATTCACGGCTAGATTCAATGCTGTTCAGGCAGCCTTATTGGCGGCCGATCCGATCCGTTTCCTAGCTTTTTTGGCGAAGGAAACCACCGGACCCGCTTTGATTTCGATCTTGCGCGGCTTCAATTCCTCGGGAATCTGGCGTTCTAGATCGATGTGCAGGATGCCGTTTTCAAGGCTGGCGGCAAGCACGTTGATGTGGTCCGCGAGACCAAAGCCAAGACGGAATGAACGACCGGCGATGCCGTGATGAATGTAAGTTCTTTCGTCGTTGGCGCCCGTCACCTTGCCGGTGATGGCGAGGCTGTTGTCCTTGACGGTCACATCGAGATCGTCCTCGCGGAATCCCGCCACCGCGACGGTAATCCGGTAAGTATTTTCGCCGACGGTTTCGATGTTGTACGGCGGATAGGTTTGCGCCGTCTCGGCGTGCGCCGAGGCGGCGTCCAAAAGGCGCTGCATCCGGTCGAAACCAATGGAATAACGGAACAGGGGAGAGAAATCATAAGCACGCATGGCGTATCCTCCTTATGAGCGATAGGTGTCCAGGAACCCGCGATTTTCGCCAAGTTCCAACTGCGATCGACGTGCGGACCCGCCTTTAGGCGCCCGCCGTCATAATTGATATAGGCACGGACGCGCCCGCCCACAAGGAGATGAACCATATCTTGCGCCAAGCGCGGTGTTTCGTGAAAATCGGACGATGACGGAATTGGTGATCAGAAAAAAATTTCCCTGCCCCGTCGACGCCGCCGCCGTCGCCGCCGACTGGCGGGCGAGGGGCTATTCCTGTGACCTGTTCATCGACCCGCCGGGCCGGCAATGGATCGATTTCGTCCACGCCACCGACGAACTGGTCAGCGTCGCCGAGGGGCGGCTGAAAATGACCGTCGGCGAAAAACAAGTCATCGCCGAGGCGGGCGACGAGGTATTCATTCCACGCCACGCGGTCCATTCGGTGAACAACATTCACGCAAGAACGACACGCTGGTATTACGGTTACAACTAACCGAGGCGCCATTGACCGGGGCGCGACAGGCCCTTATCGGCCGGCTTTCCCGTCGCCGGCGCGGAACCGGGCGAGCCCCATCAGCCGCCGTTCGCGCCAAGTCTGGCGGGCCGGCGAACCGCATGGGGATTTTGGGGACAGTATATAGTTTTTCGTGCAAGGGTGGTGTCGCAAGGTTGGTGGAAAATTGGAGAATCGGCGTAAGCTCCTGATTGTAAAACATTCAGAAAGGCGGCCTGCAGCCGCTGAAAGGAGCTTACGCCATGGAACATCTTACAGCATCGACGTCGCCCATTCCATTTTCCGGTGAGGATTGGTTCGATCCTCTGGAGGATGCGATCCGACTTCGCATCCGCGCCTTCATCGAGGCAATGGTTGAGGAGGAAGCGCAAGCGGCGCTGGGTGGCCGCAAGCGCTATCAACGCAACGGCCAGCCCAAGGGTTATCGCAACGGCCATCGGCGGCGGCAGCTTGTCGGCACCTTCGGGGCGGTGACGGTGTCGCTTCCCCGCGCCCGACTGTTTGACGGGGACGGCCTGGAGAAGGAGTGGAAGAGCCAGACCATCCAGGCCTACAAGCGGCTGACCAAACGGGCCGAGGCGATCATTGCCAATACCTATCTTGCCGGCACCAACACGCGCCGCGTTCGCCGGGCGCTGGCCGGCCTGTTCGGGGGAAAGGTCGGCAAGGACGCGGTGAGCCGCGCCTGGCGCAAGGTGAAGACCGACTGGGAGAGCTGGCAGGCTCGGGACTTGTCGGGCGAGGACATCGTGCGGCCTTCACCGCTTCGCGCTTCAGCCTGGATGGCACCGGCGTCAAGGCGCGCCTTGACGGGCGGGTGATGTCGATTCCGCTGCTGGTGGTGATCGGGGTGCGCCGGGACGGCCAGAAGGTTCTACTCGCGGTCAAGAACATGGGCGGCGAGACCGAGGCGGCCTGGCGCCATGTTTTGGAGGACCTTCTCGCCCGTGGGCTAAAGGCGCCAGAACTGGTGATCGTCGACGGCGGCAAGGGACTGGAGGCGGCGCTGGCCAGCCTGTGGAGCAACATCCCGGTCCAGCGCTGCACGGTGCACAAGGAACGCAACCTGCTGGCCCATGCGCCGAAGGAACTGCACGACGAGATCAAGGCCGACTTCACCGACATGATGTACGCCGAGGACGCCAGCGAGGTACGCAAGAAGCGCAAGGCCTTCCTGGCCAAGTGGCGGCTGAAGTGTCCCGGCGTGGCGGACAGCCTGGAGGGTGAGGCCGCAAAGCGGACGAACGG
>PVBE010472266.1_pt1 | contig 11778 bp, 9 predicted proteins | sample 1631181 | NCBI WGS metagenome assembly PVBE01 (sample SAMN08397723, study PRJNA350692) | Marine metagenome, whole genome shotgun sequencing project. | isolation source: water | place: Pacific Ocean | collected 2012-04 | reverse complement strand
CGTGCGCGTTGATCGCGCTGCCATGTGTGTCCAAGCGCCGGACGCAGAAGAGCGCGACCTCAAGCAGGACCACCGGGATAAGGAGCAAGTTCATGGTGCCCACGACGGCCGCCAACTCAGCAGCGATGAGGGAGCCACAGAATGCGCCAAGGGTGCCGCCGGCGGCGAGGAAGCCGAAGAGGCGTTGCCCTTGAGCGCTGGAGAAGAGATCCGCCTGAAAGCTCCAGAAGATGGAGACGGCGAAGAGGTTGAAGATGCTGACCCAGACGAAGAAGGAGTTAGCTGCGAGCTCACGCATCGCCCCCCCTGCACTCAAGGCGGCCCAGAAGAGGAGGAGGTTGAGAGCGAAGAAGCGGTAGGCGGCTGGGACGAGCCGTCGTCTCCCCATGCTCCCGACGAGGGCAGAGTAGATCGGCACGGCGACGAGCATCCCCAAGAAGGTCGCGGTGAAGAGCCACTTGAGACGGCTGATCCCCTGCTCGACCCCGAGGGTCTCGCGAACAGGGCGCAGGATGTAATAGGCGAGGAGGAGACAAAAGAACCAGGCGAAGCCCCAGACGAGCGCCCAAGCTTCTTGCGGTTCAGCGCCAGAGACCTTGCAAATCGTGCGCTGCATAAGAGCCGTCTCTTGCATGCATTCATCGTCCGAAGGTGAGCCTAAAAGGGCAAGAGCAGCCCTCACGGTGCCTTTGAGCTCGCACTCGGGGTCTTTGTAAGTGCTTATTTAACAGGTAATTACATACGCGCACCGTTGACTTCAGAGAGGATACTTGCGCGTATTATACGCGCGCGTATATTACACCCATGTTCCTCGGACGCGCACAAGAGTTGGGATACCTCGAAGAGCTCTATGAGAGCGGCAGACCTGAGCTCTTCGTCCTCTACGGACGCCGCAGGGTCGGCAAGACGGAGCTCTTGCAGCGCTTCTGTGAAGACCGGCGCGCCGTCTGCTTTCAAGCGGCGCAGGTCCGTGAGAAGGACAACCTGCGGGCCTTCCGAGACGCGATCGCCGATGGCCTCAAGGATGACCTCGTAGCGTCTGTCGAGTTCCCGGACTGGGACGCCGCCCTCCTCTACGCAGCGAGCCGCGCAGAGACCGAGCGCCTCGTCCTCGTCCTTGATGAGTTCCCCTACCTTTGCGAAGCGAACAAGGGTCTCCCCTCGATCCTCCAGCGCTTCTGGGACACAAAGGGCAAGCACTCCCAGCTGATGCTCGTCCTGTGCGGTAGCCAGGTCTCCTTCATGGAGGAGGAGGTCCTCGCCGAGCGCTCGCCGCTCTTCGGACGCCGCACGGCGCAGCGCAGACTCCAACCGCTCTCCCCCACCGACGCCCTCAGCTTCTTCGACACCTGGGACTTCGAGGACGCCCTCACTGCCTACGCGATCTTGGGCGGGATGCCCGCCTACCTCTCGCGCTTCCGCGCCGACCTCTCCCTCGAGGAGAACGTCACAGCCGAAGCCCTGCGCCCCGAGGGCTACCTACACGACGAGGTGCAGTTCCTCCTGAAGAACGAGCTCTCCAACCCCGCCACCTACAACTCGATCCTCTCAGCCATCGCTCGCGGAGAGCGCAAGCTAGGCGACATCGCCCTCTCCATCGGCGTCGAGGGGACGACCGCCAACCGCTACCTCACCGTCCTGCGCGACCTCGGCATCGTCGAGCGACAGATCCCCATCACGGACCCCGACCCCCTGCGCTCTCGGCGCGGGACCTACCACCTCGCTGACCGCTTCGTGGCCTTCCACGGCCGCTACGTCCAGCCCAACCTGAGCCTCATCGCGGCGGGCCGCGGCCAGCGCGTCTTCCGCGAGCAGGTGCTGCCGGACCTCCCAGCGCTCCTCGATGACGCCCGCACCGACTTTGTCCTCGAACACATGGCCAAGCACGCAGCGGACCTCATCGGAGCCGAGCTCACCGAGATCGGTCGCCACTCAGGAGAGCTCATCCGCGCCGCAGCGCGGACAGCCGACGGCCGCGGGGTCGCAGGGGTGCTCCACCCTGAGTCCAAGATCGACCTCGACGCGCTCGCTGAAGAGGTCTCTGTCCTCGACCGCGCCTTCAGCGGCGAGACCCACGTCATCATCTATCGAACGACCGCAGACCCGCGCGAACCTCTCGAGGCTGAAGTCGCGGGGCGCGAAGTTCGCTCCTAAGCCGTATCCTCTGTGCCCCAAGGAGCACACACATGGCCTTAGACAAAAAGTTTCAGGAGTACTTCTCCGCCCTCGATCGCGCTGGCGGCGAAGACCGCTGCTACCTCTGCCGCCGCACCTCCAAGGAGGTGAAGCACTTCTTCGGCTTTGACGAGGACGGAGAGCCCTTCGACATCGAGCTCTTCGGCCTTGAGGACGTGAGCCTCACGGAGGTCGACATCATGAGCTACCGCGGCAGGCGTCCGGTCTGCGCGGTCTGCCAGCTGAACGTGGACGCCATCGCCGCGCTCGACGAGACGGACGTGCTCGCGCACGTGCTCAATGAGATGGCCACCCGCCGTGAGCACCTCTGGCCTCACGAAGAGGCCACCGACGAGGCCTGAGCCTCAGGTGGTCACGCCTTGCGTGGTCGCTTGATAGCCGAGGAAGACGTCCTGCGCTGAGGGGTTGCCGAGCCGCTCCTCCAGGATCTCCGCGAGGATGTCGCGGTAGTCGATCGTGACAGGCACGTTGCCGTTGCCGAGGCTCGCGGGATCGAGCCCTGGCCACTGTGTCACCACCTGTCCGCCCGCGACGTGGCCGCCCATGACGAACATGCAGCCGCCGTGCCCGTGGTCCGTGCCGTCGCTGTCGTTCTCCTCGACCCTGCGCCCGAACTCCGTCATGACAACAAGGGTCACGCGATCGAGCTCGCTGCCGAGGTCTTTCCAGAAGGCCTCTAGGCCCAAGCCGAGGTCATCAAGCTTCGTGGCGAGGACCCCGGTCACGGGGCCCATGTCGGCGTGGGTGTCCCAGCTCGGGATGTCGATGTGCGCGACCTCGAGCCCGATGTCTGCCTTGATGGCCGCGGCCGTGTAAGCGAGCTGCTCCCCGAAGGGGCTCACTGGATAGCTCGCGCCGTTGGCCGGGGTGTAGCTCGGGAAGCCCACTGAAGCCAGCAAGTCGACCGTCGGCAGCGAAGAGCTCGCCGCGCTCTTCAGCGGCTCGATCGTCTCTTGATACATGTCTAAGTAGAGCTGCCTCCGGAGCGCCTCCGTCGAGGGGTCTCCCGGGAAGACGAAGTCGTTCGGGTTCTCGATAGAGAGCACGCCGCTCGCGCCGACGAGCCCGAGGGAGAGCATCGGTGACCACCCCACGCCGCGGAAGAGCCCGCTCGCGAGCGGGCTCACCATGGAGAGGTGCCTCCCGATCCAGCCCGTGTTCACGCCGGTGTGCCCCATGTTGGGGGTCGCTGACTCCATGTAGTACTGCGCCGAGAAGTGGCTGAGGGTCGGGTCAGGTGACCCGGTCGCGTGGACAAAGAGCAGGTCGCCAGCGTTGTAGGGCGCCAAGAGCGGCGCGAGAGGCTGGGGGAGACCGAAGAAGCCGTCGAGGTCGATCGCGCCGTCGGTCTGACCCGGCTGTGGCACCGCGAGGTTCGGGCGCGCCGAGTAGAGCGCCGCGTCCCCATGGGGAACCACGGCGGTCAGGCCGTCCATCCCGCCGCGGGCATAGACGACGACCAGCACGTCACGTCCGCTGCCCCCGCCTCTGCTCGACTCGCTCCCCACGACAAAGGAGGGCGCGAGGCTCATCGCGCCGGCGGCGCTAGCGGTCACCCCGAGGAAGCCCCGACGAGAGAGCGCCACGTACTCATCGCAGCGGCCGTCTTCTCTCTTGTGTTCGTTCATCATTCGCTAAGACCTCTAGGCGAACTGGAAGGAGGGGCTGCAGGCGGCCATGGCGTAAGCCTCTGCGCAGAGGGAGATGCTCCTCATCCCTGAGGAGCTGATGTAAGTCCGCAAGGATTGGAGCTCCTTGCGCGCCATGTATCCGTTGAAGAGGTGCCGGTTGAGGGCGTCGGCGAGCTCGTCATCGCTCGGCCATCCGAGCTGCTGCCCGATCATCCAGCTCGGCGTGTCGAGCCCGCTCATGGTGTTCTGGCAGATGTCGTGGGCGAGGTTCCAGCGCGCGAGGACGTTCGAGCCCCAGACATCGAGCTCGTCTGGATAGCCGTCCGGGTCCGGCCAGTTGTAGGAGCGGTGCCCCAGGGAGACCAAGGTGCTGTCGATCCCAGCTGGATCCAAGAGCCTGGCTGCGTCTCCGAGGGAGCGCACCAAGGAGAGCGCGAGGTGCATCGGGCGCTTCAGCTTCGGGTCTGCGAGCGGATCCACATGCCCGACCCACTTCTCATCCAAGACGGCCAGCAAGAGGTCCTTGATCTCACCGTTGTTCGACAGGAACGCCGCTGCGCCCTCGTCGATCATCTCCGTAGTCGGCTCGTAGCGGAGGAAGAACCGGAACATCTTCTCAGCGAGGAAGCGGGCTGTCGAAGGGTGGACCGCGATGACGTCGATGACGCTCTCTGCCTCCTCGACGCCGCCGCCTGGGATCGTCATCCCGAGGACGAGCTTCGAGCCGCTGTCGTGATTCCACTGCTTGAAGCGGAAGTCGCCCCAGTTGGTGTCCGTGGTCGTGGAGAAAATGTTCCAGCCGGTGAAGCACCGCGCGAGCTCGCGCACGTCGTTCTCGTTGTATCCGCCGTCCACGCCGAGGGTGTGGAGCTCGAGGATCTCCCGCGCGTAGTTCTCGTTCGGCGCGCCCGCGACATTCGAGACGTTGTCCAGATACCGAAGCATCTCCGCGCTCTTGGCGTTCGCCATCAAGAGGTCGCGGAAGTTGCCGAGGGCGTGCTGACGGAAGACCTCCCTGTCAGCGACCGTCCGGAAGGCCCGCTGCCAAGAGCCGAGGTCCTGCGTAGCGTTGAAGTGATCCGTCCAGAACTCGACGACGCGCTCGAAGAGCTGTCGCTTGGAGTGGATCGCGCGCGTGAGTCGAGCGTTGCGCAGCTCCTGCGCCATCCCCCAGTGCGTCCCGAGGGGCCCGCCGCCTGTCCCGAAGTAGCCCTGCGCGATCTCATACGCCGTGAGGGTGAGCGTCGAGTACTGCGCGAGCATCGCGTCACAGATCGAGTCGTCGATAAGGCCTGGTTCGAGCTGCCAGCTCAGCCACCCCGAATAACCACGCTGGTCGAGCTCTGCCAAGTCAGCCGGCGTGAAGCCCCAGGTCGCCCGGTTGAGCAGGTGGTAGGCGGAGCCTCTGCGAGCCCGCCCATGCCCAGACTGGGGGCCTAGGGGGGATTGAGTTGAGGCGGTGTTCACATCATCCTTTATACCAGCAGCACCACAAAACGGCGGTTCAACTCCGTTGAGTGGATTTGCTCGGAGTAAACCCTGCGGTGACGGGGCCGCAGCGATACCCTTCGCGGCTCGGAACTCCAGAATGAGCCCTACAAGACAAGCCCTCCACACCACCCGCCGCGCCTTCGGCCAGGCCCTCTTCGGGCCGACCTCACGCTGGGTGCTGCTCGCCGCTGTGGTGGGCGTATGCGGCGGCCTCGCCGCGGTCGCGTTCCGCTGGTTGATCGCGGTCTGCACGGAGCAGCTCTTCCAGGGACCGACAGGCGTTGTGACCGAAGGCGTCGCTGACGCAGGCCCAGAGTGGTGGCTCTTCCTCCTGATCCCCGCGGGAGGCGGTCTCCTCGTCGGGCTCCTCGTTCAACGCCTCGCGCCCGAAGCTGAGGGGCACGGGACAGACTCTGTCATCCACGCCTACCATCGCCTCAAGGGCGAGGTGCGGCAGCGCGTCATCTTCGTGAAGGCGCTCGCGAGCTCGCTCACGATCGGCACCGGGGGCAGCGCAGGCCAAGAGGGCCCTGTCGCCCAGGTCGGCGCCGGGATCGGCTCCTCCATCGCGCGCGCCCTCAAGCTCCCGGTGCGCGACCGGCGCCTGCTCCTCCTCTCAGGCGGCAGCGCGGGCGTCGGCGCGATGTTCTGCTCGCCCCTCGGCGGCGCGCTCTTCATGCCTGAGGTGCTCTACAAGAAGTCTGACCTCGAGGCGGACGCGCTGATCCCCTGCATCATCAGCTCGATCTTCGCCTACGCCACCTTCACGACGATCTCCGGTGACCACCGCGCGGTCGAGCTCTCACCCGAGCTCCTCTCGAGCCTCTCCTTCTCTGACCCGCGCGAGCTCGCCATCTACCTCGTGCTCGGCATCGCTTGCACCTTCGTCGGGTGGGCCTACACAAAGCTCTTCTACGGGATCCACGCCCTGAACCAACGCGAGGGCGGCGTACCGAAGTACCTGCGCCCGATGCTCGGCGGCCTCACCCTCGGAGCGATCGCCCTCGGCCTCTCTCGCTTCACAGGAGAGAGCGGCGTCCTCTTCGGCGGCTACGGCCTCATGGAGACCGCGATCTCCGGCGGCCTCACGATCCCAGTTCTCCTCTTGCTCCTCGCCGCGAAGATCGCGGCGACCTCCGCGACGATCTCCTCGGGTGGATCAGGCGGAGTGTTCGCGCCTGCGCTCGCCATCGGCGCCCTGCTCGGCGCCGCCGTGGGCCAAGGCGCAGCTTTCCTCTTCCCTGGGCTCGACATCAACCCAGCGGCCTTCGCCCTCGTCGGCATGGGCGGGTTCTTCGCCGGGGTCGCCAAGGTCCCGATCACCTCAGTGATCATGGTCTCGGAGATGACGGGCTCCTACAGCCTCCTCGCTCCCCTGATGTTGGTCGCTGTGATTCACACCCTGCTCTCTCAGCGCTGGTCCATGTACGAGGCCCAAGTCCCCGCGCCTGTTGACTCTCCAGCGCACGCCGGCGACTTCGTCGTGGACATCCTCGAGAGCCTCCGCGTCTCTGACGTCATCGCCGAGGCGCACGAGCCACATCTGATCCGCGAGACGACCACGCTGCGCAAGGTCTTGCGCACGGTCGCTGACTCTCAAGAGTCCTACTTCCCCGTGGTGAACGCAGACGAGCGCTTGGTCGGGATCTTCTCCCTCACGGACCTCCGGCGGATCTATCTCGAGGACGTGGCGCAGGACATCGTCATCGCGAGGGACTTCATGGTCGACAGCGTCGTCTCCGCGACCATGGAGGAGGACCTCCACTCCGTCCTGACCCGGATGACCACGCACCACATCAACGCCTTGCCTGTCGTCGACTCCCTGGGCGAAGGCCGCGTCCTCTGCATCCTCGACCGAAACGAGCTGGGCCGGGCCTACGACCGCCGCCTCCAGGAGATGCGAAGGTCAGAGGACGAAACCTCACCTTAACGGTAGAATCTCTGGCCGATCTGAAGGCCACACCCCACGACCGAATCTCATCCCATGTACGACCCGCAACTCGTCCAGCCCTTCCGTGATGAGCTCACCGCCCTCGGCGTCCAAGAGCTCCTGACCCCTGACTCCGTCGACTCCGCCATCTCTGAGGCCGGCACGACCCTCGTCTTCGTCAACTCCGTCTGTGGCTGCGCCGCTGCCGGCGCCCGCCCTGGCCTCCGCCTCTCGATGACGAACGAGAAGAAGCCCGATCGCTTCGTCACAGTCTTCGCCGGCATGGAGACAGACGCCACCGCCAAGGCGCGCGAGCACTTCGCCCCCTACCGCCCGAGCTCTCCACAGATCGCCTTGATGAAAGACGGCGCGCTCGTGCACATGGTCCAGCGCCAAGACATCGAGGGCAAAGAGGCGGGCATGGTCGCGAAGAACCTCACCGACGCCTACGACGCACACTGCTAAGGCTCAGCGCGCCTCGAGCCCGCGCCCGTCTCCGCTCGCACGCGCGCCTGTCGCGTGGTCGTTGAACTCGATGGAGAGCGTCTGCCCGCAGGGCTCACACGCGCTCGTGCCGCGCGGCGCCAATCGCTCCACGGCGCACGCCGGACACCACAGCCGAGTGAAGGGCTCCTTGCCCTCGCCTATCTCAGGCAGCTCCCCCTCCCACTCGATGCGAGTGAATAAGCCGCAGTGTGAGCAGGGCGCCCTCCCGCCGGCTCGATCTGAGCCCAGACCACAGCGGGCGCACACATAGCGCACCTCTGCACCTCCACGCGGCGGCGGCGAGAGCAGGACCCCTGAAGAGAGGACGACGAGGACAGCGGCGGCGGCGCCAGCGAGGAACCCACCAGCGGTGCCAGCGCTCGCGCTCTCAGTCCGCTCGAGGATCAGCGCGGCGGCAGCTGCTACGTAGAGGAGACCCGGTAAGACGACCTGCAGCGTCGAGAGGGACCCAAACATGTGCTTGCGGAGCGGGCTCGTCCGCAGCTTGGCCCGCGTGAAGCTCGCGAGCGCGAGCGCGAGGATCGGGGTCCCGCTGACAGGAGCAGAGCTCCCCAACGCGTCTAGAGCGAAGAGAAGCACGGCTAGGCTGAACCAGAAGAGGGCGACGCGCACGATGAGGATCCTACGACTTTGTCGCTTCCGCCCCAGCGTGGGATCCCAGATCGAAGGTCCGCGATAGAATGGTGGACCCGACACCTTCGATTCACCTCATGAGACCTCTCCTCGCTCTGCTCCTCGCCGCCCCTGCCGCCGCCCAGGCTCCGGCGTGGACCGTGCATGGCAGCGCGGCCGGAGACAGCCTCGGCTTCGCGCTGTCGGCTGCCGGAGACTGGGACTCGGACGGTGTCATCGATCTCCTCGTCGGTGCACCTGGTGTAGACGCTAATGGGCCAGACTCTGGCCGCGTGATGGTCATCTCAGGGAAGACGAGCGAGGTCCTCTTCACCGCGAACGGGCAAGCCGCTGGCGACCGTGCGGGCCGGTCGGTCGCCTCGCTCGGCGACGTGAACTCCGACGGGGTCGGGGACTTCGCCTATGGCACCCCGACCCGCTCGGTCGCCGGTCCCCAGGCCGGCGGCGCGTTCGTGATCTCTGGGAGCGACGGCTCCATCCTCCACGCCTGGGAGGGCACCACTCCCTTCGGCATCTTCGGCTTCTCGGTGGCGTGCGCCGGGGACCTCGACGGAGACGGGAGGCAAGACCTCTTGGTCGGCGCGCCCAACGAAGACCCCTCAGGACCCGACTCCGGCGCCGTGTACGCCTACTCCACCGGGAGCTCAAGCCTGCTCCTCGTCCTCCCGGGAGCGAACCCCGGGGATAAGTTCGGCTCCACCCTCTGCTCCATCGGCGACGCCAACCAAGACAGCGTCTTCGACTTCCTCGTCGGGAGCCCCGACGAGTCCGCCGCTGGCCTCGTCGCTGCGGGCTCTGCGCGGCTCTACTCCGGGGTAGACGGGAGCAGCCTCGGAGCGTGGTTCGGGGTCAACGCAGGCGAGCGCTATGGGACAGCGCTCTCTCCCATCGGCGATCGAGACTCCGATGGGCGCGCGGACTTCGCTGTCGGCGCACCTGGCTCCGTCGCCTGCGGTGGCCCCGCGTGCGGACGCGTAGAGCTCCGCTCGGGCGCGACCGGTGCCCTCTTCCTCGGCATCAACGGCGGGCCTCAGACGGCGTTGGGCGCGAGCCTCTCTGCCTTGGGTGACATCAACTCTGATGGGGTCTGTGACCTGCTCATTGGCGCGCCGGACGCCCCGATCGGAGGCGCGGTCCTGCTCTTCTCGGGGCTCAACGCCGCGCTCCTCGGGGTCATCCAGCCGAGCGCAGAGCCCGGCGCGAGCTTCGGGCACGCGGTCGCCTCCCTCTCCCCTTTTGATGCGGCGGGCGCGCCGCAGTGGGCAGCGACCGCGCCGTATGGTGACCTCAACCAGAGCAACGACCACGGCTCCTTGACGCTCTACTCCGACTCGATCCACCTAGGTGAGATCTTCTGCGCCGGTGACGGCACCGCCGCACCTTGCCCATGCGGGAACACAGGCCCTGTGGATCACGGCTGCGCGAACGGTGACGGGACCGGCGCACACCTCCGCGGCTCAGGATCGGCGAGCGTTCAGAGCGACAGCCTCAGCTTCCGCGCGACCTCGCTCCCCGTCGGGCAGCCCGCGCTGCTCTACACGGGCGTCAACCGGATCCAGGCCGGACAAGGGCTCGGGTTCGGCGACGGGCTCCGCTGCACCGGCGGAGCCGTCGTCCGCCTCGGGGTGCGCACCCCTGACGCTAGCGGCGCCGCCGACTGGAGCGCGCCGTTCTCAAACGCGCCGTGGAGCGCGGGCGCGACGCGCCACTTCCAGGTCTGGTACCGGAACAACCCGGTCCCCGCCTGCGGCGGCGGCTTCAACCTCTCGAACGGCTACTCGATCGACTTCACGCCGTAGTGACGTCAGCCGTCTGGGCGCCTGCGCGCTCGAGGAGCTCGCGGTACCAGGCGGCGGTCTCAGCCGCGCGCCCTTCGTGGGCGACCGAGCCCCACACGACTACCAAGGCGCTCGTCGTCCCCTCGTGAGTCTTCGTCCGCTGCGCGTCCTTCACGGCGTTCGCGCAAGGGCCCTCGGTGTCACAAAGACACAGGAGCCCTGAGGCGTCTATCTCCTGCCCGCCTGCGTTGAAGACATAGCTCGTCCCCTCGGGTGCGATCCCGATCCTAAGGGGCAGCGCGGCCTTGTCCGTGTCGACGATGCTGATCGGGACGCCTGAGTGGAGGCTCGCGACGTTGCAGGCGTCGACGACGAGGTTGATCGATCCCAGCTTCCCCTCGCCGACGGCGCGCACGAGGTACTCGCTCGCCGGCTTGCCTCGCCCGGTCGGCTTATAGCCGCCGTGTCGCAGAAGATCTCTGGTCGCGGCCCGCACCTCTTCGCTGCGCTCGAGGGGCGCCTCGGCTTCGAGCGAGAGGAGCGCGAGGAGCCAGTCAGGGCTCGGTCGCTCAGAGAGCGGGCCCTCCAGGCTGACTGAGAAGCAGGCGGCGTCGAGGAGCGGATGCTCTTCCAGGGTGACTTGGAGATCCATGACGAGATTGTAAGAGGCTGGGTGCCCTCCCCGCGCGCCTTCGATCCGCGTCGTGTGATGCTTGCTTCGGGGAGGGGCCGCCCGGAATACTGGCACGCGTCGGCCCGCCCCCATGCCTCCCAAGCAACCTGACATCCTGTTCATCGTGCTCGACGCAGCGCGAGCCGAGAACTTCTCGGTCTACGGCTATGACCGGCCCACGACGCCCAACCTCGAGCGCCTAGCGGGTGGTCTCGCCCTCTACGACCAGTGCATCTCCACCGCCACCTGGACCCTGCCGAGCACCGCGGGCCTCTTCACGGGGACCTACGCCTCGACCCATCGCCTCGTGGTCGATGGAGACAGACTGGACGACTCCTACGACAGCCTGCCGGAGCTGCTCACGCGCGAGGGCTACCGCACGGCGAAGGTGATGGGAGATGTCCCCTACGTGTCGGACTTCAGCGGCATGGAGCGCGGCTTCGCTGAGAACTTCGAGCCCCCGCCGCCGACCTGGCGCCGCGCGCTCTCTGCGCTCCGCCCCAGCAGATCCGCGCCCGCAGAGGGCGCTGATGACGGCCCCGCAGACTTAGGCCGGATCGACCACGACCTGGACCTCGAGGCGGAGGCCCAGCTGCACCAGCGCGCCAGCCTGAGGTCACAGCTCTCCTTCTGGATGACAGGTCTTCATGACGACGGCGCGGCGAGCTGCTTCGACCGCGTCCGCGAGATCTTCCAAGAGAGCGATGAGCGGCCGCGCTTCGTCTACGCGCACCTGATGGAGACGCACGGCGAATACCGTCCTCCCCACCGCCACCGTATGCGCTTCGTCCCCCCCGAGCTGCGAGGCAAGAACTTCGCGGCGATCAACCAACGACCCAACCCGCACGCCGTGGGGCTCGTGGACATGAGCGAGGAGGACTTCGCCATCCTCCACGGTCTCTACGACGGCTGCATCGCCTACATGGACGAGCTGCTCGG
>PVBE012795758.1_pt1 | contig 11779 bp, 13 predicted proteins | sample 1631181 | NCBI WGS metagenome assembly PVBE01 (sample SAMN08397723, study PRJNA350692) | Marine metagenome, whole genome shotgun sequencing project. | isolation source: water | place: Pacific Ocean | collected 2012-04 | reverse complement strand
CCACCATTTCCATAAATTAATCCATTAACATTATTTTTTGCTCTCCATCTATGCACTGCTTTTGGATTTGTTTTTTCCCAATCTAATGTTTGTAATAAAAAACTTTCGTCTAAAATGTTATCCCCATCGACTGATATGAAGAAATCTGTTTCTGCTTTTTCCGCCGCGGCCTTGTGTGCTGAATCAAATCCCTTCACGCCATCAACACGTTTTGCCCATGGCACTTTGTTTTTAAGATCTGCCCAATTTTCCTCTTTGTTAGGTTCCTGGTAACTGATGTAAACAAAATCTAAATCCGATATTCTTACTCTCGCACCCATTTGAAACCTCCTTCTACTACGCCGGTTGGATAAAAAGGATCATTATCAAAAAACTCATATCCTTTCTCCTCGGTTTTTTTTAAAGTTTTGTATTGTGGCAATACTTTTGGCGGTGGTTTTAGCACAAATTCTGTTTCCGTTTTCCATATGTATGCATCCTCGCCTTTCGCCATGACTTCTAACTTTTTCTCCAACGTTACTACTACACTTTTTCCCTGTATGGTTACTGTGTGTACTTTTTCTTTTGGTTTTTTAATATTTTCTAATGCTTCAAAAAATCCTGGCATTCAAATCCTCCGTTAAATTTTTGTCCAAATAATGCCATACCCTGTGTAACCTTTGGGTTCCTACTATAATTTTATTGTTTAATTTTATTGGCATAAGATAATCTGTGTCGTTACCTTGTATTGCTGATTTATTATGAATAAATTTGAACCATGGATAGTCAATCAATTGTTTTTGTGTTGGATCAATTATTCTATACGCAAGTGCATAAACAACATCTGTGCTAGGATATTTGTCATGGCAACCAATTAATACAGTATCACGCACTTGTTGCCAGTTTTTTGTGATTACTTCACATAAGTCAAAAAAGTTTTTTGCTGTAACACTTCTTCTAAAGTAACTTAGGCCGTTATAAATGTTTGGCAAATTGTTTCTAACAAATAATTTCCTATAAGTTTTGTCTTTGATTGTGTTGTCTTTGTAATCCTTGCAATCTACTGAAAACACAAGATCATGTTGCCATAGATGATACCACCACCAATCAGTATTTTGTGTCCACAACATATCAGATTCCAATTTGATCGTGTGTGTAAAAGGTGATAGTTTGAATGCTTTGTACTCATTTGCCCATTTTATTTCATGTTCAGCACTTTCGTCTGTGTTCATTACTTTGACAACGTCAATATGTTCTGATTCAAACTTTTTATCACTTATGACACAGATATTACTTTCTTTGTTAAACATTTTGATTGATTTTGCTAGTTCTATACTGCACTTGACGTAATCAACCTTGTCAGTGTTCTGACTGAACCATAAAAAACCTTTAGACATTTGCAATCTCCTTGTCTAGTATATGAACATCTTGATTTTCTATATAACTAATTTTGTTATCGTACTTGAACACCACTGAGGTGTCTGTAATTTGTAAAACTTTTGCAACTCCAGGCAGAGTTGGCAACTTGCCAGGTAAAAAATTTTGTTGTATGTTGCCGTTGACTTGGTTTACAGCAACTGAAAAGGCGTAATCGTTCCTGAAATTAAGGAAGTCTACCCTGTATAAATTGCAAAAATGTTGATAATTTTGTTTGATGTATTTCACTGTATCAAATATTCTCTTGGCCCTATCTGTTTTTTTGAAAATAATTACTGTCGCCCACAGCATAGGAATAATTGAATTGTTTCTAAAATTATAAACATCTTTGTTTGTTAGATCGTGTATCTTGTCGTGTATCAAAAAATCATCTTCAACATCAAAGTACTGTAAAAGGTTGTCTGTGAATGGTAGATAATCAATATCCATTAATAAAGTTGTGTCGTAAGGTGATAAGTCATATGCATGGCATCTATCTAAATTGTGCCATTGTTCATTCTGTCTTTTGTTTCCAGTTTCGTTCTCAATCATTTTATAATTGATCATGCCAAGAGGCTTAAACTTTTTAAAAGTTTCAAAATTTGTTACTATTGTTATTTCTAGTTTAAGATTTTTTTTGATAAGTTCAACACAACGTTCAGCGATACGATGATATTCGCAAGTTTCTGTGTTGAAACAGAACAACAAAACACCTTTTGACATACTATCTCCTTTTAACGAATTCTTCGTTTATTTGGTGATATGCATTGAGCGTTTCCTGATTGCGTTCTATAAGTTTTTTTAAAAAATCAGCCGGATCTTTAATCTCACAAGGATTGCTATTACTGTCTAGCACAAAGAACGTGTCTTTGTTTTCACTCAGAGTCTTTACTAAACATATAGTTTGAGGATCAGCACGAAACAGATGTCCGTTGTGTGCAATTATCTGTCTTGATTCTGCACGTTCCAGGGCATTTTTCTTTGCCACCGCGATATCATAAGATAGATCTGCCTGTTCTTTTAGTTCGCCAATATTCATACCACAATTATATGATAATTATGGCGATTTAACGACCTGATAAAAATTTTTTTGGTATATTACGTAGTTGTAGTGTTGGAAACTGCCGAAGTTGAAGATTCTGTAATGTCTGACGCAAGTCCTTGCTCATCGTTAGGACTGATAACAAAACTTCTTACTCTTGTAACACCAACTCTGTCCGGAGTAGCATCAACACCTGAGGTATTACCTGATGTGTAAGTGTTATCTGCCGCGCCGTCAATCAATTCATATTTGACTGTTATAGTCACTGCTGAACCAACCGCCGCGTTAATTTTTGCAGATATTTCCACATAGTTAGAAGTGTACGGTGAAGTTGCTTCTGTTAATTTAATAAGAGTTGTGTAAGATGTGCCTAAATCATGGAAACCGTTATCCAAACCGTTAGTAGTCAAAGTTTCGCCTGATCCTGATCTAGTTGAAACCGTTGCACCTATATCAAAGTTTCCTACTGCCGCTAATAATGTTGTCCAGTTTGTGTCTTTCGTAGTTGCTCCACCACCAGTTGCCCCATTACCTGTTCTGTCACCTAATACTCTAATTTTTCCACCACCGTTAAAGAACCATCTCATTGTATTTGCGTTTGCAAATGTCACGGAATGTTCTACCACGTGTGATTGTGACCATTGACTTGATGAACTTGATGTTTGTTTTGCTGAAGATGTGTCTAATGCTGTTGCTGATGTACTACCACCTGCAATCGCTGATGCAAGAGATGCCAAGTCAGTTTCTACCGCTGACTTAATTGCTATTGTGTCACCTGCTGTAACCTGTGTTCTTGCAGTAGCAGAAACGTTTGTGTGGTTTACAATATTATCCATTGCTGTTAATAAGGAGTTCCAATGAGATGCTGTAACTGTATCACCCGCTCCAACAGTTGCCAAATGCGTTTGGCCTAGTCCATATACTCCAGATCCTGTTCCTGCAAAGTGATTGTATCCATATGGATCTGATGAACTGTTTACAAATGTGTTGTATTCGTCGTCTAAAATTATTTGTCCTGCTACATATCCCATATTACTATTTAACTCCTATTACACACTCAGTAAGTGCGGTTTCTTCATTATATTTATCTTTAATTAGCCTACCTAATACATTAAAAGCGGTACATTCGTCGATATTGGCGATTCTCGCCTCGCCGGATCCAGCGGATACCACACGATCTCCTGCTTTTCCTGTGCCTTTAATTTTAACCAAAACACGTCCTTTCAATGCTATCATAGGATGTGAGTCATTGTTACCCGCTTGGGCATTCATTAAAAATGCTGGTGATTCACTGACAACGCCAAACACTTTATTGCATAGGTCTTCGTTACATCTAGTGATTTCTTCAGAGCCACCCAACATGACCACGTCACCCACTTCTAACTGCATATCAGCGGCATAACGTTCAGCCAAGTCAGCATATTGAGCCGATGTTGATGTTGCATGAACTACATTGGCCCTTAAATCAACCAACGTTGGTGCAGATAATTCGTCATCACCGCCGCCTGATTTGAATGCTGTCCAGGCACCGCCTGCATTTCCAAATATAGATGTGCCGTCATCCGCGAATGTTTCGTCCCAAACCCAGTATAAGTCTTGTTCAGTGGCTGTTGAAAGTTCACCTCTGTTTACTTTGATTCCAGAAAAGTTTGGCATTCCAGATGCAGATGAAATGTTCCTGTTTAATTCAATTATGTTGTCCTCTACTGTCAAAGTTGATGTGTTATTGACAACTTGATCTCCATCAACTGTTAAATTTCCTTTAATTCTTACATCACCACATGATGGAAGTTCTAATCTTCCTGTGTCTCCATCAAGTGTCATTAATGTTACAGTAGAACCACCGTCATTCACAGTGAAAATAATGTCTTTGTCCTGCGTAGTTTGTGCAATGGTTAAGTTATCACTTGCCATTGTGAAAGTGACATCAGACCCTGCACCCAAAGTCAGTGTTGTGCCGTCTGCCAATATTCCTAATGTGCCTGATGTTGTATCTGCCGCATTAGATCTTAGATAGTTTGCCGCGGCAACTCCACCCAATGCATCAGAATCTGTAGCAGTGCCTCTGAATTTTGCCGATGAAACCGTAGACGACAGTTGAACACCTTGAGCAACTGTAGAATAACCTGCCGATATTAAAGCGGCACCGTTAGTTTCTGTACTTGAAGGTGTAAATGCCAAATTCGATACCACACCAACAACAGCATCATTTGAAACAAGTTTCAAAATAGTTCTGTTTACGCCGGCGTTGTCTTGTAGTGTCTCTGCTATTGCGTTTGTTACACCCGAGCCAGCAACTGATGTTGGTCCGACCAATGTAAATGCTGTTCCTGAATAAACATATAATTGGGTGTTGGTTGTATCGAACCACAAATCTCCTTGCACTGCATTCGATGGTGCAGTTGTTGAATTTGTGGGCGAGCCAACAGGTTTGAATTTTGTTCCTGTGTATACATTTAATTGCTTGTTAGTTTTGTCATACCATAGTTGTCCTTCGATCTTGTTCGATGGTGCTGAGGTATTATTGAAATTTTCTAAAAGTTTGACTAAATTTTCATTTAGTTTTTCACCAAATCCTGCATATCCTTTTCCAAAGAGTGCAAGATCCGTTGTTGTGGTATCTAATGTACCATCTGCTAATGAGACTATCTGTGTCCCGAAGGTATTGTTAATTTTGTACGCCATAATATCCTAGTTAGATTTATTATCTCTAACCTCTGTTAAAAAACTAACATCACCAACCAACTTAATTAAAATCTCCGCTAGTTCTGGCGTAAGCATCTGATCAATTTTAGTCTCTTCTGCTTTGGACCATTCCTTCTCGTAGTTTGCGTTAATATAGTCTGCGACTTCTTGTTTCGTTGCCATTTAAATGTACTCCTTATGCTTATTTATTGCTTTTGAAGTATTGCTCGTCGTCCTGTATCCACTCTAAATCTTTGGTGTAATTTCCGTCTAAATCACGCAAAAAAGTCTTTACATTACTCTCTGTTAGCATCATTTCATGGTATTTTTGATATCTTTTGTGTAGTGCTTCGTGCTTTGTAGCAGTGTAAACAAGTTTCAACTCTTTATCTTTTGCCAGTCCCATAATGCTATCAATACACAATTTTAAGGACTCGTGTAGATTCCTGGGATCTGCCCCTTTATCAGTCACGATCCATTCCATAAATCCAAATTGTGTGCCTTCCCCAACATAAAGTCCTGCGGCACAAATTGGCTTGCCATCGACCTCGACCATGATTCCTTCAGGTGGCAAACACTCTTTTGGCACCACTCCAAACTGCCAATCCCTCCACCACTTGACTAGTGTGTCATAATCCTTATCTCTGTCCCATGGTCTAACTAGCATTTTTTTGCATCACTAATTTATTAACGTTGAATGAAGATTCAAAACAATATTGCACTGCTTCTGCCACTTCACTTGCTTTTAATTTTGGCAACTCTTGCCACATTCCTTTTATCATGTCTGTGTCCACTACATCAGGACATATATCATATACCGATAGTGGCTTGTAAAATAGTTCTTCTTGAAGATCGCTGATGTACCGAATTAGGTTTTCTTTGTGCCAACAGTACCAACCATAATCGGCACTGATATTCTCCTCATCCTTGCCTGCAGGCGTGCCTGAAGTGCTTGTAATTACTGCAACCTTTTTGTATTCATTATGGAAAGCACCGTAAATCCTTTTTAATAATTCAAATTGTCCTCTGCCTGCATATGCATTAACAACAATTAAATGACAATCTAATAATTTTTTTATGATATCTTCTTGTTTGGTTTCTAGGTCGTACCCGTTGCTCCTGCTAAGACCAACAACTTCGAATCCTTTCTTTTTATAAAGTTTTGCTATTGCTTTGCCTATGCCTTTTGTGTGGCCAATAATTGCAATTCTATTTTTGTTTTTTCCTCGTCTCATATACATCCACTAAATTATCTAGTCCTTCAAAACATTCTGAATAGTTTTGGTAATACTCTTCAAACTTCTCTTTAGTGTACTCTGATTCTTTGAAAAAGTCAATCAATAAAGTAGTTCTTTCACCAGGATTGTTATTGAATCCGTTGTGTAATTGTATGTCTGGCTGGAACACAATCGCATCACCAGTTTTCCAGGTATACAATTCCTGTTTTTTTGTCTCGAGGTTCAGAACATACATACCACTGTTAGTGCCACCGCCGTCTTCTAGACACAATTGATATCTCCATCCACCTTCGTTGTCAGTATGATTGCCAATTTTTGTGTTTGGGCCAACTGTCATAATCGCCACATTGGTTTTGTATGGAAATTTTCTGAGAATTGAGTACAAAATAGGATAGTCCTCAAATTTTTGTCCTTCATGATCGCCAGATTGAATGCCTAATGCTTTCCATTCACCACTTACATAATCACCAGACTTGTCGTCGAAATCATCTGGAAGTCCTCTTACACTATCGGAAAAATCCTCAGGTTCTAAAAATGTTTTGTTTGGTTGCGAATCAAACTCATGCTTTATTTCTTCAAAATACTTTTCAAGTTGTAAAAAGCATTGTCCTTGTTCGCCGTGGTAAAATGATTTATCAAGCATTTAGTATATTAACATTTTTATCATGTATCTGTCTATCATGATCTTGCCAATTACTAAAAAACTGTTCGCCGTGGTTTACTAATTCTTGTTGTTCACTTAATTCAAAGTAATCAGTAAATTCTATGCCGTTTATGATTATTCTTCTATTTTCATTTCCAAATACGTAAACAATAACATCATCACCACCAAGTGAGAAACCGTGTTTACTGTTTTCTACTCTAGTCCATTTACCATCTTCTTTGACCATGTGTACACCAGATACCTGTATGCCTTTATAATCATAAAGATTATCTATTAAAAACTTACCAGTAGCAAAAACTTTGCCACCAACCAACACTTCATCTCCTATATCTACTTCTTCTACAGGTTTAGTTGTGCCATCTGCCATTGAGACAAGTGTGCCTGCAAGGAAACATCCGCCTCCGCCAGTTCCTCCACCTCCTGATGAAGAACTTCCGCTCGAATCTCCAAATCCCGCCGAGTTAGATACGAAATCAACTCCTGCATTGAATAATGCTTTCCATACACCTCCAACTTTGTAGTATCCTGCTGTGATCTGTTTCCATACACCAGAAACTTTATAGAACATTGAATTAATACTTTTCCATTCGCCTGCAACTTTGTAATTTGCTTGTACACCAATATTGAAGACAACAACAACTTTTCCATTCCCTCCAACTTGTCCTGCACCGGCTCCTACTGCTACACCCGAAGAATAATATGCTTCACTAGTTCCTCCTGGAACGGTACCTGACCCATCATCTGCTGTTCCGCTTGATGGTACAGTGTTTGATCCAGCATAACCTCCAGTACCTCCGTTGTCTCCAGAACCACCGTTACCTGATTTTCCGCCGTCGGCTCCTCCTCCTCCGGCACCACCGCCACCCCCGTCTCCGGAGTGACTTTTTCCGTTTTCACCTAATGTACCTGGAGAGTTTGATGTGGCTGAATTAGAATTTATACCGCCTGAGCCATTTGAGGCAATTCCTGCCCCAGCACCTCCGCCACCGCCTCCTGCGACAGCGATTGCACCTTCTGAACCTATTTTTATAACAGAGGCTCCTCCACCTCCTCCACCTGCTCCTGATGAGCCTCGTGGACCTGATGAACCACCTGTTCCGCCTGAATATTCTGTAATACTTTTTCCGTTGCCTCCGCCCGGTGCACTGCTACCACCTGAGCCGCCTGCTCCACCGCCACCTACTGCGACAGTAATTGTGTCGCCGATGTTTGATGTTACCGCGTACCCGGTTTTCTTTACATGATGTCCTGCGGCTCCTGTGCCACCCGGACCGCCTCGGTCACCGCCTCCACCGCCGCCGGCGCCGCCCCAAAGGTACATATCAATTGTTGTGGTACCCGCTGGAATCGTTGCTTCTTGCAGTGTTCCTGTATAAATGAAAGATTTGACTACTGCGACCATAAAGGATTATGCCTCCCTTACGAACCAGAAGTCTCCGTTGTCACCGTCGCCTGATGTTGGATTGGAAGTAGAAATAGTTTTTTCTGAACCACCCCATTGTTCTCCAAATGTCGCTACCTGACCAATAGTTGGTACACTAGTGTCACCTGTATCTCCTGTGCTTATTGCAGATCCTACTGCTGACATTTCAATACCTGCGACAGTAAAAATACCAGATGAGTCTGTTTTTAGAACTGATCCTTGACTTGTCGCACCGTTTGTAGTTGCGTCTGATAATCTTATAATATTGGAATAATTTGCTCCTTCACCTGCCATCCATCTGTTTGTGCCTACTTCATAAAAAATTCTAGCATCATCAGTATCGCCTGTTTCAACAATTAATCCTGAATCTGTTTCTGAATTACCGTTGTTAAGTTTTATAAATGCATCATCATAAGTGTTAATGTTAACACTTTTAGCATCATACTCACCACTTACTGTCAATGTTCCTGTGATATCTACGTTTCCTACAATAGTAACTGCTCCTGTTGAGCCTGTAAATTTCAATGGTGTAACTGTTGATCCACCATCGTTAATTGTGAAACTCATGTCTTTATCTTCAGACGTCTGTGCTAAAGTAACATTATTGCTTGAAACTGTTATTGAAAATTCTTGTGCGTCACCAACTACTAAACCACCATCTGCATCAATAGTTAATGCACCAGTTGTTGTATCTGCCGCATCCGCTCTCAACATATTTCCGCCGGCAATTAAAGACGCTGAACTATTTGTTGTTGAACTTACGTCAAGGAATGTTGCTTGGGTGTTTGTTCCTTCAAAAACCGCCCCTAATGTTGAGTTCAATGTCATACCTGCCTTGATTGATGCAAAACCTGTTTGCGACGCTGTCGGTGTAAATGTTTCTTTTGATAAAATTGCTACTCTTGTATTTCCTGCGTACATGGAAGCAACAACCTTGTCACCTCCTGAACTTGCAAGTGTTTCTATTTTGAATCCTGAAAGAGTTTGTCCTGAAGTATAAACTGGGCCAACTAATTGAAACGCCGAACCAGTGTACACATAAACTTGATTGTCATCTGTGTCTAACCAAAAATCTCCTGCAGATGCTGAAGTTGGCTCTGCCGATTGTGCTTTTGCACCTCCTGTTGGCTCAAATTGTGAACCATCATAAACTTTCAATTGACCCGTGTTTGCATCAAACCATAATTCACCTTTCAAAGGTGCCGAGGGCGCCGATGTGCTAGATGAATTTTCTAACAGTTTTACAAGGTTCTCATTAAGTCCTTCACCAAAACCCGAAAAACTTTTTCCAAAAAGTGTTAAACTTGTTGACGTATCCGAAGTACCGTCTGTGATTGTTGCTAATACCGATCCGTCTGTTTTGTTAATTGTGTACGCCATATACCTATATTTATAACCTTCCTACACTTATTAAAATGACACTTTCACCAGCATCTTCTTTGTTTTCCATTGCTTTTCCTACTATAGAACCTAAAACTGGACTTATTGCCTTTTGGGCACAACCAGGATGTGTTCCGCAAGTGGTCAAAAGATCACCTTTTGATACCATTCCGTGTACTTTACATTTTACTTTTCCTACAAGTGCTATTGCTTGACCTTCTGATTTATCATTCATTAAGTATGCAGGATCTTCACTTATTACTCCTGCCACTCTAGTATCACTAGATATTGTTGATTGTGTAACTTCTTTTTCTCCACCAAATATAACAACTGTGCCTACGTCATAGTTGGAGTCAGTTTCATATTTCTCAGCCAAGTCAGCATATTGAGCCGATGTTGCTTTTGCGTGTACAGTGTTGTATCCAACACTACTAGAACCAATGTCATATGTTGCATCTGCGTCAGGTAAAATAGTTTGTGACACAATGTTTCCGCTCATTGTCAGACTGCCCATTGTGTTCGCTCCTGAACTTGACAAGTTTCCTGTTACGTTTCCTGTAACATTTCCTGTCAGTGCACCAGCAAATGCTGTTGATGTTGTTGTACCACTTATTTCTAATTTTGTGCTTGGTGACGTTGTTCCGATTCCAATTCGTGCTTCCGAACCGTCCAAAGTCATTAATGTTGTCGTGCTTCCGCCATCATTTATTTTGAAAGTTATATCTGTGTCTGATATTGTATTTGATATAATTACTCCACTAGAATCAACAGTGATAGACAAGTCGTTGTCTGCACCAACAGTCATTCCTGAATCTGTAACTACACCTAGTGTTCCTGAAGTTGTGTCGTTAGCATTTGATCTCAAATAGTTAGCCGCAGTTACTCCGCCTAATGCATCCGAGTCACTTGCTGTACCTTGAAATTTAACATCACTAATTGCTGTTGTTAAAGTAATACCTTTTTTGATTGTTGCAAATCCTGATATTGAAGTTTTAGGAGTAAACTCGTCTTCACTAATAATTGCAAGTCTATTTCCGTCATTGTAAATGTTTGTAATGTTCTGCGTGTTATCTGAGGAATCTAAAATAGAGTCGAATGTTAAACCGTTTGTTGTACCTGTCGACGAAGGAGGGCCTACTAAGATTGAACTTGTACCATTATAAAAATACAACTGACCTGTATCAGAATCAATCCACATATCACCTTGAGCAAGTCCGGAAGGTGCCGAAGATTGATAAGGTGCACTACCACCTGTTGATAGAAAACTTGTTCCATTGTAAACTTTTAATTTGCTATTTGTACTGTCCCACCAAAGTTGTCCTTCGATTGGTTTTGAAGGAGCAGAAGTGTTAGAGAAATTTTCTAATAGATGTAAAAAGTTTTCTGCAATACTTTCTCCATAACCTGCATATCCTTTTCCTATTAAACTTAAATCAGTTTGCGTGTTTACCACACCGTTCTGAACTGTGTAAGCATTTGGCGACGCTGAACTATTTGTTTTGTTTACTGTGTATGCCATCTATTAATATCCAGTGTTACTTCCTGATGTTGTTCCGCTTATTGTGTTCGACGTTGATAAAGCAGTTGAACTTGTTTCAGTAAATGTTGTTAATGATTGTATTCTTAAAGTATAGTCGATTTGAATTAATCTGTTCAAAGATTTTTGTACTGGGTGAAATATAACGTGTGTCAACAATTTATTAGTTGAACCGTTTTCCGTTCCTTCCCAACTTTTCAATCCTAATTCGTCAAATACATAATCTCCATTAAAATTTGTTGTGTTGTCAAATGCAGATTGTCCTGTTGGCTCACCATAATCTAAAGTACAAGTACAAACAATGTCAGTATACTTGTTACCTGCTGTGTGTCTTACTTCCATTTTGTTTCTGGTTGTGTCTTTAATTGTAGATGCATTATCATCAATTACTTCGTAATATGTTTGATTGTATAAT
>PVBE012128348.1_pt1 | contig 11779 bp, 9 predicted proteins | sample 1631181 | NCBI WGS metagenome assembly PVBE01 (sample SAMN08397723, study PRJNA350692) | Marine metagenome, whole genome shotgun sequencing project. | isolation source: water | place: Pacific Ocean | collected 2012-04 | reverse complement strand
GGGCGTGAGCGAGAGTTGAACTTCTCGGAATTGGCGCAGTTAGCACCACCTAACATACACCAATCGAAGCCAAAACGGAAGTCACGATTGCGCCAATTCCTTTTCTATTCAATGACTTACAAGTTCTCGGACGGGAAGTAGGTAGAAAGTCTCGGCGGGAGGTCGAGCAGACGCGCAGCCTCGAGCGACGACGCGACGGGCCGACCGACCTCGCCTGCAAGAGCGACGGCGCGCTCCACGAGCTCGACATTCGTCGGCCGATCGTCGCCGGCATGGTCCTCGAGACCGACTCGGAGATGGCCGCCGCGCTCGAGGGCAGAGCGGGCCACGCCGTTGGCGAAGACATCCCCGGAGACCACACTCACGGCCCACGGCAACGGATCGCCCTCGAACATGCGCAGATAGCTGTCGAGGGCCCAGGTCTCGGCGGGCATCCCACAGACCAGATCGACATGCGGCGCACCCCGGTAGCTCGCGCCGCCGCAAAGCGTGAGGCGCACGAAGACGCCGCGCGGCAGGCGCCCCGCGCGCCTGTAGAGGAGCGCGTGGCGCAGGAAGCCGGGCTCGAAGATGACCATGCTCGGCCCGAGCCGCAGCGCCTCGCACTGGGCCGCCATATACCGCACTTCTCGGGGCGAGTTCGTGTAGACGCGATCGGTGTCGAGGGGCAGGCCATCGTCGCCGGTTCGAACAAAGCTCCCCGAGCCCGGTTCCATCAGACCGATGCGCAGTCCGCCACGCTCCGCCAGGATCGGCAGGTGGCCCAGACGCTCCTCGATGGGATCGTGGAATACGATGGTCGGGTAGATGAGGGCGTCGGGTCGCTCGGCCAGGATCGGCAGGAAATGCTCCAGGTAGAGCTCTGCGGCTTGCTCGGCCCGCGCGCTCGGGTCCGGAGCGTGGGTGTGGATGACGGACGCGCCCGCCTCGAGGCAGGCGAGGGCGTCAGCGACGAGTTGCCCGCTGCGGGTCGGGACGTGAGGATTGTCGCGCACGTCGGTCGCCCCGTTCAGGGCGGCTTCGATGATCACCGGGACGGGGCCGTGTCCTACCACGGCTCGAGCATATCAGAACGCGAGGTCACGATGATGCACCTCGCCCGGGTCGAGCTCCCGGCCTGGCACACCGCATCCTGAGGTTTGGGGGAGGCGGAGGCGGGACGAGACCTGGCGTTCTCAGAGGGAGAACGAAATCGGGCGTCAAGGTGAGACGTATCCTCGACTACTACACCCTCCAAGCAAAGAACACTCACCGCCACAACATGCGGAACGCGTAATCGCTTTGGCGCCAGCCACCGGCGCTCGACCGAGAGAGGCCTCATCGTTGCCCATGGGACTCCGAACCCGGAATGAAACGTCACCATCTGGCTCCAGGCTGATTTCGAATCTAATCTCGTCGGTCACGAGCGGTCTGATTCTCGCTGTGTCGCAAAGCCCTTGCGATCTGGGTCCGCTTGCGATCGTCGCACTCGTTCCGTGGCTGGTCGCAACGCGTCGCGCGGGCCCCTTCGAGTCGGTCGGCATCGGGATCGCGATGGGCGTCGTCTACGCCAGCGCGGCTTCGAGTTGGCTCCCGGCAGCCTTCGAGCCCCAGGGTTCCCACGGTCTGCAGGCGCTGCTTGGCGCCCTGCTGGCCGCACTCTGGGCGAAGGGCCTGCTATTCGGAGCGATCGGTTGGGTCACGCAACAGCTCCGAGCCCGGGCAGCCGCGATCGGGGTGGTCGCTCCCGCCGCTCTGCTGGGTCTCGCAGAACTCTGGATCAGCGAGTCCCGGTTGGGAATCCCGCTGCTTCTGCTCGGGCATTCGCAAGCTTCCGTTCCGGGCGTGGCACAGCTCGCCGTAGGGATCGGCGTGCCTGGAATCTCCGCGCTGCTATTCACCGTGAATGCTGCGTTCGCATCGCTTCTCATCGATCGTCGTTCGGCAGCACGTCTAGCGACTGCATTGGCGATGGCCTGGCTAGCGGCCGCGGGCGGCGGGCTACCCCTGGCACGATCCCTCCAACCCTACCCAACCCATCTCACACCCGATACCCAGGTCGGTACCGAAGCGAAATTCCTGCTCCTCGTTCAGCCGAGCATCTCGCGCAATCATCGCTGGAACCCGGCCTCTCAAGGCCTGGTCCTCGACGAGATGGCTGCCTATACCTCTCGAGCCCTTGGAGATGCACTGAGGGCGGCTGACGCAATCCTGTGGCCCGAGAACCTGCTGACCTCGCCTCTCGCCGAGAACAGTCAGCTCGGGGGTCGACTCCAGGCCTACGTGAATGGGTGGCGTGTCCCCGTCATCACGGGACTCGTTCGCGAAAGCATCGCGGGCGTTGCCGGTCAGTATCGAAGCTCGGCTCTCTGGTTGAGTCCCCTCGTCGGTCAACAGAGCGCCATCGACAAGCTACGCGCGATTCCCTTGATCGAATCGAGGCGGGGATTCTGGGGTCGCTCGCTGTTGGCATGGATGGTCGGTGAAGCCGCCCAGGGGCCGAAAGTCGCGGAGGCGCTGAGCGCTGGGCCCTTGCGTGGAGAGTTCACGCTTTCACCGGTTCTGTGTTTCGAAATCCTCTTCCCTCGGCTCGTAGCAGACCGCCGCGACGAGAGCAGCGTCGCCATCGTCAACCTGGCCGACGACAGCTGGGCCGAGGGGCAGGTCCTCGACGCGCAGCTCGTCACCGCGGCCACTTTTCGCGCGATCGAGCAGAGGCTGACGCTGGTTCGCGTTTCTCACGGAGGACTCAGCGTCGCAATCGATGCCCTCGGCCAGCAGATCGTCTCGCTGCCACCCGACAGCTTCGCCCACGCGCTCATCGAGGTCAGCTCTGCGCCACCCCCTTCGATCATCGAGAAGGTCTCGATCCCACTGCTTCCAGTGATCGCGGGCTCGATGACCTGGTTTCTCTGCCCATGGGCAGCTCGGCGACTCCAACGAGGGCGCGGATCCAGGATGACCCGACGCACATCGTCCGCACAGCGTCTTCTCTGGACGCGAAGAGTCGATCGGCCTCGGCGCCGAGAGAGCTGAGCGCAGTCTCGCAGATGGACCGCGAGTCAGCCCTCGCGCGGTGTGATGTGTCGTGCGAGATAGGGACCAAAATCGCGCCTGATGCCTGCTTCGGACAAGCCGTAGTCGGCGAGCACGTAGTCGTGGGCCGGGCGTTTGTCGCGTCGATTGTCACGCCGCCACTGCTCCATGGCAGCCCGCGCCTCCGGAATCATCTCGATGCCGAAGATCTCGTAGACGCGCTCGATTTCGGCGATCGGATCGACGAGCACGTCGCGGAACCAGATGTCGGCGAACTGGTCCGCAGGCAAACGGTCGCGCGAGTCCATACAGCGTTGGATGCCCCAGGCCAGCCTGTCGCTCCACTGGCGACCGGCCTCGTGGGCATCGGGCTTGTCGCTCATCAGATCCCAGAGCGCCGTATTCATCGACGCGGCGGAGGGCACCGTCTCGAGCGGATTGCGATGGGTCTGGATCACGCGCGCACCCGGGAAGACCTTGATCAGGGTGTCGATGTAGCCCAGGTGACCTGGCGTCTTGAGAATCCAGCGCTCGCGCTCTTCGCCGCGTTGGCGCTTCTGCCACTGCAGGAATTGGATCAGCTTGTGCAGATATTCGTAGCCGGGCGTCCAGTCCTGTTCGTTGAGCCACGAGCGATAGGTCGGGATGTTCGCGAAGGCCTCGGGCACGTGTGAATAGAACGTGTGCTCGAGGAGCATGATCTCCTCGTCCGGCGCGAGTGCATCCCAGGGATGGATCGAGGCTTGCTTCGGATCGGTGGCGAGGACCGCGGCCACCTCGGCTTCCGCGATCGGAATGCGCGGGTCGGGTTCGTTCCAGTCGGTGCCGGGATGCGGCGCGGGGAAGCGCGTCTCCCACCACATCGTCGCATAATGCCGCGGGTCACTGGCGAGGATGCGCTGGAGCATCGTGGTGCCGGTTCGCATCAGCCCCAGCACGACGAGTGGCGCGCCGATCTCCTCTTCGAGAATCTCCGGATAGCGCGTGATCCAGTCCTGGGTCTTGAGACGGGTCTCGAGACTCTCGAGCAGGCGCCCACGCAGGGTGGCGCGACCGACCTCGTTGAGCGGAGCTTCCTCGCGAAGCGACTTCAGCAGCATGCCGAGCGGCTCGCGAAAACCGTCCTCGCAGAAATCCGACAGCCCCGTCCGGCTCTGGGCCTCCGCCAGAAGTGCCGCATCATCGAAGGCGCTCTGATTCTCGGGGGATCCTGTGCTCATCGGGTGTTCCTCGTCCAATCGGTGAATCCGGCCTCGAGACCCTCGAAACGAATCCGAGCTGCCGATCGGGCTCAGCTCGGAGTCGGGAGGCTACACGCTCTTCGAGCAGATGGGTGCACCCCAGACATTGGCCAACGGGCCGGGAATCCTGTCCGCTGCCCGCTGATCTGGCCTCGCAGGCGGCCAGCGCCCCTGATTGCTTCGGCCGACGGGACTTGCGAGACTCGAACACCTCTACGATCGGGAGCCGAGTCCATGTCTGAAGATTCTGCGTCTGCCAACACCCTTGACCGCAAGAGAGACCGCACGAGAGACAGCACCAAAGACAGCACCGAAGACAGCACGAAAAAGGTCATCCGCTGGCTCGAGGCGAATATCGGCGGCGTGCTGACCCGCATCGAGGCGCAGGCGCGCTGGCGGCCGGTCTGGTTCGCCGAAATCGAACGCGACGGCGAGACTCTTTCGCTCTGTGTGCGAGGCGATCGCATCGACGCGCGTCACGGCTTTCCCCTCGAACACGAGATGAAGCTCCAGCAAGGGCTTCACGATGCGGGCATTCCCGTCGCCAGGGTCTGGGGCTGGTGCGACGATCCGCGGGCCTACGTGATGGACCGCGTCTCGGGGGTCGAACATTTCGAGGGCAGTGAAGAGGCCGAGCGCGATGCGGTGATGGACCACTACATGGAGATCCTCGCGCGGATTCATCGGCTCGACATGCAACCCTTCATCGAGGCCGGCATCCTGCGCGCAAAGCGACCGGCCGATTCCGGTCGCCTCGGGGTTCAGATCTACGAGGGGGCCTATCGCGCCACCAAGAAGCGGCCCGATCCCTGTCTCGAATTCTGTCTCGCCTGGCTAAAGCGCAACCCGGTCCGCCCTCCTACACGCGAGAGTGTGATCGTATGGGACTCGGGCCAGTTCATGCACAGCGGGGGGCGCGTGCAGGCGGTCATCGATCTCGAGATCGGTCACATCGGCGATCCGATGATGGATCTGGCGGGCTTCCGGATGCGCACCAGCGTGCTCGGCTTTGGCGACTTCGAAAGGCTCTACGAACACTACGAACGCTCGGGCGGCTTCGCGATCGATCGACACGCCATCCAACACCACCATCTAGCCTTCACGCTGAGCAACCAGCTCGCCTTTCATGCGGCGCTGGCCGAACCGCCGTCGGGCTCGGACTACATGACGAATATGCAGTGGTGCGCAGAGACGAATATCTACGCGATGGAGGCCCTGGCCGAGATCCTCGGCATCGAGCTCGAAACGGTTCCGGTGCCGGAAGCCCAGAAGTCCGCGGCGGCCGTCGGCCACACCCACCTGGTGGACTGGTTGCGCCACTTCGAGGCCCCAGATGCCGCGACGCAGCACGAATTCCGCACCTTCTTCCGGCTCGCGCGCCATCTGCAACGTTCCAGCGAAATCGGCGCGGCTTGCGAGAGCGCCGATCTGGACGATCTCGAAGAGCTCCTGGGAGTTCGCCCCGCCGACTGGCAGGAAGGCGACGCACGGCTCGAGCGTTTCGTCCTGGCAGACGATGGCAGCCGCGATCGCGATCTGGTGCGGATCTTCTACCGAAGGAATTTCCGCTACCTGATGCTGCTCGGCCCGGCCGGCTCCGCCATCGCGCGGCACAATCCGATCCCGGCTTTCGACTTCACAGGCCCACACTCCAGCTGACGAGGAAGTACTCATGTCCCGCTTTGACAACATCGAATTCCAGATCGACGGCGCTGTCGCGACGCTGACGATGAACCGACCGAAAAAACGCAACGCCTTCGACGTGCCCATGCTGATGGAGATGCTCGAGGCGACCCAGGAGATCGATCGCAACGATTCGATTCGCGTGGCAATTCTCACCGGTGCGGGTCGAAGCTTTAGCGCGGGTGCGGACCTGACTGCACCCCTGGCTCCCGGTCGCACCGTCCTCGACAATCTCGAAGAAGACTATCGACCCGTGCTGATGTCGATCACCCACTCGCCGAAGCCCTGGATCAGTGCGGTCAACGGCGCGGCGGCGGGTGTCGGCAGCGCCTTCGCCATGAACTGCGATCTCACGGTGATGGCGGAGGATGCCTTCCTCTACCAGGCCTTCACCTCGATCGGCCTGATTCCCGATGGCGGTGCCACATGGCATCTGGCGCGAACCATCGGCCGCAAGCGGGCCTACGAACTGATCGTGACGGGCGAAAAGCTGATGGCCGACCGATGTCTGGCGCTCGGACTCTGCAACCGCGTCGTGGCGGCGGACCGGCTGCTCGAGGAGACCACCGATTGGGCGCGCGAGCTCGCCGCCAAGGCCCCGCTCTCGCTCCGCTACGCAAAGGCCAGCCTGCTGACCGCCCTCGAGAGCGGTCTCGAAACATCCTACTCGCGGGAGGCGAACCTGCAGCAGACCTGCGCCGAGAGCCAAGACGCCCTCGAAGGCGTGCGGGCCTTCAGCGAGAAACGCTCGCCGGTCTTCGCGGGACGATAGATCTGCGATCGGTCATTCAATGTCCGCATGCGCACATGAAATGACCAGCCGGGACGCCAGGGGTCGCGCGAATAATTTCATAACTGCGTGAATTATATCGTTTTTCTTGATTGGCACCCTTCCTGCTCTAGTAGCTCCCGTCCGCCTCGGGCGGGAGCTCTACAAAGTGAAAGTAGCTCCCGTCCGCCTCGGGCGGGAGCTCTGCAAAGTGAAAGTAGCTCCCGTCCGCCTCGGGCGGGAGCTCTACAAAGTGAAAGTAGCTCCCGTCCGCCTCGGGCGGGAGCTCTACAAGGTGCAAGCAGCTCCCGTCAGCCTCGAACCGGGAGATCGACTGATGGAATTCGTCCAAGGACTCTGGCTGCGTGCCGAACACATGGCTCGGCTCACCCCCGACAGCCGCAACCGCTTCGTCGATTTCCTGCGTGCCGCCTCGATTGGCGTCGTGATCCTCGGCCACTGGCTGGTCGCCGCACCCAGCCTGGGCACGGACGGCGCTGTCGTGCCCGGCCACATGTTGGCGATCGCACCCTGGACGCAGTGGCTCACCCTGGTACTCCAGGTCATGCCGATCTTCTTCCTGGTCGGTGGCTACGCCAACGCCATCGCCTGGCAGGCGGCGGAGCGAAAGAACGTCGCCTACGGCGATTGGCTCGCGGCGCGCTTTCGACGCCTGGTCCGGCCGGTGATTCCGGTGCTGCTGCTGTGGATGGCGATCGCCCTGACCGCCCTGGGATTCGGGCTGCCGGGTGAGTGGGTCGGCACGCTCAGCCAGGTCGCCCTGGTCCCGACCTGGTTCCTCGCGGTCTACGTCATGGTCGGGGTGGTCGTGCCCTGGACCCATCGCGCCTGGAAGCGATTCGGCTTCGCTTCCTTCGCCGCCCTGGTGGCGGGAGCGATCGCGGTCGACGTCCTGTGCTTCGCCTCTGGCGTGCGCGAAATCGGACTGCTGAATTATGGCTTCGTGTGGCTCGCCATTCACCAGCTCGGCTACGCCTGGCGCGACGACCGCCTCCACGGTCGGCTGCTGTGGGCCGGCGCCGGCGCGCTGACGACGGCGTTGTTGGTTCTGGTCGGTCCCGATCCTCTGGCCATGGTAGGCGTTCCCGGCGCGGAGCTCAGCAATACATCCCCGCCAACCCTGGCGTTGCTGGCTCTCGGCGTATGCCAGGCCGGAGTCGTGCTCCACTTCGAGCCCTTCGCCCGGCGCATGCTCGATCATGCGTCGGCCTGGACCGCGACCGTGCTCATCAACGGAATCATCATGTCCCTGTATCTCTGGCACATGACGGTGATGATCGGCGTCTACGCGATCGACGCGATGCTGGGCGGGATCAGCCTGACGCTGCTGCCGGATTCGGCCGCATGGTGGCTCAGCCGGCCGCTGGTCATGCTCGTGTTGCTGGCCGTACTGCTGCCCTTCGTCGGCATCGTGGCGCGCTTCGAGCGGCCTGCGGCGGCGATCCTCACGGCTTCGCGACGACGACTGGTACCCGGCGCAGCGATGGTCTGCACGGGGCTGGCGCTGATCTCGGAATACGGCGTCGTGTCGGCGAACGGGCTTCGGCTGGTGCCCACCCTGCTCCCGATTCTCGGAACCGGCATCGCTGGCTTCGGCCCCCTCGGACGAATCCTCGGCGGCGTCGGCAGCGAAGAGGTCGGCGGGTGATCAGCTGCGCAGCTCGTCGAGCAGCTCGGAGTCGATCTTCGCCTTGACCGTGCGTCGATCGAGCCCGAGCACTCGGGCCGCCGCCTCGTAGGAGCCGGTGCGTGCGTAGACCCGGGTCGCGTATTCCCGGAGCAGGTCATCCGCGCTGGCCTCGCCGCGAAGCAGGGCCGAACCGATTTCCCCCTGCTGCCGCTTCGAAGCGTGACTCCCGCGTTGAGGCGGCACATAGCTGCCCTGGACGAGAACGCTTCGGACACACTGTTCGAGCTCGCGCACATTGCCCGGCCAGGCGTAGTCCCCCCGGCAGCTCGGAACGAATCCAGGCTGTGACTTCCTTTGCGAGGCCCTCGCCCTCCTGCCCCGCAATTCGAGTCGACACGACGCCGACCAGCCGATTCAGCTCCCGATCGTCCCCGACGATCTGTTCGCGAAGCGTCGGCGTCTGAATCACATTCGCGCACAGCCGGTAGTAGAGATCTTCACGAAAGCGCCCGCTGCTCATCAAGGCTTCGAGGTCTCGGTTGGTGGCCGCCACGATCTTGCCCTCGAAGCGCCGCTCCTCGGTCTCGCCAATCCGCTGAAAAGTCCGACTCTGCAATACGCGCAGGAGCTTGATCTGAATGGCGGGGTCGAGATCTCCGATCTCATCGATAAAGATCGTTCCAAAGGCTCCACAGCTCTCGAGCCAACCGATCCGATCCTCGCCCGCTCCGGTGAACGAGCCACGCCGATGTCCGAAGAGCTCGGATTCGATCAGCGAGGAGGACAGCGCCGCGAGGTTGACCGCGTGGAAACCCGTCGCGTAGTCCGCGACGAAAGCCTCCTTCTGAGTATCGAAAGGAATGTATCGCGACAGGCCGATGGCTCGGGCCACGAGCTCCTTGCCGGTCCCCGAATCGCCTAGCACCAGCGCTGGAATATCCGCCATGTGCCGATACAGAAAGCGACGATAGCGCTCGATATCATGCGTGAAGATCGAGCGCCAAACGGTGCCGCGCAGCTCGGCGATCGGCATCGAGCTGCCATAGATCTGCAGGAAAACATGGTGGAAGGCGCGACGAACCTGAAAGCCCCAGGCCAGCACGTGGCCCGGGTCGACCTCGAAGGGAAATTCGACACCCGGCATCTCGAAGAAATACTCGAAATCCGCTGCGAGTCGCGGGAAGAAGCCGAGCTTCCGAGTCGCTGCTTTGCCCGCTTCGCGTTCGATGATGAGCTTCGTCAGCTCCGGGGCGTAGCGATAGAAGAGCAGGTACCGGATGAAGCCCTCGTAGAGGCGGAGATCGTCCTGGGCGGCGTCGGCTCCGGCCGCCAGCCGACTTCGAAGCGCTTCGGCGAGTTCTTCGGCAACCCTCGACAGCTTGTGGAGATTCGGATTCATGCCGTCGAGCTGACCGTCCATGTGCCAGACTTCGGTATATCGAAGGAAGTCTGCGCCGAGAGCCCGACGCTCCTGCTCGATGCGATCTGGAAGGAAGGGGTTGGAGGTCGCAAGCCGCGCGACCGCAGCGAGAACTTCGCGTTCTCGGTCGCTGACGAAGACGCTGTTCGGCGACATGGATCCCGCTCTCCCCCTTCCCACTCTCATCCCCCGTCCGCAAGGACGAGCGCCGGCCAAGGCTCCGCCGCCCCCGATCTCGTTAGCGCGAAAAGGACCGGGACGCACGAGTGAGGGCAACGCCCCCGAGCCCGACTCGCCCTGGACCCGCAATCGGCCAGAGATGCGAGACGAACGCTAGCAGCCCGTTGAAGAACCCCCGCTGTCGCCAGGCACGCGTCTTTCGCACGATCTCTGCGTTGCGAAAGCTTGCCCTAGCCAGCTAGGGCTGCCACCGCGCCTTGATCTCGTACGCTCTTCTCCTCATCAGGAGGCACGCACCTGGCTCCGCGGGGGTTATTCAACGGACTGCTAGCCTCTCGGGATTCTCGAGGGAAAGGTCGGACAAATGACAGTGCGCGATGGCATCGGCTTCCAGGAGCTGCTCGACGAGGCAAACGCAGAGATCGAATCCGTAACCCCCGAGGCGCTGGCGCGTCTGCGGGAGACGGAGGATCTGGTCGTGATCGACCTTCGCGATATCCGGGAGCTCGAGCGCGAAGGCCAGCTGCCCGGCGCCGTGCATGCGCCGCGCGGCATGCTCGAGTTCTGGATCGACCCGAAGAGCCCCTACGCAAAACCGATCTTCCAGGAAGACAAGCATTTCGTCTTCTATTGCCAATCGGGTTGGCGTTCAGCCCTCGCGGCCGCCGTCGCGGCACGCCTCGGTCTGCAACGCGCGAGTCATCTCGAGGGCGGATTTGCCGCGTGGAAGGCCAACGGCGGTGCCACCGTGGCCTACGAACGCAAGAAGAGAAGCGGGGACGAGCCGCGGCGTTAGTGAGAAGGTTCTGTGCCCAATGCCGGGCGAGGACGATCAGCCGCTGACGCGCGCGTCGACGGCTTCGATGAAACGAAGCACCCGTTGCGTACAGCGTTGCGTTTCGTCGAGGTAGATGTTGTGTCCCCGACCCTCGAATATTTCGATCTGCGCATCGGGGATCGTCATTCGAAGCTGGAGCTGCTCGGATAGGGGTGTAAAGAGGGACTGCGTCGGGGCGAGGATCAGCGTCGGTGTGGCGACCTTGGGGACGAGATCGGCTACGTCGACGTCGGGCGTCACCTCGGCCAGACGAATCAGCGCCTCGGCATCGCAGCGATCCCACTGCGCGCGGTCCCACTCGGTCGAGGGGTCCCCGGGTGTTCTCGATTGACTCACCCAGCCGCCCGGACCCAGCTCGCGCAGTGCGGCGGCCCAGCTGGCATACGAGCCGCGCATCGCATCCTGGAGCGGCTGGCCCAGCCGGATCGGAGTCTGGACGAGGGTGATCGAGCGAAAGCGCTCGGGATGAAGGGCGCCGAGGGCGATGCCGGTGATGCCCCCGACGGATTCGCCCACGTAATGGACCCGGTCGAGACCCAACGCATCGAGGAAGGCGATCACGTCCTCGGCGAGCTGTTCCACGGACCACGCTGCCGTGCCCGCATCGGAGCCGCCGTGGGCACGCATGTCCCGCCGAATGACGCGCAAGGTTCCCGCCAGCCGAGGTACCCAGGAGCGCCAGTACTCGCCGTTTCGTCCGAAGCCATGCTGAATCAGGAGGGTTTCGTGTTCGAGCCAGGGCTCGGCGAAGCAGTCGTCGGCGTAGAAGCAGTCGAAGTCGCCCGTGCGAATCTGCGGCATTGGGTTCTCCTGACCGAGCGACGGCCGAGCTCGACGGGCCCCGATGACCCGCAGTCGCGAGCGTCCTGTGCTGGATCCAGTTTGCCACACTGTTTGCCACACTGTTTGCCACACTGTTTGCCACACTGTTTGCCACACTGTTTGCCACACTGTTTGCCACACTGTTTGCCACACTGTCCGG
>PVBE011712446.1_pt1 | contig 11779 bp, 9 predicted proteins | sample 1631181 | NCBI WGS metagenome assembly PVBE01 (sample SAMN08397723, study PRJNA350692) | Marine metagenome, whole genome shotgun sequencing project. | isolation source: water | place: Pacific Ocean | collected 2012-04 | reverse complement strand
AGTTATATGTGATAAAGATTTTTGTCATTGTAATTTTGATATAATGTGCACGAAAGAAAAAAATGTTAAAAACTAATAGTACATATTGCACATTACGGTGGGGATATCCTATTGTTGATTTTGGTCGTGGTTCTATACGAACTTGCTGTAGAACATTTGAAGAAAGAGTAGAACCAGAAGAATTTGAAGAAAAGGGAAGTGATATATTTCTTAATTCAGATTATCAAATTAAAAATAGATTAGCACATTTAAAAGGATATAAGAAAAAATTAAATAGTTGTACTACTTGTTGGAGATTAGAGGACGGTAAAATAGAAAGTCCGAGATTACCAGAGTGGCTCCCATATCCATATTCGTTTAAAGATTCTGATAAAAATATGGTTAAAGAATTTACAGATAAAGAATTAACTGAGGTAACAATTGTTAATTATGTGACCAATGAGGAATTAAAATTAAAAGATATAACACTTGAATCAGATATTCTTAGAAGTCAAAATCCTTTTATGTTAGAAATATTACTTAGTACTCATTGTGATTTAAAATGTAGTTATTGTTCACCACAATTTAGTACAAAGTGGGCAGAAGAGGCATTAAAATTTGGAGATGTGGATAAAGGTTATATGGATTGGAGTAAACCACATATTGATAGTGAAGAATTTGAAGATAGTTTCTGGTTATGGTTTGATGACATTGCTATTCATTCACTTGATAGGATTGGTATGGTGGGTGGTGAACCTATGATACAACCTAATTTATTTTCTTTCTTAGATAGGATGATGGAATCATATAATAGATTAAAGACTAAAAAGAAACCTATTTTGTGGTTTGTCACTAACTTAAATGCAAGTGAAAAAATAATAGATAGGTTTTATCAATATCTTCCTAAGTTATGTGAGGTATTTCAAGTAGAAGTTCATGCTAGTATGGAGAGTTTTGGTAAAAGGGCAGAGTATATTAGGTTTGGTTTAAATTGGGATAAGTTTGTAAGAAATGCAAATAAATTATGTTCGTATGAAGATAAGAAAAATTTTCATTTCGGATTTCAGATAGCAAATAATAGTATGAGTATTACAGGGTTATTAGATTTTATTAAGTTTGCAAAAGATTTACAAGATACTTATAAGAGAGGAATTACATTGAAACATAATATAGTTACACTTCCTGAATTTCATTCACCAATGATTTTAACCAAAGATTTTACAAAGTATTTAGATGACGTTATAGATTATTTAGAGAAATTACCCGTTAATAGAATGCTACCAGTTCCAGATCCTTTAGGAACTTGGGAATCTTTTCTTGGATGGATTACAAATATACGTGATAGTATTAAAAATAAAGAAGGAGAAAAGATAGATTGGGTTAGTGGGGATGTGAATGATGTAAGAGCTTCTTTTTATAAGTGGTTTAAACAATATGATGAAAGACGAGAAGTTAATTTTTTAGAAATTTTTCCAGAATATACTGAATTTTATAATATGTGCAAAGAGTTAGATAAGGGTTAAAATGGATTTAGATATAAGAAAATATTATTCAACTAAATTTAGAGATACTGCTAAGAGTGGACTTACACCTGATGATTATATAGAATATTATAAGTATATTAAAGATAGATATGGTGTTGATATTGATTTTTTTGAAAATGCACCAGATACATTAGTATGTGATCCTGTTACTTCATTAAATAGGGTAGTACAGGTTAGGGCAGTTAAAATGCATTTAAAGGATGCTAAATCTAATTTAACTCGAGCTATAAACGATAAAAATAAAAAAGAGATAAAAGTTTGTTCTGATATAATTGTAGATTTAGAAAAAACTGTACATAATTTTGCGGAAGAAGATAAAAGATGGGCAGGTAGAAAGTTTCCTTTACCTAATCTCAAACCTGGAGATTTAGATAAAATATTAAGCGATAATATACCAGAAAATTTTTGTCTTTTTCCGTTTACACAAATGAATATAGATCCAGATGGTAGAGTTAGACCTTGTTGTAAATGGGCCATTACAACAGAACGTAATGCAGAGAATTTTTCTATTGATTCATTGGTAAATAAAAATGTTCAAGAGTTATTTGATCAACCATATGTAGAAGAAGTTAAAAAACAATTTTTAAGAGGAGAAAAACCTAAAGCATGTAAGGCTTGTTGGGATGAAGAAGATTCTGGATTAGAATCAATTAGGGTGATGGAACAAGACGGTGGTAAACGATTCCCGATAGCTACTTGGTTTCATCATATACCGACAGATGCCCCAAGAAGCCTTGATTTAAAACTATCAAGTATTTGTAATAATAAGTGTAGGATTTGTAGTCCTTTTCTATCATCAAAATGGTTACAAGAACATGAGGATTTAGGATCGGTAAAGGAAGATGTATTGAAAGTATATAGATTAAATGCTAAAGAAAAATTTATGACAAATCCTGAAAATATTGAGATATTAAAACATTGGGCTCCTAAGATACGTAAGATTCAATTTTTTGGTGGAGAACCATTATTACAAGCGGAACACAATTTGATTTTAAAAACCATAGTTGAAGAAGGTAATGCTGAAAATACTATTTTGTATTATAATACCAATGGTTCTATATATGATGATGAAATTTGTAAATATTGGGAATCTTTTGGCCATGTTAATTTAAATTATAGTATTGATGATATTGGAAAAAGATTTGATTATGAGAGACATCCAGCAAAATACGTTGAGGTGATGGATAATGTTAGAAAATACAATGAATATGTTTTTACCGATGATAGGGTAAGAGATAAATTAATAACATCTAAAAAGTATTTTAATAGATTTTATTATAATGGAACTGGTAGTATGTTGAGTGCAGAAGGTATGAAACAACGAGGTATGAAAATATCAATGATAAATAGATTTTATATAACGATTGGGGTTTTTAATATTTATTATTTAGATGAAATATTAAATGAACTTATAACCAGATATAATTTTCCATTACAGTTTAATCCAGTACATTTTCCACAGCATTATGCACCTCATATTTTGCCTAATAAATTAAAAGATATAATTAAAAAGAAGTTAACAGAACCTACTTTTGTTGAAAAGATGAATGATAAGTATATAATATGTGATGCATCTCGTACTCAAAACGTGAATGAAGAAATAAATAATATTATAAATTTTATGTATTCTTCTCCAGAAAATCCAGGACTTATAAAAGAGGCATTACGAACTATTAAAATTCATGATGATTATAGAAATGAATCTTTTGGAGAAGTTTTTCCTGAAATATATGAATTTTTAAAGGAATATGAATAATGAAAAAGTATAAATATGTGGTAGTAAGTGGATGTAGTTATTCTGCAAGTGATGATAATCCGTCACGGCCTAAGAATGGGAAATACATGGGAACTGTTAATTCAGGAGAAACGTATGGAGATTTAATTGCAGATTATTATGGGGCAGAATTGTATAATTTTTCTCGTTCTGGATATTCATTACATTATATGAATAGAGTTATTTTAGATTGGTGTAGTAGAAATAAAGATAAGTTTAAAGATACTTTAATTATATTTGGTATAACTGAACCAGATAGGATGGAATTTTGGAGTAATAAAGAGGATAGATGGCAAGCTGGATATTGGTGGACTAACAAAGCGAAACTTAAAGCTAATACATTTGTAAAAAATTGGTATAAATATTTTCATAATGCAAAGGCACAATTTTATGAGGCAACTAATATGATTTTAGGGTTACAATCATTTTTTAAAGTGAGTGATATAGATCATATATTTTTTGATGGTTTAATATCGCTTGATAAATATTGGGAACGTGTATGTGATGATGAAGAAGATAAATTGGGTCATAAATTATTATTTGATAATTTAGTATCACGAGAAAATTGGTATAAACATCCAGAATATGAATCTATGAACAAATTGCTAGAATACAATCCTGAACTGAGAATTTTTCCAAAGGATTTACATCCAAACAAAAAAGCACATAAATATTGGGCAGAATGTTTATTGGAGTATATTAATGATAAAAAAGTTTAATTTTTATTTTGATTATTTTTTAACCAATTCTAATAAAATTGTAGAGTTACAAGGTGAAGATGTAATACCGTTACCAAATGCTATGCCTCCTGAATTTTATATTTCGTTACAAAATAAAATTCCAAAAGAAACAAATGATTTTTATCATGGGTATTATATGAATCCTGGTGGATGGGCTCGAGAATTAAGATTGATAGAATATTTTAGAGAATGTAAAGAAATTAATTTTGAAATTAAAAATATTCAAGATACAGTTGAGAAGAATGAATATAATTGGTATGTTATAGAAATAACTGATGTACGATCAATAACAATCGCAAATCCACTTACTAATATTCCTAAAAATACTATAAAATTTATTAAAGAAAATGATTTAAAAATATTATTGTGGTGTCCATTTCAAGATATTATATATTATAAAGATGATTTGAAGTGGGATAATATTTTTAAGAAGGATTCTTCTTTAGTTGAAAGTGAAAGTGATATATTTAGATTATATTCAATTTATGAATTTCTTAGATATTATGATATAAAATTTGAAAATTTGTATTTAAGACACCATACTTTAAATTATTCTGAAGTTATAGAGAAATTAAGTTTAATTTATCCACAAATTGAAAATTTATCACAAATGAATATATTACCAACAAATGGGTGTCTTTGGGAATATGTATTTTATTTATATAAAGAAGGATATCAACCAATGTTTTCACATTTAAAAGAAAACAGAAAGAGTTTGGATGAAATAGATTTATCAAAACCTCGTAAAAAGTGGTTTATGTCATTAAATGGTTATGTTAAACCACATAGGGTGAGATTATTAGCAGAATTAAAAAGTAGAAATATATTAGATAAAGGTTATTGTAGTTTAATTGGAATGCCATTTGAATATGATTTTGATGATAGTGGAAATCCATTGAGGTATAACAGAGAAGAACTGGATGAATTACTTGTGCTTATCGATAAAGGTATGGGTGGATATCATTGGGCACATGTAGATAATTTAATTGAAGAAACAAAATTCATAGTAGAAAATATACCAATGTTAGTAGATGGTTATACTTTTCATGATAATGATAAAGCATTGCCTGTAGATAATATTTTGGATAGTTATTTTTCTATTATAACAGAAACAACAATGGATCCATTATATACTAATGATGCTGAGAGGATAGATAGAGATAAATTTATTTATAGTTTATTAATATCTGAAAAAACTTATAAACCATTATATTATATGCATCCATTTATAGTTTTAGGATGTCCAGGTACTTTAAAATATTTAAGGTCTATTGGGTTCGAAACATTTCCTGAATTTTTTGATGAATCGTATGATGATATATATGATAACGAAAAACGGTATAGGTTTTGTCTTAGAGAAATTGAAAAATTGTGTAATAAAGACTTAAAAGAAGTACATGAATTATATCAGAGTATTATACCTAAATTAAAGCATAATAAAGAGATGATTGAACAATATGATTTTAAAAAAGAATTGGAGAGGTGGTTTAGCTATGAAAACTAAGGCCGTTATTATTTATGATATGTGGGATAATCATCATTGTATTTCTTCTGATAGAAGAATAGGAGAATTGGCACCAAAAATAAATAATTTTATTTCTGTATGTAGAAGTGATAATATAAAGATTATTCATGGAGTGAGTATGTGTATGGAGTATTATAAAGATACTAAAGCACGACAAAATGTATTTAATTTACCCGATGTAGAAGTTCCTAATATTTCGTGGAATAAATTTTCTGATATATTATCAACCCTGATACCTACACGAATTTCACCTAATCTACGAGGACAGGTAACAACTTGTTCATGTGATACTCATAAAGATACCCCGTGTTGTGGTATGGAAGTTTATGACCCAGAAGTATGGCAACCAATAAAACAACGAGATGAAATTCAAATAAAGTCTGAAGATTTTATTATAGATGATAATATTCAAGAAATATATAATATATTAGCTTATTATAATATTAAAGAAGTGATTGTGGTGGGGGTGCATTTGAATGGGTGTATCATGGATAGAAATTTTGGAATTATTAGATTAAAGGCATTAGGTATAGAACCAATTGTATGTAAAGATTTGATAGATACACATCATCAATATGAGGACGAAGAAATTCCATTGGAAGAACTGCATGAGGTGGGTAACAATGTTACGATTGATTGGATTGATGATATTTGGTGTCCAGTAGTTAAAAGTGAAGAGATTATAAATAGATTATTTAAAAGTAGTGGTGCTAATTTTGCAAATTCCGGCGTTTAGAAAAATAGATATAGAAACTCATAGTTATTGCAATAGAACATGCGACTTTTGTAGTGATTATATCTATCCACGGCATTTTATGAAAGAGATGGATAGGGGGGTGTTTTCAAAAATAATAGATGAACTTGTAGAGTTGGGATATGACAGATATATATTTTTATTTAGATATAATGAACCTCTAGCAAATTTACCTAATATTAATAGATGTGTAGCGGAGATAAGAGAAAAACTACCAAAGGTAAAGATTGGAATAAACACTAATGGTGATTATTATCGTAAGAGTGGGAGAGATGGAACTGAGATGGTGGATATGATCCAAAAAGATATTGATGCGGATTATCTTACTATAATGGATTATGATAATAGATTTGAAGAATTTATCGATGAAGATGACAACGGTGGTGTAAGAATGATGCAATTAGATAGTATAGGTAATATGTGTGATAGAGGTGGTACATTAAAAGGAAAGGGTTATTTTGATGATCCATATAATACAGATGAATTAAGAACTGAAGCGTGTTATGAACCCGAAAGAGTATTGGCTATAGATTATTTGGGTAACATTACTTTTTGTTGTAATTTTAGAATAGAAAATCCAGCACATAAAGATTTAATATTTGGTAATATAAAGGATACTACTATAGTAGAAGCTTATAATAAATCAACTGAGTTTAGAGAAGGTGTGGCAAAATCTATATTTCCAGATCCATGTAAGTATTGTCAGATGAAACCTGGTAGATTTTCAAGAGATAATCCATCCATTGGTAATAATATGGAAACGTATGTATGAGAGAAGTGTTATGTCATCAATAAATGGTCGTATTTCAACCGAATGGATTCATAATAATCGTCCCTATAATGGTTTGTTTAGAGCCTATTGGACTGAAGATGGTAATGCTTCAGTAGAAAATACAGGTTTACCAGTTAGGTATGAATGGTATTGCAAAGATGGTAAAAGAGCAGATGGTATATCAAGAGGTTGGTGGCCAAATGGACAATTAAAACAGGAAATGACTTGGAAAGACGGAGAACTTTTATTAGAGATTCATTGGGGTAAGAATGGAGTAAAGACGGCTAGATATACTTGGAAGAATGGGAAACGAGATGGATTACAGACTTACTGGTATCCAAATGGACATAAGAGAAAAGAATCAACTTACAAAGATGGGAAACAAGATGGAGTAGAAACTAGGTGGTATCAAAATGGACAGAAGATATATGAAGTAAATTATAAGGAAGGGTTATATTATGGTGATAATATTGATAGCCCCTATAGTGGTAAGGTGGTTATTTATTATGAGAATGGAAAGAAAGAGTATGAAGGAACTTTCAAGGATGGGAAACTAGAAGGATTAGTTACTGGGTGGCATGAGAGTGGACAAAAACATTATGAAAAGCCTTACCATGATGGTAAAACTAATGGGTTATCTATTGAGTGGCATACTAATGGTCGTAAGGCGTATGAAGCAACGTGGGAAGATGGGAAAGAGGAAGGAGTGGTTATCCTATGGAAGCCTAATGGGCAGGTAGAAAGAAAAGATATATATACGGATGGAATAAGGACGAGACCAGCGGGGATTGATTATGAGGATTATTTGGTTTCAGGAGAGGATGAAGTACACCATAAAGAGTACGGGCCAAACCATAATCCTAAAAATGGAAAATTTAGAAAACATTGGTCAAACGGTAACTTGAGATATGAGTGGGAATATAAGAATGGAAAACGAGTAGACGGTATATCAAGAGGTTGGTGGCCAAATGGTCAATTAAAACAAGAGTGGACTTGGAAAGATGGTAGAGTAAATGGATTACAGACTCATTATTGGATGAGTGGAAAAAAGAGCTGTGAAGGGAGTTATAAAGAGATTCCTGAAAAGCTGGTTAGAGTAGGAAAATGGACTTGGTGGTATGAAAAAGAAACGGGGGAGCAAAAATATAGAGAAATAAATTATAAAAACGATCCTATAGAAACTAGACATGGATTAGTTACTCTTTGGTATGATAATGGACAGAAAAAAGTTGAAGGAAATTACAAAGATGGAAAAGAAGATGGAATTTGGATTGCATGGGATGAGAATGGACAAATAAAAAGAGAGAATAAAAATTATGATGATAAACTATTCTCATTGAATGCGGGATATAACAAAATACCCGAAGAATTCTTATTAGAACCTCTGAAAAAATATAAAAAGAGAAAGAAAAAAATTATATTTAATGGATGTAGCCTGACTTATGGGGCCGAATCCGTTCATGATGGGATAGACCAACATTTAGATAATTTTAATAACTCATATCCAATGTTGATACAAAAAAAATTAAAAAATATTGAGGTAATTAATTTGGCATCGTGTGGTAAATCTAATTCACAAATGTTTTGTCAAAATATTGATTATTTAATGGAAAGTATTTCCAATGAAGATGAACTTATTTTTATTACTCAATGGAGTTGGGTTGAGAGGTTTCCCAAAGTAGTTTCAGTTAAAAATATAAATAAGTTTGAAAAAACTGCTGAATGGTTGTCATTTTTAAAATATTATAGTGATCAAGAACACGGAATATCAACTATTGCAGATTATGATGGTAGACATGATACTTGGGTTGATGCTGATTTAAATATGGAAGAACATAATGTACAATATAACCTTTTGGCTAATATGAGTTTAACTATGTTGTTATCCTATATAAATTTGTTAGATACTTATAATGTTAAAAATTTAAATTATATCACCCAATTACTTACTACAGATGAAATGAAAGTAAGTAATCGCTTTCAAGAGGGCAATAATGATTTTACCAGTACTTATGATTTGAATTGCATCACAGAAGAAATATTAAAACACAAAAATTTTTTGATGGATGATTGGATTACGGAGTTTATTTGTAAACCAAAATTTTTAAGAAAGAACTCCCACGCTTCAGCTGAAGCACATCAATTGTGGGCAAATAAGTTATTAAGGATTTTATTAGATAAGGATTATATTAAGAAAGAAGATTTAGTTTGAAAATTAAATCAAAAACAATAGATAAAAATGAATTAGTTATAGATGATTTCACTCCAGGTAAACCATTAAGAATATATGATAAAGATGGTAATTGGAAAGATTTTAATAACGAGAAATTAGTAGGTGACAAATTACATCATTTTAAAGGATGGAAATGTGGTGCTGGAACATTGAGTATGCATGTAGGTTTTCATGGTGAGGTAACGGTTGGTTCTTATTCTTGTAAGTGGGGAGTTAATAGTCCTAAGTCAATAAAAGAACAAAAATTGAGAAATATAAAACATGAATATGGTGTAAATATACTCGGTAATGTGTTTGATGATTTCGAATTACCTGCGGATTGGATAACTTGTGAACAAAAAGAATGTATTTGTGGGGCAGATTTATTCATACCTAAAGCAAAAACAAAAAAAGATTTGGATTTACTGAGAAAGACACAATATTTATATACAGACTTTGGTAAACGGACTAAAAAAGATTTTGAAATTGTGGCAATGGAGAAATCCTTTTTACCTGGTTATAAAAAACAAATTTATTGGGATTTGTCTCTTGTTTGTAATTATGCGTGTTCTTATTGTTGGCAACACGATAAAAAAGAAAAATATAATACTTATGAGCAGTTAATGGATGCTACTCATAAAATAGAGGATAAATTCATTAAAGGAGAAAATTGTAATTTTTGTATATCGGGAGGAGAACCAACATTTCAACCAGGTTATATGGATTGGGTTAAATATTTATTTAATAAAGGATATTATGTTTCATCACATAGTAATGGAAGTAATAAACCTGAAGTTTATAAAGAATTAATATATTATAGTGATTTAAATATAAGTGTTCATTTTGAGTTTTATAAATCTGAGAGATTATTAAAAGTTTTAGATATAATCACACAAGAAAAAGTTAAGAATGATAACAAAGGGGTAAAACACTTGGAAGTAAAATTAATGTTCAGACCTGGGATTAGAGAAGAATTGTTGTGGTTTGAAAGACAAATACATCAAATACCTAATTTTACAGAGTATTGTACTTTGTCAATTGTTCCATTGGTCGGACCTTACAAATATACTCCTGATGAATCTTACTTTAATGAAAAGGAATATGATATAATAGAAAAATATTATACTGACGAGGATAAAGAATTATTTGGAGATAGAAATTGAAGAACGAACCGGAAAGTAGATATGCAGGGTGGAATAGTATTGGCACAGGACGGCGCTACCCGTATAAGGATGATAAGACTGAAGTTGATGAAGATGGATTATTTAGAAAATATTATTCAAACGGACAATTGAGATATGAGTGGTATTTTAAATTACCACTTGATGGAACAAGAGCAGATGGAATATCCAGAGGTTGGTGGCCAAATGGTCAATTAAAACAAATAAAAACTTGGAAGAGTGGAAAACAAGTTGGTATATCGACTGGTTGGTATGAAAATGGACAGAAGAGGTATGAGCAAACTTATAAGGATGATAAAAAAAATGGATTATATATTGAGTATGAAAATGGACAGAAGTTATGGGAAGGAATTTACAAGGATCACGAGTTGATTGAAAAAATTATAATATTTAAACCAGAAAACAAGGATTTTAATTATAATAAATATATGGATTTGTTAGGTGGTTATGGTAAAGAAGAAATGGATATATTTAATTTAGAAAATGAAGATAATATCTATAAAAAATTAAAGGGGCATATAATAATTTGTAGAAGATATGGAGATAATGTTGGGGGATTTACTAAAGATGGCCCTATTGCAATGGAATATAAATTTACTGAAGAGTTTGTTATAGAAAACTTTAACAACTTTAAAAAAATCGTAAATGAAAATATGGACGAGTTAATCCAAAATTTGAATAGTAGGTGGTTACAGTCTATATTAGAATGTTATGTTGATTTGGGAACTGATAAAGAAAAAATATCTGCATTAGCAGTTTTAGTTTTTTTAACATCAAATATTCTTTATACACTTATCGGGTATCCACCAGATGAGACCGTAGGTAATGAAAATAATTATTATAATTTATTTAAAAGAATAAAAAGAAATTTAACAGACGAGACATCACCTTTAATAATTGAATTGGTTGAGAGGTTATTTGCAAATAATAATTTTATTTTAAATAGATATAATGAAATTAGTAAAAGAGATGTGAAAGAACAAGTTTTAGGTTTATTTGGAGATAGAAGGGGATAATTATTATGATAAAATGGATTAAAAATTTGTATTTAAGGATAAAGTTACATATTAAATACAAAAGAAAAATTAAAGAACTAAGGAAACGGGACCCGTTTATATATAAATGAAAATATTAGGAATTAATGCACTAAACCACGACGCCGCCATTACACTTATACAAGATGGTGAGATTTTGTTTGCTGGTCATAGTGAAAGATATAGTGGAATCAAGAATGATTCAGATTTGAACAGTGCACTATTCGCCGATTGTTATAGACAAGGTGGTAAACCAGATAAAGT
>PVBE010588561.1_pt1 | contig 11779 bp, 11 predicted proteins | sample 1631181 | NCBI WGS metagenome assembly PVBE01 (sample SAMN08397723, study PRJNA350692) | Marine metagenome, whole genome shotgun sequencing project. | isolation source: water | place: Pacific Ocean | collected 2012-04 | reverse complement strand
TCTGTTAATATGACCAATGCCCAGATGCTTTCGGCTGCAAGTCTCCATGGTGTCAATTTTTGGAGTTATTGGTCGGGTTGGAGCAATAAAGATTTTTCCAATCTCGATCTCACGAACGGTGTCTTTATCGGGACAAACCTTTACGGCACGAACTTCTCGGGAGCAATCCTCCGCGATGCAGATTTGGGGGCAGACGTTTCTGGATCTCGTTCCGATGATGCAACCTACAGCAACTTCTCCGGTGCCGATTTAGACAGTGCTCAAATTGAATGGAGAGACTTTAATGGTGCAAACTTCCAAAATGCTCAGTTAACAAATATCACGGCGAGCATGGGAGCAAAATTTTGGAATGTGGATTTTAGAAACGCTAATTTATCCAATTCTGATTTTTCTGATGTCTGGTCGTGTGATGGTGCAAATCTGAGTGGGGCGAACTTAACCAACACGGCAATTTTGCTGGATGTGCTATCGGGGTGGAGTTTCACGGACTTTAGTGATGCAAATATCAGTGGCGTAACCTTTTCAGGGTTAGGGGGAGGTTCGGCTGTGGATTATGGAAATACTTGGACCGGTTCCTACTACTACACCGACAACGAACCGTCGTGGGGCGCAGGCATGGATGCAGCCTGGCGCACAAGCGTGGGTATCTTGGCCTTGGCCCCCACAAGCGCCGTTCCCGAACCGCGGGCGATTCTTTTAGCCCTCTTGGGTCTGGCGCTCTTGCCGCGAAGAAGGCGACGGTAGGGCAGGTGTCACTAAATGTGTCACTAAACGCGCGCCGACTGCTAAATCAAAGGCCAACTTCAATAACGCGAAGCCACGCTCATTTGTTTTTCTAATGCTATTGGGAGCCTATTCGCAGGTCGTCTGTGGACTGGAAATGAGGTGCCGGGCAACCGGTTGCGGGTTCGAATCCCGTGCCCTCCGCTCTTTGAGTTTGTCGTCATCCTAAGTGGTTGACGGGACTCGTTTTGTGAAATGGTCATTTTGCTTCTCCTTTCAACTGTGCAACTTTTGCGCAATTTTGAGACTCCGGCCCAGGGCCATTCTACGGCTGTTGTTCATCACCATCACGGTCTGTACCTTCAGGACCCTTCCTTCCCTCTGTGTCCCGACCGCCCTGCTTATCGGTATTGTCCTGGTCGTTCAAGAGCCGGTTCATGGCGTCCTTCGATTGCTCGTCGGCCAACGCCACACCCGAAATCTAAGATACGCTTCCCCTCAAACGCGAAATGGCGTGATTCTACGTTTACGGAAAAAAGGAAGAAAAGGTGTCAGGGTCCGTTTTGCACTCATTTAAGTTGTGTTTTTACAGAACACAAATATAAACCCCATATTGCCATCTTTTCTGCCTCTTGGGACAGCGGCTCTTATCACACAGTCGTTTGCCGTACCAATTTCCTCAACTTCGTCTCCGGGCAGAAAATGAACTTCCATATAGCGACTGGTTTCGTCAGTTCCAGTTGCAATTGCTACTTCAGTACGAGTGTCCAAAAACGCATAGCATCCGGGTTTCAACAGCCGCAACAACCGGCCTATGTATTCCTTCATCAAAAGAGGCCGAATATGTTGCAAGGTAATCAATGATATGATTGCATCGAAAGACGCTGTGCCAAATTCTTCCAAATTATCACTTAGCATGAATTCAACATTGCCGTGATTGCAATGTTTTCTGGCTTCTTTTAACATCCCTTCGCTAATGTCTACGCCCACGACATCTTTGGCGTAACGCGCCATGGCCAAAGACAACCGCCCAACACCACATCCGAAATCCAAAACACGTTTCCCTTCAAACGCGAAATCATTCTCTCTTGCTATCTCCCTGAGACGCTCCACAACTTTACGCCCCCGCTCATAAAACTTGTCAATATTGCCGTCAATACTTTCCGGAAGGAATAATTCATTAGTAAGTACGCCCCAGTATGGCCTTTCCCTTCCGATCTTTTGCCAGTCACCTTTTAGCTTTTTAAAGTCTTTGTGCACTCTATCTTCTCCCTCCATGGCTGTCCTATACAATCGGCACTTTTTTGCAAACAACAAGAGCTTGATGATCAGCGTAGCCGTCCAGGATATCGAGTATATCGAATTGGGAAGACCAGTTGTGATGGATATATTCTGGGCGGTGGTAGACCTTGCGATAATACCCCGGTTCCACCTCATCAACGCCGTCAGGTTGGTGCCCGACGTCGAGGTATCCGGCTTGCAGGAGGTTATTCATCTCACGCTCGGAGAGTCGGTCGTTGAGCAGGGAAAGGGAGGACATCACGGTAACCAGCAAGGCTCCGCCCGGTTTGAGAACACGGCACAATTCGTCCAACCAGAAGAACTGTGCTGCTTCCGATAGGTGCGTGAATACAGAATGGCCGATGATGAAGTCGAAACTGGCGTCCTCAAAGGGAAGTGGTTTCCATGGGTCGACGAGGGAGAAGGTAGCTCGGGGGAGGTTCTTCAAACACCAGTCTACATTGTAGGAATCAATGTCGACGCCACAGATCGCGGCATCGGAGTATTCGCTCAGGTGCTTTGTCAGTCTTCCACATCCACATCCCCAATCCAAAATGGAATTGGTTTTCGCGATGTCCATTGAAAAATACTGCTCCAGGATGGTGCTGAGTTTGTGGACGAAGGTCCCACCAGCGAAATGGAACCATTGATTATCTATCGCTTGCTGAGATATGCGCTGCTGACTCGAGTGCGGTGGGAAAGGAAGATCGTCCGCAGGGAGAAGGTGCCAGGACTGATGCCACGGTATGGGGTCAGTCAAGTCGTCGGAGAAGGCACGAAAGGATAAGACGTCGTCTGAACTTAGATCTGAAAGGGGGATGGCTGTTTCGAACGCGTTGGCACCAAGATAGGCATGATCGGCATTGAATAGCCCGTATTGGATATCTGGATCATGCCCCCCGGAAATGCTCAAACGCTGCTGTGCTCCCGACTCTGTTGGGTAAAGAAAGCCAGAGAGAAGAAGCTTGGCATCTTCTTCGTCTTGGCGCGCGGAAACTCTCAACCAGCCATCTTTCAGCCACGAGGCTTTTAGTCTATCCAACGATGAGGTCATACGTGCTGGATCCGTAGCGCTCATTGCCGCTGGGCTCACTTCTCAATGTCCCCGATCGAGGGGACGGGAACGTTTAACGGGGATATATCCGAAGACCATAGTAGAACATGCGATGGGGCCTGGCCACCGGATCCAAAATAAAGGGTATCAAATAAAGTCGCCGCCGCGCTGCAGAAATAGCGTTCGAGACAGCGAAGGACATGAATTGACCCGCATGGAATATGCTGCTACTGTCCCACACGCTCAGGGTCTTCTTGCCACCATTGCTGGCATTCCCAGGACACTCCAGCGAACCAAGGTCCTGGGTTGGATTCTGATGGCGGTCGCAATAGGAGGAGCAGCATTTGAACGCAATCGATTTTGACGGAATGAACACCAGGTGCTTCGAGTACGGAAATCTGCGGATCGCGGTGCGTTCGCACGATGAAGCTAGCCTGGTGTGGCTTGAAGAGTTTAGTTGCCCTGCGTTTCGACCGATCGATTGCGACCATCCGGATTGGACTGTAACGCTGGAGAGGGATTCGCCCCTTTACGGTGCGTTGATCCAGCGGCTACCTCTGACCAATCCTGATTCCGTCGATTTTTTTACACTTGATGGTAGCTTTCAGCAGCATGAATTGCTGGAAAGCGACGGCCATTGTTTGATAGCATACGACCGGGATAATTCCGTCTTTTATATTATCGACAAAATCAATTGCGTGGTCCGGATCCTCGCCGAGGCGGTGGGAAGATTCTGCCGTATGCCGCTCGCACGGGTTCTTCGAGAATTGGGAACGATACACTGTCTGAGTGCCGGACATTTGCACTGCCATGCGGCTGCATTCGTTTTAGGCGATCAGGCCATTGCGCTGGCCGGCGTCAAGCGTTCCGGAAAGACCAGCACTCTGGTTCACTCGTTGCTCCAGCCATCGACACGGTTTATCACCAACGATCGTCTGTTTGTGCAATACGACCATGATCGACTGTTGATTCGTGGTATGCCTACCATCCTCAAGGTTCGCTCAAAATCGTTGGATTTGCTGCCAGAATTTGGCATGCGATTCCGAAGTTATCCGTATCGATATCGCTTTACACTTGAGGAATCCGAGTGCGATGTGTCGGAATGGAGAAAGACGATGTTTGGGAAGTCCGACTTGGTGGCTCGGATGTCGACCGCGCAGTTCTGCGAGTTAATGGATATTTCGGCGATCGGCCAGGCAACCCTGGCCGCTTTTGTGTTTCCTCGCGTCACACCGGATGTGGAATGTGTGCACATCGAGCGCTTACCACCAGAGGTTGCCGCGACCAGGCTCTTCAACGAGAGCCTGATCGCAGCTTCTTCGCCCCAGAAAACAGCCGAAGCATTTCGCAGGGAGGGTGAACCGTCCGTCTTGAGTGACGAAGCTGTGAAAAGGCAGTGCGAGCGCGTCGCCCATCTAGTCCCCTGCTATGATTGCGATATTGGGCCGGCATCCTACCAGCTGCCATATCTGTTCGACGGCCTCCTGCGCAAAGCAGCCGCTTAAGATATCTATCAAACCGTCACCGCGCCGCCAGGCGGTTGCAGAAGAATCGCGTCAATTGGCAACCGGTACGCAATGCGCGGTAAGCCATCACGGGGATGCGGCCGACGTGAGCAAATTCGCGGTCGACAAGCCACATGGCCCCTCGCAGCTTGGAACCTGGGTACACCTGAGCAAACCACAGTTGGTTTTCGATCGCACCCCGCGAACGACTTGCTATCTGCCACGCCTCTTCGTACGTTGCGACGTAAAGCGGAGCACCGGACGCTTCCACAGCATTCCACAGTACCGAAAGCCGATGATGCACTCGAAAAAGATGAAACAACATCGCCAAACCGTTGGCGACCGCATGCAGCGTATTGTCTGCTCGACGACGCTCTAAAAAAGATCGCCAATCCGTCTCGGCGTCCATAACACTCGCCAACAGATACGCGTCGGTCGCGTGTTTTAGCCGTAGAGAAGCGCTGCCGAGAGAGTGAACCATTGAAAGCAGCAGCAAGGTCAGTTGGTACTCGTCCGAAAGCGCTGGCAATGTCCGCCCTTCAACGTCAGCTTGCCGTCGAGAAGCCCAGATTGCGTTATTGTCAATCGCATAGGCCGGCGCAGTTCGCAGTCGCCAGTGGACGTCGATCGATACCGATTCGCTTTTGAAATCCATCGCGTGCTCGGTCCGCAGTTTCTGCTGAGTGATCCGACGACGGCCCCGTTTCATCGCGTACCCGTGTCTCGTCAGGGATTCAATCACGCCCGGTATCTGTTCAACATCTACCAGAATATCGATATCGCCCTGGTGGCGCGATTGGATGTCTCCGTAGAGCCGCGAACTGAGTGGAAAGCCTTTCAATACGGCGTACTCAATGCCAGCCTCCTGCAATGTCGCATCGAGGCGCTGCATTTCCGACCATAAATGTGCTTGACGCGGCAGACGCCCCGCTCGATGCCTGGCTACCTGCTCCATGTAGGCCGCCGACGCGTTGGCAGGTTGGTTGCCATCCAACCACGTCCACGCCAGGTTGGTGAGCAAATGGCATCTGAGAAATCTCCAAAAACATTCGTGGTCAAAAGCCGGATCTTGCCATTTGGGCGAAGAAGTGGATTCCGCACCGGCAAGCTGCAGCACGGCATCAAGGTATTCCTTGCGGATCTCAGGTGATTGCAGTTTTTGTCGCTTGCCTTTTGCCATCTTCGGATACCTGCGATAAGAAACGCTCACCGTTCACAGCGACGGTCCGTCGACTGCCAGCATGTGAACGGACATAGTGGCCGTATTTAGCTAATCTATCGACCAGCGGGCTGAGAATATATGGCAAAAGTGGTGATTTTGACGGTTGCGCAAAAGGTGGTGATTTTGACGGTTGCGCAAAAGATAGTCGCTAGCAGAGCCGATGACCTTTGACAAACGATGGAATGCAATCACTGGTCGATTTTCGCAAGATACGTGCTGGAAATCTGCTTTGCGGCATCTGTCGGATGCCTGCCGCTGCAGCTTTCTCCAACTCAAGTTCCAGCTAGCCCTGCAATCTTTTCTTGACAGGCTCGCCAGACATTTGACATCAACGGTTCTGGATCATTCGGCGTGGCAAAGAACTCGGAGTTTCGCGGATCTCTTTTTTCTTTGACCGGATGCCTGGCCAACACCTCGCTGACGCGAGATTTGTCGACCTTCTGTCCCCGACTTACAAACCTGATGGCATGTGTCAGCGTATCGGTCGGGTTGTCGATCAAGTTGTCGTAGTCTAAAAATAGGTACTCGTCACTCTCAGCCCACGGATTATCCAAGATCCACTTTTCCAGAAAGCGCTTGCGATACTCGAGTTCCTCAACCGCGAAACATTCCCACTCCTGCAAGCTGCCAGTCATTTCACCTCGAGCTTGTCGCCGGCTCTGCGTCTTTTTGTAGAGTCGAAAATCGGAAAGGACACTCGCGATCGGCTGGCGGACCTGAATCAGATACTTAATTCCATTTGTGACCTCCAGCGATGACTCCTCGAAGTCGTCGTCACGATCTCTCAGCTGAAGGTCATGTGATTTTTGCAAAAAGATTTCCGGCTTCGACGCCACTGAATCCGCTCCATACCTGCGACATGGCCTCGAGCGACAACAATGGTAGTACCTGCAATAAGCGAACCGCTCACTGGAGGAGCCGTCACCGTTAAAGTACTCGTTCAACATTCTCATCAGGTAGTGGTGGCCGCTTCGCGGGATACTCACACATTGAACCAGCGTCGGCATCGTGCCCATGCTGCTCGGCGTCACCTCATGCAACGTATTCTGTTTCATTGCGTTAGATCTCGCACATGTTTTTCGTAGAGCGACTTCATGAGCGCATGTGCACGGTGGCAATCCTGAATCTGGGGATGCCTCGTAAAATAGTGGGCGATTCTGGTGAACGGATTACGGTGAGAACGCAGGCGCTTGGTCAGCCCGATGATGTTGGCAAGATATGTGTCCACTTGTTCGTCGCCCCGATGCTCCTTGCCGGGTCGCGTCGGCCAGCGGCCAAATCCGACCGTGTGGTGCATCTTGGCTTCGTTCCAGCAGACGGTACCTGCTGCCATGTGCTGCCAATGCACGTGATACGCGTCGGGAATAAATCGGAACTCCCAGCCCTGTCGTTGCATCTCGGTAATGGCCGTTGCCAGCGAAGGCTGATTGCTGGGCAAACCACCTGGACCCTTGATATCAGGATCGATCGCGAAGATGCGATGAAGATGATCGTGCCACATCTCGCCGAGCCCGCTCGACCAAGGTGCAAACAGCATCCCACCATGGTAATAAGGCGGAAAATAATCCGAGTCGCGGTAGATCGCACACTGGAATGTGTCGAGCGCCAAATTGATCGGAATCACCTGGTCCTCCGGAAAGGGAATCCCCAACGCCTCGTGGACCCTGCTCCAGCGATCGTTGGGGACACGGCAGCGGCCGATCGATGCTGACCCCGCGATGCAGTCGCACCCAAGATCGGACAGGAGGCCATGGATGTCCGACAGAACGAGCATATCGCAATCCATTAACAGCATGTGGTCGGTCTGCCGATCGACTTCAAATCCCCGCAGCTTGTTGGCAAAGCCACCGACGAACAGGGGTTCGTGCGTGGTAATGCGAGCGCCACATCGTGACCCCAGTGATCGAACACTATCGGGCACATCTCCAATGCACGCGATGTGCAAAGGCAGATCTCGATTTTGATCACATTCGAGCCACGACGCCAAAAACAGAAGCGTCATGATCTCGAAACGACGAGCAACCGGCGGTGAGAAATCGGAAACGATCACCACGTCAAATGCCGGCGCCGCCATCGAGGCACTTTCGTTGGCCGTAACGATGGACATAACGACGGGACTCCCGAGCAGTCAATCGAATGCGGGATCGAACTGGTAACCAAATAACTTGATATCTTCCGCGTAACGACGTTGCACGAGTTCTCTGGTCTCCTCCGTGAAAAACTCCTGATACGGTTTTCTCGGGCCCGTCCCGTTCAGGTGTGGGAGTTCGATCGAGCAATCCATTCCGACGGTGTCGAGAATCTTTTGCACTTCATTCTGGTAATCTTCAAACCGCGCCAAGTGATGAACGATAATCTCTCCATCCATCACAAGTCTCGTGTATTGTGAAGCGAAATGGCCGTCCGCCAATTCGTCAGGGATGCTCGCGACTGCGTGCAGGAACTCATCAAACGGCATGCCGGCATAGAATATGTTAAAGCGATGAAACTTTTTCATGATCCCGTCTGCAAAATGCTCGTTCTCGAAGTTGCGGTATTTCTTGATCTTATTCAGATAACAAGACAAAATTCGATCCCAGGGATTGCGAACAAAAGCGATTTTCCAGTAGTCAGGATAATCCAGAAATCGAATCGCTCGTCCATCTCGGCGATCGATGCGTGCTGCTTCAGAAGACTTAAAAGCGATGAAGTGCCGGTCTTGGGGACTTCAAAGTAGATCAGCTTGCGGGGATGAGATATGTACTTCAGTCCACACACATCTACCGCGCAGCCAACACCCTCTTTTTGCAGTTTCTGCTGGACCTGCATGCTCGTCTCGAATCCCTTCCTGCCAACAACGGAACGTGCGGTTGCTACACCGCCTTGACTGGCAGGCATCCTAACTCCCCCCAAAGCATCTGGCTAGGGTCGCAAACTGTCCTCTGTGTATCTCTGTGCCTCTTTGGTTCAAAATTCCTTGACTGAGTACTAACGGTAACCGAGCTGTTCCAGAGCATCGAGAAAATCGTCCGAGAGATGGTTTTCAATATCGGGCAGCTCATCACGCCAGCTATCGATATGAACCGGCTGATACGTAACAAGGAACTCAGCAAAATCTTCTTCGCAATACTCCATTCCGACGAAGTCGCAAATGCTGCGAACGGTATTTTCAGGGTTTCGTGTCGCCTGCTCGTAGGGTATCTCCAGGCAGGGAGCTGGTGGTGCCGAGCGTAACGAGAGCCATATCCTGGCGGACCTGAGCCAGAGGTGCTCTGCCTCCTGGATTGTCGGTCGCATCCAACGTTCGGGCTCAACGCCCGCTGCAGCCGCAGAGTAGTATTGCCGAACCTGCGAAGCGACCACATCCCGGCCATCGCGCAAGGTTAGAAGGAACCGCACCCCCGGAAATTGATTAGCGAGTTCCTCCATCCTGGCTAGATAGACATAGGGCATCTTATCGCCGTAGACCTGCACTCGATTTTGCAGGAGCCCGAACAACCAGTTCCTGGTAGTTTCCTTGCAAACTGGTTCTGGCAGTTCGTCCGCAAGCCTGAGTTGCAGGCTCGCCATATCCTTACTAATCGCATGCGGAGGCAAATTGTCGTCCCCCATATCGCGAATTCGATGCCAAACCGAGTCTTCCAATACTGGGTCCGTGTAGAGGCTGTACTCGTTGAATATACAGATCCTATCGTGAGTCGATAGCAAACGGGTGAGTGCGGTGCTGCCACTGCGAATACCACCGGTGATCAAGAGGGGCGCATTCCATTGCTTGTCATCGTTAAGCGACTCGGCCATCGAAATCCGCCCAACCGGGTGTGGTTTTTGCATCGTAGTTCTGCAGCGCTGTTTGATAAACATTCAGGTGCGCCTCGACCTCGTGAGACAGCGTGTACTTTTCGGCGATCAGCTCAGGCCCACGGTGGCGTAGGCCCTGCAGGCGAGGTTCATCCTGCAACAATGCAATGATTTCCGTAGCCGCCCTGTCGGCGTCGAACCGGTCCAAGAGGAGTCCGGCCCGCTCCCCCTGCAGAATATCGACAACGCCATCCACTGCGGTACCGGCAACAGGCGTTCCGCAACTGAGCGACTCAAGTGCAACATTGGGCATCCCTTCGCGTCGGCTAGTGATCAACGTCAAGTCCAGAGATCGCAACAGCCCTGGCAAATCCTCGCGCGACACACTCGACATGACGTGAATGGTTCGCTCGGCTCCTTCTGGAGCATTCTGAAGAAAGCTCTTCCGAAACGGCTCGATTGATTGCTCGTGGTAACGACCAATGAGAACAAGACTGAGGCCGGGGAGGTGACTGCCTCCCAAGCGCCGCAGAAGCTGGTGCAAGTAGTCCGCCCCTTTTTTCCAGGAAGGCCGAAAGACGGTACCGACGGCCGGCATGCTGGCATCACGTTGCCATTTCTTGCGGGCCTCATCGCGAGGCACGTTGGCCGCGGACAGGAATTCCGGGCCGACCGAGTTGGGAACATAAGCTTTTCTCGGTAAGCTGGATACGATCTCTCCCCACCGCAACAGGCTACGAGAAACGCTTAGTACATAATCGGCAGAATTCAGCACGAGTCGGATTTGATCGGTGGACTGGAGCAGATACTTGGTGATATCGTTGCCGCGACAGGATACAATGTGCGGCGCATTCGCCCAGCGGGCACACACATGCCCCTGGTAACCGCAAAATTTGACAAAATACGAGTGGACGATGTCGGGTCGAATGTCCTCCACAAGATCCCGTAGCAGATGGATTCCCTGCGCGTATTGTTCCGGCCGATGAAACCATTTGTGAAATCGATAAACGGGCAATCCATCCACCACGTCGTGCTCGACTCGCACGATACTCTCCGATTCAGACGAATCGAACTCAGGACCTTTCCTGGCGGACAGAATGACCACCTCATGACCCGCCGCAACGAGGCCGCGCGCCAAGCGGTGCGTGGCAACGGCCACTCCGCCCAGATACGGAGCAAATTCACAGGTAAACATTAGAATCTTCATGCCAGTAAGCGTCCAGCAAATTGCACAGGAGTCAAAGCATCAGACTGACTGGAGCTGTCACTCTCTTCCGGTGAAGAGAGTGCAGGGAAGGGAAACCGCTGGGGCAGATCCAGTCGCACGCCCCAAGACTGAGATTCGTAAACCGCCAGATTTGTGTCTCGTTCGCCCAAAGGAACAAGATGGACCATCGCGGCTCGCAGCAAAGCAACATACTGGTCACGATGCAATGACTCCAGGATCTGAAATCGGTCTGCGAGCCCGCGAGCCGTTAGCTGCGCGCCGATTTTCAGCAAAGTCGATGCGTCGCACGTGCCGGCATGAATCCACTCGTCCGCGCCATCCGACAAGAACTGTTCCACGCGCTGCAGTAGATCTCCGAGGCCGATCAATTCGCTGAGCATTCCTGTCGTAACCAGGTAGGGCCGATCGGGATGGACCGGCTCACACGGTTCGCTGGATGTCGCCAACTCGATTGCAGTGGGGCGCGTATCAACGAGAGTCCATTTTGGTGCCACGTCGTAGAACATTGATAAATGATGGGGCACCTCGGGATTGGCCGAAACCAGGTGGTCGGCATGCTGAGTAACAACGTCCAACTCCTGAGGGTACGTGTAGTGTGTACTGAAAGCGTCGCGATAGGTAACGAAAACCGAAATAGGGATGCTGGCCAGGCGCCCCGCTACCACCGCGGCAAAGCCCGTGCGCGCATCGAGTGCCATAATCCGTTGTAGTGGACGTTCGGCGTGCAATCGCTCGATTTCGAATACGAATTGTTCACGATATCGGACATCAAAGAACTCGTCTGGCCACCAAAGAATATCCAATTGCCCGTCGCCGGCCGGGTAGGATTCCTCCGCCGCGGTGTACAAAGGGATGCCGCAGGGGCGTTTAGGCAAGGCCAGAATTAGTTGGGTTCCCTGGGCTACGAGCGCCCCAACCAGTCGCTGAAGCAGCGCGGGTATTCCAGAATGATGACGAGGGCAGTCGTAAAGAAACAGGATTCGCGACAT
>PVBE011424565.1_pt1 | contig 11781 bp, 10 predicted proteins | sample 1631181 | NCBI WGS metagenome assembly PVBE01 (sample SAMN08397723, study PRJNA350692) | Marine metagenome, whole genome shotgun sequencing project. | isolation source: water | place: Pacific Ocean | collected 2012-04 | reverse complement strand
GCTGGTTCAGGCTCGAATCCATGGTTGAAGGCGCTGAATTGGCTGCCTCATTGAAATGACAAAGATCCGATCAAGAGACAGGGTCTAGCCCGGGGTGACGGGCGCGGGTAGAAGCGCGAAAGTGAAGCTTCTTTTGGAGCGTATATTTAGCGCCACTGCTGCGCTACGAGAGATGAAGGGTTTTGGGAGCGATGAAAAGAACCGTTCGCTGGCTGATCAATAACGGGGTCGGCGATCGACGAGGATCGTTTGTCACCGATCCCGCTATTCTCAGGCAGATACTTTCCCCGCCCGCCTAAGCGTCGACCCTTACGCTGCGGCGTTGAGCTTGTCCTTGACGGTGGGCATGACCTCCTTGGCAAATAGTTCCATGGAGCGTCGCGCCTGGGCGTGAGTGATGCCACCGAATTTCATCTCCGCCATCCAGTGGCTGACCCCGCCGCGTCCGATGTAGGCCATGATCCGGTCGACCACTTGGTCGGGGGTGCCGAAAGCGCTGCCCCATTCAGATAGATCCTCGGCAGTGACTTGGGCGTGAGCTTGTCGGATGGTGTCGTATATTTCGTAGCTCTGCTGTACCTTCTGGCCGGGTGCGCCGGGCAGCACTTTCTGGAACAGCTCGTGATACCAACCGGCGGCGGGTTCGGCCACTCTTCGTGCTTCTTCGGCGCTCTCGGCGACATAGGTCTGCATCAGCATCGGCTGGTCGAGAGCAGCCGGGTCCCGACCGTTCTTCGCCATTCGCTCGCAGTAGGCTTGCCACTGTTCCTCGACCACGCCGATGCTGGTGAATCGCGGTGCCCTAAGTATCGACAGGCCGAGGTCCGCGGCGATCTCGTAGGATGGCGGTGACACCGCGGCCATATAAAGCGGCGGGTGCGGCCGTTGTACCGGTTTGGGGAAAAGGGTGACGTCTTGGCAAGACCAGAACTTGCCCTGGTGGTCGTAGTGATCGGTGGAAAAGGTGCTGAGCAGCATGTCCAGGGCCTCGGCGAAGCGGTCGCGCGATTCCGTCGGGTCCATGCCGAAACCCTCGAATTCCTTCGGCTGGTATCCCCGGCCGAGCCCAAGGAGCAAGCGACCATTGGACAGGACGTCGACGAGGGCCACCTGTTCTGCCACGCGAACGGGGTGCAACAGCGGCAGAAGCACAACCGCAGTGCCAATCTTGATGCGGCTGGTACGCTGTGCCACGGCCGCGGCCAAGGTCAGGGTGTCACCCAACATCCCATAGACCGAGAAATGGTGTTCCGGAAGCCAAACGGCGTCGAATCCGAGTTCCTCAGCGTAGGCGACTTCGTCGAGGAACTCATCGAACACCTGCGATTGCGGTTTATCGCCAAATTCGCTGAACAGATACATCAGTCCGAATTGCATGGTATTTCTCCGTTCGTGAATCGTGCCTGCCGTCCGGCGCCGCGCGTAGTGTTTGCCTTTGGGCTCGTTCATTTTCCGGCGACCTTACCGGACCATTTCAGAATACGCGCTTGCGCTCGATGTTGCGTTTGATCCCGATCGGAACTCTAACATACCCGCTAAATCCGGCATGGTTTGTTGAGCCGACGCCGTTTCGGACAACCCACTGGAGGTTTGCAAGGGCGAATTGTCAAGAATCTTTACAAAGAAGGCGCCCGAAACCTTCGTATATTCTTAGAAACTTTACACTAAGAATAAAGGTACACGAGGGTAGTGGTCGGTAACCTGTTGAATAGAATGCGTATTCGCAATATGGGCCGATATGGCGCGATTTGTGCCTTAATTCGTCCAGTTGCTACTAATCATCAGGACCGTGATCGCAATGGCCAGGAAACTTCTCGTCGCCTTGTTGGTAACCTTCGGACTCGCGGGGAGTGCTGTCGCCGATTTTTCCGCACCCTACGCACCCGGTGCCTGGAGCGTAACCGACCCCGGACCGATGGTGCCCGATGTAGACGTCGAGGGATCCTTTTCTTTCGGTGGCATCGACGATGCCGAGATCCTATTTATCGAAAGTCCGGATTGCAATGATGGCGGCGAAGAAGGATGCCCCGGCCCGGACTACGATATGAAGATCGAAACAACGGCGACGGCCGACGGGTTCATCACTTTCGACTGGACGTGGGACACGACCGACGAATGGCCTTACGACCGGTTGGGAGTATGGCGCAACGGCGCGTTCTTAGAGCTTATCGTCGCCGCTGACGGCAACAACCAGTTAGGCAGCGCGGGCTTCGGTGTTCTCCTCGGCGATACATTCGGGTTCGGACTGACTTCGGACGACTCGTGTTGCAATCCTTCGAGCTCGACGGTTTTCGGTTTTATCGCCGGGGCACCGGGCGGCGACGATTTCGGGTTTACTACGTTCGTTCCCTTGCCGGGTGCCCTCTGGTTGATGGGTTTTGCCACTGCCGGTTTGATGGGCGCCGCACGACGAAGGTAGGTCTCGACGCCGCGTAGCCGTTATTGAGTTTCATGGGACACCACGGATAGCGAGGTGTCGCAAGAGATGATCAAGTCAATCAATCAACAGTCTTAGAAGCAGCTAGCTTCTCACGCACACAATCTCGGGAATCTTTCCCGTCCTTCAGTCCAACCGTATGAACAACGCGCCGCGCGTGGTTCGAATATCCTCGCGGCTCAAACCTTTAGCGCCGATCGCTGATTTGACCGCACGTCGCGCGCAAATCTTGCTCCCCGCCACCAACGACCTTTATAAAACGAACCGGAACGGTTGCTTCTAACCTCGTCCATTCGTGGACTTGTACCTCTAAGAAGAACGATTGCAACCGCATCGCGACATGGTGTGAAAGTGCGCTGACAAATCGCGAATAGTAAACAACGAACGCAGGGAGCGGGGATGGATACCTATCAGCAAGGGGATGCGAGCGATACAGGACTGATCTGCCTGACGATCCTCGTTCGCTTGCATCATCTGCCTGCATTTTCGCGCGCTACGCTACACGCTTACATGATGCTCTCGGCGTGGAGCATTTCTCTCTCCTCGCGGTCACCGCGGTGGCATGCCTGACGGCCGCGAATGCCTTTGGGCTGCAGGCCGGTACGACAATGCAAAAATTGCTGACCGCGGCCAAAGTATTGGGGCTCCTCGGACTTGTGGCGTTAGGCTTTCTTTCCCCAGTCGCTTTGGAAATGAGCGCGCCAGTGTCCGAAACTCCAGCGCCGTCGAATCTGCAACTCGCGTTTATCCTCGTACTGTATACCTACGGGGGTTGGAACGTTATCGTGTTGGTCAGCGGCGAGATCAAGGATCCGCACCGCAATCTGGTGCGCGCGTTGATCCTCGGTGTCGCGCTCATCACTTCGATCTATTTACTGACCGTGTTTGCCTTCGAATATGCTCTCGGGCACGCTCTCCTGGGTTCGTCGCAGTCTGCTGCATCCGATATCGCCGCCGCGGTCGTTGGCGAATTCGGTGCTATCTTCATCAGCATATTGATCTGCGTGACATGCTTGGCAAATATCAACGCGACGATCCTCACCAACTCGCGCATTTTCTATGCCTTCGGCCAGCGCTGGCCGAGTTACCGATGGTTGGGGCGGTGGCACGAACGAACCCGGTCACCGGTTAATGCGTTGTTAGCGCAGGGGGTCATCGCCTGTGTTTTGATCGTTGCCCTGGCCGCCGGCGAGCAGTCCTTTCAGCGTCTCGTCGTCTTCAGCGCACCAGTGTTCTGGTTGTTTTTTCTACTCGCTTCGATCGCTCTATTCATCCTGCGTTACCGCCGGTATTCGGCCGCGAATGAATTCAGGGTACCTTTCTATCCGGTCTTGCCGCTCATGTTCTCCGCAATTTGCGCGTTCATGCTCTATGCTAGCATTGACTACGCGCCCGCCACGCTCAGAATAGAAGCCGTGGTAGTGGCGGCCGTGCTGATTGCCGGTTGCATAGCGGCGTTTTTCTCGCGCGCGAGATACGGCCGCGAATGATGTCGAGACCGCTTCTATTCTGTGGCGAGCAGGCTTTCGAGTTCGGCCAGATCAGTTATGGGTGCCAGGCACTGGTGTCCGCGACACAAATGAGCCGCGACGTTATCGTTTACCGCATGCTGAGATAACAATCCGGGTAAGATCTCTTCTGTAGCGGGGATGGCGAAGCACATGCGGGCCGGGGAATAGGTTTCGTCCAGCGTAGCTTTCCATTTCGCTATAGCGGCGCGCTCCCCGCGCAGGATCACCGAAGTCGGAGGAACCAGATGTTCTTCGAGCGCTAGTAGTAGCGCATTGTGCGCGCCGGGCGCTTGGTTGACTGAGCCCCAGGCCGTGTGGAGCGTCGACTCGACGACATCCAGGTAGCGCGTTTCGCCGAGCAGATGTCCGAGTCGCGCCATACTCCAGGCCGCAATACCGTTGCCGGCCGGTAGGGCGTCGTCGGTCAGTGGTTTCGTGCGTTGAATCAGAGTTTCGTGGTCATGGGAAGTAAAGAAAAAGCCTCCGCCGTCGTCGTCGTGAAAATTATCAAGAAGGCAGTCGGCGAGTTCGATTGCGAAGTGCAAGTCTTCGGTGCGCCACCGCGCTTCGAGCAGGTGCAGTAGCGCATCGATCAGAAACGCGTGGTCGTCGAGGTAGGCGTTGAGGTGCGCCCTGTCGTCCTTGTAAGTGGCGAGCAGGCGGTTGTCGCGCCACAGCCGCGAGCGAATGAAATCTACGGCGGTCTGCGCTGCTTCAATGTATTCGTTGTGCTCGAAGACTTTTCCGGCGATCGCCAATCCTTTGATCATGAGCGCGTTCCAGGAGGTGAGTATTTTGTCGTCGCGCCCGGGGTGTACTCTTGCTCCACGAAGACCGAATAGGCGTTCGCGGGCATCGTCTACGCGTCGCTCCAAGACCTCGGGGTCGCCCCCGATGACGTTGGCGATCTCCTCGTACTCGGCGCAGATCCGTAGATGCCACCGGCCTTCGAAATTGGCACCGCGATTCAAACCAAAGCGCCTCGCGAAAGGTTCGTAGTCATCCCCGAGGAACTGCTCGACCTCGTCTTTATCCCACACGTAGAACTTACCTTCCTCGCCTTCGGAATTGGCGTCGATACTCGAATAAAAACCGCCCTCCGGTGACGTCATTTCACGGCTCACCCAGGCCGCGGTCTCGTGCGCGACCCGTTCGAATAGAGGATCACGCACCAGCTGCCAGGCCTGCGCGTAAAGCCCGAGCAGGGGCCCGTTGTCGTATAGCATCTTTTCGAAGTGCGGGATCATCCATTGATTGTCGACCGAGTACCGATAGAATCCGCCACCCAGGTGGTCGTAAATTCCGCCGCAGGCCATTCGCTTCAGTGTGAATACGGCCATATGCCTCGCGTGTTCGTCTTCGCCCCGGCTCCGACTGTGATCGCGCAGTCGGCGCTCCAGATTGCTTGGATGGGGAAACTTAGGCGCCCGGCCGAAGCCGCCGAGACGGTGATCGAAGGCGCGTGCCGCTTGGGCGCCGGCCATCTGTAGTGGCGCCTCGAGGAGTTCGCCGGTCGCCGCCGCGGGTGGTTGCTGCATGCGGTTGAGCGCGTCGATGACCTGTGCGTTCTGAGCGCGGATCTCGGATCCGCGGTCGCGGTAGGCAGCAGCGACCCGCACCAGGATGTCCTTGAAAGCTGGCAGGCCGTGTCGCGCTTCGATCGGAAAGTAGGTGCCGCCTGAGAATGGTACACGGTCGTCGGGTGTCAGGAACATTGTCAGCGGCCAGCCGCCCTGGTTCTGTGTCAGGAGATGTTGTGCCGCCTGATAGATCTTGTCGATGTCGGGGCGCTCCTCACGGTCTACCTTAATGTTAACGAACTGTTCGTTCATTAATCTGGCGGTCTCGGGATCTTCGAAGGATTCATGCGCCATCACATGGCACCAATGGCAGGCGGAATAGCCGATTGATAAAAGGATGGGTTTATCCTCCGTCGCGGCTTTGTCCAGCGCATCTTGCCCCCACGGGTACCAATTCACCGGATTATTGGCGTGCTGCAACAGGTAAGGGCTGGTTTCGCCTTCGAGTGCGTTCATAAGTGTCTCTGGATCAATAGGGGCCGCAGCGGCGAGTACACGAAAAACGAGAATCCGCCGGTAGCTGGTATTTTATCCTTGGACGATCGAGATGGCGATGTCGGCTCGGGTATTCATGCAGCCGTCCGGGTCAAATTTCTCCCGGATCCCGTTCCCTTCATGAAAGTTGCGGGCTAAAGTGGGCACCATGATCCCGTTCCCAGCCATCGATCCGGTAGCGTTCAAACTGGGGCCCGTAGCCGTCCACTGGTATGGGATAGCCTACATCGTCGGTATCGGTCTCGGTTGGTGGGTGTTGCAGCGTCGAGCCGCCGGGGACGGTTCCCAATGGGGGCGTGAGGATGTCGCCGACGTGGTATTTTTTGCGGCCGTTGGCGGCGTGCTCGGCGGGCGGATCGGCTACGCTTTGTTCTACAATTTCGCCGACTACATCGACAGCCCGCTCAGCATATTCGCGGTCTGGCGGGGGGGCATGGCGTTTCATGGCGGTGCGATCGGCTTCGTGCTGGCACTCGCGTTTTTTGCCCGCCGGCGCGGACGGCGTTTTCTCTCCGTCTCCGATTTCGTCGTCCCCGTCGTCCCTATAGGACTTTTTTTTGGGCGCATCGCGAATTTCGTCAATCAGGAGTTGTGGGGCGCACCGACTTCCCTGCCTTGGGGTGTGGTCTTCACGCATCCGGCATCGGGCGGGATCGCGCGCCACCCCTCGCAGTTATACGAAGCTCTGCTCGAAGGCGTCGTGCTCTTCCTCTTACTGCGTTTCGTCGCATCCAGGAATTGGGCTGTCGGCGCCGTCTCGGCCGCGTTTCTGATAGCCTATGGCATGATGCGCGTTGGCATCGAGTTCGTGCGCCAACCGGACCAGCACATCGGTTACCTGGCATGGGGTTGGGTGACGATGGGGCAGGTTTTGTCGTTGCCAATGGTACTCTTTGGACTCATGATTTTGGTATTCGCGCGCGAGCGCCAGAACTGAACGGAAGGGAGGCGACCAATGCAGGTGTATCTCGATCTTCTGCGGCACATCCGCGACAACGGCGTGGAAAAGGGCGATCGAACCGGAACCGGTACGCTCAGCACTTTCGGCTACCAGATGAGATTCGATCTGTCCTGCAGCTTCCCGTTGTTAACTACGAAGAAATTGCATTTGAAATCAATTATCGTCGAACTATTGTGGTTTCTCCGCGGCGAATCGAACGTCCGTTACCTGCAACAGCGCGGCGTGACGATTTGGGACGAATGGGCGGACGAGGCCGGCGAGCTCGGTCCGGTCTACGGCGTCCAGTGGCGCTCTTGGCGTACCGCCGACGGCCGCGTCCTCGACCAGATCGCCCAAGTCGTAGAAGCCCTCAAGAGCGATCCCGATTCCAGACGACATATCGTCAGCGCGTGGAACGTCGGCGAGATCGACAACATGGCACTCGCGCCCTGTCATACGATGTTCCAGTTTTATGTCGCTGGCGGGCGGCTATCGTGCCAGATGTATCAACGCAGCGCTGACGTTTTCCTCGGCGTACCATTCAATATTGCGTCTTACGCGCTGCTCACCTTGATGGTCGCCCAGGTCTGCGGCTATCACCCCGGGGAGTTCGTCCATACGCTCGGCGATGCACATCTTTATCTGAATCATTTGGAACAAGCAGACGAGCAACTAACGCGGGATCCACTTTCACCTCCGACGATGCGCTTGAATTCAGCCGTTGATTCCATCTTCGATTTTGAGTTCGAGGATTTCGAGCTGACCGACTACCAAGCGTTACCCAGCATCGCGGCGCCGATCGCGGTTTAGCGCGATTGCCTTTCGACCAACCGGCGAGCGTACGAAGCCGACAGACGATGCGGATCAATATTGTCGTGGCAATGTCGCGTAATGCCATCATCGGCCGTGACGGCGGGCTCCCTTGGCGGCTGCCCGCCGACCTCAGGCACTTTAAATCGGTGACGATGGGCAATCCAATCATCATGGGCCGTAAGACCCACGAATCGATCGGACGGGAGTTGCCGGGACGATTGAATATCGTCGTGTCGAAACAGGCGGACTTCCGGGCGCCGGGATGCCGCGTCGCGCATTCTCTCAATGCCGCGCTGGAGGCGGCCGGCGCTGCGGGCGAAGTTATGATCGTCGGCGGCGCGGCGTTGTACGCCGAAGCCTTGGCGCGTACCGAACGTATTTATTTGACCGAAGTGCATGCGGCGCTAGACGGCGACACCGAATTCCCGCCGATCGACTGGACGGAATGGAGTGAGACCGATCGTCAAAGTTACACGGCGGACGATAAAAACAAACACGACTACAGCTTTGTCGTTTTGGACAGAATAGAGCCGCCGCGACCTGACGGGGCGCGGGCTTTGCCGTAGGTATCCTACGTAGCAATCAAATCTTCGCTCACCTGCCAGAGTTTTTCCGCCAGCGCCGAGTCGTTGGGCAATTTTGAACCCGGTTTCACGTGCTGAAACTCGTCGAAGTATGCGCCATCATACTTTTCGATGTCCGTTTCCGCTGCCAGATAAGTGCTAGTCTTTGCGCCTCGTGCCGGACTCAGAAAGCCGCCTAACATTTTGTAGAGCGTTCTGCGAAAGTAGCTGCGTCCAAAGATGTTTGTGCCGACGCCGCCGGGATGCAGACAGTAAGCGGTGATGTCGTCGTCGGTATGGCGCTTGGCGAATTCGCGTGTAAACAGCACATTTGCCAGTTTGGACTGGCAGTAAGCGCGTATCGGCCGATAGGATGTCTCGCCCCTGAAACTGTCAAAATCGATTTTTCCTAAGTGATGCATCATGGAAGCAACGTTAATTACGCGCGCGTTACCTGCCGCGTTCAGTTGAGGCAAAAGCAACTTGGTTAACAAGAAGTGACCCAAGTGGTTCACGCCAAATTGCATTTCGAAGCCGTCCACAGTGATTTGTTTCTTGAAAGGAACCAGGCCAGCGTTGTTCAGCAATACATCGATGTGTGCGAATTTGTTTTGGAAATCCGTAGCGAACTGGCGAATGGAAGCAAAAGAAGCCAAATCGAGCGGCATGACTTCGACGGATTTACTGCCAGAAGTCGCGACAATGTCATCGAGCGCTTCGGTTGCGCGCCCCTCATCGCGGCATGCCATGATAACGGTCGCGTCTTTAGCCGCCAGCGCCCTTGCCGTCTCCCGTCCGATGCCGCTGTTGGCGCCGGTGATAATGACGATTTTGTTTTTCATGGCGATCTCCAGAGGTGCGGCAGTGCATCATGTTTTAGGACGACGATGGATGCAACTCCGCCGTGCATCGGCGTAACCTTGCGGAAAGGCTAGGGGCAACTGGGAAGGCGGCATTCGGATCCGTCTCCAAGCCGGTCGCGGTTGAGATACGCGGTGAAGCGCGGGCCACGCCGCCGATCAATCGCCGATCGGTAATGCCACACTCGACGGTACGCTGAAAAACTCGCCGTCTTCCAGCCGCATCGCCGTTAACTTACCGCCCCAAACCGCTCCTGTATCGAGCGCGTAGATCCGCTTTTCGCGCATTTCTCGTGCCGACAGGTGTAGCGCCGACCAGTGGCCGAATACGATGGACTCCACCGGGTCGTGTGAGACGTAAAGCTCGTACCAGGGAATGAGATGTTCCGGTTGTGAATCAACGGGCCCTTTGTATTTGAAATCGATGCGGCCGTCCGCAGAGCAGTAGCGCAACCGCGTAAAGTAATTCGTGATAAGCCGGATCCGTTTCCAGCCCGACAGTTCGCGGTCCCATCGATCCGGCGAATTTCCATACATCCGGGTAAGAAATTCCGCAAAGCCTTCGCCGCGCAGGACGGTTTCTACTTCGGCGGCATATTGAACGGCGTCCTCGGGCGTCCATTGCGGCGGGATCCCGGCATGGACCATCGTATAGCCGAGCGCGGGATCTCGGTGGATCAATGGTTGGTGTCGGAACCATGTCAACAGTACGTCGCGGTCGGGCGAATCGAGCACGTCCTGAAACGTGTCCTTGCGTTTGGGCGAAAAGTCTTCGACGTAGCCGCACGCCAGTAGATGCAAGTCGTGATTACCCAGGACGACGATCGCCGCATCACCGAGTGCGCGTACGAATTCGACCACCGAGAGGGATTGAGGACCGCGGTTGACGAGGTCGCCGGTGAACCAGAGGCAGTCTCGGCGGGAATCGAAATCGATCCGATCCAGGAGGGTGACGAGTTCGTCGAAACACCCTTGTATGTCGCCGATCGCATAAGTTGCCATAGCACGAGCGCCGAGTTCTATTTGCTCATTTTCCCAACCGGTGGCCGGAGCGCTGCAATTGACGCGTCGAAACCATCGTTGTTCTCGGCCACGGCCCGAAGGCAGCCCGGCGTCGTCGTAACTGTCGTTTCGATCGAAAATGTACTCACGGCGCAGTTACTGTAAGGGAATCGAAGACTTCGGGCAAAGTCCCGAGTAGCTCTTAGCCGTTCGCGAGTCACGCGCACCAACAGCATCCAGGTAGCGGAAATTGGAAGCTTCAGACAGGTGCGCCGACCCGACAACCGTTGTCCCGAAGGTCGGCGATGGAGCGCCGAGTTGATGATGTTATAGCGGGTGCGGGCACCCAAGTAAGGCATTCGCCGAACCGGCGATTTATTGGCGCAGGCGACCGGCGCAACAAAGTCGAATCGGCTCGGTAGGTAGCTACGCTGTCCGCGACGGCGCGGTACCGGCTAAAGTCTCGAAGATCCCCGTCGATAACCATACCGTGCGTAAGTCATTGCGCTTCGGCGTGAATCGTTTGACCGTGATTCGACCGCCCCAATCTTCGGCGGTCGGGTCCTAAGCCCCCGATTATCAAGGCCTGAAGTCGACCGCCGGACCCCGGTCCGACGGCGTCGACGCGAACATGAATGCCCATTCATATTCCAGCTTTTTAATCTTTCGGGCCCTTATTCCTCACTGAGTAACGTTATGAGCGAAGAAAATAGACGGGCCGCGAGGCTAGTGCCAGAACCAATCGGCGCCGAGCGGAGTGCACCACTCGACTCAAGCCGCCTGTCGCGACTCCTGAACCTCACCCCTTCGGTGATCTATGCGACGGATATTCTGAAGGGCAATGCCTGCACCTTCGTTAGTGAAAACGTCAAGGAACTGATGGGCTATCGGCCGGACCAAATGGTTATCGAGTCTAACTTTTGGTACGGGCATATCCATAGCGACGACAGGGACCAAGTGTTGTCGGATTGCGAAACCGCCATACGCCAGGGCAGCGGCTGCCTGGAATATCGATTCAAGCGCCACGATGGTACTTACCGGTGGATTGAAGACCGGTTTCGCGTCTTGTATGACGACTCCGGCCGGGCGGTCGAAGTCGTCGGCCACTGGAGCGACATTTCCGATCGCAAGCGGATAGAACTCGCCTTGCGTGCGTCGCACGCGACAGTCGAGAGGCATGGCAGGCAGATCGGCATACTGGCGGAAATGAACGACCATTTGCATGTTTGCGACACGATCCACGAAACGAAAGGTGTTCTCTCATATTTTCTGCACAAGCTTTTCCCGCACGACTCAGGCGCCATATTCATCTTCAATCAATCACGTTCCATGCTCGAACTCATCGCAGCATGGGGAAACCTGGATGGTACGCTCGATGTGTTCTCGCAGGACGACTGTTGGGCATTGAGACAAGGAAAACCGCATTTCGTGAATGGGAACGCTCATCCGTTGACCTGTGCGCACATCGAAAATTCGGGTAAAGGGCTGTCGCTTTGTGTTCCCATGATCGCCCAGTCAGATGTCATGGGATTACTGCTGTTGCGCGGTGGGGCGATCACCCGCAAGACGATCAGGGATAG
>PVBE010754169.1_pt1 | contig 11781 bp, 24 predicted proteins | sample 1631181 | NCBI WGS metagenome assembly PVBE01 (sample SAMN08397723, study PRJNA350692) | Marine metagenome, whole genome shotgun sequencing project. | isolation source: water | place: Pacific Ocean | collected 2012-04 | reverse complement strand
TTTTATGACTACACAAAAAACCTAAAAAGAATGTTGCGCTTTATGGCTGGCAAGTTGCCCCTTAACTATTCGCTAACATTTTCACGAAGCGAAACGAATGATAAAACTTGCCGTAAAATCCTTACCAAAGGGGGCAATGTTGCAATGGTCTTTACAGGAAAAGAATTACCAAAACACGTTTCTTTTGATTGGCCGGGATCATGGCGGAAAACTTGCGAGGGTTCCCATGCTCACAAAGTATTTAACGGTGATGAAACCGACCTGCGTTTTCTCGACCCGCATAACGTGATCGTGGGCCTCACTGCCAAAGGCAAGGCACGCAAAGATGATTCTGGATTTGCAATTAACCTTAACTAAACACCAACCAAAAAAGGAAAACAACCAATGAATAACAAGGCACAAAAAACAAAACTGAAAACCAAACCTGAAATGGAAATTCATACCGACGACGAATATAACACAACTTACCAGATTTACATTCTGAATCCCGGCGAGCGCGTAAAGATAACAAACCACAAAAGTATGTGGTTTCCGTATGATCCAACCGACACAACCCCGTCACTAGTCTACGTGCGGTCTAGTTCGCTTGGCATAGAAGCAGAGGAATGCGACGTAAACGACGCTAGCAAGTGGGCGTGGATTCAGAGGCTGATGCAGTTGGGCGTGAACCAGCACAAAAACTAAACACCAAACCAAAAAAGGAAAGACTGAATTATGAACCCAATCGAACCCATAAAATTCTTCAAGGACTGGTGGAATAACTACCTAACCGTTGAAAAAATAGCAGAGCATTACGGGATCACCCAAGAAAAGGCCATCGAGTTAATCGATAAAGGCCGGGATGAATGGAACAAAACAGCAGCAAAGCAGAAAGGGAACCAATGATTAGAAGAGACAAAGCCGGGAACTACCTAGTGAAGACGCACGCTGAATATTTGGCGGCAGTGGATCACCAGCGGAGGGCAATGCGCTCCGATACATACGCACGCAAGGCGTGGGAATTAGATTGTAAACGCAAAAACGTCCAAGCGGATGATGCCGCATGGGCAATACATAAAGGCAACCAATGAAAACAACCCTAGCCACAATCCTGCTAGCCACCACCCTGCACGCAGCACCACCGGAATCGTTCTGGAAAGCCATGCACCAGGTAGAAACGGGAGGCAAAACAGGCTGGATATGGGGTGATAACAGGCGAAGCCTGGGGCCACTCCAGATATCAAAAGCCTACCACCTGGATAGCAAGGTGCCTGGGTCATGGGGGAAATGCACATCCCTGGGCTACTCCAGGCAGGTAGCAACAGCCTACCTCAAACGCTACGCACCCCACGCATGGGCTACAGGGGATTGCCAAACGCTGGCTAGAATCCATAATGGTGGCCCAAAGGGGCATAAAAAGAGGGTAACAGTGGTTTATTGGGTGAAAATTAGAAAGGAACTAAGGAAATGAAGAAATGCTACTACATAAACCCAACGCAAGACCCCGATAAACACGGGGGATATGTGCCAAGCCTAGTTAAAGAGGGCGAAGCAGGACACCAACCCTTCACTGGGGATGGTTCACCAATGGCAGAACCCTGGATTTGGGGGAAAACACTGGAAAAGGCAGAAAAAGCATGTGATCGGATGAACCTCAAGAGATTCAACCTCACCCCGGTTGAAGCTGATGAGATTATTGCCTCATCAATGAGGGTTAGCTAACCACATCTTTCCCAATCTCCGATTGATTGCCATGTGTGTATCAGAAATGCCCCAAACTCGTTACATTGGGGGACTATACAAATTAAGTGGGGACTTAATCACCACACACACCTTAACCCGTTTGAGGGGCATTTAAGACCTAACCACACACACCCCCGTATTGCTGGGACTCCTGCCCTGTAAGGGGCTTTGCACTACAAGGGGCTACATTGTACCCTCCAGCCAACAGAATGGCTTACAGAGCCTCACAGGGGGCTAAAACCACTTTGCCCGTGTAGTCTCCTCCCGCTGCACCTGACGGGGTGACATGGAGTGAACCACGTTGGCCAACCATGCCCGTCTGGATTGGTTTCCAGGCGGGCTTCTTATTTACCGGAAGTGACTTTCCTATTTCACTTCCGGTTCTGTGAATAAAGGCGGAAAAAAATACCATGTCTAGTGCCAGTGCCACCTTATAGTATGTGGTACTTGGCACTACCGTCCCGTGGGGACTCCGTCCCGCCCCGGCAGGGGCCGGGTCGTGACTAGTTCCCTGGGCTGAAACTGGGGGGTAAATCAGGCTGGTAAAAGCACGTCACCTGTAGGTGAAACAGCGATGGTATTAGATTTTATTGCTGATCTGATATACCTATAGGCTGAAGTCTTGGATTTAATCCCATGTTCATCCTTGAGCTTATCCCGTAGCTCTGACCTGGTCAGGCCCAGCCGTGGTACCAGCTTGCGAACATCGTTGGCACTAACCTTCTCCGTGGTGCCTTTCTTTCCTGCGATGGCGTCAATATTCAGGTCTTCATCGGGTACGAATATGGGAAAATCCCACCGGATACCGAAGTTTTCAAGGGGTGGACAGTTTCGTAGGTCGGTGGTGACTACAAAACCATCATCCTCCTCCAGTGCCAATACCTGTGCCAGGGCATCCCCATCACGGGCATAAACACCCGATCCAGACATCATGTCACTGGCTTTACCCTCCCCGATTGACCCTTTCCTGAAGTGATGGGCCAGGACAATGGCACAATTGTGGTCCTTGCCCAGTTTCTCCAGCATATTGAGCAGTTCAGCCACATCGGTGGCGCTGTTCTCATCCCGGCTGCCATACAGCTTGTATATGGGGTCAAAGATAGCCATGCCGATGTTATGCTGTGCCATTGCGGCATCCAGCTTGGGTGCCAGGTGAGTGAAATCCCCGGCAAAGCCTCTCAGGTTCCATATCTTCAGGTCAGGAAGGCTATCCAGCCCCAGCTTGGTGGCGATGGTTTGCATCCTGTCGATGGCAAAATAGTCCTGCAATTCAAAGTTTATATACAGTACAGGTGCCGCCCTGGTGGTCAGCCCCCACCACTGCTGCCCCGTCGATACTGCAATGGCAAGGTGCATTAGGCTCCATGTCTTGAAGCTCTTTGAACCACTGGCGAGGGTCATCTTGGCGGTTCGGTGCAGTAACCCATCAATGATAGGATCAGGGGCGGGTGGTTTATTGGCTAGGGCACTGTCCCATTCAGTAATGGGCGGCAATTCACTGGCATTTAGCAGTATATCAACGGGGTTTAGGGGCATAATATATAATTCTCTGCCAACGTCCGGTGTCGGGGCGGATGATACCGGGCACCCTCACGGGTTGGCTGGGCTTGAATAGTGCCCGGTCAAGTTTCATGGCCTCAAAAGCCACCTGTAATTCAGGGAACCATGCGCTGGGCACCATCGAGAAGTGCCCATGCAGGCTCTTGTTGGCAGAATCAATGATGCAATGCAGCTTCCACTCAGCCTTACGCTCAAGCCACCGTATCACTGCCCCCATCTCGGCATAGGAGAGTTCATCGGACTCCACCACCAGGTAGGGACGCTGGATTACATTCTTGTTACTACGAGAGATGCAGCCTGGGGTGAACAGGGATGGGCAGGTGAAGTTCTCCGGTGGCTCACTGGTCGCCGTCCATTCATCGATGGTCCTGAAGTTGGCGGCATGACGTGGCTGCCCTGAATCCTTGGTTTTACCAACCCATAAGGCACCCTCCATGCCTTCATACAAGCCCAGGAATAAAGGCCAGTCCTCCCGTGGGTCTTCAGGCTGCCCATGAGGTGACGCGCCCATGATCTTGTCCACATCCCATGCATAATCAGGATTGTTGATTAACTCCTCCAGCTTCTTACGGGCATTGGCGGCTATCAATGATTCCCTCCTCTTCAATTTAAGGAATTCGCTCCTATCCCGTGGTGCCAACCTTGTCCTTGGGGCACTACCCCGGTTCAGCACCTTGTTGCCCATCTTCAGCGTGGGTGCAGGGTCATAGTCCCCAAGGGCAGAGCGCAGGGCACGATTGGTTTCAGCAATGGTAGCCTGACAGGATTGATGCAGGCAGTGGACCGTGGGCACTTCATCAAGGTAGATGAATGTATCCCTTGGCCCTGTATGGTTACCGTGCTGGTCAGAACCAGGGCACTCAAGCTGCCCCTGGAATGCCGTGATCCAGTCAACAGACCTGCCAATGGCCTGCTCTGCCTTCAGTTGAGTTTCATGGTTCATCTCTTGATCAGCTTCCCCTCCAGTAACGCCTCCCAGTCATAACCTGTTTTGCCAGCAAGGACGTATGCCATGAGGTTGGTCAGCCTTCTCTGTCGGTTCTCCAGTGCGACAATCGTTGAGAGGCTCACGCCCATCTCCCTCGCAAACTGAGCCTGTGTTTTCCCGTTCGTTTTCCTGAGCCTCTTTAAGGCATCCTGTATGCTCATGTTTTTCCTTTCTGTTGTTATCTCTTCAAAGCAATCCACCCATCCATTGACCCACCATGTCGGGTCACCAACTTGATGATGTTCGCCCTGGCACGGGTGTTAACCCGCCAGCGTTCCTTCTCGCACCATTCCTGGTATCGGATCGGCCCATAGCTGGACCCCAACACCCGGCTCTTTGGCCTGCCCCAGTGGGTTAGTGTTTCCTTGGAAAGGATCATGGTTTCCCCGTCTTCCCATCCCGTTATTACGATCTCTTTTGTTAAGTCTTCTCTCATTCCATTATGTTGGGGAACCAGTCATGTCGGTTCTCCTTTATTAGTTTTAGTTTACGCAACCCGCTACAACAGAGCCTGCTGATCTCCGCCTTGCTCTCTGACTGGTTAACCTTTTGTGCCGTGTCCTTGTAGATGTACTCGGCAAACCTCTTAATTTTAGGGTATGTCTCGGTGGCAAATTCACGCTCCAGTTCGCCCTGGACCACGGCCAATCTCTCCTTCCTGAACTCATCAAGGAACTTGAACCGCCTGCTCTTTCCGGGAACAAACCAAGCCTGTTCAATTTTCATGGCTTATATTTCTTCTTTGCCTGCCACAGTTTCAGGGCTGCCGAAAACTCAAGCCACCCCTGGTCGATCTCCTTTTGTGACCACACATGTTCATGCAGGGGACGCTTGGAATCGTTCTTATCAATCACAATATTCATGCACCGCACCCGCTTCCCCGGATACTTCTTCGTGATGCATTTGCGGTAGGCAGCTAGTTGCGTGGCATTCTCAGGCCATGCCCTTGGGCCGTATTGAGGCTTCACGTCCTGGGTCTTGAAGTCCCCCAGGAAGATGTCACCCGGATAGTCGCTATGCCGAAAGATGATGTCCGCCGTGCCGGCATAACCAATCGGTGACACCAGCACAGTCTCAGCCTCCAGCACCTCCACCACAGCCTGGTTGAACCAACTGCAATAACCTTGCCTGAACACCGCCAACTCTTCAGGAGGAGTGTACTGCTGGTCGGTATTAATCATCCACGCCATGTGATGGTACTCACTACCAAAATCCAGTGCCGTCTTGCTCTTGCTCCATGCTGCCGTGGTCACTGCATCTATCCAGCCTTCAACATCGTGATCGGTGTTGCGGTATTGATAGGCCGCCGTGAGGATCATCCGCTGTTTCCATCTCTCAATGGTATCATTGGCGGCAATCTTGAGGATACTGGTGACACTGGGATACAACCCCACGCCATCCTCCTTTTGAGCCTTCCTTGCGTGCCGCAGGGTGGTGTGTTTGCCATCCTCCTGCCTGTGAGCAGGCGTGCCATCACCGCGATACCAGTGGGCACCCTCACTCCCTTTCAGTCTCTCTTTAATTTGGTCTTCGACTGATGGACCTTGAATTGTTAATCCCATAAATCTCCTTTTGATTAGGACTCCAGGTTGTTAACTGCATCTCGAACATCCCTGACCGCTTGAACCAGCAGCAGGGTTGCAGCTATCTGGCGGCATTCCTCCTTGTCTGGCATATCTTCAAGGTCGTCGGGGAATCCTGCTTTGTTTAGAAAGAGGTCTTCCACATCACCTTTGCTGCAAAGCCATTCGCACTGTAAGTCTTTCCATTTATCTTCCATATCTTCTCCTTTTGATTTTAAAAGTGCGGCCCCGGCTTTTTGTGGTTGCCGGGACGGGGGCGAATAAATAACCAGTGCCACCAAGCACCGCCACATTCCCCATGATCGCACTTCAATTTAAGTTCTCGAACACTTCATCAGGAAGCCTACCAAGCTCCCGTGCGAACGGAGACTGATGCGCTAGAAAGGCACGCTCTCCTCTAGTGTAGGGTCCACCACTTTGCCCTCCAGTTTCTTGGCCGCCTCATGTGCTGCCACCTTGGTAGCCGGGGATGGAGGCGCACCATTGTTCTGGAACTCTTCCGAAGCTATCAGGATATTCTGAATCCACTCCGGGAACGTCTTGAAGACATCGTTGTTGCCGTCCTCAATGGAGTAGCTGACCAGTGGGGAGATGGCCTTGTCGGGCACCTTCATCCCCTTGGCGACTTTCATTACTGAATCCACCTTGGCATAGCTGCCACCCATGCGCTTCTCCTTGTGGATGATGGATAGCATACACGGCTTACCCAAGACGGTGGTCAGGTCAAAGCCAGCCAGTTCATCCTCGGTGAAGTCACGTCCGCGCCAGCTTACTAGGCACTTGGATCGCAGGTTACTCTTCTCATGCAGGGAAGCAGTGTACTCATGGCTAATGGTCCTGGCATGTTCCACGCCATCCTCACCAGTCCATGTTTCCTCGTTGGGTAGTTCCCATTGCAGTCGCACCTTATGTCCCTGCTTGTCCTCTCCCATGTACTCCCAATGTTGGGTGCCGCAGTCGATGACGCCCACGCAGATTGCAGGGTGTGTACCAGCCGGTACAACGTACCGCTCCATTTCATTTTTGGTTCCTGTTATTATCATTTTGTATTTTCCTTTTCTTTGTTGGTTAAACTTTTTTGTGCTACAGGTTTTTCAGCATCCAGCGGCAGGTGAACAAAGACCATTGCCCTGCACTCAGGGCAGGACAGGTTGGTGACAATTCCTTCACCCTCTGCTCCATAATCCTCATAGTCATGGTCACCTCCCCAGATCAGCTGGGTGTTGCAATGCCAGCAGTTCATGCCAGCTTTAATTCCAGTTGAGGGTCCACCCAGTTAAGCGCCCCTTTTGCATCTCCCAACATTAGGCATTCATAGTCTATGTAATCCGCCGCTGATCTCTTGTAGGAGAAAAAGTCAGCAAGATGTGGGTGGGCATGGGCGAATAGCCTGGAGTAGAATGGGTCAAAGTCGTTGACGAGATGATGATGCGTCCCCCACCGAATCTCTTCAGTGATCGCCTTAACCCCACCACTACCCCTCCCTGAGTCTATATGGGTAAGGATTGCAGTCTTGTAGGTTTCCCATACCTCCGGGTGATTTAAATGATACCTTACAAACCTTGCGGCTAGCTTGTTGTTTCTCATCATAAATCTCCCCTCACCACCCTGAAGAAATCATCGAGCTTTAAATGAATGTAGTAGCCGCAGTGGTTCTCCTTACTCACCACGCATGGAATCTTGAATGGATCGCCTGCCTGCTCGCAGTCATCGATGGCCTGCAGTAATGCCTTGCGTAACTTGGCACCCAGGAACTTCTCCTGGCCCTTGCACTCCACCCAGAGCCAGTCGAGTTGGCCGTCCTTAATAATTATGTCCGGGTGACCCTTGGCGAACCGTTGAAAATGCCCCCGGCGTTCGCTGATATACCCCTCGTCTATGAACTTGAGGACACATTGCCTCTCGAACCGCGCTCCCTTATCCCTGCTAAATTTTCCACCCATAACTATTTTGTGCTACAGTTTCGACCAAATATAAATCAATGCCCACGCCAGCGGCGACAGGGCTACAATCAACCCACCTATATCAATAGGGTCAGGAGTCTTCATCCTTCTGCAGTTCATGGATTGGGATTGCGTGGGGCAGTGCCTCCAGCACCGCACCGTTAGGGCGGCTGATCATCCAGTTGCTCTCGGCTTTCACCAGTGCTTCACGGGCCTCCTCCTCAGTGTTTCCTTCACTGGACTCCGCGATTTCTACCCTCAATACGAATGTATATTTATTCATCTTCTTCTTCCTCCTTCTTGTTTACACAGTCACACGGATAGGTCAGTGAACTCCCTGGCTCCACGGAGAAGTAACCCAGCCCATGGCAGAACTTACATGGCCTGTCATCGTCGTAGTGGTTGTCAGAGTTCATAGCCAACCTGTCTTAGCCGCACCAGTGCCTTACCCAGCGCCTTCTCAGTTTCGATCCTGTCCTTCAGTGTCTTGACCCCGTGCAGCACTGACCCGTGATCCCGTTTGCCACAGGCTTCGCCCACTGCTGCCAAGCTCCAGCCCTTTTGCCGAAGCAGGTAGTAGGTGCAGAACCTGGGGTTGATCAGCCAGCCGTGCCTGCGCCGGCCAATGATGTCCTTGGGGTCAACGGCAAACGCTAAACCCACTGCCTTCAAGACCTCTTTAAGGTCTTCCTTTATGTAACTTTTTGTTTTCATTTTGGTTTAAAAGTAAGCAGGACGGGCGTCTTGAAGATGCCTGTTGAGGCATTAAGGAGGTGCGCCCGTGTAGTCCCCTGCTTTTTAAATTCATTTCTTCTTTTTCTTCTTGTCACTGGGGTGGATACTGTCGAGTAGCCGATACGGTTCACGGTGCCGCTTTGGTTCCCTCTTCTTGAGCCACTTGCCCAGTGCCCTGTTGAGGTCACGGGCGTTGAACTTATCCCAGTTGAGATGGCCGCCTTCCCCTGCGGTCGGTGGTCCCTTGGTTGGTCCCCAGTCTTCATTATCACTCTCGCTCAAAACTATATTGTGCTACACCACGGCAAAAAGAGGAGGGGCTTACGCCCTCTCCCATTTAATTTCCAGGTCATCAGGAAGTTCCTTCAGCATGTCCAGTAGGTCGTACTGGATATACTCCGTATCCCTCTCTTCTGGCTCGCCAGAGAACCACTGCTCGCCAGAATAGGTGCGGCTCGCCCACTTGGCCGTGAACTTCCATTTCACAAACTTGGCTTCTTTTACTGTCTCCATTTATTCACTCTCCTTTCACTTTTTATTCCGAGGTCCGTTCTTCAGGATCACGTCAACGCTCGCACGGCTAATGAGGTGGTAGTCCGAGGGACTCCTGTGAACACCGTTTCTCCACGCCCATCTCCGGGCACCGGCTATTGTTTTGCCTAGAAGAATCGCGAGTTCTGGTGATGTGATCCACTCCTTGACTTCCCTATGCACCGTTTGCATGGGAGGAGGTTTTACAGAAACTTTAAAAGTTTGCCAAGGAAATTCTTTGTCAAAGAAATTAAAACATATTCACAGTCAATTCACTTCTTTCCTTTTTCGTCGGAAATCTTCTGGTTGATTACGATGCGAATATATTCTGAGAGACTCACATCGAGCTTGGCAGCTTCGATGCGAATCAGTTTATGAGTCTCCAGGTCGACGTGAGCCGAGACTAATCTCGTCTTCATCCTGCTGGGGCTTACGGACTGGTTCTTCTTTGGCACCCGGCAAACCTCTCTCAGCTGCGATAATGCAGCAACATAAATCTATTTTGGTATCGGCCAATAGTGCCGATAAATCCCCCTCAAACTTCTTGTTCAGGAAATCAATCTGTTCCTGGTTAAGCTCAACGCTTATTTTTTTCATTGGCGAAGGAGGTTCCTAGTTAGTTTTATTTTAACAGTCAATACAGAAAAACTGTAGCACATAATAATTGTGAATAGCTATTGACAGGGCAGGGTAGCTTCTATCTACTCCCCCTCATGGAACGCAAAAGACCTAAGCGCGGTAGACCCCAGAAGTCCGAAAAGGCCAACGCCAATATAGCCCTGAGAATCCGCCCCGATGAGCGCAAGGCCATCGAGGCATGTGCTGAGATGCAGGGTTTTAGCATGAACAGATTCATGGTTGATGCCACACTGGCAGTCTGCAGCATGATCAATGGGACAACACCTGTCTCACCACAAACCCGGAAAAACCTGCCTCAAGTCATAGACGTGGGGATATACCTGAGATCAAGAGGGAAGTAATGGCAACGGCTTTCAAGCGTAAAGGCTCCCCTTACTGGTGGATATCCCACTACGAGGACAAGCAGCAGAAGCGGTACTCAACGGGGGTGCGCCACAACAACAATAAGCACTGCCCCCCGGTGGTGAAGGAGATCGTTGTCAAGATTGAGCGGAACGAAACCCGTAGTCGCTTCGGCCTCCCTGTAATCTGGGAGCCGGTGCCCATTAAGGATGCCCTTGCTGCCAGGAAAGCCAGCTACAATGCCCTGGCCGCCAGTCAGGATATCAGTGATGACCATGCCATGCGTATGTGCGAGATGCTCGACCTGTACCTCCCCCATCTGCAGGCCGTGGGGATTAATCGGCTCGATGACCTGACCAGGAGACGCGCTGAACAATACATGGAACGCCGGCTGGAGAGCATCAGGCCCACGACATTCAAGCCTGAGCGGGGCAGATTGTCCGCTGTCTGGCGGCTATATATAGAGGACCATAAAGCTCCACTGGAGGACCACTGGGCGAAGCTGAAGATTGGTGGGGAATTTGAGGACAAACGTGCCCTCACGGGGGAGGAGATAAAGATACTCTCCTGCGTCCTGCCCGATGCCCCGCCGGCAATGCGTTACCTGACCCTCATGGGATTCTTCATGGGGTGCCGTATCAAGATGGCAGCCAAGCTGAACATCGACCAGGTGGACTTCGATAAGCGCCTGATCAACTTCGGTAAGTTCAAGCGGAAGAAACATACCCAATCCCTTCACGACTCACTTTATTCCTACCTTATTGATTATCCTCTGCTGCCTGGTGGGTGGTTTGTTGACCAGTCAGTAGAGAACTGGTCGGCCCATTACTGCCATTGGATGGACAAGGTGAGGGAGCAGACTGGCCTGTTCAAGGACATCACTCATCACTCTTTGCGGGTGACCTTCATAACCATGCTGGTTGAGTCTGACCTACCAGAGCAGGTGACAATGGATATCATCGGGCACTCCCGTCCTGAGACGCATCGCGTGTACAAGGACATCAAAGCGGCCAAGTTCCAGTCTACCATCAATGAAACGATTCGCGGACTTTAGTGTGTTCAAATTGTGATTACTACTTTGTAGTTATATCGTATCGTGTCACATCGAGACACATCATGTTGTGGAGGCAGGGGGGGAACACACCACAACATGCAGTATACAGGGGGTACTGAGAATCTCAGGTAGACGATTCATGGCCTGATAAAACGGGGGTGAAGTGGCTCAGTGTGTTCTCACTGTGATAATCTCTTTTATCAAGGCATCTGAATTTTCAAGAAAACCTGTCAACCGAAAAGTTATTCACAGGAGTTGTAACTGGAAAGTTGCACTTTTAAATTCCTAACCTGCCAGATTCGGCACTTTCAAAAACCATTCATGTTATAATGGTCGCGTTCGTGGATGAACTGCGAGCAAAACAGAAAGATAAAAAATGTTAATAGACAAAACAAAGACAGTGGAAATGCTAAACAGAAAAGCTAGTGGTTGGGATGGTGGGTTTTGCTGGGACATTATACTCACATCAATAGACCGTTATAGTTACCATGAGGATACCGTTGAAGAACTGGAGAATATTCGGACTGACTTGAGTGGATGTATCAACGCAATCAAGAAGAATAAAGACGAGATAACTACTAAAGAAAATAACCCCGCCGAGTAAACTCAGGCGAGGCCAATAGCAACGGAACAATAGCACTCACCCTGTCCCTGTCAAGGGGGCAGGGTTTTTTAACGCAACCG
>PVBE010048787.1_pt1 | contig 11783 bp, 8 predicted proteins | sample 1631181 | NCBI WGS metagenome assembly PVBE01 (sample SAMN08397723, study PRJNA350692) | Marine metagenome, whole genome shotgun sequencing project. | isolation source: water | place: Pacific Ocean | collected 2012-04 | reverse complement strand
ACGTCTAATACAATGCGTCGGATACAATACTCCAAGTAGAGTACATCTGAGTGAGTACGTCTGGAAACTGGAGCAGCCCGCGCATGCGGTTGCCAATCAGTTCTTCGTTGGTGCCATCAATCGCGTCGGGACCGAGGCGCCTTGGGACATCGGCAAGTTCTATGGCCAGTCCTACTTCTGCGACCCCCGCGGACAGATTATGGTTGAGGGCAGCCGGGATGACGATGAGGTTGTCATTGCGGACCTCGATCTGGACCTCATCGAAGAGGTTCGCAACACATGGCAGTTCTTCCGTGATCGCCGGCCCGAGTCGTACGGGCCGCTGACCGAGAGATGAGTGGGCCACTGAGTAACGCCGATCTCGCGCCGGTTCCGCCCGATCAGCGGACCTGGTCGCGTTGGAATATCGCGGCGCTGTGGATCGGCATGGCTGTATGTATTCCCACATATATGTTGGCGGCGGGCATGATCGCAGCTGGCATGACCTGGTGGCAGGCGGTGCTGACTGTGCTGCTTGGGAACATGATCGTGCTGCTTCCGATGATCGCCAACGGCCATGGCGGCACGAAGTACGGCGTGCCATTTCCGGTGCTGGCGAGGGCGAGTTTCGGAACCGTCGGCGCGCACATTCCGGCGATCGCCCGGGCCGTCGTTGCCTGTGGTTGGTTCGGAATTCAGACGTGGATTGGCGGAGCCGCGATCTACTCCATTCTCGGGGCGCTCGGCTGGATTACGCCTGCGACCGAAGCGGACATCCTGCCGTTTCTTGGAATCTCGATTGGGCAATTCCTGTGCTTCTTCGCGTTCTGGATTCTCCACGTTGTGATTGTGCTTGCGGGGATCGAGTCGATCAAGTGGGTCGAGGCGTACGCAGCGCCTTTCCTCATCGCATGTGGCGTAGCGCTTTTGGTTTGGGCGTTCGTGGCGGTCGATGACACGGCATCGCTCTTTGCCAGCAGTGGGTCCCGCGACGAAGGTGTGTCGTTCTGGACGATCTTCTTCCCACAACTCACCGCGATGGTTGGTTTCTGGGCGACGCTGAGTCTCAATATCCCCGACTTCACACGGTATTGCCGCAGCCAACGCGATCAGGCGGCCGGACAACTTATGGGGCTGCCGTCGACCATGACGCTTTTCTCATTCGTCGGCATCATTGTGACCGGCGCGACAGTGGCGCTCTACGGCGAGGCGATTTGGGATCCGGTGGCTCTTGTTGCTCGAATGGGATCGACGACCGTTGTCGTACTCTCGATGGTTGCGCTTCTGATTGCGACGCTTTCAACGAACCTAGCCGCGAACGTCGTGAGCCCCGCGAACGGTTTCTCGAATCTCTGGCCGAGCCGTATCGGTTTCCGCGGCGGAGCGATGATGACGGCTGCGATCGGCATCATCATCATGCCGTGGCGGCTGATGACCGATCTTTCGGACTACATCTTCGTGTGGCTCATTGGCTACAGCGCGCTGCTTGGACCGATCGCGGGCATCATGCTGTGCGACTACTTCATCGTTCGCCGCACGGAACTCAATGCCGATGCGCTCTACGACCCCGAGGGTGAATACGCCGGTGTATCCGCGGCAGCCATCCTCGCGCTTGTCATGGCAGTGCTTCCGAATCTTCCCGGGTTCATCAATGCAGTCACCGGTACCGCTGGCACCGAGGAAGCGTTTTTTCACGCCTTCTTTGATCAGATCTATGGATACGCATGGTTCGTCGGGCTCCCGCTTGCGATGGCGTTCTACTGGCTCTTCAAGCAGTTGCCCATTACCGGAGACAATGGTAAATGACCGATCAACCTGTGTTGCCTGCGTGCTTGCATCAACCACGGTCCTATGACGGCCCGTCCCGCGAAGCGGTGCTTGACATGCGGCGGGAGTTTCTCACGCCCGCGCTGGTTACGTACTACGCTGAGCCAATCATGATCGTTGAAGGCCACATGCAGTGGCTCTTCGATGAAACCGGTCGGCGGTACCTTGACGGTATTGCAGGAATCGTCACTGTGGCAGTGGGGCACTGCCATCCCAAGGTCGTCGAGGCGGTGCGGGAACAGAACGAGCGGCTTCAGCATACGACGACGATCTACTTGAATCCGAATATCGCTGAGTTCGGGAAGAAACTCATATCAACCTTCCCGAAGGATTCTGGACTTGGCGTGTGCTATTTCACCAACTCCGGCAGCGAGGCCAATGAACTCGCCATGCTCATGGCGCGGCTGCACACCGGCAACTTCGACATCTTGGCGCTTCGCAATGCCTATCACGGCCTGAGCAATCAGGCGATGGGTTTGACGGCCCTGCACTCGTGGAAGTATCCGTATCCGCACGGTTTCGGTGTGAAGCACGTGAAGTGCCCCGATCGCTATCGCGGGCCGCACGGCTATGACGATCCAGATGCGGGGGCAAAGTACGCCGTGGAAGTTGAAGACGTACTTCGGTACACCACATCAGGCCAAGTGGCAGGCTTCATAGCCGAGCCGATCCAAGGCGTGGGTGGGACGATCGAACTTCCTGATGGCTACTTGCCTCGCGTCTACGAGCTCATTCGAGAACACGGCGGGTTGTGCATCAGCGATGAAGTGCAGACTGGATTTGGCCGAACGGGCACGAATTTTTGGGGCTTCGAGAACCACGGAGTCAAGCCGGACATTGTCACGATGGCGAAGGGCATCGGCAATGGCGCGCCGCTTGCGTGTTGTGTCGCGCGTGCCGAGATCGCAGACTGCATGAAACAGCGGCTGCACTTCAATACCTATGGTGGGAATCCTGTGTCAATGGCGCAGGGACTTGCAACGCTCGATGTACTCCTGGAAGACAACGTCCAGCAGCATGCCGCCGATGTCGGTGGCTATCTCAAGCAGGGGCTTGAAGAGCTCCAGTCGCGTCACTCCATCGTGGGCGACGTTCGGGGGCAGGGGCTCATGCTCGGCGTCGAGCTCGTGACGGACTGTGATGCCAAGACACCGGCCTCGGCGGAGACTGCCAAGGTCCACGAGCGGGCCAAGGATCTCGGACTTTTGATCGGCAAGGGTGGAGTGTTCGGCAATGTGCTTCGTATCAAGCCGCCGATGTGCATCCAGCGTGAGGACTGCGACTTCATGTGCGAGGTGCTGGATATGTGCCTGAGCGAGGTAGGTTGATGGCGATTCTTATCAAAGGTGGCCGGATTATCACGGCAGATGCGGATCGAGCCGCCGATGTGCTGATCGAAGGTGAGCGGATCGCCGAGGTGGCGGAGTCGATTGACTGTCCGGATGCGGACGTCATCGATGCGAGCGGCAAGTATGTGTTCCCCGGGTTCATCGACCCACACGTTCACATCCACCTTCCATTTATGGGCACGAACGCAATTGACGATCACGCCTCGGCGACGAAGGCAGCGCTTGCCGGCGGTACGACGACTGTCATTGAGATGATCTGCCCCGGCCCCGATGATGAACCTAGGGCAGCCTTTGAGGAGTGGAAGGCGCTGGCTGAGCAAGGCGCGTGCTGCGACTTCACATTTCACCTCTCTGTTGTTCGGTTCGATGAACTCGCCAAGCAACAGGTTCGCGAACTTGTAGCGAGCGAAGGCGTGGCGAGTTTCAAGGTGTTCCTGGCGTACAAGGGCGCGCTTGATATCGCCGATGAGCAGCTCTTCGAACTCATGGAGATCGCGAAGGAACTCGGCGTCATCATCACAGCCCACTGCGAGAACGCCGAGGCCGTCGATGCGATGCAGAAGCGACTCATCGCCGAGGGGAAAACCGGTCCAGAGTGGCACGAGCCGTCGCGGCCGCGATGCGTCGAGGCCGATGGAGTGAGTCATCTGTGCGCCTTTGCCGAACTCACCGGTGCGCACGTGTACATCGTGCATACGTCGTGTGATGCCGCCGTCGAGCAGGCCATGGAAGCGAAAGATCGCGGTGTCAACGTGTTTGTCGAAGCCGTCGCGCCCCACCTGGTGCTGGACAAGACCTGCGCGGAGCGGCCAGATTTTGAAGGCGCGAAGTACGTCATGTCACCACCGCTTCGGGATGCCGAGGAGCACGAGCATCTCTGGAAAGCACTGGCCTGCGGAAAGATGCTCACGATTGGAACTGACCACGCACCGTTCAACTTTCAGGGGCAGAAGGACATGGGACGTGACGCGTTTACGCTTATCCCAAATGGCATACCCGGTATTCAGGAACGCGTCGATCTCATTCACACGCACGGCGTGTGCGAGAACCGAATCGACTTGCAAACCATGGTGCGTGCTTGCAGTACCAACGCTGCCAAGATATTCGGCATGTACCCCCGCAAGGGAGCGATTGCCCCAGGAAGCGATGCGGATCTGGTGATCTACGACCCCGCCTACGAGGGCGTCTTCACCCAATCAGAGAGCGAGAGCCAAGCCGACTACAGCGGCTACGAAGGGACGCCGCAAAGGGGCCGGCCATCGCTCGTACTCCGCCGCGGCGAAGTCGTCGCCCGTGATGGCCGCTACATCGGCGGCGAGGGTGGTGGTCACTACATCGCTCGCGAGCCGACGCACTGAGGATGTCAGTCAGTCATTCGACACAAGACGATCCGACTGCTCGACAAACTTCTCGCCTTCCCACTCGGTGTCCTTCTCCACCATGCCTTCACGCCGCGCTTTAGCCGCTGCCTTGGCCTCGGCTTGTCGGCGAACGAGATCGGCGTGTGTGCTGAAGTATGGCAGGCTCGCCCCCCGGAAGTCGTCGATGGATGCAAACCCGTGCTGGTCCATGAACGCCGAGAGTTGCTCGCACATGTCCTTGACCATGCCGTAGCCGTGGATCATCACGCCGGTGCACACCTGAACCGTATGTGCGCCGAGCAGGATGAACTGGGCGGCATCGTTTCCGGTTTCGGCGCCACCAATGCCGCTGATAGTTCGGCCGGGATACTCCTCGGCGATCATCCGGGCGAGTTCCATGACCATTCGCAGCGCGATCGGCCGCACTGCCTTGCACGAGTAGCCGCCAGGCACGGCGTACCCTTCGACGGTCGGCATCGGGCGGAGCGTTTCGAGATCGACGCCCATGACGCTCAAGATCGTGTTGATTGCCGCGAGGCCGTCGCACCCGGCGCGGAGCGCGCTACGGCCAGGGTCTGCGATGTGTGTGACGTTGGGCGTCATCTTGGCCCACACCGGAATCTTCGCAGATTCCATGGCCCACCCGCTGACCTCTTCGACAATGTCCGGGTTCTCACCCATTGCCATGCCCATTTTCCGTTCGGGCAGGCCGTGTGGACATGAGAAGTTCAGTTCGAATGCATCGACGCCCACTTCTTGGCATCGTTCGACGATTTCAATCCAGGCGTCACGCCGATACTCCTCCATGATCGAGGCGATGAGCATGCCCTCTGGGTGCGCATCCTTGATGGCTTTGAATTCATCGAGCCACGTCACAAAGGGTCGGTCGCTGATGAGTTCGATGTTCTCCCAGCCGAAGACTTCCTTCGAACCCTCTGCTCGCATGCGGGCATACCGCGGCGCGACGTTGGTGACCTTGTCGGCCTCCAGACTGATCGTCTTGGCGACGACGCCGCCCCAGCCTTCGGCAAAGGCCTTGTTGATGACGTTGGCGTTGGTTACGGGAGGCCCCGAGCCGATGACGAAGGGGTTCTTGAATTGAAGGCCGTTGACGACGGTTGAGAGATCTGCCATGCGAGCGATGATATCAGTGGGGGAGTCGCTCAGCGATTCTCACCGCATTGAGTGCTGCGCCGACGCGAAGTTGGTCTCCAACTGCGACTATTGAGATGCTCTTTGCACTGTTCTGCCGGAGATGCCCGGCGATGACGTCATCTCGGCCGTCCGCGATGATCGCGGTCGGGCAGCGATCCTCAAGAAACGTGACTGCGTTACTCGATTTGTATGCGTCGAGCACTTCCTCGATAGAAGTGGCTCGGTCCAGCTCCACTGTCAGGGACTCCAGATGTGAGCGGCGAACCGGAACGCGCATGCAGGTGGCGGTGATCGGTGTTCTGGGAAGGTCGAGAAGCCGCCTGGTCTCATCAATGAGTTTCTGCTCCTCGCCTGTCCGCCCGGTCATGGAGTCCACCGGCGATTCGTGTCTGAAGACGTTGCGGCTGAGCGGCTCACCGAGGATTGGATTCTCGGTTGGAGTATCTCCGTCGAGTTCTTGGAGCGCCGCCTGCCCTGCACCAGAGACGGCTTGGTAGGTACTCACGACAATTGATGTGATGCCGAAAGGTCGAAGCGGGGCAACAGCAAGGGACAAGATCGTCGCAGTGCAGTTCGGACTCACCACAAGGCGTGGCGCCGCATCGAGCAAGGTGCCGTTGATGTCGGGAACGATGAGCGGGATATCTGCGTCCGATCGAAAGGCCGAGGAGAGGTCGATGATCGTGGTGTCGTTACTTCGAAGTTCGGCGACGAGCCTGCGTGATGCGTCTGCAGGAGTCGCGAGAAACCAGAGGGGGCAATTCTCGCTCGGTTCCGTGATAATGCACTGCGCATCGACTCCGCGAGTATCGAGGATCGACACAAGTTCACTGCCGACGAGTCCAGTGGATCCGATGACACCAATTCGGGAAAGACTAGGAAGGTGCATGTGAGGTATCGTCTCGAACCAGGCGAGCAGCAACATCGCCGACGAGGGTCCGCCCTGGACTGCTCAATCCAGAGACGATGAACGGTTGCTTCCGCTGCTTCGCCAGCCGCACCGCCTTGGCTTGCACGACTTCGCGTTCCATCTCGATTAGATCGTCCCAGTGCATCTGCTCGAATCGCGGACCTTCTGCTCGAACTGGATCAATCTCATAGATTCCAGGTGCTGCCTGCACCAAGTGGCAGGATGCCCCGAGTTCAGCAGCCAGAAAAATGGCCGTCAAGTCTGAACCGCCGCGTCCGAGCAGTCGAATGTCACCTGCGGAACTCATCCCAGTGAATCCGGGAATGACCAAGGCTGGTGATTCGGCGGCGGCCTTTGCGATCAGCTCAACATCAACCGACACCGGATCGGCATCAAGCGGGTTGCCGGCGGCTTGAAGGCCGATTTCTCGCACGCTCAGGCTGCGGGCGGGAAGGCCTCGCGATTGCAGATGATCGGTCAGAGTTTCCGCCATGTGGCGCTCACCTGACGACACGTGCTCGGCAATCTGCTCGCCGGTCGTGGAAGCGTTGAGCGAGATCGATGCGAAGAGTAAATCGGTGACGCCCGCCGGAGCGCTGACGACCACAATGAGTGTGCCGGGTTCCTTGGCGAGCCCCGCGACCCAGTCCGCGACAGCCTCTACTTCGCGCGATGATCCGAGGATCGAACCGCCGCACTTGATGATTCTCATTGGACTGGCTGCTGGCATGAAGTGCAGCGTACCCCGATCGATTGCTGCGTGTCGTTGAAAGATCGCGTTCTGCCCCAACAGAAAAGGAGGGGCGTCCGCTTCCTGCGAACGCCCCTCCGGTGGGATCCGTCATCGGATCGCGAGATCGGTGACGGAGGTGTGGGCACTGTAGCTTCCGATCAGCAGGGGCCAAACTCGGCAAGCATATTGAGCAGGTCATTGAGATCCACGAAACCATTGCCGTCTGTGTCGGCTTCGCAGTCGTTGGTGCACGGGCCCCACTGCGAGATGAGTACGAGCAGATCTTCGACTGCAACCATGCCGTCGCCATCGAAATCACTTTGGCACGGAGCTTCCTCGACTTCGCCGCGTGCAACACACGCGTTTGAAGCGTCGCCGGTCGTCCGGTCAAAGAGCACGATGGAGGCAAGGTGCTCACCGAGATCCATCTGGCCAAGGGCTGTTTCATCGATGGTGACGGTGATCTCCTTGATTTCGCCGGGCATCAGGGTGAGTTGCGAGGGGTAGACGTCGATCCAGGGGCTGTTCCACAGGAACTCGACATCGCGGGGAAGTTGATCCCGCACCTCGACAAGCATCGTGATCGGTGGCAGGGGATCCATGTTGGGATACACGCGGATGAGGGGCCAATCGAAGGGAATGAGGGAGAGTTTTCGAGGCATGAGCCGAAGTGCCGGATCGCCGAAGAGGTGCCATGTCTTGGCATTTCGCGGTCCGGCAGTTGGATAGGCGGTGATCATCGAGTTGGTACCGGATGCGCACCGGGGGCCCATTCGAGGGAGTGTGCCGGCAGCTTCGTGTGCGTTGATGACATCCTGGCCTTCCATCGGCGGAGCCCAGTTTTGGTTAATCGTCGACATGAAGGCCGCGACGGCGCCTGCCGCTTCGCCATCATCGGTTGTGGCGCGGAGCCAAGCCTCGGCGAAGCAGGATCCGGAGTTGAAGCGACCGACGTCGCAGGCGACGCTGATGATCCAGGGCCACATGGACTTGTTGTTCAGACCATTCACGTCGTTGCTGTCGAATCCAGTAGTTGTCCAGCGGTTCTTTAATCCATGGCCTGTGTAGTTGATCAGGCCAACTCCGTTTTCAACTGCGGCGATCGCAGCTGCGTTGGTCCCTGTCGGATCGTATACCTGGGCGATGTCCGTATAGGTACTTGCAAGTAGGTCAGTACGAATGTTGTTGAGATGTACCCAATCCAGCTCGTTTTCGTCGGCATCGCTGCCGTCGCCGTCATTCGAAGCAATGCCCAGTGCGCGGGTCCGGTGCGGACTGAAATTGTCGACCTGTCCCTCGTATGCGAGCGTTCGATCGACCATAAGCGTTGCTTCGGTAGCGCTTGCTGCCGGGAACCTGCCGATGAACACTTCCGGCCTTTGGTCACTGCCGAGGATGTAGCCGTATTCTGGATCTAAGCCACCGATGTCACCCTTCCAAGTCATGGTGTTGGTCGTGATCTGACTGTCGTCGCCAACGAGGAGTACGTAGGTGAGATCGTTGCCATAGAACCCGAAGTTGGGAAGAAGATATTCACTCTTGATGTGATCCCTGATCTGGGCGGGTGTATTCCCGATTGATTCAATGGAGCGACTGGCAGTGATGATGCCTTCGGCATTGCGGTGGTCGACCAGTGGTTGCACTTCGTCGAGCCAGTCTTCTGGGGCAATGACAAGCATCTCGATGCCCAGTGGGCAGATCGGCGTCTCTTCCCAAATATCCCAATTTAGAAACACCTGACCGTACATTTCGCGGAAGCCGAGCCTGCTACTTCGGAGGACCTGTTCGGTCAGTGCATTGGCGACTGCTGGGCCATCCTGTGTGACCTTGATCGTGATGCTTTGAACGAAACGTAATTCCTTCTCCGTTGGGCTGTACATGAATGGAGAGATTCGAAGGTCGACGCCTCGCGTGTTTCGCATGATCCAGGGCTCACCAAGCGTTGCGGGGCTCTCCGGGTAGAAGTTGGGCTTCTGATAGGTGTCGCCGAAGAAGTAGGGGACATCCCGGGGGTCGTAATCGCGGTCGATCGCGCCTCGGTTCGGCGCAATGAGAATGTCGGGAATGGACGTGGTCGTCATGTCCGCAATCGAGACCTTCATGTGGGCGTCGCCTGGAATGCGGAGACTGCGAACGAGTTCAGGCAGATCAGGGTCGCCTGGGTTGGCCTTGGACGCGGTTGTGCCGGGCATGACCGGCTTGTAGTAATCGATGCCGTCGATCTTTACTTCTTCAAGTGTGAAGTCGGGCATGGTGACGCTGATGAGGGTGTAGTCCTTGGTTGAGTCAAGCACTCTGACGTCAGGCTCCTGTTGGGAGGAGCCGGCAAGCGAAGGACCAGCCGTGAAGAGGGCGGTTGTTCCAAGAATCAAGGCCAATGCAAGGTGATGTCTAGGTGTTGGTACAGCATGTCTCATGGATGTAGTTCTCTCGTCTGAAGTTATTGGGGCCACAGCAGCCTTCCCGCCCGTACCTCATAGCGTGGATGAAGTCGTTGCAGTCCACATAGGTGGTTGCTGCCGGCGTTGTGAGACGATCAGGGTTAATTATCTTGAGATGGACCGCCGGTCACTCACTTTCCGTTGGTGTTTGGCGCTGGCTTCGCAAGCGGCGAGCCTTGTAACACCTTTCGGTGCAAGGGAATAAAGTGATCAGCGGTGGTTTGCTACCCTGCGTGGCACATGAAAACATTTGGACGTATCGGAATTGGGTTTGTGCCGGGTCTGGCATTGCTTGCCCTGGGACTCCTGACGGCGGTGGCGACAGCCGCAGCGAGCGATGACTCGCCAGCGACTTCGCTCGGCACGATCCCCCATGTCGTCACCGACGACATCAAGGCTGGTATAGAACGCCACATTGCAGAGCAGACCCGCCGCGGTGGTGGGTATTTTCTGCTGGAGTTCGAAGGCGAACAACTTCAACTGAAACTCGTCCGTGTTCACATGGAGTATCTCGCCAACCTCGGTCCCCGACGGCATTTCGCCTGCGTCGATCTTGCGAGCAAGGCTGGCAATGTCTACGACGTCGACTTCTTCCTCGAAGGCGATCCCGGCGACATGCAGGTGACCGAGACCACCATTCACAAACTCAACGGGCGGCCCTTCTATGTCTGGAAGCAGCAGGACGACGGCACGTGGGTCCATGCCGAAGCGGACGATGCCTCCCGCGAGTTGCTCGGTGTGGTGGAGGGCACGGACGCCTTCGAGTTCATCTATGAAGGAACGCTTCCGACGCTCGGCGCAGATTCAAGGATGTGGATACCGCTTCCCGAGAGCGATTCGTTTCAAGAAATTTCAATCACCGAGATTGATGTGCCGGGGACGCATCAGGTGCTGACTGACAAGCAGTTCGGAAACAAGGTGCTCTTTGCAGAGATGACTGAGCAGGATGGGGGAAGCCCGTTTTCGATTCGCTTTACCGTGAGTCGTAGGGAGAAGGCTGTGTACTCGGACGCCGGATCCGAGGCAACGTCCTTCCTTTCGGCAGACCAGAACGTGCCCGACACAGAAGCGTTCCATTCAATCGTGGCCGAAGTGTTGCAAGGGAAGAACGGCGGTGATCTGGTCCGCGCCCGTGCGCTCTACGATCATACGATCGACACGATGCGGTACGCGAAGTTTGGCGAAGGCTGGGGGCAAGGCGATGCGGTCTTCGCCTGCGATGCCGCCCGCGGTAATTGCACCGACTACCACTCGTACTTCATCGCGCTTGCACGAGCGGCGGGCATTCCCGCGAGATTCGCGATCGGTGCTGCCGTTCCGTCCAGTCGCGACGACGGTGGGGTCAACGGCTATCACTGCTGGGCTGAGTTCTTCGCCGAGGGAAAGTGGTGGCCGGTCGACATCAGCGAGGCGGACAAGTACACCAGCCTTTCGACCTACTACTTCGGCCACAACCCCGCCAACCGTGTCGAGTTCAGCCGCGGCCGCGATCTGGTCGTCGAGCCGGGGCCACAATCGGGTCCGATCAACTTTCTTGCGTATCCCGTATTGGAAGTTGATGGCGAGCCGGTGCCAGTGAAGCCGAGATTTGGATTCAAACGGTTCACCGAAGTCCAGACTCAAGGATGACCCAAACTGACATAGAACTGGTCAGGCCCACAAGGGCAGGAGGACCAGATGGCGTATGGTTCGGTCGGTGTGTCTGACCAGTTACTCGTTCTCGACTGATGGGGCCTCGCTGGCTTGATGGTAGACATCGGCAGTTCGGGAACGGTTGACGTCGGAGATCAACTGAAACTTATCGCATCATGGGGTGGCTGCGGCTGAGTTGCGATTCGGTGCTCAGCATGATGACTTCTCATGGACTTCGACCATATGGTGAGAGCCCTTCCCGTTTCCTTAAAGTGGAAATGGGAAGGGCTCCCAGGAGTTCAGATTGTGGAAGTCAGATCAGTGCGTATGTGCGGTTGCTTCAGTGAGCGCTTCGATGGCCCACGCCGTTTTTCAGAGTGCCATGGAAATGCAGGT
>PVBE011203496.1_pt1 | contig 11786 bp, 13 predicted proteins | sample 1631181 | NCBI WGS metagenome assembly PVBE01 (sample SAMN08397723, study PRJNA350692) | Marine metagenome, whole genome shotgun sequencing project. | isolation source: water | place: Pacific Ocean | collected 2012-04 | reverse complement strand
TTTATTAGGCTATGTGGCCAATAGTGACCTTCTTTATCCTCTCTTATAAATATTACTGAGTAGTACGTTTAATCCAGATTTTTTCCACCGGATCTAATTCGGTGCTGACGTACGGCCCAAGTCTTGGATAATCTTCTATATTCTTCTTTTGGTAGATCCACAGCTGCAGCGCCTGCCGCTGTATAGAGGACCTGGGGGTCTACACCACATTTCTCCAATTTTTCAATAAGATAGTTTGGCTGATATTGTGCCATGTAGCCCAATAACCACCATTCAGGCGGAGGTTTCCGATTCGCTGGCATGGAAGAATAGTACTACAGAGTAGTAGTTTTTTTTCAAGGCACCACAAAAATAGTTGTCGGTGATAGCAGGTGTAAAGCAAGCGAGAGAAACAGCGCGCCTAGGGGGATACATTCGGTAATGGGGCTACGCAAGAAGAGTGGATCCGGAATTGCAATATGTTGAAGAAAAGGCTGTGGGCTTGGGAGTTCGCCGCCGCATCGGCGCGGATTTAAGGGAAGGGGTGGTCGCGAGCGTGGTATATAAGCGACCGCGACGGCATAATGAGATAAGCCTTTTGTTACGGGCACAAAAACGAGAGAGAGCCTATGGGTGAGCAGACACAACTCGCGGGAAGCGAGGATATCTATTCGAGGAAAATCCTGACGCAACTAATTGTGTTGGGGGCGGCCATCATCATAGTGGGCCTATGGCAGTCTGATTTCCTGTCAGAGATCTACCTGAAAAACCAGTTGACCCATGTTGGCTGGTTTATCAACGGGGGTATTTTGGTGCTCTTTCTCGCCGGTATTTATCACATCGTTCGGGAATTCCAGCGCTTGAGCTGGGAGGAGCGGGCGATTAGCCGCGTGCTGCAGAATCTGGATCAGGGCGTTTTGGCAACGGAGGGCGCGGAAGCGGGTTCCCTGATGGTCCGTCGTTACCTCGCGCTTGAAGATTTGCATCGCCAGCATGCTGTGATCAACCACAGTGCGTTGGCAGCGACACTGGTTGCGCTTGAATCAAGCCGGGTGAGCTTCCCCAAATTCGTGCACAACGTGCTCATCCTCACCGGGGTCTTTGGCACGATTGTTTCGTTATCGATTGCGTTGCTCGGTGCGTCTGATGTGATTACGTCTACAACGGAAATCGGCGGCTTGAGCATGATCATCCACGGTATGTCGACAGCGTTGTCGACCACGATGACTGCGATCTTTACTTACCTCTTTTTTGGTTATTTCTATCTTCGGCTAATGGATGCCCAGACCCACGTGGTGAGCCGGATCGAGGAAGCGACAAGTCGCATCCTGCTCCCAAGGTTCCAGATTGAACCGGAAAAAGCAGCAGAGCAGCTTACCCATATCGTGCGCACGGCCGCGGCGCTGGTCGAGCGGCTAGATAAGTCGCAGGCCGGCTATGCCGAGGTTGCTGAAGACATGCGCAGTCTCTTGGCAAGTTATCGTGACGAAATGCAGCGCAACAGCGAGGGTCTGATCGAAATGACCCAGGTGCTTCGTGAAGGTTTCCGGCTGAACGACCCAAAACGGTAACGGTCTGTGGCGATTACCCGGACAGACGGTTTTGTAGACCTGCGGGTCTCGCCCACAGTCAGTGGGCGATCAGATGAAGACAGTGTGTGGCCGTCGTTTACGGACATCATGACAGTCGTCGTGCTGATCTTCCTGGTTGCGTTGGTCGTGATCCTGATGCGGAACACTGAACTCGTGGGCCAGCTGCGCGAGTCGGTCACCCAGACCGAGACTATGACAACCCAGCGCGGTGAAATGGAAATGCGCATCGCGACTCTGGGAGACGAAGTCGTGCGTCTTCGCTCGATACTTGAACAGAGCGAAGCCGAGCGCTCAGCAGCCGAGCAGACTATCGTGCTGAAGGAAGGCGAGATCGCGTCGTTGTTGGATGACGTTGGCGCCCTTCAAAAAATTCGCGATGCGCTGGCGGGTGAGAAAGCCAGTCTTGACGAACAACTTGCTGCTGTGAAAGAAGAACGCGAGCAACTCAGCGAAGAGAAAACAGCGCTTCTGGCTACCCAGCAAGATCTTGAAAATCAGCTTTCGTCTCTGGAGCAGGATCGCATCGCTTTGCAAGCCACGAGAGCATCCCTGCAGACTGAGGTTGCTGGACTGATTGCTGCTCGGCAACAACTCACAGAAGAAAAATCCGAACTCGCTCAGAACCTCGCAGGGGCAACTTCAGAACGCGAGCAACTCAGCGGAGAAAAAGCAGCGCTGTCCGATGAGCTGGCAGGCGTCACGGCCGAAAGCGCGATACAGCAGGAGCAGCTAGCGGAATCGGAGGGGCTTAGGGAACAGCTCGCACTCGACCTGACGGACCTCAATAGTGCGCTGATTTCTTTGCAGGCAGAGCAGAGCCGGCTGATCATGGCATACGAGACACAAGCCCAGGATCAGGCTGAAGTGACCAATGTACGCGACGCTCTGTTGCAGGAGCGCGATGCCCTTGCCGACCAGATCAACGCACTTGAAGTCACTCGGGGTTCGCTCCGGGTAGAAGTCAGTGCGCTGCGTGAGGAGATGTCAGGCCTGGTGCGATCGACGGTGAGCACCGAGCGCGCGCTTGAGGAAAGCCAGCTCGTGGGCGAGGAGCTGACGGCGCGTCTTGCAGAAACTGCGCTTGAGTACAAACTGACGAAAGAGGAGCTGGCCTATCTTCGGGCACAGTACACGGACGAAGTGGCCGCGTTCGCCAAGGAACGCGAACTGCTTGCAGCGACACATAAAGAAGAACTCGATATTCTGAGAGAACGTCACTCCGATCTTGAGAGCAAATACAATCGTTTGGTTCGGCCGGCTCGCAGTGCTGTGGGTCGATTCGTGGTTGAGGTGCGTTTCTGGAAAGAGGGCGATCTGCGTCGCTACTCGTTACGCCCAGAAGCGGGAGTTGAGAATTCGGTCGGCGAATCAGAACTGCATCAGGAGTTGACCACCCTGAAAGCGCGCTATGGGGACAAGCTTTATACCAAGGTGATGCCGGATGATAATTCGCTGACCCACGGAGAGGCTTGGCGCTTCACCAACAAGATTCTCAACCGCTACGACTACTACTACCAGAACTGATCAGCCGATCGGTTTCCCAAGATGCAGTATCCCGAAACATTCGATGTCATTGTCATTGGCGGTGGTCATGCCGGCACCGAGGCTGCTTTGGCGGCGTCGCGAACCGGAGCCAAAACGCTGTTGGTGACGCACACTATCGAAACGGTCGGCCAGATGTCTTGCAATCCCGCAATCGGCGGCATTGGTAAGGGACACATCGTCAAGGAAATAGACGCCCTCGGCGGAGTAATGGGCGAGGCTGCAGATCGGGCGGGTATCCAGTTCCGGCGACTCAATGCCCGCAAGGGCCCGGCTGTTCGTGCAACGCGGGCACAGGCGGACCGGGTCCTGTATCGTGAGGCGATCCGTACAAGCGTCGAAGCGGAATCCGGCCCAGTCGTGCTCCAACAGGCCGTTGAGGATCTGCTGGTCGAGGGTGACGAGGTTGCTGGGATTGTTACCGCCGGGGGAATCTGTGTTTCGTCCCGCGCTGTGGTGCTAACTACCGGAACTTTTCTCAACGGCCGGATCCATGTTGGTCATCGCAGTGAACCCGGCGGCCGCGCGGGAGATGCGCCGTCTACCGTTCTTGCCGACCGCCTGCGGGAACTGTGTCCGCGTAGCGGACGCCTGAAGACGGGTACTCCGCCCCGAATCGATGGCCGGACGATCGACTTTTCCGTGCTGGAGTCGCAGCCAGGCGATGATCCGGTGCCCAGTTTTTCCTTTCTGGCCAAAGCTGTCGATCATCCCCGGCAGATTTGCTGCCATATTGCCAAAACCAACGAAAGGACCCATGACATCATTCGTGCCGGGCTCAGTCGTTCTGCTCTTTACGGCGGTGAGATCGAGGGGGTTGGGCCAAGATATTGTCCATCGGTTGAGGACAAGATCGTCCGCTTTGCGGATCGAAACGCTCACCAGATCTTTGTTGAGCCCGAGGGGCTCAATGTGAATGAGATTTATCCCAACGGTCTTTCAACGAGCCTGCCTTTTGATATCCAGTGGGAGATGGTGCGCAGTATCGAAGGATTTGAGAGCGCGCGGATCACCCGGCCCGGTTATGCCATCGAGTATGATTTTTTTGATCCGCGCGACCTTCTGCCTGGACTCGAGACACGGGCTCTGTCGGGGCTTTTTTTCGCCGGGCAGATCAACGGCACAACGGGTTATGAAGAAGCGGCGGGTCAGGGGTTGATCGCCGGCCTCAACGCGGCAAGACGAAGTTGGGGCGAGCAGTCCTGGCTCCCGCGCCGAGACGAAGCGTATATCGGTGTCATGATCGATGATCTCACGACCCGCGGTGTGACCGAGCCTTATCGGATGTTTACCTCCCGCGCTGAGTACCGATTGCAATTGCGTGAGGATAACGCGGATCTGCGCCTGACCGAAACCGGCCGCATGATGGGATTGGTCAACGATGTACGATGGGAGACGTTTATCCGCAAACGTGATTTGCTAGAGGCGGAACGAGCCCGCCTGCAGCAGACTTGGATCCGGCCCGGGTCTGTGGCGATTGAAAGGATCACGGAAGTGCTGGGCCAGGAGCTCAGTCGTGAGCAATGCCTTGCTGAGTTGCTGCGCAGGCCACAAGTGCGTTATCAGGATTTGATTGGCCTCAGTTCATCAGACGAAAACGGCGTTACCGATTCCGCGGTCATTGAGCAACTGGAAATCGAGGCCCGTTATGCGGGCTACATCGATCGTCAGCGCGATGAGATTGCCCGTCAGAGAAAACACGAAGAAACGCTTATCCCAAAGGAGATGGATTATCGTCAGGTGCGGGGACTTTCAAACGAGGTCCGCCAGATCCTGATCGAGCACCAGCCACTTACCCTGGGACAGGCGACACGCCTTTCAGGAGTAACCCCCGCCGCGGTTTCGCTGCTGCTCGTGCATCTGAAACGTCAGCAGTTGCGTTCAGCAGCCTGAGCATGGCATGGCACGCGCGCCTGGGTTCCCGGTAACGCAACTTGCACAAGGTGCAAGGCAGATAGGGCTTGAACTCAGTCAGGCGTCTTGTGAGCGGCTGCTCGATTATGCGGCACTGTTGCGCAGATGGAACCAGGTGCACAACCTGACAACCATAGACGACACATCGAAAATGCTCACCCATCACCTGTTGGATAGCCTTTCGATAGCCCCCTTTGTCAGTGGGGATCGTTGTCTTGATATCGGCTCTGGTGCGGGTCTGCCGGGTATGGTTATGGCCCTCGCCCAGCCCCAGCAAAAATGGACACTGGTCGAAAGCCGGGCTAAGAAAGCCAGTTTTCTTCGTGAGGCGAAAGCCCGGTGCAATGCCAAAAACGTGACAGTGATCGCGGCTCGGGTTGAGGATTACCGGCCGCCGACAAATTTTGATACGCTAGCCTCGCGCGCGGTTTCGACGCTGGCTGATCTTTTCAAGTTGACGGGTCACCTGCATCATCCGCAGATGCGGCTGATCACCATGAAAGGTGTCTATCCGAAAGATGAGTTGAAGGCATTGACGCCGAGCCAGCAGGACATGACGCAAGTCTTTCCGGTTGAGGTGCCAGGCCTTGGCGCACGCAGACATATCGTTGTAATGCAAGAAGCTTCGGAGATTCAAAGTTGACCAGGATCATCGCGGTCACCAACCAGAAAGGCGGTGTTGGCAAAACCACTACCGCCATCAATCTCGCTGCCGCACTGGCACGAGAGGGTCTCCGGGTTCTGCTGATTGATCTTGACCCACAAACCAACGCCACTGTTGGAAGCGGTATTGACCGGAACCAGCTTCGGCACACCGTCTATCAGGTGTTGCTGGGCGAGAGCACGGTGGCAGAAGCGGTGATTGCCAGTGACTCGGGTTTTGATGTGTTGCCGGCCGAGGCCGGCCTTGCGGGCGCACAGGCAGAACTGACCCAAGGTGATGAGAGCGACAACCACAGACTTCGGCAGGCACTTGCCACGGTCCAGCACTACGACCTGATGTTCATTGACTGCCCGCCGGCACTGAATGTGCTGACTCTGAACGCGCTCGTTGCGGCACAGTCGGTGCTGATCCCAGTTCAGTGTGAATACTATGCGCTCGAGGGGTTGAGCGGTCTGGATGATACTATCCGCCGTCTGCAGGCCAGCATTAACCCTGGGCTGACTATAGAGGGACTGATCCGCACAATGTTTGACGCCCGCAATTCTCTGACCAACGAAGTCTCTGCCCAACTTCGGCATTATTACCCGAATCTGGTCTACGAAACCGTGATCCCCCGCAATGTACGTCTCGCTGAAGCACCAAGTTTTGGTAAATCGGTGATTGACTATGACCCCCAGTGCCAGGGTGCGCTGGCCTACCGACAGTTGGCGACGGAGATGCTCCAGAACATCCACCCCACGCAAAACGATATTGACGGCAGCGCTGCTTCAGGGTCAGAAAATGAGTCCTAAGGCGAGACTGGGGAAGGGACTCGACGCGTTACTGGGCAGTGCGCCGTCGGCGACCCCGTCAACGCAGGCTGATCTGCGCCAGTTGCCGGTGAGTCGGATTCGCAAAGGTCGCTACCAGCCGCGCACACGTATGGACGAGGCGTCGCTGCAGGAGTTGGCCGCCTCAATTGCGGCGCAGGGAATCGTTCAGCCTCTGCTGGTGCGCGAGAGCGCGGGCGGCGGCTATGAACTGATCGCAGGTGAACGTCGGTGGCGGGCAGCGCAGTTGGCGGGTTTGACCGAGGTGCCGGCAGTGGTCCGTCGTGTTCCGGACGAAGCCGCATTGGCGGTCGGTCTCATCGAGAATATCCAGCGCGAGAATCTCAATCCCATCGAGGAGGCGGCGGGTCTTAAGCGCCTGCTTGATGAGTTCGGCTTGACCCACCAGCAAGCGGCCGAAGCCGTTGGTCGATCACGGGTTGCGGTCAGCAATCTGCTCAGATTGCTGAAACTGGACCCGGGCGTGCGCGAGCATCTGGAATCCGGCCACATTGAGGCGGGTCACGCCCGTGCGCTGCTGAGTCTTGCCAAGGATCAGCAGGCCATTGCGGCGCAAGCGGTCATGCAGCAGCGGCTTTCTGTCCGCCAGACCGAGGAGCTCGTCCGCAGGATGCTCGAGCCACCCGGGAAAGCGGCTGCAAAGAAACCCGAGAAAGGAAAAAGTCGCGATATCCAGCGCCTCGAAGAAACACTGTCCGAAAAATTCGCCGCTCCGGTACATTTGGAGTCGCGCGACGGGAAATCGGGCCGTTTGGTGATTGTTTACAGTTCGCTCGATGAGCTCGATGGCATCATCGAGCGCCTGGGTTGAGTGTCAACTATTTCCCCCGGCGTATCCCCATTTTGCGCCCCGCCTGATCCGGGAACGGCAGCACCTTGTGTGCCGCCATCATATGGTCAATAACCTCGCTCACCGTTGGCGGGAAAGGTGAGGTCCGCCGACTTTCGAGACTGACGTGGATCATCATCTGTTCGCTGGTGGCGGCGAGGTATCCCGCTTCGGCATGGAACATGCGCAGGAAATAGTGCACCCGTTTACTGTCGGCATCCAGTAACTGACAGGTGAGCCGGATGGGATCATCGAGGCGCAGTTCCTGCAGGTAGTTGATGTGCATCTCAAGGGTGAAGGTCGAAGATTTTTCAGTCTTAAGATATTCGGGCGTGATGCCCATCTGGTACATGAACTCATCCACCCCGCGGTCAAAAGCCAAGACGTAGTAGGCAACATTCATGTGACCGTTGTAGTCAATCCAATCGGGCAGTACGCTTTGCTGGCCGACCTCGAGTTCTGCTTCGGCGAAGCCTTCAGTCATGAGGAACTCCGCTGTGCGCGCAGCTTCCGGATCGCCTGCTCAATGCCGCTGTCAACATAGGCGCCGTAGTAGTCCAGAATACTGACACCTATCAGTGGGCGGCTGACCTGTAGCCCCGCACTATCCAGGAATTCGAGTGTCGGGACGATTGTGATACCGCGGTCCGTAGCGAAGGAACGGTGACTGGTGACATTGCCTTTAAAACCAACAAGGCGCCTGTTGCTGTCGATGTGCACCTCCCGCAGCACCAGACGTTCCCGGTAAGCCGGGTCTGCTGCGATCGGATTAAAGACGCCTGCCTTCACCTCGTCACAGTAATGACAGTACTTCGCGGTATAAATGAGCAGAATTGGTAGATTCGCCTGACGGGAAGTGCTCGCGTCCTGTTGTAGATCAGAGGCGATATGCACCGCGCCCGCCTGTGTCACTCCGATCGATAGACCTGGCAGCAACAGCGCAGCGCACATGCGTTTCATCAGCTTCATGCCGCGATTATATCTTGGGGTGCCAGACCCGACCGGTGAGCAGAAACCCTGGCGCGATCTCAGGGGCTTGGGATCAGTTTTCTAATGCCCGGATACTGATCACGTGTGATGCAGTACTTTGTGGTGCCCATGCGCCAGGGTTGGCCGGTCTCGAGCAGAGTTATTAGATGAGGTAGATCGGATACCGTAGTGCTGCCGACAACTTCGACACCCCGCTCAAAAATCGGGTCCGGCAGACAGGAAGCGCTCGGTCCCACTAGCGCCACCTGGGCGGCGGGGTCGCAATGGCTGAGCACGTCATCAAGGGTATCGTTGATCAGCGTGGAGCCCGTGATCAGTACCCGGTCACAGTCGCGCAGGCGATCGGTTTGGGTTGTCACGGGAAACGGGATTGACTGCCCTAAGAATTGAGGGTCTTTCTCTATAATCGTCAGCGTTCCCGGATTGTCTGCCCAGGCTTTGATCAGCGGCGCGAAAAATCCGACCATCCCGACGTGACGCGCATTCGCCAGGTCGAGATGCCCCAAGGGATCCGAGGCGCGATCAAGCTTAAATCCGGATACCCCGAGCAGGTGCTGGCTCAGTGCGTTGAGCGCACCCAGGCCCACGGCCCTGGCCAGTGGATCAGCACTCAAGCAGTTTCTGACAAGGTCCAGGGTTGCTGCGCCCTTAAACTGGCGGGGATTACACGCGTAAAGATGCGACAAGGTATCATCGAGACCGGCAAAGAAAAATCCACAACTGCCGTCGTCGAGAATCACCACGCCGAATTTTTTTGACTGCCCGGCGGATGCCGTAGCGTCGGGTGTGTGCAGACTCCTGACGGCGGGCAGTTCTCTTTCCTCGCCTAAAACAACGACGAGGTCGACCAGATCAGATAATACAGTCACAGGTGTAAAACTCACTGAGGGCAGCATGTCGCAGGAGCGTCGAGTCTATAGCAAGTTCCGCCCGCCGGATTTGACAGACATCGCCAACATGCGGCCTGGGGTGTCGAGGGATCGAATTATCGAGGCCTGGGTGGTGACCCGTCTGTCGATTCACCAGGCGTTCTACCGCCCCGGCAACCATCTACTCTATTTCTGTGATGCCGCCAATGGCGAGACCAGCGACATCGTCGCCAATACCCTTTCTTCTCTTCAGTCGCCTAGGCTTCTGAAGCCGGTGCGAATCGACGCTTTGGGTGCACTTTTCGTTGGCATCAAAGTAATCGTAAAGCCGGGGGAATTTCCGGTGGTCAATGCGGCGCTTCGACTCAGCGGCATCAACGTGGATAGCCTCGAAGATCTGTAGGCTGTCATTCAGGCGCTGCCCGGATAGCCACATTGGCGCCAGGCCTCAAACCCCGCGCCAGAAACCGCGTTGGCCAGATTGAGGCTGCGACTGCTAGGACACATTGGCAGGGTCACCCGCCGTTCGTCGGGCACGCGATGCCTGATATCTTCTGGTAGACCACGGGTCTCAGGGCCGAACACCAGCGCGTCGCCGGCCCGGAAGCGACAGTCACTGTGCCGCCGGGTGTGTTTGGTAGAGAACATGAACGTACGGTCGGGGGAAGCTTCTTCAATAAACGCATCGATATCAGCGTGGCAGCACAATCTGACCGCATCTGCATAGTCGAGCCCGGCGCGGCGAAGTTCGCGGTTGCTTATCGAAAAACCCAGCGGCTCTATCAGGTGAAGTTGAGCGCCCGTGTTCGCACATAGACGGATTATGTTTCCGGTATTGGGCGGAATCTCCGGCTGGTACAGCACTACATGGAACATCGGTTTTCCAGCTCAGGCCGGCTTTAAAACCACCAGCAATACGGCGCCGATCAGCACAAGCACTGGAAACTCGTTGAACCAGCGATAAAACACATGCCCATGCCTGTTGTCTCCCCGCGCGAACTGTTTGACCATGTGTCCGCACCACAGGTGATACAACACAAGCACGGCGACCAACGCAATCTTACCCGCCAGCCAGAGGCTGTGGCTGCCGATGCCGTAACCGAGCCACAGCCACAGACCCGAAGCGATGGTCAGTACCCCGCCCGGTGTCGTGATACCAAGGTAGAGTTTGCGCTCCATGACCTTGAACTGGTCCTGGGTCGCACAGTCGGTGCTCATGGCGTGGTAAACAAAGAGCCTTGGAAGGTAGAAAAGACCCGCAAACCAGGTGACCATGAAAATGATATGTAGGGCTTTGATCCAGAGCATGGGCGATGAATCCAGGAAGCAGGCGTGACTATGAGCCTCTGGTTGATCGTGGGTTTTGGTTGACCGGAAGCTTTATCAGATCATCATATCACGTGCTGACGGAGTTTCCGGCGGGCTCAGGAACCGCTGCAGCAGATCGTCCAGAAAGCGCCAACCGAGCGGTGTGGTTCGCACCCTTGCGTTATCGACAAGCAAAAGACCGTCGTCCACTGCGCTTTCAAAAAGTGCCTCCTGCTCAGACCAGATAAGGCCGGTTCTTTGTTCAAAGAGTTGGTAGTCAAAGCCTGCTTTTAGCCGCAGGGCATTCAGTAGAAACTCAAAGCGCAGCGCATCCGGCGTGAGCGGCGGACCGAGTTCCGGAATACCGTCTTTGGCGACGGTACTCAGATACTCGCGCGGGTGGCGCGGGCGGTGCCAGCGGTAGACCACTCCGTCGAGGGAAAGTTTACTGTGAGCTCCAGCGCCGATCCCGATGTAATCGCCGAACTCCCAGTAGTTGAGGTTGTGGCGGCAGTGACGCTCCGGGCGGGCGAAGGCGGACACTTCGTAGTGTTCAAACCCGGCCGCATCTGCGAGGTCGTGAACGGCACACCGGATATCCCAGAGCACTTCCTCATCGGGTAGTGAAGGCGGGTCCGCCGCAAAGGCCGTATTGGGTTCTATCGTTAACTGGTAAATGGATAGGTGTGTCGGTGATCCAGCAAGGGCTTCGCGAAGGTCGGCCAGCGCATCTGCGGGGTTCTGCCCCGGCAAACCGTGCATGAGGTCAATATTGAAATTCTCAAAACCGGCGTCCGCGATAGCGCGACAGGCCTTTCTGGCATCGTTGCCATCGTGAATGCGACCAAGCGCATCGAGGCTCTGGTTGTTAAAACTCTGGACGCCGAGCGAAAGCCGGTTTACCCCGCAGTCTCGGTAGTCGCGGAACCGACCCGCTTCGGCCGATCCGGGGTTCGCTTCTATCGTGATCTCCGGTTCGGTATCCAAACACCCGCCTTTGTCCAGTTGATCCAGAATTCGCGCGATCTGGTGGCCATCGAAGAGGCTGGGGGTGCCGCCACCAAAAAAGACAGCACCAAAGCGTCGTTCCGATTGTAATTTCCCAACGGCGTCGAGATCAGCCAGCAGTCCCTCGATATAGGCCGAGGCTGGCAGATCCCCTTTCAGGGGATGCGAGTTGAAGTCACAGTAAGGACACTTGCGCTCGCACCACGGCAGGTGAACATATAGTGTCAGAGGCGGTTCGATGACGATACTCAGTCAGGCGGA
>PVBE011166532.1_pt1 | contig 11786 bp, 12 predicted proteins | sample 1631181 | NCBI WGS metagenome assembly PVBE01 (sample SAMN08397723, study PRJNA350692) | Marine metagenome, whole genome shotgun sequencing project. | isolation source: water | place: Pacific Ocean | collected 2012-04 | reverse complement strand
TTTCACAATGACGTCCGTTGATCCCACCGTGGCCACCGCGCAGTCGCCAGTCGTGGTGACGGATGGAACGTCGCTCGGGACGCTCAACATCTCTACCGGAATTGCAGGGACGGCGACGCTCACCCTGCAGGCCGGAAACTGGGTGCGCGATTTCACCGTGGTGGTGGGCACGCCAGCGCCAGGGAGTGTCCCGCCCGTCGTCGCGAAGCCGGTGTCTGCGTGGATGCTCGCCAACCGGTCGCTTGGCCGCGTCGTGCTGCCGACGGCGATCCCCCGGGTGATTTCGGCGCCCTTCCTCGGCGCACCTGCGGGTGTCGGTGGTGTGACGGTGACGCTCTCGAGCGGCGATCCGGGTGTGGCGAGTGTTCCCGCAAGCGTCGTGATTCCGCCGGGGGCGACCGACCTGGAGGTGACCGTGACCGGGCTTGCGGAGGGCGATACCGTCATCACAGCGACGGGTGGCGGCGTGCAGCGCGATCTGTCGGTGTTCGTCGGTGAACCGCCTGCGACGGACGTGGCGCCGGCCTTCGCACGGCCCGTGGGCGCGCGGCTGCTGGCGCCGCCCTCCCTCGGTCAGCTCTTGGTTCCCGACGTCGCGAATACCCCCGTGTCGATCCGTCTTCTCGGTAGCGCTGCCCCTCAACCTGTGACGGTGAGCTTCGAGACCAGCGACGATCTGGTGGCGAGCGTGGTGGAGACGAGCGTCGAGATTCCCGTCTCGGGAACGGATGCGAGCTTTACCATTGCCGGCAACACACCCGGGAGCGCAACGTTGACGTTGAGATTTGGGAACGAGGTGCGCGAGCTGACCGTGGTGGTGGGTGATCCACTTCCGTCCGAAATGCCAGCCATCGTGGCACCGCCCGTCCGGGTCGATGTGCCCGAGTGAATCACAGAGATCGAGAAAACGATAGGAGGCCTTGAAATGCGAAAGCGAAATCGATCGAGCGAAGTCCAGTGGGGGCGAGCATGGAGTTGTGCCGCATGGATGCTCGCGTTCCTGATGCTCGGGGCGTCGAGTGCATCCGCGCAGCTCGACATCTGCGGCTGCGCGAGTGCGCCGAGCCTCGGCGACTTCGACAGCTCGGACGAGACCAGCTGGCCTGCGGGAACGACGAGCACTGACACGGGCAGCGAGATCACGATCCTTCTCCCGGAAGACGGTATTTTGATCTTCGACAGCATGACGATCGTCGACCGCAAAGGTGGAGGCACGGGCACCGTCTCGCTCGATTTCACAACGACTGAGACCAATGCACCGGTGACGCTGCTGGTGAAGGGTGACCTCACGATTGGCACCAGCGACGCGATCAGCGTGGAAGGCTACGCGGGGTCAAGGGGTAGTCAGTCATTCGGCGGAGTGGGGGGGCTGGGAGGCCCGGGTGGCTTCCGCGGTGGAGATGGTGCCTTCCAGGCCGGGAACCTCGCTGCGAACGGCGGAGCGGGTCTCGGACCGGGTGGCGGCAATGGTGGAACGTACATCCCACCGGGTCCGCATGTCGCCCCTGAGGGAGGCCAGTTCGTCGGCATTCCCGAACTCCTGCCCATGATCGGTGGCGGCGGAGGCGGCGGGGGAAGCTCGTGGGGGCAGGGAACGGCGTGCTCGGCCGGCGGTGGCGGTGGCGGCGGCGGCGGCATCCTCGTGGCAGCGAATGGAACCTTCACCATCAACGGCAGCGTGAGTGCGAATGGTGGAGCAAATGGGAATTATTATACTTACACTTGCGCGTACCCTGGCGCCGGTGGCAGCGGCGGTGCCATTCGCCTGGTGGCTTCGACCCTCCAGGGTGCCGGGCACATCTATGCGCAAGGGGGCGTCGGTGGTGGTGGCGTCGGCTCCATTCGTCTGGAGGCCTTTACGAACACCCTGGCGGCCAACAAGTCCACGCCCGCCGCATCGCGGGCAACGACGATCGGCCCCATCGTGAATGCGGTGAACCCGTCCGTCGCGATCACTTCAGTCGGGGGGGAGACGATTTCGCTGGCAAATGGGCAGCCCATCTCGGAAAAGCCCCAGGGGAACTTCAACGAGATCGACATCATACTAACCGCGCCCGGCACGGTGGATATCGAGTTGGCAACGACCGACGTGCCGCCCGGAACCGGGGTAGATGTCACCGCGAAGCTGAGCGTCGGCGGTCTGCCCGAGACACAGACCGCGACACTCTCGAGTTGCGTGGGCAATGCCTGCACGGCTGTTCTGGCATTCCCTCTGGCCGCCGGAAGCTATTTCCTCGAGGCCCAGGCGACGTTCCAGACTCCGTGACGGTGTGGCGAGACAGGAAGCTCGAATGACCTCTGGAAGCACTCCGCCCGCGTTTGGGTGAAAGGCTCTGCGAGATGACGGCGTCACCCTCGGCGTGATGGGCGGGCGGCGCCCTCAGCGACTTCGCGATCGCCCTGGCCTTCGTGGCCGACATCCTGATCGCCCCGGCCCTGATGGCGTGGGTGAAGGGCACGAGCCGTTGAGAGGCGACCGGGGCACACCGCATTGCCCGACCCAGGTGGGACTGGGTTAGAATCCGGGGATGGCGGACTCGGTCTTCGGCGAAACCGCGTACCCGATCCGGTCGGACCTGGACGAAGCCACTCGGGGGGCCTGGGCGCTTCTCGGGAAGCCCGGCAACTGGTGGACCGGCGGCGAACGCGCATCGCTGGTCGCCGAGGTGCGCGCCGCCCGAGATTGTCGTTTCTGCGCGGAGCGAGTCGCCGCGCTGAGCCCCCACTCCGTTTCGGGAGAACACGAGACGGCGAGCACACTTCCCGCGGTGGCCATCGAGGCCGCGCACCGGCTCACCACCGATGCCGCTCGCCTCGACGAGGAGGCGATCCGCGAGTTCAACGAAGCCGGCCTGAGCGATGAGGCCTACGTGGAGATCGTGAGCGTCGTGTCCACGGTGATGGGCATCGACAGTTTCTGTGACGCCCTCGAACTCCCTTTGCTCCCGCTCCCCGAAGCGCAGGCCGGCGAGCCTTCGTACTACCGACCCGCGGAAGCCGTCAACGACGTCGGCTGGGTTCCGATGATCCCGAACGGAGGGGCGGGCGAAAGCGAGGCCGATCTCTACCGCGGCCCCTTCGCGCCGAACGTGCTTCGAGCCATGTCGGTGGTGCCCGACGCCGTGCGAAACCTCATGGCCCTCCTGGGCACCTTCTACGTCAAGGACATCATCGATCTGAAGGCCCGGAACAGCCTGGATCGCCTCCAGATCGAGTTGCTCGCCGCCCGCGTCTCCGCGCTCAACGAGTGCTTCTACTGAACGTCCGCGCACGCAAACCTGCTCCGTGTGGGCAGTCGAGGCAGCCATGTGGATTTCGGGCCGATCACGCAGGGCGCGAGCGGTGAGGTCGCCGGCGTCGCCCACGGCGCGGAGTTGATCGCTTTCGCGGACGCGGCCGTAGCCCGCTCCCCGGAGGTCGGAGCGGCCCGCGAGGCCGTCCAGAAGGTGCTGGGGGACGCCGAGGTCGTCGACGCCGCCGCCGTCATCGCGAACTTCCAGCGCATGGTGCGGATTGCAGACGGCACCGGCATCCCAATCGATGGCCCGCTCGATGCGCTCTCCGCGGATCTCCGACACGAGATCGGGATCAACGAGTTCGCGAGCGCAGCGGGCCGTGGCAAGAACAGCAGGCTGTACCGGCTGGCGGCACCCCTGCTGCGCGGCGTCGCCGCCCGTGCCCTGCGCGCGCGCTAGCGCGAGTGCCAGCGCCAGAAATCGCCGTCGTCGAACTGAAGATCCGCCAGAAACCCGAGCCGAGCGGCCGGGAGCTTCCCTTTCGGGTCTGCGCGTTCGAGGATGGGGGCTGCGCGGCGAGGGCGGGCGGTGGGCCGGCCTGCTGGGCGAGCAAAAGGAGGAGGATCCGGGACGTGGGACCGGGTGGCCCGAGCCGCGCCACATATCGCGGCGGGGAAAGACCGGCTCAACGCGACGGGAGCCGCTGGTGCGTTTCGTTTCCCGGATCTCTTCTGCCCCGGGCGATGTCACAGCGAAGCGGCCCCCGGAGCCGGTGCTGCTCCGGGGGCCGCGCGGCTGTTCAGCGCAAGGGACTAGTGGTTATGAAGGATAGACAACTCATGCCCTTCTGTGTGCGGTCCATACACTACTTTGGGTTTTTTGTCTACCTGATTCAGAAAACAGAGATGGCTGGTGATGTTCTCGGCATCCCATCCGCCGTACTCCGACTTGCCCCACTGCGTTTGATTCTTCGACGTGTAGTCGAAGGAGCCGCTCGCACTCGCCGAGGAGCCGTGATGCGGGAGATCCAGATCGCCTCCGCACTGCCCCTCGAGTTGAAGGGCATTCATGGACGAACCGCTGGAGGTACGCCAAGCCTTGGGGGATTTCGCGATTGCGACGTGACCACCGGTGTTCCCGTTGTCCGCGATGAGACGCGCGGAAGCCGTTCTACCGGAAACGGCCGCCCCGTAATTGTCGCAGCAATCGCAATACCCCCAGCCCTTCGGTCTGATGGACGAGTGAAGATCGTCTCCGCTGTTCACGGTCTGAACCGTGCAACCATTGGCCTGGGGGATGCAGGTGACCCTCTGCCAGTAGTTTCCGCCGCGAACCCAATTCCCGTATCCGAACCAGGCATCGCTACAGATCTTGGAGACGCTGTAGCCATAAGGTTTATCCACTATGTAGTCGTTACACCCATCATTGGGCCCCGTTCCGGGATTCTGGGGCGTGCCAGGCGCCCCAGAAGGCCCTTCCGCGGATGCCGTCGTACTCCCCATGAGGGTCCCGGTTGACGCGTCGAAGCCCGTCACGGTCAGGCCGGGTATCGCCTCCAAGAGCACCTCTTCCATCGTCGCTCGCGGGCCGTCACAATCGGGAAATACCAGCGCCAGGAGATCATCATCCGAAAAGTCGCTCACGCCCGGAAAGACCGGATCCGCGAGTTCGATTCGGCAAGAGCCTTCGGGAGAGACGACGCGGAAGATGAAAGCCTCGTAGTCGAGTGGTGTGTATTCGATCTCGCCGCTCACCTGCAAGATCACCATCTCTTTGATCGGCGACTCCGACCTGTACTCCTGGTCACTGAAGTAGGGGAAATCGATGTACTCCAGCTGGGGGCTGGGCTCGCGGTGCGCGAGGAAGTACCCCTCGAAGCCGGGACCCATGCGTTGGCTGAACCGGTGGTGGTGATCAGCGACGGAAAGCACGGAACTGGCGATCTGCGCGTGAATGTTCACCGAATTCGAGAACGTCGCATCTCCGTGTCGGGCATACGTGGCGTCGACGAAATCGCCGAGTAGGTCGAGATCCACGGGGGCCGGCGAAGATACGACGGCTCGTGGAGACATCGATGCAGCGCGGAAGGGCCGCGCCTGACCGCCGCCCGGGATGAGCAGGAGTAATGCGAGCGCCCATTGAGCGAGATGGATGGAGCAATGCGGGCGCAGCGGGCTGTGCAAGTCGTAGTTTCGGGTCATCTGATGTTTCTCCTTTTGGGCTCGGTCCACCGAGGCCCTTAATCCGCTGGTCGCTCCTATCCGTGCATTCGGACCGTAAAGATCAGTAGTTTCAGACAGGGGAACCCGCAAACCCCCGTGTTTCCTCTAGAAACTTCAGGGTGAGACTTTGGGTGGTACGCGCTCGAAAAACTCCCATGAACTCCCCGCACGTCGTTTCGACCCCGAGCGCGCGCGGAGATGGATCGCCAGGGAAGAAAATGCTCCGAGAGATTCCCGGGGAGCCGATCCGCGCTTGGGAGCGTCGGCGAAAGCGTGGTACTCGTCCCCGGCATGCCCCCTTACCGCTTGAGTACCCGGCACATCCGCAAGTCCCTGGACGCGCTGGCCGCGGAGCACCCGGACGTCCGGCGCGCGCTGGCGCGCGTGGGGTATCCCGCCGAGCGACGCCGGGCCGAGGGCTTCGAGACGCTGCTGCGCATCATCGTGGGCCAGCAGGTCTCGGTAGCGGCGGCGGCGGCCATCCACGGGCGGCTGGAAGAGGCACTGAAGGAAGATGTCTCCGCCGCGAAGCTGCTGCGCGTGCGGGAGACCACCCTCCAGCGGGCGGGGCTTTCGCGCCCGAAGGTCCGCTACGCGCGCGGCCTGGCGCGGGCCGTCCGCAGCGGCGAACTCGACTTCGAAGCGATCGCCGCGCTCCCCGACGAGGAGGCCATGGCGCGCATCCAGGCCGTGCCGGGCCTGGGCCCGTGGAGCGCGCAGATCTACGTGATGTTCAGCCTGGGTCGGCCCGACGTCTGGCCCCACGACGACGTGGGCGCCCTGCGTGGGCTGCAGAAGATCGCGCGCCTGGTGGAGCGACCCACGCCGGAGGAAGGGGCGAGCCGGGTGGCCCCCATGTCCCCCCACCGCAGCGCCATGGCCCTGCTGGCTTGGCGCTGCGCGGGGTCGACGGCCCTCTAGGGGGGCGGCCAGCCCGCGCCCGGGCGTGGGATACACTCCCGGCGCGCGCCCTGGAAGACGGGCCCCTGGAGGGATCTCGATGCGGCGACTCTGTGTTCTCGGGCTTCTCGCCCTCGCCCTGGTCGGCTCGGGCTGCGCGACGCAGCCGACGGCTCCGGAAGCCGAGCAGCTCACGGTGAGAAAGGTGCAGGGGGAGATCCAGGTGGGCCTTCCCTCCGCTTCGGTGGTGGAGATCCTGGGTTCCCCGAACATCATCACCACCGACGAGAAGCGCCGCGAGGTCTGGGTCTACGACAAGGTCTCGAGCAACAGTGTCGACACCTCGCGGGGCATCGCGGGTGGCATCATCATCCTGGGCGGCAGCAGCAGCCAGCGCAGCCGGAGCCAGACGCAGCGGACGCTCACCATCATCATCAAGTACGACGAAGAGATGAAGGTCCGCGACTTTGCGTACAACTACTCGCAGTTCTGAGCGGGTGAGGGCGCGGACGCGGCGCCGGCTCGTCGCGCTCGGACTCGTCGGGGGCCCGCTGTGCGTGGGCTGCGTGTCGCGGCCGACGGCGAGCGAGATGGTGCGCCTCGAGCCCGAGAGTCCCGCCCGCAAAGCCATGCAGACCCGCAGCTTCGAGACCCCGGGTTCCAACGAGCTGCTCTCCGCATCCGCCGCAGTGCTGCAGGATCTCGGTTTCCAGGTGACGGAAAGCGACCGCGACCTCGGCTTCCTGCGCGCCGCAAAGGAGCGAAGCGCGCGAGAATACGGGCAGGAGATCAGCCAGACCCTCGTCGTCCTGCTCTCCACCCTGGGCTCCCTGGCCGGCTCGAACATGGTGATCATCCACCCCGTGGATCTCCACCAGCAGATCAACGCCTCCCTGGTCGCGCAGCCGCTTCGCGGCGACGAGAAGCGGCAGCAACTGCGCATCGTCTTCTACCGCCTCATCTGGAAAGGGGATGGCGCCATGGGCAACCAGTACATCCCACCGGGAGAGCAGAAGATGGAGATGATTCACGATCCGGAGATCTACCAGACCTTCTTCGCGCGGCTCTCGAAGGCGGTCTTCCTCGAAGCCCACAAGATCTAGAGGGACGACGACTTGACTTGCCAGGCGATTCGCTCACTGATCCCGGCCCTCCTCGTCCTACTCGCGCTGGGTGCGTGCGCGTCACCCCCCAAGGAGCCCGAGGCCCTGCTCGCGCCCACCGAAGCGCAGATGAAGATGCGCGCGGTGCAGACCCGCAGCTTCGACGTGGCCGACCGCCAGCAGGCCATGCGCGCGGTGATCGCAGCCCTGCAGGATCTGGGCTTCATCATCGAGCGCGCCAACGAGGCCCTGGGGTTGGTGACCGCTGCACGCTTCGCGGAGCCGGACTTCTACAGCGTGATCGGGGTCACCGTGACGGTGCGCCCCGAAGGCGAGGGCAAGATGGCGATTCGCATCAACGCCATCTTCAACAACGAGCCCGTCACCGACCCCGAGGCCTACCAGAACTTCTTCGCCACCCTGGAGCGCTCGCTCTTCATCGGAAGGAACTGAGGGCGTGGCGCGCCACGGAAGCGGAACGCTCCGAGGGGCCTCCCTGCGGTGGGCGCTCGCCGCGCTTGGGATCGCGGCATCCCTCGCGGCGGCCTGCACCCCGTACGGCGGGCGGCACGCCATCCAGTGGGACGCCCGCGACCAGATCTGGCTCGCCGAGGAGAGCCAGGTGAAGGTGCGCGCGGCCCAGAGCCGCGTCTTCGACAGCCACGACCCGAGCGCCATGCTCCACGCCCTCGTCGCCACCTACCAGGACCTGGGCTTCCAGATCGACGTACTGGACGAGACCCTGGGGATCATCTCGGGCAAGAAGTTCCTCGGGATGGAGCGCCCCGGCGGAGGTGAGATCGCCTCCTACCTCCTCTACGACGAGGAGAGCCTGGTGGTCTTCAACCGCTCCTACCGGAGTTGGGGCCCCTTTTGGCGCCGCAGCGACCTCGTCCGCCTGACCACCACCGTCCGCGAGCGCAACGCCGAGCAGTTGATCGTCCGCGCCGCCGCCCAGTTCTACCTGCGCCCCGTGGAGGACCCGGCCGCCTACCAGAAGTTCTTCACGGCCCTCGAGCAAGCTCTGTTCACGGGGCGGGTGGGGGGTGGGTGATGGGAGGGGGGCCTAGCTGAAACGCTCACCACTTGGGGAGGCGGTGGGCGGCGAATCGGCCCCTTCCAGAATCGGGATCGTTCGAAGATATTTTCCCTTCTCTCGCGGTCCTCGGCACTCGGGTTCGGGATCCGGCTCGAATCGCTGTTGTGGTGGAGGTCGGCGAGTTTGACGCACCGGCCTTTGGCGCGTATTCGCAGAACCGTCGGAGTAGGGGACCGCGCCCGGTCTTCACGCACCCCCTGCCACTGGCGACTCGACCCCAAGGGCCCCGAGTGGCTCGGCTGATGAGACGTCCCCCGCGAACCGTGCTGCCGCGAGATTCCTCTCCATTTTTCCAGGGATCTGTGAGAGGATGGGGATGAGCCGCTGGGTTGCGTGGAGGGTCTCGATTTGAGAGCCGGAAGCACCAAGGTCTTGCTTCCCGTGGCCAGGGCCACAGCGGCGCTATCGATCGCGCTGGCGCTTTCCGCACCCGCCATGGCCGCTTCGGACTTCGTGGAGGGGGAGGTCCTCGTCCGCTATCGGTCCGAGGTGAGTGGTGAAGAAGTCTCGGCGATGGAGGCGCGCTTCGCGCTCTCGCTGCTGAACGCCCTCCCACACCTGCGTCTGCGCCACTACCGATTGCCCGAGGGCCTCGAGGTGGATGCCGCCATCGAAGCCCTCCAGGCCGAGGCGGTCGTCGAGTCCGTGGATCGCAACGTTCTTCACAGCCTGCAGGTCGTTCCCAACGACCCGCGCTTTTCAGAGCAGTGGAGCCTTCACAACACCGGCCAGAGCGTCCAGGGCATCACCGGTACCGCCGATTCTGACATCGACTGGCCGGAAGCCATGGATCTCTTTGCGCCGATCGCATATGTGACGGTCGCGGTGATCGACACGGGGGTGGCCATCGACCACCCCGAGATCCTTTCCCACCTGTGGGTCAACGTCGATGAGCTCAACAACGGGCTCGACGATGATGGCAACGGCTATGTGGACGATGTCTTCGGCTGGAACTTCATCGACGGCAGCAACATCCCGCTGGACGACAAGGGCCACGGGACCCAGGTGGCCAGCGTGGTGGGCGCCATCGCGGACAACGCCACGGGCGGTACTGGCGTGCATCCGGGTGTTCGGATCATGCCGCTTCGCGTGGGGGACGAGATCCGAAAACTCGGGAGCCCCATCGTCTCTCTCATCAACTTTCTGCTGGCGACCACCTACGCGGCCCAGAATGGAGCCGACCTCATCAACTTCAGCGCCGGAAGATCCGGGGGGCCGATCGCCCTCGAAGAGGATCAACTCGAGTGGCTCGACGCCCAGGGAATCCTCTTCATCGCGGCGGCGGGCAATGGCGGAGAAGACCAAGCCGGCGACGACAATGATTCCGTTCCTACCTATCCCGCATCCTACGCGACCCCCAATATCATCTCGGTAGCGGCGACCGACCAGGACGATCAGCTCACGAGCTTTTCGAACTATGGGCTGAGCAGCGTCGACCTGGCCGCGCCCGGGAGCAATATGTTCGCGGCCGATATCTCTCGGAGCTTCGCGCTCGACGAGAGCTTCGAGTTCGGGGCGCCGGGCTGGACGGTGGGACAGAACTGCTTCTTCGGCTGCCCAAGCTGGTCGCTCTGGAGCGATGCGCTCTCCAACACCTGGGCGAGCGACGGCAGCTTCGATTTCTTTGGAACTCCGCTCAGCTACTCCCCGTTCACGGATTCATGGCTCACCAGCCCCGCGATCACCCTCGGCTTCGGCCCGGTGCTCTTCTTCCGCGAGTGGCACGCGCTGGACTTTGGCGACTTCCTGCAGGTACAGATCTCCACCGATGGCATCAACTGGGCGGATCTCTTCGTCTTTGTTGGCTTCTCCTACAGTTGGGCACCGGGGACCGCCTATGGGGCGGGGAGCTGGTGGTGGGCCGACCTCACGGGTTACGAGGGTTTCAGCGTCCAGCTGCGTTTTCGGCTCACCTCCGACTCTGCGTTCGAGTCCGATGGTGTCTACATCGACGACATCCGCCTCTCCCAAGTGGAGACCTTCTCGTACGACGGCACGCAGTACACCCACACCCAGGGGACCTCCTTCTCCGCTCCGCTGGTGGCGGGCGTAGCCGCGCTGCTCATCGCACAGCGGCCGGATCTCGGACACCACGAGATCCGACAGGCGATCCTGGCCAGCGCCGACCCCCTCCCCTCGCTTTCCGGAAAGATGGTGACGGGTGGCCGCCTGAACGCGCGCGCCGCACTCGCGTATGTACCGGAGCCCAGCTCCAGCTTTCTCCTGTTTTCGGGTTGTTGTGCGTTGCTGGCGCTCCGCCCCACCCGACGCTGCTGAGCGCGCGGGGCCCAGAGCCGCATCTTCGACCGCCGCGACCGCGAGATCGTGCCCCTCGCCCCATCGCCTCCCGGCAGACCGTGGTCGCGCGTCGGGTGGGTGATGGGTGGTCGGCCGGAGGACGTCTCGAGGGGCGTGCGGCCAATTTTCCTTCGACTCCCCTAGCCAACCTCCAGCCCGCGGGCCTCCACGTAGGTCCGCACGAAGTCGACCTGGTCCATCGTTTCCGGCGAGTCGCCGCCGCCCGTGTCGGCCTCGCGGAGTTCGCGGATCACGTACACGAAATCCTCGATGGTGGCGAGGCCCTGCCCGATCAGATAGACGCCCACCACCTGGCCGGTGCGCCCCTTGCCCCCCAGCAGTGAACGAAGACCGGGGCGTTGCGCGCGAGGGACTCGTGGAGGGTGTCCTGGATCTCGTCCATCAACTCGATGCTGGGGGTCGAGACGTCTCGAATGGAGAAGCGGTGGCATTGGGCGTCGACACCCATGCGGGCGGCCTCGCGCTCGACGGTGGGCGCGTAGGGGACGAAGAGGTTGTCGTCGTGATCCAATTCGTCTTCGAACATGAGGTTCACGAAGGTGCAGATGCCGACGGCCAGGAAGGCGCGGATGCGCTCCGTGGCTTGCTCGGGATCCGGGTGGCCGGGGAAAGCGCCCGCCAGGAAGCGGCCGGGCTCCACCCAGTAGGAGCGATCGATGGGGACCTGCGTCACGCGTTGGCTCCCACTTCGTGCAGTTCTGCGGCGAGGGTCTCGATCTCGTCGCCCATGAAGAGCTGCCGGGGATAGGAGTTTTTCTGCCTATCCGCTTCGCTCAGCCTTTGTGACTCATCACGATACGGAAGGAGGTGACACCATCCTGAAATCGCGAGGAAAGACAGGGGGATGAAGGCCCGCAAGGCATTCTTCGAGCTTCGGGAGGTGTTTTCGGGTGAGGAGGTGCGGTGG